>Ga0209963_1002072_pt1 | contig 10687 bp, 11 predicted proteins | sample ThiBio_1000_biof_2_FD_183957 | JGI IMG/M metagenome (GOLD analysis project Ga0209963, IMG submission 183957) | Wastewater bioreactor microbial communities from Cape Town, South Africa - Thiocy_cont_1000_biof (SPAdes) | ecosystem: Engineered > Bioreactor > Thiocyanate-remediating >...
GTCCGGCCCTCGGCCTCGACTATTACCGCGGCCACGGCTTCCACGTCCGCGATCATGACTGGAACCGCTGGGATCGCGGCCGTCACCGCGGCCATGACAAATGGGACAAGCATGACCGCCGCGACCGTCATGACCGGCATGACCGGCACGATCGTCACGGGCACTGATTCACCGGACTTTGTTCCGTTTATGGAATCCCCGGCCGCCCGGCCGGGGATTTTTTTCGGCGCACCGGAACGAAAACGCGATTTCCCGGGGTCCGGTTTTGCTCTAGCGTCCGTGCCCGCGTATCACTCTGCCCGCGCGTCACGTCAAAACGGGGGCTTTCATGCGCATCGGTGTGCCGAAGGAAATCAAGAACCACGAATATCGCGTCGGGCTCACGCCCGCGGCGGTGCGCGAACTGACCACGCGCGGCCATCAGGTCCTGGTCGAACGCGATGCGGGTGAGGCCATCGGCCTGCACGATGCGATGTATACCCGCGTCGGCGCCGAAATCGTGGCTGACCCGGTCGAGATCTTCGCCACTGCCGGCATGGTGGTGAAGGTGAAGGAACCGCAGCCGCAGGAGATCGCGCAGCTTCGTCCGGGGCAGACGCTTTTCACCTATCTCCACCTCGCGCCCGATCCGGCACAGACCGCGGCGCTGCTCAAATCCGGCGTCGTGGCCATCGCCTATGAAACCGTCACCGATGTGCATGGCGGCCTGCCGCTGCTCGCCCCGATGAGCGAAGTGGCGGGCCGCATGTCGATCCAGGCCGGTTCCCACTGCCTCGAAATCGCGCAAGGCGGCCGCGGCATGCTGCTTGGCGGCGTGCCGGGTGTGCCGGCTGCGCGCGTGGTGGTGTTGGGCGGTGGTGTCGTCGGCACCAATGCGGCGCGCATGGCCATGGGGATGGAGGCGCATGTCACCGTGCTCGACATCTCGCTGCCCACGCTCTACCAGCTTGATCTGCGCTTCGGCGCCGCGCTCAACACGATCTACTCCACCATCGACGCGGTGGAGGAATATGTCACATCCGCCGACCTCGTCATCGGTGCCGTGCTGCTGCCCGGCGCGGAATCGCCCAAGCTGATTACGGAGGCGATGGTCCGCCAGATGAAAAAGGGCTCCGTCATCGTCGATGTCGCGATCGATCAGGGCGGCTGTGCGGAAACCAGCCACCCCACCACCCACGCCGACCCCACCTATGTGGTGCACGATGTGGTGCATTACTGCGTCGCGAACATGCCGGGCGGGGTGGCGCGCACCTCCACTTTCGCGCTCAACAACGCCACCTTGCCCTTCGTGATTGCACTGGCGGAAAAGGGGGCGGATACCGCGATGAAGGACGATCCGCATCTGCGCGCCGGCCTCAACATCTACAAGGGCGCGTTGACGTATAAGGCGGTGGCCGAGGCGCAGAAGCGCCCCTTCACCGATCCCGCCACCGTGCTGGGGCTTTAAGTCTCGTGCTTCTCCTCCCCCGCGTGCGGGGGAGGTGCTGACCCCGGGTTTAATCCGGGGGAGGCGGAGGGGCGCTTGCACATTGTCTTTCCCCGTCGACAAATCGGTAATGAATCCGTCTTTAATCTGTCGCATGTGGTGCGCGTGACCCATGGTATAGTCTCTGTGCCCGTTCTCCACATTGTTGGCGCAATGTGGCGGCACCAATAGCGAACCCAAGGCGGCCGCATAGACCCGGCCAGAACCCGCAAGGCGGAATGACTGTTCATGAGTGAGTTGATCGCGAGCGTCGTGCATTTCATTGCCCAGAATGCGGTGTGGACGTTCCCGATCATGTTCGTCACCGCCTTCGCCGAATCGTTCGCCTTCGTCAGCCTGATTTTCCCCGGCCTTGCGATCATCATCGCCGCCGGCCTGCTGGTGCCCAGCGGTGCGGTGCCTTTGCTGCCGCTTCTGGCGGGCACCATCCTGGGCTCGATCGCGGGCGATGCGGTATCGTGGTGGCTGGGCCGCAATTACGGTCATGTGCTGGCGGCCCGCTGGCCGTTCAGCGGCAATCCGCGTCTGCTCGCGCGGGGGGAGGCGCTGTTCAGGCGTTTCGGCAGCGTCAGTGTCTTCATCGGCCGCTTCCTCGGGCCGTTCCGCGCCATCATTCCCGTCGTGGCCGGCATGATGCACCTGCCCGCGCGGCAGTTCTGGACGGCCAATATCGCATCCGCCCTGGTCTGGGCGCCCGCCATCATCCTGCCGGGCAGTGCGGTCGCGCTGCTGTGGAAGAAATTCGATCCTGAAATGCTGTGGCTCTACGTCACCGGCGGCGTCGTGATCGCGGTACTTCTGATCGCGGCTGCGGTTTTCGTCGTGCGGCAGACCCGCACGCTCGTCATCGCAAGCGACGCGAAATAGGCGGCTTTAAGCTTCACGCGGCTTTAAGCTTTACGCGGCCGGGGCCACAATCTGCTCCGCTTTCGCAAACAGCGCCGGGTCGATGGTGAGGCCGGACGCCGCCGCGTTCTCGTCAAGCTGTTCGGGCCTGCTCGCGCCGACGATGGCCGACGCGACATTGGCTTCGCGCAACACCCAGGCGAGTGCGAACTGCGTCAGCGTGCACCCGGCTTCCTGCGCCAGCGGTTTCAGCGTCTGCACGGCTTGCAGCACCTTCGGCTCGGTCAGCCGCTGCATGTAACCGCCCATGGAATCGCTCTTGGCGCGGGAATCGGCGGGCAGCGGCGCGCCGGGCAGATATTTGCCGGTCAGCACGCCCTGGCCCAGCGGCGACCACACGATCTGCGAAACGCCCCTATCGCGGCAAAGCGGGATGACCTCTTTTTCCGGCCGCCGCCACAACAGCGAATATTGCGGCTGGCTGGAGACGAAACGCTCGACGCCATCAATTGCGAAGGCGGCGCGGATCTGTTCGGGCGACCATTCGCTGAAACCGATGGCGCGCGCCTTGCCTTGCCGCACCACATCGCTCAGCGCCTGCATGGTTTCTTCCAGCGGCGTTTCCGGGTCGTAACGATGGCACTGATAAAGATCGACGTAATCGGTTTTCAGCCGCGTGAGCGATGCGTCGATCTGCTTGGCGATCTGCGCCCGTGACAAACCCTTGTCGCTCGCGCTCATCGGAAAGAACACCTTGGTCGCCAGCACGTAACTGTCGCGTTTGCGCTTCGCCAGCACCTCGCCCAGAAAACTTTCCGCCGCGCCGCGGCCATAGACGTTGGCGGTGTCGATGAAATTGATGCCGAGGTCGAAGGCGCGGTCGACACAGCGTTGCGCGTTGGTTCGTTCCACGCCCACGCCATAGGTCAGCCAGGAGCCGAGAGAGATTTCGGAGACCTTCAGATCTCTCCCACCGAGTTTGCGATATTTCATGGCGTGATCCTTTCGCGTTGGCGCGGTTGCATTGCTGCCGTCACCTTACCACACCTTGCCTTCTCCTCCCCCGCGTGCGGGGGAGGTGCCCATTGAAGCCGCAGGCTGCAGATGGGCGGAGGGGGCATGCAACGCCGTCCAAATGGCATCGAGAACAGTGTCCAGATTTCTATAAATGTCCTCGTTGCGGATGCGCATCACGCGCCAGCCCAGTCTATACAAATACGCGTCACGCCCGTTGTCATACGCAACCTCTTTATCGCTGGCATGTGTCGCACCATCCACCTCGATGACAAGCCGTCCCGGCACGCAGGCAAAGTCGGCGATATAGGGGCCTACAGGATGCTGACGCCGAATGCGAAAACCGTGCCCGTTCCGGCGCAGGCGTGACCACAGGATCACTTCCGCTTTCGGCATGCGCCCCCGCAATGCCTTCGCCAGCGGCCGTGCCCGTTTCTCCCTGCGCCGCATCCCCCCTCCGCCTCCGCTTCGCTCCGGCACCTCCCCCGTAACAACGGGGGAGGATGTTATTGACCACTCTTTATCCTCCCCCGCGTGCGGGGGTGGAGGCCGTAAACGAAAGGTCCAGTGGACGTTTCGTCGGCCGACAATTCCGCAGGAACGGAGGGGCATTCAGCGATGCGTGCGCGTGCAAACTTCAAATCGCACTCTATTTACGCCAGCGCACCGCCGTCGATCACAAAGGTCTGGCCGGTGGTGAAGGCGCCTGCCTTGGAGGCGAGGAACACCGCCGCGCCTGCGATCTCGTCCGGCTCGCCGATCCGGCGCAGGGCGGCGCCCGCCGTCGAACGCTTCAGCGTTTCGGGGTTCTCCCACAACGCGCGGGCAAAATCGGTGCGGATCAATCCCGGCGCGATGCAATTGGCGCGGATGCCGTGTTGGCCGTATTCCACCGCCAGATTGCGGGCAAGCTGCATGTCGGCGGCCTTGGAAATGCAATAGGCGCCGAGTACGGGCGAACCGCGCAGACCGCCGATGGACGACACGATGATGACGGACCCGTCCTTCCGCTCCACCATCTCCGGCAGCACCATCTGGCACAGCCAGTGGTTGGAGCGCACATTGGCGCCCATGATCTTGTCGAAGGCTTCGTCCGGCATGCCCGACATCGGCCCGTAATAGGGGTTCAACGCCGCGTTGCAGACCAGAATGTCGATTCTGCCGAAGGTCTTGCGGCTCTGGTCTACCAGTTGCTGCAACTGTTCCTTGTGATTGATGTTGCAGGGAATGGGGGCGGCAACGGTTTTGCCCTTGCCGTATTTGGCGTTGATGTCGCCGGCAACTTTCTCACAGGCGTCGGCCTTGCGGCTGGAAACCACCACCTGCGCACCGTGCTCGGCCAGGCGATGGGCAATCGCCTCGCCAATTCCCTTGGTGGATCCGGTCACGATGGCGGTTTTTCCCGTCAGATCAAACAAATTCATCGAAATGCTCCACGTCCTCGTTGATGGCTTTGAGGTTCTTTGTAGCAGCCGGGCGTGTCCCGAAACAGCCGGGTCTGCACCATTGTTCCGATGGCGGAGGGGGGCGCGCCACCGGTCCGCAATCGGGCTGAAGATGGAGCGTGTTACGAAAAAAGCCGCCGTGATTTGCGCCCGCCTGCGGTTGCCAGCCCCCGCATGACGATTATTCCAGCAAGGTGAAATTGTAGGTCAGCGTTGCCACCACGGTCGCCCGGCACCAGTGGCCGTTGCCGGGCCCGTTCAGGCCCACACACTCATTTTTGGTGATGCTGGTATCGACATAGCGCAGGTCCAGCGCCCAATTGTTCCAGCTTGCGGTCACGCCCAGATCCCAATGGGTGTAGGGATAGCCCGGCAAGCCGTTCAGGTCTTCCGCCCATTGGTGGCCGACCTGTCCGCTGACCGAAAGCCAGTCATTGATGCGATAGGAGGCAAGGCCCGACACCCACACCCCGTTGCCGGTTTCGGCGAAGAAATCGGGCGACCACGCCACGCTGCCGGTCAGGCTCAGTTTGTCGAAGCTGTGGGAAAGCTGGACGATGGTTTCGTAATAGCTGTCCTTGAATCCGGCCAGCCGGTCATTGTGATCGGGATAGGCATAATAATAGGCCTCAACATTGAGATCGGTGCCGTCGCCCAGATCGAAATGTTTGCCGCCATAGATGTCCCATTCCGCCTTGGTGCTGTCGGGCAGAAGCCCCAGCTCCTTTTCGCGGAAATTGATCTTGGAGGCCCAGCTGCCGACATAGAATCCCATCGGCCCGCTCCAGTTCACGCTGCCCTGCGGCGCGAAATCATTGTCGTTCTGGCTGATGCCGCGGAAGCGGTAGTCGGATTGCACCGCCAGGCTTCCGGTCACGATGCCCCAATCGTCTGCCATCGCGGCGCCGGTCCCTGCCAGCCACGCCGCCCCCGCCAGGAGGCCCCCCGCCAGAATGCTGGCCGTCGAAATCTTTTTCATGCTGTCGCCCTCTTGCTGTCCGCATGGCTCTTTTGATGCACCGCATCAATCGCGCCGGTCAGGCCCAGTTTTCGGGCATATGCCTGCTACCGCAATATAAAACCCGTAAGATCGGCCGCCGGATTGCATGAAATCGCGTCCCGGCGGCATTATTTTTTCGCGGCGCAGCAAATCATTGCCCACGCAGCAGGCAGGTTGCCGCCGGATCAATCAGCGTTTATCGCCCGCGCCGAATCCGGTCAGGTGCATGCCGCTGTCGGTCAGAAGCCGCTCGCCTGAGATATTCCGCGCCTCGGGGCTGCAGAAGAACATCACCGTCCGGGCGATTTCCGCACCATCGGCGGTCAGCCCGAGCGGATTGGATTTCTCCTGCTGGTCCTTGATGCGGCCCGCGCTGTCCGCGCCGAAGCGTTTGGAGAACCACGGCGTCTCGACATAGCCGGGGCACACCGCATTGACGCGGATATTCGGCGCCAGCGCGCGGGCCAGCGACAGGGTCATCGTGTTCAGCGCGCCTTTCGAGGCCGCATAGGCGATGGAGGAGCCGATGCCCGCCACGCCCGCGATGGACGATACATTCACCACCGATCCCATGCCCGGCCCATGCGCCTTCAGTGCGGCCTCGCAGGCCCGCACCATCTGGAACGGCCCCACCACATTCACCGCATAAATGCGGGCGAAATCCTCCGCGCTCAGCCCGCCCAACTCATGATGGGCGACGAATTTGGTGGTGCCCGCATTGTTCACCAGAATGTCGATCCGGCCCCACGCATCCAGCGCGGCCTGCGCCAGTTTCTTGCAATCGGCGTCTTCGGCCACATTGGCCTGCACCAGCCGCACATCGGCGCCCGCCGCCTTCACCGCGTCGGCGGTTTTCTGCGCTGCGTCCGCGCTGCTCGCATAATTCACCACCACATTGGCGCCGCGTTCGGCCAGCCCGATGGCGGTCGCCGCCCCGATGCCGGAGGCTGATCCCGTTACGATTGCCACTTTGCCTTGCAGGCTCTTCTCTCCCATAGCGTCCTCTCCGTTTCGATTGCCGTGTCCGGCTGTGATCCTATCGCCTCAGCGTGTAGGTTCAACGCGATGCCGCAACAAACTGCGCCCCTTGCCGAGAATCTGGCCCCGCCACAGCGCGCCAGCGCCCCCGCTGGCAGCTCCGGCCGTATTGTGCTGATCCGGCATGGACAGCCCAGGATTGCGATTGCGCCGCGCACCTCCCATCACGGGTTTCGCAGCTATATCGGCGATTATGAGGAGGCGGGCCTCGATCCCGGAAGCCTGCCGCCTGCCGCCTTGCGCGAACTCGCCCGCGATCTCAAAACCGTTTTCACCAGCGGCCGCAAACGCGCCCATGAAAGTGCCGCACTTCTCGCCCCTGCCGCCCGCGCGATTGCGGAGCCGCTGTTTGTGGAGGCGCCGCTCGCCGCGCCCCCCATTCCGCTGTTGCGCATGCGGGTGACCAAATGGGCGGTGGTGGCGCGCCTTCTGTGGCATGCCGGCTATCATCCGGGGATTGAGGATTATGCCCGCGCCAGAACCCGGGCCCGTCAGGCCGCCGATATCCTAATCGCACGCATGGCCGAAGACGGTGTGGCCGTGCTCGTCGCCCATGGCTATTTCAATTTTCTGATCGGGCGGGAATTGCAGCGCCGCGGTTTCCGCCGCACCGGCCTGCACCGGGCAAAATTCTGGAACGCTGTGACATACGAGAAAGGACAACGCTGATGGCTGAGGTACGCGAAGAAAAAATCGAAATCCCGATGAACGGCGGGCAGGCGGAGGCGATCCTGTTCCGCCCGGATGGGGCAGGGCCGTTTCCCGGCGTGCTGCATCTGAGCGATATCTGGGGTATCCGCCCCGACCGCAAGGCGATGGCCGCGCGCCAGGCGAAGGAGGGGTATGTCGTCCTTCTGCCCAACGTCTTCTGGCGCGACACCCGGCTGCCGGTGTTCGATTTCACGCCCCAGTTCGGCGAAGAAAAAACCATGAAGCGGATCGGCGAATTGTTTGCCGCCCTGCTGCCGCCGCAAATGTCGGAGGATGCCGGCATCTATCTCGATTACCTCGCGCGCGTGCCGGGCGTGAAGCCGGGCGGGCTGGGCGTGGTCGGTTATTGTTTCACCGGTGCGATGGCGATCCGCGCCGCCGCCGCGCGGCCCGATCAGGTGGCCATGGCCATCTCCTTCCATGGCGGCGGCCTTTACAGCGACACGGCGGAAAGCCCGCACACGGTTCTTTCGGGTGTGAAAGGGCGGCTTTATACCGGCCACGCGAAGGAAGACCGCTCGATGCCGGCCGATGCGATTGTGAAGTTCGAGGCTGCGCTGAAAGCCTGGGGCGGCCGTTACGAGAGCGAGACGTACGACGCGCTGCATGGCTGGACCGTGCCGAGCGCCCCCATCTATCACGAGGCCGAGGCCGAACGCGCCCACGCCAAACTCCTCGCCCTGTTCAAGGCGGAGTTATAGATCGCCCAACGATACTAACCCCTCTCCTCGCACCATCCTTCTCCTCCCCCGTTGTTACGGGGGAGGTGCGTCGCGCAGCGGCGCGGAGGGGGCGCGAATGCAACACACGTTTCAGGTTGGGAATGTAGACATACGGCGTGGTTGCTGGCGTCTCAAACCGGGCGGCGCAGTGCGCGGATCAATCCGGCCAGCGCCAGCAACATGCCGGCGGCCGTCAGCCCTGCCGCAGCCAACCCGGCCGGTGTGATGCGGCCATGGGCCCTGATCGCAATCGTGTCGCCGATGCGCAGATCGATGTCACCAATCATCGCTTCGGGGTGCGGATCGGCACCGTCCGCCGGCACCGTTGTGGTGTAGGGCGGCTGCGTCTGCGCGGCAGGTGGCGTTGCCATGGTCATGCGACCATAGCATCGCGCCACGGCGTATCAAAACCGCCTGACTTTCTTTCATCTCCCCACAAGGGGCCTTGCACAAGTAAGTCTTCGCTGGCGCGGTTGCGCCAACATTACATCGTCCTGCACAACTATTGAATTCGGAAGCATCTGCTTTGCTATCGGTAACGGTCGCCCTGCTCCTGACAGTGAGCCCTAACGCGGGCTAACCATGGCTCGAACCATTCCCATGTATGCTGGTAGACCCCAGCTTTGCCAAAACCCTTATCGGGGTTCTTGCCATCTAGCGCCTGCCAAAGCTCGGTATGCCTCTGAAGCGTAAACTTCGGGTAGCCCTCCGCCTTCATCAAATTGACAATCTGCTTGGCTGCGTAGCGGGGCCTGTCGATCTCCTTCAGCAGAACCCGGCCGATCTTCCGAGCTTCTTCGGAATCTGCTTTCACAAACTCTATTGCGGCGTCAGCAGCCGACTGTCGTTTCCCGAGCTTCGGTACAAAAAACACCCGATAGGCAAATCGAGGGTCGGCTTGTTCATCGTCCGACAATCCGGCGTGGAATTCGTCCATCATGGTCTGGACATGCGCGGGTAAGTTGCTGGCCTTTTTCAAGATTGCTCGCTGGTCCGCACTGAAGGTCACGAATTGAAGCGCTATGGGCAACCGCCGTTCTAGCCCAAACTGCGGCCCAAAGAGTTCTTTGATGGCGTCTGTAAAGTTAATGCAACAAGCCTGCAGTTTTGCGCTTACAGCATCATCAATTCGGTTTGTAGAGCGATGCTCGATCTCGTGGCGAAGTTCCAACAAGAAGTCCAAGTTTTTGATGGTACCCGTTTGTAAGGGGCATTTCGCATGCCGAATGCACTTTCCTAGCTCCCAATACTTTTCTGCGCCTTGTTTGGTCCGCCCGACCGTACCGTTAGCATCCTTGTAGCGATAGTCGATCCCCTCGCGCTTGAACCACGCATGCAGGAGGTACGTCCAAGCGATGATGGCTGTTACAATGAAAAGTTCAGCACGGAAGTTTATTCCGGCACCATTGAAGGTCTGTACGGCGGCAATCATGGCCTCTCTAGCTTTGACCAGAAGTTCATCACCACGAAGACTAAGGCCGGTTTGAGCATCATGGTCCGGCCAAATTGTTAGAAACTCATCCAAGTCTTCGGGCGACGCGGCTCTGAGCACCTTGTGCTTCTTGCCGGTGCGTATCTCCCCAATCAAACGGTGATTCACTGAGCGGGTTGGCCGCGTAAAATATGCAAGAATATCCTGATCAGTATATCCGCCGCGCTCCAGCATCGCTTTAACGAGCGCAGCCTCCCATTTCTCCAGCGTGTTTCCTCTTCTGTGTCTCGGCATTTTTGCAGTTCTTCCCCAACTCTGATTGCAAGCCATACTGGCGCAAAAGTTCCGGCCTACAACCTTCGAAGATGGAATTGGTGTTATCCAACCCACGGGTGTGTAATGCTATTTTTCCTATGTCGTACTTGAAATCCTAGATTACGATCTCTATTTGTTCTCTCTGAAGGATGTGGAGGGTTCGTGGGGTGCTGTAGATTCGCCGCAAGACCATACAGGCAAGGGTGCAAGCTTGCGTGCATCCGCGCCGGCGGGTGGGGCCGCACTGCCAGGGGGCTTCATGGGCCCGGCAGGTGAGAAAGTCCGGCCCGTCTGGTAGCAAAAGCCGTGGGGGTGAGGCGAAGGGTGCCTGTGGCTGGCCGGTTCGGCCTTCGGCGGGCCTGCCATCGCGGGAAGCCATGTTCGGGCCCTGCTGCGCGGCCGCGCGGCGGGGCGCCTCCATGTGTGGCGCCGCAATATCAGTCGATTTCATTCGGGGCGAAGCCGCCCGGCGGCCTCAAAGCATCGCGGGAATCACGCGGTCCGGCGGTTTGTGGCCATCGGCAAAAGTCTTGATGTTGATGATGACCTTCTCGCCCATGTCGATGCGGCCTTCGATGGTGGCGGAGCCCATATGGGGCAGCAGCACCACATTGGGCAGCTTCAGCAGTTTGGGGTTCACCGCCGGTTCGTGCTCGAACACGTCCAGCCCCGCACCGG
>Ga0209963_1002079_pt1 | contig 10663 bp, 12 predicted proteins | sample ThiBio_1000_biof_2_FD_183957 | JGI IMG/M metagenome (GOLD analysis project Ga0209963, IMG submission 183957) | Wastewater bioreactor microbial communities from Cape Town, South Africa - Thiocy_cont_1000_biof (SPAdes) | ecosystem: Engineered > Bioreactor > Thiocyanate-remediating >...
CTCGACGGGCGCACACGATCTTCGCGTCGGAATCGTGTGGCCTCGTCGAGAACACGTGTTTGCGAGAGGGAGAGGGGAGACGGTCAGTCGCCCAGGAGGTCGGGACGGCGCGCGCGGGTGCGCTCCACCTGCTGGTCGCGGCGCCAGGCGGCGATCGCGCCGTGGTTGCCGCTGAGCAGGACCGCCGGCACCTCCCGCCCGCGCCAGACGGCGGGCTTGGTGTAGCTCGGGTACTCGAGCAGACCGTCCTCGTGCGACTCCTCGACGAGGCTCTCCGGGTTGCCCACGACGCCGGGCACGAGACGCCCGATCGCCTCGATCATCGCCATCACGGCGACCTCGCCGCCGTTGAGGACGTAGTCGCCGAGACTGATCAGCCGCACCCGCCCGTGGGCGGCGGCCTCTTCGAAGACCCGCTCGTCGATGCCCTCGTAACGCCCGCAGCCGAACACGATCCGCGGCTCGGCGGCCAGCTCGCGGGCGGTGTCCTGACGGAACACCTCCCCCGCGGGCGACGGGAAGACGATCACGGGGTCGGCGGCATCCGCGGTGACGGCGTCGAGCGCCCTCCCCCACGGCTCCGGCTTCATGACCATGCCCGCGCCGCCGCCGTACGGCGTGTCGTCGACCGTGCGATGCCGATCGTCGGTCCAGTCGCGCAGGTCGTGCACGCGGACATCGAGCAGCCCGGACTCGCGCGCCCTCCCGAGCAGGGACAGCTCGAGCGCGTCGAAGTACGACGGGAAGATGCTGACGACGTCGATGCGCACGTCAGTCCTCTGCCGACTCGTCTTCCGGGTCGGGATCCTCGCCGGCCGGCTCGTCCTCGTCCGCGGGCAGATCCTCGAACAGGCCCGCCGGCGGGGTCACCGTCACCGGCGGCATCCTGCTCGATCCACAGGATCGCACGCACCAGGGTCTCCGCGGACGAGCGATCGTCGACGTCCTCGAAGAACACGACGGGATGCGAGTTCATCCATCTGAACTCGCGCACCGTGACGGACCTGTTGTGCCAGGGGGACGACTCCGGCACCTGGAGCGTGAAGGTCGCCCCCGGAGCGAAGCGGCCGTCGGGGTCGTCCGTGTACAACTCGAGCTTGAGGGCGCCCTTCAGTCCGTGCGCCTTGACGAGCCGCCCGACTCGAAGCTGGGCCCGAGGCTCCTGTGCACCGCTGCGAGGGAGTTTGACCTCGGCCATCAGTCGTCCGCGACGTCGACGCGCACGCGTCGGCCGTCTGCCAGCGCCGACACCACGGTGCGCAGCGCCTTCGCGGTGCGTCCGCCGCGCCCGATCACCCGGCCACGATCGTCCGGGTGGACGTGCACCTCGAGGACGTCGCCTCGCGGCGACGTGGAGGAGTCGATGCGCACGTCGTCGGGGTGGTCGACGATTCCCCTGACGACGTGCTCGAGCGCAGCGGCCAGCACGACGACTACTCGGCGTCGGTCGCGTCGTCGGCGTCGGCCGCGGCCTCCGCGACCGGCTCGGCCTTCTTCTCGGCCTTCGGCTTGATGACCGACTTCTTGCCGGAGTCCACCTGGAACTCGGACTTGCCCTCGGCCACCTTCACGGTCGAGACCGCGTCGGCGTCGCCCTGGAAGCGCCCCCAGTCGCCGGTGAGCTTGAGGATCGCCAGCACCTGCTCGGTCGGCTGCGCGCCGACGCCCAGCCAGTACTGCGCGCGGTCGGAGTCCACCTCGATGAACGAGGGCTCCTCGGTGGGGTGGTACTTCCCGATCTCCTCGATGACGCGACCGTCGCGCTTGGTGCGCGAGTCCGCGATGACGATGCGGTAGTACGGGGCCCGGATCTTGCCGAGGCGCTTGAGACGGATCTTGACAGCCACGATTCTCCTGAATGTGTGTTGAGTCGTTGAACGTCGCCTGGAGCGTGGGGTGCACACCCGGCGGAAGCTCTGTGGGAGGACGCAGTGCTGGATAGAGGGTCGAGCACCCGGTCCGACCCTCAATTCTGCCAGATCCGGAGGGATGCCGCGAACTCGCTGTCCTCCGGGCGCATCGGCATGCCAGACTGTGCGAATGACGGTGCCGTTCGCGCCATCCGCCCGCTCCTCCGTGGGGATCGAATGGGAGCTGATGCTCGCCGACGGCGAGACAGGGGACCTCGTGCCGCGCGCCCCCGAGATCCTGAGCGCGCTCTCCGACGCCGACTCCGGACCTCGGTTCAGCATCACCGGCGAGCTGCTCACGAACACCGTCGAGGTGACCAGCGGCGTCGGCGGGACCGTCGCCGAGGCCGTCCACGACATCGCCGACGCGATCGCGGCCATCCGCACCGTCACCGACCCGCTCGGCGTGGAGCTGCTGTGCGCCGGCAGCCACCCCTTCGCGCAGTGGTACGACCAGACCGTCACCGACCGCACGCGCTACCACACGCTCATCGAGCGCACCCAGTGGTGGGGACGCAACATGATGATCTGGGGCATCCACGTGCACATCGGGGTGGAGGACGTCTCCAAGGTCTTCCCGATCATCAACGCCCTTGCCGTCTACCTGCCACATCTGCAGGCGCTGTCGGCATCGAGCCCGTTCTGGGCGGGCGAGCGCACCGGCTACGCATCCAATCGGGCGCTCGTCTTCCAGCAGCTGCCGACTGCGGGGCTGCCCTGGCCGCTGCTGTCCTGGGCCGAGTTCGAGGGCTACCTCGACGACATGATCACGACCGGCGTGATGGCCGACGCCACCGAGGTGCGCTGGGACATCCGGCCCGCCCCGCGCTGGGGCACGATCGAGGTCCGTGCGTGCGACGGCATGTCCACCCTTCCCGAGCTCGCCGCGGTCGCCGCCCTCGTGCAGGTGCTCGTGGAGCGCTTCTCCCGCGAGCTGGATGCCGGGCGGACGCTTCCCACCATCCAGCCCTGGTTCATCCGCGAGAACAAATGGCGTGCCGCCCGATACGGCCTGGACGCCACCGTCATCGTCGACCACGACGGCTCCCAGCGCGCCGTCGCGGAGCACCTCGCCGAGCTCGTGCCGCAGCTCATCCCGATCGCGGACGAGCTGGGGTGTCCCCGTGAGCTCGCCGGAATCCGGACGATCCTGGAGGACGGCTCCAGCTCCGCCCGTCAGGTGCGGGTGGCCGAGGCCGCAGACGGCGACCTGCAGGAGGTCGTGCGCCACCTCATCCACGAGTTCCGGGCCGGGCCGACCCTCAGGGAGCACCTGGCGCGCATCGGCGACTGACCACGCGCCCCGTGTACGGGCGGCCTATGCGATCCGTCTGGATCCGCCATGGATCGTGCATCCGGGTCGCGATCCGCCCCGGACCCGACCTACCGTAGAGGCATGTCATCCGCCCGGCGTCGCATCGGCGCGCTCATCGTCTGCGCGCTCACCGCGCTCGCGATGACCGGATGCGCGTCGGGCGCGGATGCACAGACGGCGTTCCTCGTCCCGCATCCGTCCGCCAGGTCGACCGCCACGCCGGCGGCGGCGGCGAGCCCGTCCCCGACGGCGCCGCCGATCGTCGTCGCGATCGGCGACTCGATCATGGCCGGCTACGGCCTGGACACCGGCCAGGACTGGCCGACGATGATGGCCGCGCAGAGCGGCGCCGGCGTCACCAACCTGGCCTGCAGCGGCGCCGGATTCATCGCGGTCGGCTCGTGCGGCACGGACTTCGCCGGCCTGATCGATCAGGCGGCCCAGGCGGAGCCCACGATCGTCATCGTGCAGGGGTCCGACAACGACGGCGACGAGACCGACAAGGCGATCGACTCGGCGACCACGGACACGGTCACGGCGATCCACGAGGCGATGCCGGACGCGCTCATCGTGGGCCTGAGCACCCTGTGGGACCCGCCACGCACGGAGCCGCACGAGATCACCGCGTCCTCGACGGCCGTCCAGGACGCTGTAGAGGCCGTCGGCGGCATCTACATCGATATCGGCCAGCCGCTTCAGGACGGCACCGGCCTGCTGCAGTCGGACGACGAGCACCCGACGCTGGCCGGCCAGAAGGTGCTCCTGCAGACCATCAGCACCGCACTGGCCCGCGCGGGCGTGACCCTCTAGCCGACGGTCGCGGGCCGGCCGGGGCCGCGGTCAGCCGCGACCGAGCATCTTCTGCAGTTCGGCGAGGTCGGCCTCGCTCGGTCCGTCCTTCGGCGCACCGCCCAGCCCGAAGCCGGAGCCGGTCGGAGCGGGCGGGGCGGACGCCGCGATCCCGGCGTTCTCCGCGGCGCGCTTGGCGGGATTGCCCGACCGGGAGCCCTTCGCCTTCTGCTGCTTGCCGCGCTTCGACGACGCGCCGGGCTTCCCGCCGACCGGCCCCATGCCGGGGATGTTCGGCACGCCGCCGCGGGCGACGGTCTTCATCATCTTCGCCGCCTGGTCGAAACGCTGCACGAGCTGGTTGACATCGGTGACCGTCATCCCCGCACCGCGGGCGATGCGCAGGCGCCGGGAGCCGTTGAGGATCTTCGGGTTGCGCCGCTCGTACGGCGTCATGGAACGGATGATGGCCTCGGTGCGATCCATCTCGCGCTCGTCGAAGTTCTCGATCTGCTGCTTCATGGAGCCCATGCCCGGGAGCATCCCGAGCATCTTCTTCATCGACCCCATCTTCTTCATCTGCTGCATCTGCTCGAGGAAGTCCTCGAGAGTGAACGTCTCGGTCGCGAGCTTCTCGGCGACCTTGCGGGCTTCCTCCTCATCGAAGGCCTGCTGGGCCTGCTCGATGAGCGTGAGGATGTCGCCGAGGTCGAGGATGCGCGAAGCCATCCGATCGGGGTGGAACGGCTCGAGGTCGTCGAGTCCCTCGCCCATCGACGCGAAGATGATCGGCCGTCCCGTGACGGATGCCACCGACAGCGCCGCACCGCCGCGCGAGTCGCCGTCGAGCTTGGAGAGCACGACGCCGGTGAAGTCGACGCCGTCCTGGAACGCCTTCGCGGTGTTGACGGCGTCCTGACCCGTCAGCGCGTCGATCACGAAGAGGACCTCGTCGGGGTCGGTGGCGCGGCGGATGTCGGCGGCCTGCTGCATCAGCTCGGCGTCGACGCCGAGCCGGCCGGCCGTGTCGATGATCACGATGTCGTGCTGCTGGCGACGGGCCGCCTCGACGCCGTCGCGGGCCACCTTCACCGGGTCCCCGACGCCGTTACCCGGCTCGGGGGCGTAGATGGCGGCACCGGCCTGCGCCGCGACGACCTGCAGCTGGTTGACGGCGTTGGGCCGCTGCAGGTCCGCGGCCACGAGCAGCGGCGTGTGTCCGTCCTTCTCGAGCGAGCGCGCCAGCTTGCCCGCGAACGTCGTCTTTCCGGAGCCCTGCAGACCCGCGAGCATGATCACGGTCGGCGGGGTCTTCGCGAACTGCAGCCTGCGCTGCTGCCCGCCGAGGATCGCGATGAGCTCCTCGTTGACGATCTGCACGACCTGCTGCGCCGGGTTGAGCGCGCGGTTGACCTCGTCGCTGAGCGCGCGCTCGCGGACCTTGGCGGTGAACTCCTTGACGACCGGCAGAGCGACGTCCGCGTCGAGCAGCGCGCGCCGGATCTCGCGGACGGTGCCGTCGACGTCGGCGGGTGAGAGCTTGCCCTTCGTGCGCAGATTGCGGAAGGTCTCGGTGAGCCGATCGGAGAGGGTGCCGAAAGTAGCCATGATCCCCCGATTCTACGGGAGCATGTCGTGCTGCTCCCCCTCAGCTCGCTGCGGCTCTGGTCACTCTTCGTCGTCGCCGAGCTCCTGGAAGAGCGTCAGCTGCAGATCCGCCGGTCCGGCGAGACGGGAGTTCAGCGAACGCCACGGGGTCTCGCGCGTCGACGCTAGGAGCTCGGCGCCGCCGGCCACCAGCCGATCGGTGCCCGCCAGGGCGTCCGGCACCTCGAACGCGAGACGGATGTGCGGGCTCGTCACACCGTCCGTCTCGACGCCGTCGATGAAGCGGACCTGGGCGGGGTTGGACAGCTCGAGCGTCGCGCGGCCGGCGCCGAGGATCACGACCCGCGCGCCCTCGTCGCCGTCATAGGATTCCTGCTCGACGAGCCCCAGCGTGTCGCGATAGAACGTCAGCGCCTCGTCGAAGTCCTCCGCGCGCACGACCACGCGCAGCTGACGGACCTCTCCGCGCGACGCCGGGACCGCCGACAGGGCGCCGCGGACGGCCTCCGCAAGCGACGTCCGGCCGGGCCCCGCATCCGCCCACGCCCACACGGCGGCGAAGACGGCGGCCGCATACGCGGCCGCGCGCACCTCCGCATCCAGGCGCTCCTCCCCGTCGGCGCGGAGCCGGTCGCACACCGCCTGCGCGAGACGCGCCTGGCGGACCGCGCGTTCGCGGGCCAGCTCGTCCTCGATGCCCATCGCAGGGGCGTTGGCGACCGCCAGGGCCAGCGAATCGGGCGCGAAGGCGGCCGCGACGCGCGCGAGCGAGCCCGCGACGGGGCCGCCGCCCGCGATCGCCGCGATGGCGGCGTCCATGCGCTCGTCGAATCCGCCCCACAGCACGTCGGCCTTCGACCCGAAGTAGTTGAAGAAGCTCGACCTGCTGACCCCGGCGCGCGTCGCGATGTCCGAGATGGAGGTCTGCTCGTACCCCTGCTCGAGGAAGAGCTCGCTGGCCGCCTCGGCGATCGTCTCGCGCGACGACGCCTTCGGCCGCCCCGCGCGTGGCTCGTTCACGCTGGCCAGACTATCGACCGCCCGGATCGGTCACGGTGCTCCTCCCTCTCCGTGCCGAACTCCTCCGATTTCGCACCGCCGCGGGCCGGCCGCCCCGGAATCGCGCGGCAGGACGAGCAGGACCCTCGCAGATAGGAGGAGTTGCGCACACCCGCCGCGCGTGAAGCCCGGAGGGCACCGCTGAGGTCTATTGTTGGACTGGATACAGAATCTCCGCCTCGATCCCAGGAGAGTCATGCTCGACATCGTCACCCCGGGCTTCGCGCCCGACTACGTGCCCTACCTCGACGGCTGGGAGCTGCAACGTCGCGTCCACCGCGAGGTGCTCGAGGGAGCACGCCCGGACACCATGCTGCTGCTGGAGCACGAGCCCGTCTACACCGCGGGCAAGCGGACCGAGCCGCACGAGCGTCCGCAGGACGGGACCCCGGTGATCGACGTCGACCGCGGCGGCAAGATCACGTGGCACGGACCCGGCCAGCTGGTCGGCTATCCGATCGTCCGCCTCCCCGAGCCCATCGATGTCGTCGCTCACGTGCGACGCATCGAGCGTCTGCTGATCGGTGCGCTGGCCCGCCACGGCGTCGACGGATACCAGGTGGAGGGACGCAGCGGGGTCTGGGTGCGCCGGCCGCTCTCCGAGGACAAGGTCGCCGCGATCGGCGTGCGCGTGGAGAAGGGCGTGACGATGCACGGGTTCGCGGTGAACTGCGACAACACCCTGGCGGGGTTCCGCGGCATCATCCCCTGCGGGATCTCCGACGCGGGCGTGACGACCGTGAGCGAGGTCGTCGGGGCGGATGTCGGTCCCCGCGACATCCTCGACGACGTTGTCGCCGCATTCCAGGCCGAGTACGCGGGAGCCGTCGCGTGACCGCCGCACCCGACGGGCGCCGCCTGCTGCGCCTGGAGGTCCGCAACGCCCAGACGCCGATCGAGCGCAAGCCGGAATGGATCAAGACGAAGGCGAAGCTGGGTCCGGAGTACACCGCGCTGCACGCCCTCGTGAAGGACGAGGGCCTCCACACGGTCTGCCAGGAAGCCGGATGCCCGAACATCTACGAGTGCTGGGAGGACCGCGAGGCGACCTTCCTGATCGGTGGCTCGCAGTGCACGCGTCGGTGCGACTTCTGCCAGATCGACACCGGCAAGCCCGCCGAGTACGACACGGACGAGCCGCGTCGCGTGGCCGAGAGCGTGGGCCGGATGCAGCTGCGCTACGCGACGGTGACCTGCGTCGCCCGCGACGACCTGCCCGACGGCGGCGCATGGCTCAACGCGGAGACCGTCCGGCGCATCCACGCCGACTGCCCGGGCACCGGTGTCGAGCTGCTGGCCACGGACTTCAACGGCGATCCCGCGCTCCTGCGCGAGGTCTTCGACGCCCGCCCGGAGGTCTTCGCCCACAACGTCGAGACCGTGCCGCGGATCTTCAAGCGCATCCGGCCCGCATTCCGCTACGAGCGCTCCCTCGGAGTGCTCACCCAGGCACGCGATGCCGGGCTCATCACGAAGTCGAATCTCATCCTGGGCATGGGCGAGGAGCCGGAGGAGGTCGTCCAGGCCCTGAACGACCTCCACGACGCGGGCTGTGACGTCATCACGATCACCCAGTACCTGCGGCCCTCTCCGCGTCACCTGCCGGTCGCGCGCTGGGTCAAGCCGGACGAGTTCGTCGAGTTCAAGGCCGAGGCCGAGCGGATCGGATTCCTCGGCGTCCTCGCCGGCCCCCTGGTCCGGTCGTCCTACCGTGCCGGACGGCTGTGGGCGCAGTCCATGCTGTCGAAGGGACGCGACATCCCGGACAGCCTCGCGCACCTGGCCGCCGACATCGCGCACCCGGAGCTCGGGTTCGCGCAGGCCGTGTGATCGCGACGGGTCGCGTCAGTCGGCGCTCGTGACGGAGTGCACGTCGCCGGCGGAGTCGAGGTTCACGAGCAGCACGTCGTCGGTCGAGTCGGGGTCGAGCGCGTACTCGAGCACGGCGAACGGGTCCGTCCCACCGTGCTCGTCCGCGAGGATCGTCATGCTCATCAGCTGCAGGGACCGGATGACGTCGATGTGCAGGTCCCCGGAGATGTCCACGAGCAGGTCCTGGATGTCGTCGCCCAGCTGCTCCTGCTGCTGCAGGATGTACTCGGTCACCTCGCTCGTGCGGTCGTCGAGCTCCGTGACCATCGCGTTGCGCGCGGCCCGGTCGATCGTCTCCAGTGCGGAGATCATCGCGGCGGCGACGTCGAGCGCCGCGGGCGACACGTCGTCCTGGTCGGGGGCGGTCAGGTCCACCGTGACGGTCTGATCGCCCAGCTCGACGTTCTCCGACCAGAAGATCGAACCGTCGGGGCCGGACTCCAACAGCCCGAAGAAGTCGTGCTCGATCGCCATGGATCTATGCAACCATCCTCCGGCCGAGGGCGGTAGTCCACCCGGCCGCCGTCTGCATCCGATCAGTCAACCAGCGCGGCCGCGAACACGTGCGGGGTGAAGCCGGTGAGGTCGCCGATCCCCTCGCCCTGACCAAGGAGCTTGACCGGGATGCCGGTGCGCTCCTGGACCGCGAGGACGAATCCGCCCTTCGCGGTGCCGTCGAGCTTCGTGAGCACGAGCCCGGTGACTCCGGCGTGCTCGAGGAACGCCTCGGCCTGCATGACGCCGTTCTGGCCGGTCGTCGCGTCGAGCACCAGCAGCACCTCGCTGATCGGCGCCTGCTTCTCCACGACACGCCGGATCTTCGTCAGCTCGTCCATCAGACCGCCCTTGGTGTGGAGGCGGCCGGCGGTGTCGACGAGCACGATCTCGGTGCCGGTCCGCTTGGCGTAGTCGATCGTCTGGAAGGCCACGGATGCGGGATCCTGCCCCTCCTGCTGCGGCCGCACGATGGCGGCGCCGCCGCGCTCGGCCCATGTCGCGAGCTGATCGACCGCCGCGGCACGGAACGTGTCCGCCGCGCCGACGACCACCGAGCGGCCGTAGCGCTGCAGGAACTTGGCGAACTTCCCGATCGTCGTGGTCTTGCCCACGCCGTTGACGCCGACCACGAGCACGACGGCGGGTCGCTCGGTGAGCCGGAGCGTCGTGTCGAACTTCGCGAAGTGCTCTTCGAGGGTCTCCTTGAGTATGCGCTGCAGATCCCGCGGGTCGGTCGTGTGGAACCGATCCACCTTCTCGCGCAGCTCGTCGACGATGCGCTCGGTGATGTCGGGCCCGAAATCCGCCGTCAGCAGCGCCGTCTCAAGATCGTCCCAGGTGGTCTCGTCGATCGTGGGCTTGACGAACATGCCGCGCAGAGCGCGACCGAGCGACCAGGAGCTCTCTGCCATGCCACCAGCCTACGGGTGCCGCTCAGGCGCTCGCGGCCTCCTCCGCGCGCGCCGATCGGTCTCCCACGCGCTGTCCGACGACGGCGGACACGCCGTCCTGGCGCATCGAGACGCCGTACAGCGCGTCGGCGATCTCCATCGTGCGCTTCTGATGCGTGATGACGATGAGCTGGCTGGACGCGCGCAGCTGCTCGAAGACCCCCAGCAGTCGCCCCAGGTTCGCGTCGTCGAGCGCCGCCTCGACCTCGTCGAGGATGTAGAAGGGGCTCAGTCGCGCCTTGAAGATCGCGGTCAGCAGGGCGACGGCCGCGAGTGACCGCTCCCCGCCGGACAGCAGCGAGAGCCGTTCGATCTTCTTCCCCACCGGACGCACCGCGACCTCGATCCCGGTGGTGAGCGGGCTGTCCGGGTCCGTCAGCGCGATGCTCCCCGTGCCCCCAGGGAACAGGATCGGGAACACCTCCGTGAACGCCGTCCTGGTGTCCTCGAAAGCCGCCACGAAGATCGTCTGCATGCGCTCGTCGAGCTCGCCGATGATCGTGAGCAGGTCGGTGCGCGTCTGCGTCAGATCCGCGAGCTGCTCGGTGAGGAACTTGTGGCGCTGCTCGAGCGCCGCGAACTCCTCGAGAGCGAGCGGGTTCACGCGACCGAGCTGGGCGAGCTTGCGCTCCGCGTCCTGCAGGCGGCGCAGCTGCGCCGAC
>Ga0209963_1002080_pt1 | contig 10662 bp, 9 predicted proteins | sample ThiBio_1000_biof_2_FD_183957 | JGI IMG/M metagenome (GOLD analysis project Ga0209963, IMG submission 183957) | Wastewater bioreactor microbial communities from Cape Town, South Africa - Thiocy_cont_1000_biof (SPAdes) | ecosystem: Engineered > Bioreactor > Thiocyanate-remediating >...
CCAGGGCGTCAGCCTCGCCAACCAGGGCGAGACCGTGCTGGCCTGGGACCCCGGCACCGGGCGTCCGCTCAGCCAGGCGATCGTCTGGCAGGACGGACGCGCCGCGTCCCTGTGCGCGGAACTCTCCGACCACCGCGAGCTGATCGAAGGACGCACCGGGCTGGCGCTGGAGGCCTACTTCTCCGCGCCGAAGCTCGCCTGGTTGCGTCGCAACGTCACCACCGACGGTGTGGTCACCACCACCGACTCCTGGCTGCTGCACCACCTCACCGGCGAGTTCGTCACCGACGTCACCACGGCGTCCCGATCGCTGGTCCTCGACCTCGACGGTCGTCGCTGGGACGCCGAGTTGCTCGACCTGTTCGGGCTCGGCGAGGAGCAGCTGCCGCGGATCGTCGCCTGCGACGAACCGCTCGGCACCACCTCCGCCTTCGGCACGCCGATGGCGGTGGGCGGCCAGGTCGTCGACCAGCAGGCCGCCCTGTTCGCACAGGGCTGCCTGGACGCCGGCCAGGCCAAGTGCACCTTCGGCACCGGTGCGTTCCTGCTTGTCAACACCGGCGCGACGGCACCGCGATCCGGCAACGGGCTGACCACGTCGGTGGCCTGGACGCTGCGGGGCCAGTCCGCCTACTGCCTCGACGGACAGGTGTTCACCGTGGCGTCCGCCGTCCGCTGGCTGACCGACATCGGCCTGATCGGTGCTCCGACCGACCTCGACCCGCTCTCAGCGGACGGCGCCGGCGACGTGCTGTGCGTCCCGGCTCTGGCCGGGCTGGCCGCGCCGTGGTGGCGCGGGGACGCGCGCGCAGTGTTCACCGGGATCGGCCTGGCCAGCACCCGCGGCAACCTGGTCACGGCCGTGCTGCAGGGCATCGCGGCGCAGATCGCGGAGCTCGTCTCGGTCGTCGAGGCCGACACCGGCGAACCGCTGCAGCTGCTGCGCGTCGACGGCGGCCTGACCCGCAGCCGGGCCTTGATGCAGGCCGTCGCCGACCTGTGCCAGGTGCCGATCGAGGTCTACGCGTCCCCGCACGCCACGGCGCTGGGGGCGGCCGCAATGGGACAACTCTGCCTCGATCCGGCACTGACCGTGCCGGATGCGCTGGGGCACGGTGGGATCAGCGGCAGTTTTGTCCCGCTGTGGGACGCCGCTCGCGCGCAGGACTTCCTCGCCCGCTGGCACGCGGTCGCCGAGCGGAACCTGGAGGAGAAATGAGCCCGAACCAACCAGCCGCGGCGCCGGCCGACGTCTTCGATGTCGCGGTCGTGGGAGCCGGCGTCGTCGGCTCCGCGGTCGCGCGGGAGCTGTCCGGCTATCGGCTGAGGGTCGCGCTCGTCGACGCGCGGCACGATGTCGGCGACGTGACGTCCAAGGCGAACACAGCGATCCTGCACACCGGTTTCGACGCCAAGCCGGGCAGCCTGGAGGCCCGGCTCGTCCACGACGGGTACCTGCTGCTGACCGACTACGCCGAGAGTGTCGGCATTCCCGTCGAGCGGACGGGGGCGCTGCTCGTCGCCTGGAACGCCGAACAGCATGAGTCCCTGCCGGGACTGCGGGACAAGGCCGAGGCCAACGGCTACCACGAGACCTTCCTGATCGACGCGGACGCCGTGTACGAGCGCGAACCCCATCTCGGGCCGGGAGCGCTGGGCGGGCTGGTGGTGCCGGGGGAGTCGATCATCTGTCCCTGGACGACGACGCTGGCCTACGCCACCGAGGCGAAGGCGCGCGGCGTCGAGCTGCTGCTGGGACGCACGGTCACCGGCGCCGACGTCGGGGCGGACGCCACCACCCTGCAGACCTCGGCCGGCCCGATCCGGGCCCGGTGGGTGGTGAACGCCGCCGGCCTCGGCAGCGACCACCTCGACCGCGCCTTCGGCCACGACCGGTTCACGATCACTCCCCGCCGCGGCGAGCTGTTCGTGTTCGACAAGCTCACCCGTCCGCTCGTCTCGGAGGTGCTGCTGCCCGTCCCGTCCGCCAAGGGCAAGGGCGTGCTGATCTCCCCGACGATCTACGGCAACGTGATGCTCGGCCCGACCGCAGAAGACCTCACCGACCGCACCGACACCTCGACGTCCGCCGAGGGCTTCGCCCAGCTGCTGGACAAGGGGCGGACGATCCTTCCCGAGCTGCTGGCGCAGGAGGTGACCGCCACCTACGCCGGGCTGCGCGCGGCCACCGAGCACTCCGACTACGTGGTGGACGTCGACCCGGCCCAGCGCTACCTGTGCCTCGGCGGCATCCGGTCGACCGGTCTGACGTCCTCGATGGCGCTGGCGCAGCATGCGGCCGACCTGCTCGGCGGCGCCGGGCTGGACCTCGTGCCGGTGCCGGACGCTGAGTTGCCCGAGCCGCCACGCATGCCCTACATCGGCGAGTCCGGTGTGCGGCCCTTCGCGGACCCCGAGCGGATCGCGTCCGACCCGGCCTACGGCGAGATCGTCTGCTTCTGCGAACGGGTCACCCGCGGCGAGATCCGGGACGCGCTGGCGTCCGCCATCCCCCCGACCGACCGCGGCGGGCTCGCCCGGCGCACCCGGGCGACCAATGGACGCTGCCAGGGGTTCTACTGCGGCGCCCACGTCGACGACCTGCTGAACGGAGGCAAGGGACATGCGTGAGCAGCGGAGGACCCGGGTCGCGATCGTCGGTGGTGGCCCGGCCGGGCTGACCGCAGCGAAGGCGCTGGCCGGAACCGAGGACGTCCTGGTCATCGAGCGTGAGGCCGAGGCGGGCGGCATCCCGCGGCACAGCAACCACTGGGGCTACGGCGTCCGCGACCTCCGGACGGTGACGACCGGGCCGGCGTACGCCCGGCGCCTGGCCGAGGGGGCCGATGAGGCGGGGGCCGAGCTGATGACCTCGGCCATGGTCACCGGCTGGGACGGACGCACCCTCGAGGTCACCTCGCCGAACGGCCTGGTCAGCGTCGAGGCGGACGCGGTGGTGCTGGCCACCGGGGCGCGGGAGCGGCCGCGGACGGCCCGGCGCATTCCTGGCGACCGGCCGGCCGGGGTGTACACCACCGGTGAGCTGCAGAACCACGTCCACGTCTACGGGCACTCGGTGGGAACCCGCGCGGTCGTGGTCGGCTCGGAACTGGTGTCGTGGTCGGCGGTGATGACGCTGCGGCACGCCGGGGCGAGGACCGTGCTGATGACCTCGGCGCGGTCCGAAGCCGACACGTACGCCGCGGTCGGGCTGGCCGGACGGGTGGCGTTCGGGGTGCCGGTGGCGACGCGGACGACCGTGGAACGGGTGATCGGCAAGGGCCGGGTCACCGGCGTCGAGGTGCTCGACCACGCCACCGGCCGGTCCCGGATGGTCGCCTGCGACAGCGTGGTGTTCACGGCGGACTGGATTCCCGACCACGAGCTGGCGGTGAAGCTGGGACTGAACCTCCAGCCGGGCTCGCTCGCTCCGCTGGTCGACACGGCCCTGCGGACCCAGGCTCCCGGTGTGTTCGCCGCCGGAAACCTGCTGCACCCGGTCGACACGGCCGACAACGCCGCGCTCGACGGACGCCGGGTGGCGGCCAGCGTGCGCCGGTGGCTGTCGGGGGCACGGAACCTGGCCGACGGCGTCCCGGTCCACGCCGCGGAGCCGCTGACCTGGATCGCACCCGGACTGGTGCGACCCGGTGATCCGGCCCCGGTGGGTGGACGGCTGGTGGCCTGGACGTCGGAGTACGTCCGGTTCCCGACGGTCGTCGCCGTCCAGGACGGCCGGGAGATCGGCCGGGTGCGGACGCCGTGGCCGGCTGCCCCCGGCCGGATCTTCCGGATCCCGTTCTCGCTGCTGGCCGGGCTCGACCCGTCCGGTTCGGCCGTGGAGGTGCGGCTGGCGTCCTGAGCTTCGCGCCCACTCGCGCGCCCGGCCCACTTCGGCGAGGATGGAGGCACTGGCACCACTCGCCAACCGCCCGTCAGCGACGACGGGAGAGAGGACGCGGGCATGACCGATCGGCTGGCCGGACTGCGGGCCAAGCGTGAGCAGGCGCTCGCCGGAGGCGGCAAGGCGCGGATCGAGGCCCAGCACGCCCGTGGCCAGCTGACCGCACGGGAACGGCTGTCGGTCCTGCTGGACGAGGGCTCGTTCCAGGAGTTCGGTGCCCTGGCCACTCACCAGAACACCGACTTCGGGATGGCCGAGAAGCGGTTCCCCGGAGACGGGGTGATCACCGGCTTCGGGACGGTGAACGGCCGCCGGGTCGCGGTCTACGCCCAGGACTTCACCGTGCTCGGCGGCTCGTTCTCCGAGGTCCAGTCGCACAAGATCAGCCGGATCCTCGACCTGGCGATGGAGGCGGGCATCCCGGTGATCGGGCTCAACGACTCCGGCGGCGCCCGCGTCCAGGAGGGCATCAGGTCGCTCGCGGCCTACGGGGAGGTCTTCTTCCGCAACGTCCGGGCGTCCGGGGTGGTGCCGCAGATCTCGCTGATCATGGGCCCGTGCGCCGGGGGAGCGGTCTACTCGCCGGCCCTGACCGACTTCGTGGTGATGGTCGCCGGCACGTCCAACATGTTCCTCACCGGGCCTGAGATCATCCGGTCGGTGACCGGCGAGGACGTGAGTACGGAGGACCTCGGCGGTGCCTGGCTGCACACCTCCCGCAGCGGCGTGGCGCATTTCGAGGTGGAGACCGACCAGGCCGCGCTGTCGCTGGCGAAGCTGCTGCTCAGCTACCTGCCGCAGAACAACGCAGAGGACGCGCCCCGGCTCGCCGCCTACGACGACACCTTCCGCGTCGAGGACGAGCTCGACCGCATCGTCCCCGAGGACGACGACCTGCCCTACGACATGCGCCGGCTCCTCGACCTGGTCGTCGACCGCGACAGCATCCTGGAGGTGTCCGAGGCGTACGCCCGGAACGCGATCACCGCGTTCGGCCGGCTGGACGGACACTCGGTCGGGCTGGTCGCCAACCAGCCGCTGCAGCTGTCGGGTGCTCTCGACATCGACTCCTCGGACAAGATCGCCCGGTTCGTCCGGCTGTGCGACGCGTACAACCTTCCGGTGATCACCTTCGTCGACTGCCCCGGCTACCTGCCCGGCGTCGACCAGGAGTACTCCGGGGTGATCCGGCACGGCGCGAAGGTGATCTACGCCTACGCCCAGGCGACCGTGCCGAAGCTGTCGGTGGTGACGCGCAAGGCGATCGGTGGCTCCTACGTGGCGATGAGCTCCAAGCAGATGGGCAACGACATCGCGTTCGCGTGGCCGACGGCCCAGATTGCCGTCATGGGCGCTGAAGGCGCCTCGCGGCTGCTGAACCGCCGGGCGCTGGCGGAGGCCGCCGACCCGGTCGCGGCCCAGGCGGCGTTCATCGCCGAGTACAAGGAGAAGTTCTTCAACCCGTACCACGCGGCCGATGTCGGCCAGATCGACGAGGTGATCGAGCCGCGCGAGACCCGGATCCGGCTGATCCGGGCGCTGGAGGTGCTGCGGACGAAGGTGCAGACCAGCATCGCCAAGAAGCACGGACTCTTCCCGGTGTGAACCATGGACAACCTCGGCTTCGGACTGTGGCTGACCGCCCTCGGGATGGGGACGGTGTTCCTGCTGCTGGTGCTGCTGATGGTCGCGCTGCGGGTGATCGCCTGGACCGACCGGCGCGGCCGGCGGGCGCGGGACGCCGCCGCCTCCGGGACGCCGGCAGGGCCCGCAGCAAGGGGCGCAGCAGGGGACGCGGCGCCGGCTGAACCCCCGTCCGGACTCACCGACGATGAGGTCGCCGCGATCGCGATCGCGGTGGTCACCCATGCCCGGGTCCGCCGGCTCCAGGCCGCCCCGGCGATGCGGGAGCACGAGCCCGGCAGCCACCTGTTCGCCAATCGCTGGGTCGGCATCGGCCGCGGCTACCAGCAGCAGCCGTGGAGAAGGGGCGCCTGACATGCGTCGCTACACCATCGCCATCAACGAGACGCTGCACACGATCGACGTCGAGGAGGTCTCCCGCGACCGGTTCAGCGTCCACCTGGCGGACGGCCGGCTGGTCGACGCGACGCTGGTCGAGCACCGCGATCTCGGCCAGGCGCTGATCACTCCCGGCGTCGAGCTCGGCGAGCCCCGTCCCGCGCCGGAGGGTGAGGTCGCCGCCGGCTCCTCGCGGATGGAGCCAGGGGTCGGTGCGCAGGCCGCGTCGCGCCCGGCCGCGCGTCCGGCAGGCGCGGAGCGGCGGGACGCGCTGACCTCGCCGATGCCCGGCGTCGTGCTGTCGGTCGACGTCGCTCCCGGGACGCCGGTCACGCGCGGCCAGGTGCTGCTGGTGCTGGAGGCGATGAAGATGAAGAACGCCCTGCGTGCCGAGAGCGACGGCGTGGTCTCCCGGGTCTCCGTCGCCGTCGGCGACCAGGTCCGGCACGGCGACCTGCTGGTCGAGTTCGAGGCTTGAGCGTGAGCGGGGAGTCGATCGACCAGTTGTTCGCCGGGCTGTCGAACGTGACCTGGCAGTCGCTGGTGATGCTCCTGGTCGGCGGAGCGCTGATCTACCTCGCCATCGCCCGGGAGTACGAGCCGCTGCTGTTGCTGCCGATCGGCGCCGGCGCGATCCTGGCGAACCTGCCGCTGTCGCCGCTGGTGGGCGAGGGCGGGATGCTCACCGTCCTGTACGACGTCGGGGTTGCCAACGAGCTGTTCCCGTTGCTGATCTTCGTCGGCATCGGCGCGATGACCGATTTCGGGCCGCTGCTGGAGAACCCGAAGATGGTGCTGCTCGGCGCCGCCGGGCAGTTCGGCATCTTCCTCACCCTGATCCTGGCGCTGCTGCTTGGCTTCAGCCGCGAGGAGGCGGCCTCGATCGGCATCATCGGCGCCATCGACGGGCCCACGTCCATCTACGTCTCCGGAATCCTCGCCCCGCACCTGTTGGCACCGATCACGGTGGCGGCGTACAGCTACATGTCGCTGGTGCCGATCATCATGCCGCCGGTGATGCGGCTGCTGACGACGAAGCGGGAGCGGGCGATCCGGATGACGTACAGCCAGCGCCCCCTCAGCCGGCGGACGCGGGTGCTGTTCCCGATCGTCGTCACGATCGTGGTCGGCGTGCTGGTCCCGTTCGCGACGCCGCTGATCGGCTGCCTGATGCTCGGCAACCTGATGCGCGAGTCCGGAGTGGTGGAGCGGCTCACCCACGCCGCGTCCAACGAGATCGCGAACGTGGTGACGCTGTTCCTCGGACTGGCGATCGGCTCGACCATGCAGGGGACGGCATTCCTCCTGCCGTCCACGCTGGCGATCCTCGGTCTCGGGCTGGTGGCGTTCGTCCTCGACACCGCGGCCGGGGTGCTGTTCGGCAAGCTGATGAACGTGGTCAGCGGGGGCAGGTTCAACCCGCTGATCGGTGCCGCCGGGATCTCGGCCTTCCCGATGGCGGCGCGGGTCGTCCAGAAGGAAGCGGCCCGCGAGGACTTCTCGAACTTCGTCCTGATGCACGCCATGGGCGCCAACGCCGCCGGGCAGGTGGCCTCGGTGGTCGCCGGCGGCGTGCTGCTGGCCCTGGTGGCCGGGTGACGGCGAGGCGTCCACCCGTGGGGATGACACGGCGGGGGGCGGGCCTGCTAGGCTGAGCCCGCACCGCAAGGTGCCCATGTTCATGACACACGGCCGACCAGACCTCTGGGGCCGAGAGAAGAAGACCAATCACCACCGCACCACCCAGACGCCCCACCTGGCAACAGGCGACGCTCGGCGATGGGTACCACCACACCCAGGATCCCCGTGCCGGCGCCGTCGGCACGGTTAGCAGGACCGCGCGCCGCGGTTCGAAAGAACAAAGGAAGATCGACATGGCCACGGGCACTGTCAAATGGTTCAACTCCGAGAAGGGCTTCGGCTTCATTGCCCCGTCCGACGGCTCGCCGGACGTCTTCGCGCACTTCAGCGCGATCGCCGGCACCGGCCGCCGCGACCTCTACGAGGGTCAGCAGGTGGAATTCGACGTCGAGCGTGGCCAGAAGGGCCTCCAGGCGGCGAACATCCGCGCGCTCTGACGCGTCCGCCGTGGTGTGAGCCGGGTACTCCGGCTCACGCCCGGCTGGGAGGCGCCCTGGCCCGCTCGGCCCGGGCGTGTCCCGACTGACCCGGTGGGTGGCCTGCTGCCGCGCGCCGGGTCGCTCGCGCCCTCAGCGCACGGGCGAGCGCCGCAACCCCGACGAGGGGACGGTGAGGGCCCGCGCCGAGCGCAGCGCGAGGATCCGCTCTGTGCGGTGAGTCTGAGCGCGGTCAGCCCGGACCGGGCCGGAACAGGTCGGCGCGGAAGCGATAGGCGTCCCCCCGGTACCGGTTCACCCCGAGCAGCACCGGCTGGCCGTTGGCTGCGTAGGCGATCTCGCTGCCCACCAGAACCGGTGCACCGACGGCACAGTTCAGCAGCTGGGCGATCTCGGCGTCGGCCGCGTCCGCCTGCACGGAGTACGCCGAGCGCTGCAGCCGGACGCCGCAGAGCGTCGCCAGTCGCTCGTACAGCGACGTGTCGGTCATGTCCGCGGTGGCGATCGCCTCGAGCCCCTCGTACCTGAGGACCACCAGGTCGACGCAGACCGGGTGCCCGTCCATGCCGCGGAGCCGTCGCAGCTCGACCACCGGCGCCGCCGGTGCGATCCGGAGCTGCTCGGCCTCCTCGAAGGTCGCCGGACGCGTGCGGTGACGCAACACCCGCGAGGTCGCATGGAGGCCCCTCGCCCGGGCCATCTCACTGAACGACTGCAGCAGGCTCGGCGATTCGCCGACGACCTCCCTGGTCACGTACCACCCGCGTTGCGCGGAGCGCTCCAGCCGTCCCTCGACCTCCAGCCGGGACAGCGCCCGTCGCACGGTCACCCGGCTCACTCCCAGTCGCGTGGACAGTTCGCGTTCCCCCGGGAGTCTCGACCCGGGACCGAACTCGCCCCGGCGCAGGCCGAAGTCGAGCTGCTCGTACGCGCTGTCCGTGACCGTCGTCATGGAGGCACCATACCAGTAGGTTCTCTGACGGGTAACTGGTCTGAATTGCTTGACCTAACTGGACTATCTGGTATAGACACGGCGCTGTGGCCCTCCGTCTGGCGGAGGCTGAGTGCGAAGGAGCAGGCAGTGCGCAAACTTCAGACGGGCCGTCGGGCCGTCGCAATGGCAACCATCGTCACGGCGTTGCTCGCCGCCGCCGGCTGCGCGCCGGGAGGTTCCGGGCCGGCGACGAGCGCCGCCCCCGGTTCGGTCTCGACCGATGTCGCCGGTGCCGGAAAGGTGACCCTGAAGATGTCCGACTTCTGGGGCGGCAGCGAGCAGGAGTGGATCAAGGGCATGATCGCCAAGTTCCAGACCAAGTACCCGAACGTCACCATCGAGCGCACCCAGGAGGACTGGGGCCAGCTCATCTCGACCCTGAACCTGCAGCTCGCCGAAGCGGACGGCCCCGACATCGCCACCGCCAACAACGGCTGGCAGTCCCTGGGCACGCTCGCCAAGGGCAACCTCGTGCTGAACCTCGACGAGTACTCCAAGGCGTACGGCTGGGACAAGCTCATCCCCAGCACCATCGCGCGGCAGAACGAGTTCACCACCGACTTCAAGACGATCGGCTCCGGGTCGCTGTTCGCCACGCCCGTCGCGCGGGTCTCGCTGATCGGCATCTACTACAACGTCGAGAAGCTCACCAAGCTCGGCATCGCGCCGCCGACCACGCTGGCCGAGTTCGAGGCGGCAGCGGAGAAGGCGAAGGCCGCCGGTGAGATCCCGATCGGCTACGGCAGCCAGGACGCGCCGACCGCGGTCCTGCTCGGACTGCAGGCCCTGTACGCCGACGCCAACACGATCAACAACTTCACCTACGGCGACACCTCGGTGACCGCCGACCAGGCCGGCCTCACCAAGGCGGCGGAGACGGTGAAGAAGTGGAACGACAACGGCTGGTTCAGCCCCCACCACGAGGGCATCAACTACCAGGACGCGGTCGCGAACTTCCTCGACGGCAAGGGCGTCTTCCGATTCGAGTACACCGGCTCGCTGGGCCTGACCACCGAGCAGCAGGGCAAGTTCCAGTACATCCAGCTGCCGCAGGCCAGCGGCAGCGGGACGGTCGGCGTCGGGGCAGCCCCGGCAGCGCTGGTGATCGCCTCGAAGTGCAAGCACCCGGACGTGGCGGCAGCCTTCCTCGACTTCCTGATGTCGGCCGACGCCGCCCAGGCCTCGGCGGACAACGGGCTGATCCCGCTGTTGCACTCGGACGTGACCATTCCGGACAACCAGGCCACCCTCAAGACGGAGGCGGCGGGTGCGGCGGCGATCGGCGCGTCCGACGGCTTCGTCCCCTACTTCGACTGGACCAGCCCGACCATGCTGGACACGCTGACCCAGCAGATGCAGATGCTCTACGCGGGCAAGACGACGCCGGCTGACCTCGTCGCGGCGGTCGACAAGGACCGCAACGCCTTCCTCCAGCAGTCGAAGTAGCCACCGGATCGGCTATGAGTCTCCTCGCTGCTCGCGCCGTCCCCTCCCGGGACGGCGCGAGCCGGACCCGTCGCGGCAACCACAACCCACGACGCCGCAACCGCCGGATCGGTCTGCTCTTCGTCGCGCTCCCGCTGGCGTTCTACGCCGGCGTGGTGCTGGTGCCGCTGGCGCAGTCCTTCCAGTACTCCTTCTACTCCTGGGACGGGGTGTCCCGG
>Ga0209963_1002082_pt1 | contig 10659 bp, 7 predicted proteins | sample ThiBio_1000_biof_2_FD_183957 | JGI IMG/M metagenome (GOLD analysis project Ga0209963, IMG submission 183957) | Wastewater bioreactor microbial communities from Cape Town, South Africa - Thiocy_cont_1000_biof (SPAdes) | ecosystem: Engineered > Bioreactor > Thiocyanate-remediating >...
TTTCTTTACATTTGTTTTCTTCTTATCATGGATTTCATTCGTCCAATAGTCATTCATTACAATTGGTTTCAATGTCTTGACACACTTCGATTATTTATTCAAACAATTGAAAATCATCAACAATGGCTGATGAAAATTCATGGTTTTCAATTAATTCGACCGACATCATCGCTATTCGAAAGTCAATTGTATCAATTACGTCGAACGATTTTCAACGAACTACGAAAACAATTTCTTTTTACACGACAAATAGCTCGACAATATGCTCAAGAAAATGATAATCTTATTTGTTATATTGATCTCAATGAATTCGGTTCATTAATCGAAACACAAGATGTCAATGAACTCGAACAAATAACAAATCAATTCGATCAAATCTCGATTAATTCGATATTTAAATTGTCTCATTTACAAATCAATGAATGTATTCAACTGATAAATTTATCTCGTCCGAAATCATTTTGGCTTTTTCGAAATTATCAAATTCAATTATTGAAATCGATCGAATATTTAAATAAAATCAAACAGAATTGTTCGATTATCAATGATTATTTAACTACAGACAAACTTCCAAATAGTAAACTAACATCATCCTATTTTCTTCTTCGATCGAATTGTGAACAAATATTTGAAATGAATGAAACGAATCGAATCAATTCCGAACAAATCAAACGTATTATTCAAGATTTAAAAACTGTTTTGTATTCACTCGAAGCAATTCAATCGAAACCAACGAATGAATTGAAATCAAATGACAACGAACAAATTCTTTCGAATGAAAATCCATCATCGAATATATCGAGTTACCATCGATACGATGATCAAATCGAAGAACTTGTCGATGAAATTCTCATCGGTGAAACAGGACAAGTCAATGAAGATATCAATCAGAATACTAATCTGGAAATTGAAGAATATGACAAAAAGATTTTACGTGAACAAACGAATTGTTTAATGAAAGAATTACAAACAGCTATTCAAGGCAAAAAACAAGAATGGAATGAACGTGAACAACGTTTATTTGGACATGTTGAATCCGCACCTATCGAAGAGAAAAAAGAGGAGCCAAAAATACCGTTTGAAAGAATCGAAATAGTACCAATGCAATCTCCTCGATCGATGTTAGACGAATTGAAACATAGTTTCGCATTGAATAGAGAACGATTGAATATGAACGAGGATACATTCGGAGAGGAGGACGACGACGATGATGATGATGATGAATAATATTGTTTTTTTTTATTATTTCAGATTATTCTAAATCAAAAAGCAAGCACTCAGTGTTAGTTAGCTCAAATCGAAAGGAAAATGTTTGATTTCAGTGATCTTTTCGATACATGTCTGTTTCGTACGACAACAATAACAGGTTTCTATTTTATTGGTTGCCAATTATATGCATTCTTTCGCCAACTTATCTAAGTCCATTTGCGTTTGTTGATTCAACTCAAGAATTCAAAGTCCATCGAATGTTTCAATACGATTTGTATGGTCAAGCGTATGGTAGTCGTCAAGCTTTTGTTTCAAGTGAAGTTCGTTTATGGTCACATGCAAATTTAAATCGTAAAGCAGCTTTAATACGTTTGGATAAATTAACAATTGAACGTTTTCGTTCACTTATATCCAAAGGTGTCAATAGCCTTTTCATTGTTGTTCCATCAACGAATACAACATGGACCAATGAACAAAAATCCGAAATCTGTGAATTAGAAACAATTTTACTTAGTGAAAGTGTTTCAATTCCCGTTTATTTTCTTCCTGAAACAAGTCAAACCAATGATTTGTACAAATCAATTGAATCACGTCGAGATTCAACAACTGATTCGGCCTTCGCTGTTCTGTATGACATGATTACAGCTGATGGATATCAACTATCGGTGAATACAGGCAAATATAATCAACGAACCGATAGTGTTTTATATAATATCGCTGGTAAATTAGTTGGTCACGGTATTGAAGAACGTTTGCCAAAGATTTTACTTGTTGCTCATTATGATTCACTTGGATTAGTCACAGGTTTAGCACAAGGTGCTGATTCGAATGCAAGTGGAGTTCTCATTCTTTTGAAATTGATTCGTTTATTTTCGAAATTATATTCGAAATCAACAACACGAGCTAAATATAATCTTCATTTTCTGTTTGCTGCTGGTGGTAAATTAAATTATCAAGGCAGTAAGAAATGGATCGATGATTATCATGATCAAAAACATCAACAGCAAATACCCAACGATGTTGATGTTGTTATTTGTTTGGACTCATTAGGACAATCGGATCAACTCTATATGCATGTTTCGAAACCACCGAAAGATACACAAGCAGCTGGCATTCTTCGTGAACTTCTTACTCAATTGAGCGACAAATCTCTTTACGGACAATTATATTTCGAACAAATACATAAGAAAATCTTGAAAACAAGCGATTTTGTCGCTTGGGAACACGAGAAATATTCATGGTCGAAACTTCCAGCATTTACATTTTCACATTTAAATTCATCGAAAACATGTTCACATTCATCGATCAGTGATATTCGTGATGAAGTTGATTTGAATTCAATTGAACGTAATTATCATTATATAAGTGATGCTTTAATACGTTTAATTTTCAATAAAACTGATCTTGATCTTTCGATTATCGATCAAAATTATCTTCTTTCAAATCAACAATCCGAATATGATCAAGCAACATTTACTAAACAATGGTTAGCATTTCTAACGAGTTATTCACGATCGGCATCATTATTAACCAAAAATCATCCGATTATTCTTGCTCTTGAACAATATGCTAATCGTTATTTAACTAATGTTGTTAAAACGACAATTCGTCCGAATAAAAAAGATCCGGAATTCGTCTTTTTCGATGGTGATGACGATCAAGGACGACAATTATATGTCTATCGTATTAAACCAGCGATATTCGATCTTGTTCTTGCTATTTTTATTGCTGCTTATCTTGGTTTAGTCTATCTCTTTGCTGCCAATTGGTCAACGATTATTCATGTGTTACGTTATAAATCATTTAATAAGATATTTTTCAGTTCAACTTCATCTGCTTACGGTGGTTATAAACGAAAAGTTCAATAAGCAAATTGAAACAAAACTCTACAAGATTTATCCTCATTTATTAACTTTTTTTTCATTTTTTCTGAACAAGAAACTTCCATCTCGCTGTTGTTTACCTTTTGCAATGTCATGTTTGTTTTCCTTGCAGCCGGTTGTTGTTGTTGATGTCATTCATTTCTTTCTTTCTTAGAATAAAATTTCACAAAAAACAAACCCAAACAAAAACCTAAGACGAACACGAATTCTTCTTCTTCTCGAAACCATTGATTTGCATCGTTGATAGCAGCGGTACAGTTGTCGAATGATTAAATGTTACTTTTGGTTCAATCGAATTTCGACGTGATGGTACATTGTCATAGGCGGCAATCGAAAGGTTAACTTGTTGTGAACGTTTTTTCGTTGTTGAAAATTGTGTTAGAGATACTGTTGATTCGCGACGTTCGATTTTATGACAAGCAAAACAGAATGTTTGCCGAAATGTATCACGAAATGCTCGTGACATAAAACAATAGAGAATAAAATTAACGGAATTATTAATCAATGCGAGAATGTCAAATGTATCGCCTAATTGTTGATAGATTTGATAATAATGTTTGGCATTGGTTTTCGAAAGAAATGTTAGTAAAAGTATGGCACCTTGTGGTAATTCTGTGAGAAGAAAAAGTGCACAAACAATAACTAACATTAATGTTGTTCGACGATTTTCTTTGTCACGTCGACGACCAGGCAAACGTCGACTATTAATAATCGTACCTGAACGTTGTGCTGCATGTTTTTGTACTTTTTCCGCTTTAGCTAAAGCATTTCGTAATTGTTGTATAAGTGCACAACTGAAAAGAATCAATAGTATACATGGTATCAATTTAAATATAACACCATGTAGAACAAAAACTGTATCACGTAATGATAAATCACGACTAATATTCGTTTGTTCATATCGATAGAATTTAGTCGATTTTGTATCCGATTGATTGACGTATTCTTCGACGATCCTATGTTCAATATATGATGGTATGCAAAGTAATGTTGAGAGAATAACAACCGTGCTCACACCGATCAATGCTCGATCAGGTGTTGAAACGTAACCAGTTAAACTTTTACAGCTAAGAAAAACATAACGAAAACCAGCGAGAAGAACAGTTAACCTAAAAATTCGTTTGATAAATCAAAATAAAAAAAAACAAATCGAATATTTACCATGTACTTATACAATGTAAAGATAGAGCAACGAGCATTTGTACCATATAAAATGTCACTTGAAATCTCGATGTAAAATCAGGTTCACTTTTATGATCAGTTGTTTGTAGACAATAGAAAAGTATAGCTGCTGGCAAAACGAATAGCATTTTAATGAGATCTGAGAGTGCTAATGATGTTAAAATTGTATTCGTTGATGAACGCATTAATGGTCGTGTAAGAACAATAATATTGAATAGATTGCATGTTAAACCGAAGACACAAACAAAACTCGATATAATACCATGATAATTTCGATAGATAGTTTTATATCGAACAAGTGAATCATCGATATCAGTTAGATTCGAATTGGTCATGATTTCAGAAAGATTTGCAAAGATTTGCTGAGTAATAGTAGTAGTAGTTGTTGTTGTTATCGTGGTTGTACCTATTGTACTTGTTGTAAGATTCAATGACGGAAATTGATAAAATGGTGGTGATTGAGGTGGCATAAGATCAAAAAATAATTCACTTGGAAATGCTAAAAAAAGTGACGAGAACGGATGAAATAAAAGAAGGTATTTATTTCTTTTATTCATGATTTTTCTGTTTTTTTTTTACGCGTTCAAAATCATCTCATACGCAATTCCGGTTGATATAATATAAAAATCCTAATCTCTCTCTCTCGTTTCCGATTCTCAAATACTGATGAGGTACATAATTCATAACCACGCACTTTAATCACATCAAAAATGATTCGATTGTCTATTGAAATAATCAAGGACGAGATTTAGTCAGATCAAAGAACAACAGGAAATAAACAAAGCAAATCAATTTCTCGGAGAGAACGATACTTACATACGAAATAGATATGCCGACTAAAATAATTAAGATGAAGAGAAAAAAACAGAAAGAAACATACAATATATCTTCTTCGTGTTTCAGTTTTTTTTTCAAATTCGAAAATCTATGCGAATTTCTGACATCTGTCAATTCCTACGATAGCGTTTATCATCGGAGCGCATATTCAATGATTTTTTTTCTCTTTCTTAGAAAACAAAAATTAATTTTGACACGCGAGTTTAATTTTAAACTTACGTCTCAGGATAACCTCTTCCATCAGTGATAAAAAATTTTGTGATATCGTCTGATTATATCATGGTTTGATTTTTTACAGTAAAATATCTACTCAAAAATTGTCTTTCAAGTTGGAAAAGAATGAACTAATGCATTTAAGTAAAAAATATAGTTTCTTCTCTTTTTCGTCGGCTATTCTGAAATGCAAATGAGCGACAAAAAGAGAGAACGATAGGAGAAAAAATAGAATTTTTAGGGTGGAGCTAAAGCAATTCGTAATTATCATTAAAATTAACGGTAAATGTGACGTTGAGAAGTTAGGAACAGGAAAAAAATGAAAAGAAATTTTCTTCTTTCATCTATTTACAAGAAAATTTGATGACATTGGATTTTTTGCTTTTGTTTTTACTGATCAAATCTCCGGTTATTAAATCTAAAGTGATCCACTTCAATAAATATTGACTAGATATTCAACTTAACTTCTTATTTGATATTCGTTTTGTCATCGTCTATTGTCTTTAGTAAAAGAAAAACTGTTTAAATAATTTGATTCTTAAAGACTAGACATTTATCAAATGTCAATTCAAGCATGATGATCGATTTTAATTCGACGATATGTCTCAGGAAATTGTTTTTTCCCTTCGAACTAAAAAAGGAAACAAGAAATGCAGCCTTTCCTACTTACAATTTTGTTCAAATAAAAAGAAAATCTGGTATGGTTCCTTTTTTTTGCGTCATGTCGTTGTTTAGCTCAATAAGAATAAAGATAGTTTTTCTAACAATAAAACCATTTTTATAGAAATAAAAACGTTAATGTGCATGTTCGGTCGAGAATTTCTAAAAGAAAAAATAAACAATAATTTTTTTTTATAATAGTAAGCCTGATCAATTACGCATTTTAATTTTGATAAGAGCATGATTATGTTTAAATGAAAAGGAATTATACTTATCTCTCGGTGAATTTCCGTTTATCAATAAGATTTACTAATGACATTCAGATGATATATTAATTGAAGATGTTCTGACGTAGTGATGTCTCCTTTGCTCAATACAAATAATGAACATAACTCAAAGCTAAACAATGAAATGTTTGTTTAATCGAGCACAAAATATCGATTAATAATAGTATTGTCGTTAACTACGATTTCTTTTTCCTTATTTCTATAACAAGAAGAAAAAAAAAGCAAAACGCAAAATGTCTACATCATTTTCTTTCTGTCTTAGCTCTTCACTGTTTTCATTTATATGTGAAGTTAATTATTATTCGATATATTCTTCTACTTTATAGAATTAACATTTTCTATATAGCATAAACATTTCCGGCCAAAGTCTTTTTTTTTTCGAATTAACGAATAACATATACGTATTAGTATAGTTAAGAGAATGTAAACATGGTTGTTCACCATACTGACTTAACGATTTTGTCATATCCATTGTAGAAAGAAAAGAGGAAATCATCTTGGGAATAAAGTTTTTCTTTTCAATTAGTCGTTCATTGCATGCAAAAATTAATTAGAAAGAAAAATTGGCAATATGCTAATACGAGTTGGATCATATCATCGCGTCTCATAAACAACAGGTGCCAAATTTTCTTGTTTAATCAATGTGTAAAAAAAAATCTATGCCTTCTTTTTCTTAGCTTTATGAATCAAAAGAAAAATTAGATATTTTAATATTCATCATACGACTGTTTATTATTCATCAAACCAAAAGAAAAAAAAAAGAAAACGAAAAAGGAAAAACGACAAACTTAATTCACCGTGAATTGAAAAAGAGCATAATGATGTACTTCTCTTATGCTAATGATAACAATTCAATTTAATCAACTGATGAATATGAATAGAACGAGTTTTATGTTGTTCTTATTTTTTTTTCGAGGTCATTTTCATATGAATCGTTGAGTGAGAAATGTTGCTGATTTTCTCGTTCTTTTTCAATCGCCATTATTCCATACATGGCATTTCGTTGTTCTTGAACACGTTTCATTTTCTTTGTTAATGCAAATGCACGCATATGTCGTTGCATTTGTTCAACAGATAGATCGTCAACCGACGAAGGTTCCTGAGCGTGTGCGTGTTCATCGAGTTGATGATTCGATGATGATAATTTTTGAAGTATCATCGTTCGATCACTATCATATAGATCTGTACGTTGATCTTCAATTTTTTCAATTGACTGTTCTTCAATTACGCCTTTATCAGCACTATCAAGTAACTGATTGATATGTTCACGTTCATTTTGAAGATTATCTCGTTTGAATATTACTGGAGGTAGATTAGGTAACAATTGTGCATGACGAATGGCTGTTCTTTAATAAAACAATAATAATGAGACAACATTCGTGTTCGATTTTATGTGATGAGAATTTTACTTTAATTCTTCACCGGCTGTTTTGAGATGTTCTTCAATTGTTTGGGCTTCTTGTTCGGATGACCACCAGAGAATTTCAATACGATTCAAATCGACAGGAACAATGATCTATTGTAAACAAAAATATAGAATCTACTATTGTTTTTCTATACATAGAATTCAAACATTAGTTAATTGAAAATTCTTTCCGGATAGAACATCTCCAATTTCTCCTGAACCAATTCGTTCGACAACAAACGAACGAAGTATTTTACTCAGATGTATAGCACGTTTTTGTCCAATATGATCATAGGATGTATGTTTCGGTCGTTTGATAATCGATGGTTCTGGCTAAAGACAAAACTCATTTTTCATTCGTTCGAAAACAAAAAAAAACAATTTTTATTTCACTTACTGAATGAGAAAAATATTCTTTGTATTCAGCTGATCTAAATCGTTTTTAACATAAGAAATTACAAATCGTTGTTCAAATTTATTGAATTACCGTTTTTCGACCAGTTTATCTAAAACTGCTTTGCTCTGTTTTCTCTTCAATTGTTCTTCGACAAGCTTTTTTACATGTGGATTTTTGTCCGAATCAATCGACAGTTTTTTCATATGATAATTTCGTTTCAATATCCACGTACATGTTCTTCTTACAAACATGATTTTTAATCTATAAAAATTTATTGACTAGATAAATATTTATTCGGATTATCAAGTACAACACCGACAACAACAATGCATAGTTGGAAGACAAATATATATAAAAAAAAACAAACAAACAAAAGTTCGTATTTAATTTGATTCTTCATTATCACTTATTTGTACAAATAATAAATCGTCGTTTGAATTTCGTTTATAAAAAAACCAAATGATTATCGATTGAAGAAATAAAATTATACAAATACCAATTGCACACCACATAAATATGACTGTTATCAAAAGCATATTGCCGTGACTAGGTAACCAGATCCAATAGGAATCAGCTGACGGAAAATAAAGAATAAAAGCAATGACATAAAACCTTTTTATTTGACAGACAATAAAATATTGAATTCGCATGTTCAAATAAAACAAAAAACAAGAACTTACCAAACACCCTGTAGGAATGTTCCAGCAATACGTGCGTATGTTGCTAAGATTTGTTTGGGACGATTGTATTCCCAAATAGCTGAGATTATACAGAAAATAATTGCGTAGACAAGTAATGTATGAACATGTATATCGACTTCATTTCTTCCATGAAGATGAAAATGAAAGAGAAAACCTTCGATACCATATGCGAGAATATTTGCAAGAAATTCAATGCCATCAGGCAATGAATATTTCTTATGAACGAGAATTTCAATTGCTGATGCTAAACCAAATGCTAAGAACATAGTTATATGTTGAGCATTGTTCTCTCCAAAACCCCAAACTTTTCGTTTCAATGTTTCATTGTAAAGATGTGTAAGACCAGTTGCAAATTCACCTATCATACCAATAACTGAACAAATTAATTTTATATAAGATTCTATCGATATTTGACGTGACGATGAACAACAAAAACAGGAAAATGTTGTTGTCGAATGATAAACTGTTCGTTTACGAGATTTTGATATTTTATAATGTTTAACACCGATAGCAAAACCCCACCATATGGCGAATAAAATAAAAAATGTGCCCGGTACAATATGTCCGAGTAGAGTACCCATACTCTCGATTGAATTGTTTTCCTTATCTTGTCATTTTGAACAATTCTATTCTGACTAGCAAATGCAGCATTAGGAAAGACGACGAAGAAAACGAAGAAATAAATGACAAAATCCATATTTTACCCATTGTATTTACCCGAGAGAGAAAGAGAGGGAAGGAAAGAAAAAAAAGAGGCCAAAGAAATTCTCTCAAGGAAGAACGATCGAATTTGAATATGACTCCGAGCGCAAGTGTATGTGCATTCTCGGTCTTATATAATTGTCAATCAGTTTATTTATAAACTATCTTTTCATGAAAAGTGTTGACAGATATTCAGTGAAGTGTTTTATTTGTTCAATAGGCATCGTATTATATATGTGTATATACATTTTCCTCCTTCTTCTTTCGTTGAATGAATGAATGAATACAATATGCTATTTGATCGAATGAATCAATTGCATCATCCATCTGAAGTCTATTTGCTCTTGTTCTTGTCTATTGACACGAAAATCGAATTTAACAGAGTATCAGTTTATTTGTACTAAATTTTGATCAAGTTCAAACTGTTTAGAACTCAATTAAATCGGATAATATTTGTCAAATGAAAAGGAATAGATTTCTTCATCTTCTTCTTTTTTTTTGTAATACATTTTCGATGCTTGTCTGTCATTTGCAATTTAAGAATAAAATAAGTAAGTTGCATCAATTGAAGAATTCTGAAAACGATTCGATTAAAAAAACATACTCATTGACGAACGAACAAAGAACACGAAGACGAAGAGAGGAGAAGAAGAAGAAAAATTCTTTCTCTTTCTTTTTCCTGCTTCTCGTTATTTAAATATCGATCAAATTTTTAAGTAGTTCTTCTTTCTCTCTCTCTCTCTCTTTCTTTTTCTCGAGAATGTGAAACATTAACGTTTTATATTTCGTCAAAGAAACATAATTTTTCAACGATAATATCTCTTTTTAACTTCTGTTTTCTTAATCAAATATAACAATAATAACATCGATGTCAAATAATCTCTGAAGAAAAAAAATCTTTCGATTTCTCTTTTTGTTCTGTTGTTTAAATGATGTTTTACAACAGTCAACCATCGCCAACGAATACTTGGCCGTCGAATGTACGATACCCAAATTATCAATCGAACCGGGTAAATTATTAAAAATCACGATTCTTGAGAATAGAAAAAGGAATGAATTAAAACATTGATTTTACTTCGATTGAAAGAAAAAGAAAGAAAAACGTCGAGATAATGACAAATAATGTACTTATTTTCAAAAGAAAACTAAGAATTCAGTTTTTTTTTGTCTAAATAAATTTAAT
>Ga0209963_1002091_pt1 | contig 10634 bp, 14 predicted proteins | sample ThiBio_1000_biof_2_FD_183957 | JGI IMG/M metagenome (GOLD analysis project Ga0209963, IMG submission 183957) | Wastewater bioreactor microbial communities from Cape Town, South Africa - Thiocy_cont_1000_biof (SPAdes) | ecosystem: Engineered > Bioreactor > Thiocyanate-remediating >...
AATCTTCTTGTTCTTCTTCGTTTTACTTATTTTGTTCATCATTTTTTTGTGTATCAGTATCATTCGTATGATCAAGCGATGTATGTGGTGATGATTTGTAAATTTTTATCAATGTTTCCATCACTTTATACGCATCCGTATAGAGACGATAAGTGAGAAGAAATGTATTTAGAAAATCGATTGATAAAAATCGAAGATCAGTTAAACGTTCGAGTAAACGTTCGACTGTGGCATGACGAATCTAGAAAATTGTCAAATTCACTTTATTACCAACAAAAGAAAAACGAATTCAAATGAATTACTTGTGGAATTTTACAAGAATCTAATGTTTTCGAAAATTTAATTTGACCATCATCTTTAAATAATTTTAGATCCGATCTAAATCAATGAAAAATTGAATAATTTCAATCAATAATGGTATTCATTTTTCTATCTACTTGACAGATTCTGGTGCAATGACTGATGATTCATTTCGAAATGTTCGTGATACTAATTCTGTATAGCGAAGATTTTGCAAACATTGTGTTATATCTTGACACCATTCTAATTTATGATTTTCATCACTCGCAACAAATGTTGTTATGTACGAAATTTGATCACGTGGTTCAACAATCAAACGAAATATACGATTCATATAACCATCTAATTCGCCATTTTTATTATCGATGATTATTGATGAATTTGTATCATCAATACTATCGTCTTCGTTGACAGACGCAAGTAAACATTGAGGATCACTACTGATATCCTCGACGAGTGTCACATCAGCCAATGGAATAACGCCACAGCCCTTTCAGACAAGACAATCAATATTGATTTACAAGACAAAGTCGAGTGAATGTACTTTGACAAGATGTAGTTTTCCGTTTGAACCACGTGTTGTGATTACTAAATGATTCGTGAATAGAAAACATTGAACAACCATTTCATTGCGACGAATTTCTCGTGAAGTCAAACGTTGAGTCAATATCTGCCGATTTTTATCGCCCAGCCAAAGAACTAGACCATCTGAAACAAAAACTTATTAACTTCTTTTAATTTCTATTTGATAAATTACCTTGTCGACAAAGTACTTGATTAACATCCAATAAAACATCACAACCTTCGGCTATGGATCGTTCGATAGCTAAATTCATTCGAATATGTTCCGTTTCCGAGACTTCATCATGCATAATCTTTTCATAACAAATCGATATTTCAAAAAGAAATCGAATATTCAAAATACTTTTGAAAGTTCTTCGAGTTTGCCTTTGGCTTCTTCGAGTTTCTCACGTTCAACGTGCGCGTGCGGCGTATGTGACAAACAGTTGGCAAGCGTAATGATATAATATGGAATCTAAGTTCAATGAAAACATGTTCTCAGAGATTCAACTCAACTGAATAACAAACTCGATTCATCGGTAGAACTAAAAGTGTTTCGAGTGATAGACCTTCGCATAGGGCTTTCATTTCACATCGTTCAAGGAATTTATTGAAGTCAGGATTGCTTAATTTACATTCGATTAAATTCTAGAAAAGATTGATTTGTTGAGAAAAATGAAAATAATTGTGTTTACTTGTAAACTGTAATGATGATTTCGAACATATTCGAGATAAATATGTAACATTGAAATAAACATATCGAATAGATCACCTGTGTAGAATGTTGGCCAATTTTCTAATTTTTTCGAGAGACCTTTGTAGAAAATTTGATGAAGAAATAGAATAATTTCGCTAAACGAAAGAGATTGTTCGTTTCAATGAAAAATAAAACGATTTTTTTTGTTTATAAACCTGTTCAAGAATATCGAATTAACATCTTCATGTGTAATCGATGGTTTTTTCGAACTTGCAGCTAAAAAAATAATTCATTTGAACAGTTTATTCTCTCTCTGTCTTCGTACCCATTCGAAATGGTCGAACATAGTTTGCAACAAGAATTTCCAATTGATGAACATATTCTCTCTCGCTTTCAACGAGATTAAATATAATATTATTTCGTTTACGCATCATTTCAGCGTGTGGCGACCTAGAAAATGAACTCATCAACAATTATTTATAATCATCAAGGCATGTTAATGATCGCATAAATATTTCCTTTCGAGCTTCACTCACTCGCTCACATTCATGCAAGAATATCATGAATAAATAATTCTCTTTTCTTTTCAAGTACCTACCGTATATACTCATCAACGATACGTTTCCATCGTTGTCGATAGAGCCAACCACGGCAAAGACTTTGAACTTTTTTTATTTTTCGAATTTCTTCGGTATCTTCTTCGGCAATACTTTTCGTTCGTAAGAGATGATGTTGTCGACGATAACGAGATAACTTCGAAGTAGAGAAAAAAATACAGATTATTCGATATTTCGAGATCATTTCTCATTTTACTTCACGACGTAATTCTCGAACTTCAGTCGATAGTTCTTCGACTTGTTGGAGATATTGATATTTTGTTTTGGCTTCACTTTCATAGACTTGTGATAAATGCAAATATTTCTGTTCTAATTCTTCTTTTAATGACAAAAGTCGGTTATAACTAAAAATAGAAAATTTTAATTTAGTTTCTTTGTTTTGTTAAGACTAACTAACCTGCATGTTTGAATACATTCGATCCATACTTGACAATCGGTCTCCGATTCAGCTGCAAATTCAATTGCATTTCGTCCATCGCGTGTATACGATATTGAAAAACAATTCTAAATTAATTATTGATAAACATTATTTTTTTTGACAAGCATGAGAAACTTTTTTCCTCGTTTTTTTTGCTCTTAAATGAATTAGTTTAATTTGACTTTTTGCTTTCTGTAATGTCAAAACAACAGTAGACTTGACTACTTACTAATTTTTCTCCGTCTTTACTATTTTTAGCTGGCGATCGTGATGAATAACAACTTTCAAGAAAGTAAACACCTTGTGGTTTCGATGAATTGACATTGTCATAATAGAAAAGAAGATTTTGATAGAGAACAAACCATTTCAATTGCCATTTATTCGGCGATGACGATGGATCTTGTCCACCACGTCGACTTAAATATCCACATTCTCGATTTTCTAATCGAGCTTTTATCGCTAAATTTAGTAGATGATCTTCATTGATTTTAAATGATTGACGTGTCATTAAAAATGTTGGCAAATTTTTCAATGGTAACCACGAATCAGTTAATGTCAAACGTGAACGATGATTTGTTGGTGTCTGTGATGTAGTATTCATATTATTATTATTATTAGTGCTGGTAGTAGTAGTAGGAGTAGGAGTAATAGTAGGATTGACTTGTGATTGCATTGTGACTATTGATGAAGACATATAGAAAGGTCAACGAATAAATAAACAAAATAACAAATCTACTGAACGAGATGAAAGAAGAAATTTAAAAGTCTTTTTGAGCATAGATGCACGTGTTTTCTTTCTTCTAAAATAAGTAAATGGTATTTAATCAACAAAAAAAAGGAACTGAAACATACTCGAGAGACTAAAATGCACTCATATACTTCGTTAATAATTTATAAATCTTCGATACTGACTCAACTAGTTGATTTAATTGTTTAATTAAAAAAAAGATAATTCTCAATGGATGAATCAACTTGTGAGAATACTCAATAGAAATGTTTTCAGTAAAATATTAACAATAGAAAAAAGAAAAAGAAGAATAGAGCCATGTTCAAATATTTTTTTTTCATTTAGAACTGAAATATAATCTGAACTATCTACTACTGACAGTTTGCGTCAATAGAAATAATTAGAAATCATCGAACTGAAAACAACGTAGGGCTGATAAGAGAATACACGTTTGTCTTGTTGTCTTTTTTATAACGAAGTACATGATTTCTATTCAAATTCTCTATCAAATATTTTTAACATATCATTTCTTAATAATTAATTTTAAAAAAAACGAACGAAAGTCAAATTAATCTATCTATGATATTCAACTATATTTCTCTATGTTCATTTATCCTCTTAGTTGTTTTTCTTCTTCGACTTAAAGTTCTTGTTAGATGTTGTCGGAAATGAGAATAGTCAAGTGTATTTGTAGACTTTCTTGTTGAACGTAAAAAAAAGTTTTTTTTCCCTCTCTATCTTCTACTAGAGTTAATACTTAGATTAGTAGACTCTCTTTGCTTTTATTTTTGATAATAGCAAAAGAAGTCACAAGGGGAATATGCTTGTTTTTTCTTCTTTGAACTCAAGATTTTCAATAAGACAGTACGTGACATGCAATAGAAATTTGATTTATGCGATTAAATTCGAAACTTTATATTTTTGTTCTTAAGTCTCGATAGAAGAAAAAAAAAAGTAGCACAAATTCTAATCTATTATTTATACATGTGCATCAGTGCTAAAAATAACAGAAAAAAAAACTTGAGGGTATATCATAACTCTCACGTCAATAGGGCTTCTATTTCTTTCCAAAGAGGTAAAATTACTTCACTTGAAATTTAGCCTTGTCAATATTCAGTTTTATTTAATTTTACAAATCAAATAGTAGAAAGAAAAAGAACATCGTGACTGACGAGGACTATTTTTATTGTTGACTTTCTACTAACAGCCAAAGAATTAAATACATTAATCGATGCTCTATTTTATTGAACTAATAGATATATATGCAGTGTCACGAAAAAATTCCATGCATATTAGAATATAAATAATATGTTTTCTAAAGAAAGAGAAGAAAAACACACACACACACATATATATATATTTATTATTATTACTATCGTCTATAAGACAATACTTGCCTTTTTCTTCCTTTTACTTTAGTTTGATGCAATATACTGAACAGAGAACAAATGCATGCATACTGTCACACGCATAGTATTTTTGATAATAATTATGACAACGCAGAAGAGAAGGGAGAGAGAGAGAGGAAAACGACAAGAAAAAAAGAGCGAAGAAAACCAACAGAAGTATTATATTATAATCAAAAAATAGATAGAAAGAAAGTTGAAGACGAACGAGATGACAGATGACGAAGAAGACAATTGAATAAATAAAAGTTCTTTTTTTTCTTAAATATCAAGAAAAAAGAACTGATTGTTATAATTGATGGTTTTGTTTTCTCTGCTTGTGATAAGAAAAAACAACAACAGCAACAGCAATGATGATCAATAGTAGTATTTTCACATTTCGACAAAGATTTTCTTTTAAAATCATATTAATGATTATAGTAATCAAAAAACATTGATTAAAAAGGCAAAAACTTGTCATGTTCGCAAAGAAAATATTCTCCAAGGTAATAATTAGCTGTTCAAGGCTATTCAAGTAGTTCTTGCATGTCGACATCATTTTTCTCAAAGGTATAAGAACAACAACATCAAAATCTATTTTCAATGATTATCCGAGACACATACTTTCTCGTCGTTTTTTTTTACTCTCTCTTTCATTAGACATTTATTTATTTTATACATACAAATAATATATAATATTAAAAAACAAACTGAAGAAAAAAAAACGAAATGAAATGAAATGTTATTTATGTGTTTTCTCGTCTGTACATCTGACTGGATTAAAAGGAAGAAATTTTCAAATTTGATCCGTTGAGAATACAAAACAAAACGATAATAAACAAAAAAAAATATATATATTTATGTATATGTATTCAAAAATGAACTTCAGTCCAGCCAGATTGAGGCACTGCACTCGTCGGTGCAGCGAGAACATCTCGCGTGATTTGTTTCATTAATTCTTGCGTTTTTCGACGATTTCGACGAGCAGCATCAGCACGTAGATAGGGTGCTTTTTTCAGATCTATATCACGAGTTTGAGAGAGAAAGAGAAAAAAAAGGCAAACAAAAGTTAACGATACCATCTAATAATGTTTCAATAGTTCCATCAGTTAATGCTTCTCGTTTGATTAATTTTTGATCTTTAATTGCCTCTTTTCGTCCTTTTAATTCATTTAGTAGCTCTTCCTAGAAAAAATAAACACGAGATTCATTTATAAACGGAAATAATCTCAAGAATATTAATTAGAAAGCTGCTTTTAAGAATAATAACAAAAAGAAAGTATTCGAATCTTGCCTGCGAACGTTTGTTTAGTTGACGTTTATTCGATCGTTCGAGTGTTGCGGCTGCTTCACGCGCTAATCTTTTACGTTCTTCATTTTCATTTCGTGCTTGCTAAATAAACAAACAAAACAAGAATTTGAACATTATTAATTAGCATTTCTTTTCATTTACATGAAATGCTCGTTGAAATTTAACAAATATTGAAAAGAAATTTGATGGTGTTTGCGTGCGCGGTACTTCACCTGAGAACGTAACAAATGAAAAACAATTGTCTAATTTAGAAATATAAATCTACCGAAATATTCGACACATTGATTAAATTGTTCTTGTGCTAATTTAGCATCTCGAACCAATCGATTGATTTTATCTTCAGCAAGATTAAGAAATTCTTCTAATACATGAATTTCGAGATTCTTGAAAAGGACAACAGGGAGATTCGTTTTTTTATTATTGATTTTAAGAGATCACAACGAACTTTCATTGTTTGTCGAATGGCTAATTCTTTTTTTGCATTTTCTAAACCACGCGTGAGATCTTGAACATCAATTTGAATGTTCTCCAAGGAGACTAAACACGAAACAGATGATACATGATTTTTAGTTTCTTCATATTTAAATAATTAATTATTGAAGGCAAAGTAATCTAATTGACTTGATGTATCTTTATACCTTGTGCAGCTCTTTCAACAGCTTGAAAATCATTATCAAAATGTATTAAATCCGGAAATTTATCTTCAATTGTTTGAGCGATAAAATGAAGTAATGTTTGACGTTTATCATGCGAACGTGTATCCGATAACTAAACAAAAACACAATAGATTCGTCAAAAGAAGAAAAAAAGAAAGAAATTACAATTTCTAAACTAGACAATTTAAAACCATAGACAGGCCCACGTTTACTACTGTTCATATAATTTCCAAAAGCAAGAATAATCTGACAAGAAGACGAAAACAAAATAACAGAATTCAGTTTATCGTTCGTTGTTGATTTACTTCGAGAAATTTTTTTAATTTTAAACTTGATTTCAATGATGAAGACGCAGCAATAATAGCTTTCAATTGTGGAATTAACGTTTGATGAATATCATTGAAATTCGCCATGAACGAAAGAACATTTAATTTTTGAGATAAACGTTCGATTTTTGAAAGCTAGAAAATATTATTTCGTATCTTTTGTACTAAGTGATGCAAACTAATTTTCTTCTTACTCCGTAGAGAAATCGATCTTCATCGGATAGATTCATAATAGATTTGCCATCGGCTAAATACGATGTGAATGCTTTCGTTTCATTTTCAGTTGGAATAAAATGTTGAAGAATATCGATTATATCTGCAGATAAGATCTTCAAATCCAAACTAGAACATTCAATTGATTTCTCTTTTTTTTTATTTTACAATTTAAGAATAAAATTGATTTTACTTATTCAAAGCTCGAGATATTGTATTCACATCAATATCAAGTTTACGTCGTGCAATACCTTTGAAAAATAAGTCCAATCCGAATAAAGTATCTTGAATAATGACATACCTAAATTTCGTTGACGTTGTGGATCGAGTAACGTGAGACTTTCGGGTATTTTAATGAATTTTTGTTTTAAATGTGGACTAATATTTGATTGATTGACGGGTAAACCGGAGCCTGTTTTAAATAGTTCTTCGAATGTTTCGAAATCGATGAGTTTGAAATATTTCTCATCATCAAGTTCACAGAAGACTGTGCCGCGAACTTGACCGGGTTTTAATGATGTCCAATTGAGATTGGGAAGTTTGTATTTCGTTGCAATTTTCTTTTTTATTGTCATTGAACCTGGCGGAGCATCGAGATGACCGGGTAGTGGTGGAGCACCACCACCACCACCAAAAAACGATGGCGGCTAAACAAAAATGTATCGATAATAAACGAAGAACAGATGAGAAACTACAACGTACTGGACCAGGTGGTGGAGGTGGTGGAATAAAATCTGAAGAAACGTGAGAATAGACGCGTGTATGTTGGAAAATGAAAGGTTACTTGGTGGTGGAAGTGGAGGAGCTGGCGGGATATTCGATGGTATGCTTGTCGGTGCACCGGGTGGTGCTGATGAAATTGATGATGTTGAACTATCAGGAGATCCTAAGGGGAAAAATTTATTTTAATAACAAAGAACTTTCGAAATGCAAACCTCGTTCATGATGATTTATTGCAGATATATCACTGCGTTCCTTCTAAAGAAGAAAAATAAACATACTTTTTTCGAATCAAAAAAGAAAAATCTTTATTGTCTACTTTAAAACTTTCCATTTGTTCTTCGGCATTGGTTAACGCTTTTTGTAATTCGACTTCAAAATAATCCAAAAAACAACAATAACAAATGAATTCGTTCGTTTTTACCTAATTTTCCTGAACCTCCACTTTCCAGTTCTTGTACTCGATCATTTGCCTGAACAAAAAGAAAACGACAGGTTTTCAAAACAAACGAAATTCATTTTTTTTCGTCATTTACCGCTCCTAATTGTTCTTCGAGTTCGGAAACTTTCGTAATAGCTTGTTGTTTCGTTTCTGAATCTTCTAACAACTGTCCCACATCGAAATAATTATCCAAAAATGCTTGAATTTGTAAGATGAACAAATCACATTCACTATGAATTTCAAGATATTTTTTTAAACATTCATCGAGACCAAGTAATTTAAATTCTTCTTGTAAATAAACACGATAGTTCATATCTTGAACTGAATGAACTATAATATTTATAAATTGCATACATGCAGTCTATAATACATCAACATTTTAATATATTTTCGAAAAAGAAATGATTTAACGAACCATGTAATCAACATTGAAATCAATCGGTTGAGTAAATGATTTCATTAGAGTTTCAAAACGATGTCGTTCTTGACAAACCTGAAGAATATAAGATCGTTTCGAAGATTTTCTTTTCTCTTCAAAAGATGATATTTACAATTCGAAAGTTATCGAATGCAGATAGGACAGCTTCGTGTCCTAATTCTACTAAACAAACAGCTGCAAGTAATTCCAAAATCAATGATTTACATCTACACATAAATCGAATAAACATTGATTTTCGTTGTTCGAATTCAATTACCGATAGTTTTTATGTTGTAAACTAAGTGTTATACAATTCAATGCTGCCGGATGTTGTATAACAAGATTAAAACCATTCTAAATCGAATATGATCTCGATTGTTTTTTGTTCAATTTGAAATTCAATTAACTACCTGATTATTCATAATTGCTCTCAAACACATAATACACAATCGAACATCGTCGATCGCTTCACCGATTTGATACTTTTTTATTTTTCGTTGCAAACGTTTGGCGTCCGATCGGCCGATGGTCGATCGTTTGAGTGTTGAATTTTCATCGGTATAATTTTGAGAATTCGAATTGTTTAATATCGAAAATGATAATGAATGATCATTGGAATGATTGACTTCTCTGAACGAAAGAATCGATTGTTTTTTTATTGAATTAAAATAAACACAAAAAATTGTTGATTCTATGATTATTAATTTCGAGCGATTCATTTCACCAAAAAGAAAGAAACAAGAAAGAGAGCTCTCACCGAAATAACCCACAAAAGAAATCTTGTCGATTCATTTTCTTAGGAAATTCTAGTCTAATCTTTCTCGAAAAATGTCCAAAATTGTCTTTTTCAATCGATTTTATCAACTTACCGCATGACTTCTAATGAAGTTATTAGATAATCTAATAGAACATCGAGTCCTTTATTTCGTGGATCGAGAAATTCATGTACCCAACTGAAAAACGAAAATAAATCACAATGTTTGTTTGTTTGTTTAAAAAACAGTGATCATCATTCGAACCCGATATTATTCGTACGTAGAGAAATTTCTAAACTGGAAAGTAATTGTGTCGATGGCTCAGAAGGTTGCTTCTTTTTCTACATGACAAAAACAAAAAACGAAGACGATTATAATCGAATAAATTAAATTCCATCGTACTAAAGTTAACGCTTTCGGTACTAAATTAGCACCACGAATGTAACGTTTTAAACCATCGATATAATACTGTGGCGGATGTTTAGCGATCACTTGATCCTAATGAGAAGACATATTTTTTACAATAAAAAACTTTAATAACAATGAAATCTACTCGATCTCGTATAATGTCCCATTTCTTTTCCGATGGAAATTCTCTCAATGTTTTTAATTTATCTGCTGGTAAATCCATAGTTGCCTATATTCATTCAAAAAATAATTGAATAAGAAAACCAAATTCTCGAAATAAATTTAATTACAATTGTTCGTTGAAATAGATCTTCTAATGTTTGATCATCCGGTCGAATTGGATTCATTTTCTCCAAACTTCCCATACTCTAAAATAAAAAAATCACTAATCAATATCAACAAGCCAAACTCGATGTTTATACTTTTCGAAGTGTATCCGTTGAATTTAAAGTTATTGTCGATCGAAGAGATAAACTAGTTGGCTCCCATTGTGACAATCGAATCGTACCGTTTTCACTTTTCAGTGTCATTCTGTCCAGGCGTCTTTTTCTTTTTTTTTCTTATTTGAATTAGCTTTACATAAATACAACTGAATCAGAAAGAAATCTACAAATATAAACACAAGTTTTTACATTAAATGAAAAACATTTCGTTTTGCTTCGTCGATGTAAAGAGCATT
>Ga0209963_1002093_pt1 | contig 10627 bp, 14 predicted proteins | sample ThiBio_1000_biof_2_FD_183957 | JGI IMG/M metagenome (GOLD analysis project Ga0209963, IMG submission 183957) | Wastewater bioreactor microbial communities from Cape Town, South Africa - Thiocy_cont_1000_biof (SPAdes) | ecosystem: Engineered > Bioreactor > Thiocyanate-remediating >...
GAATCATCATCATCATCATCATCATCATCATCATCATCATCATCATCATCATCATCATCATCATTGAATCATCATTGAATCATCATTGAATCATCATTGAATCATCATTGAATCATTGAATCATTGAATCATCATCATCATCATCATCATTGAATCATCAATCACAAGGAGAAGTGTGGAACGTACAGTGTGTACAAAGTGGCAGTCCCTCCACACTCTACGCCATACCAGAGGTTGCCGCAGGGATCGCCATTGAGCCAGTTTGTGTTAATCCACCATTCAGGGCCATTGGTGGCAGTGTAAAGATCCACGAGAGCTTGTCCTGCAGTACCTCGTTGCTCAGTACGATGGGGCGCAGTACAACACGAGAAGCCTGGTACGACGTACGTTGATCCGCCGGCACACTTTGGCACATAGCCACAACGCAGAGAACAACCAATACGGCTGCCCCCCCGTGACGAAAGCGACCAGTGGGTCGTGCCAGCTGCGACGCCATTGGGATGGACCACGATCGTTACAACAGAAGATGACAAATAAATGTAATCGAAGAGTTTACGCCTCTTTATACTCTGCATATGCCGGGATGCGCCCGCTATACTGCTTTGATACACTCACTCTGCTGACACCACACAGTCTACACACACTAAACACACTATGCACAAATTGCTTGACTCTTGGTGTATGCCTGTATAGATTTTGATGGTTGCTCCAGCGTACCAGCAAATCAACTGCTCGCCTGCTGGATTGCCCGTTCAGCAGTACGGCAAGGAGTCGATGACCCTGGGAGCGCTGACCAAGACCGACAAGTGTATGAATGAAGCACGCTCGATGGGGAAGCGCAATGTTGTAGTACTTGCATCTGAAGGTTGGTTTTATTGTGTTCCACAGACACGGTCGCGAAAGCGTTCCCGGCGAGGACTGCATCCACCTGCCTCACCGCTATGTTGCAGTAGCGAACAGAGACACTAGCGGCCCTACGGTACCGTCCCTTGCCGAGTCGGCCGCCGCCGAGGAAGCTGTGTTTAGCGCGATGCCAGCTGCACTTCGAGACCGATGCGGTAATACCGCATTGATGACTCACGTCGTCGACTTGTTGTGCGACTACACCAGTAAGACATGGGCGCCGCAAGCCGTGCGAGAAATCGACAACCAGATAGCAACTCAGCAGCGATCGCTGGAGTCTCTCGGCATGGCGCCGACGGATCGACGATTTGCCCAAGCAGCTCTGGAGGAAACGGTGCAGCTCTTTGAGCGGACAGTTTCGCGTCCCGAGGTCGGAACATATGCGCATGGCCACCGTTTCCGCGCTTGGAAAGGCTGGACGATGCCAGCGACTCGCTGCATGCGACTCGCACCTGGAGCGCCAACAAGACTGCAGCCGAGAAGTGGGTGCGCGAGTGCCTGGCGCGCCCGAATCCGACCATTTCCTCGGCAGTCTTGGACGATCTGCGCAAACACCGAACGCTCCCGATGGCCTTGCGCCGATTCCAAAGGCTCGGAACTGAGATCGACACCATGTTGCAACGCTCGGTCGACCGTGCGCATGCTCGCGTATGCTCTCTTGACAACATTCGCCGCAGATTCGAGGCGACGAGCGCGGCGCTCGAGGCCACCAACCAGGAGAGCACTCTCGATCGTGGCGCCAGCAAGCTTGCTCGAATCCTTCAGAACGAAGCAACAATCGAGGCCATTGATCAGTTTCGCGGTGATCTGCCCAAAGCCTTCTCGGTCGCAGGGTCTTTGCGGAGGACACCGAGACCTCGCAGAAGCGCCGTGAGCTGATGCAATTGATCGTGGAGCTCACTGAGGTTCGCGGGCTGGTCGAGTCTCTCTCTCTCGTACCCGCTGACCGCCTGTTTTGCAACATTGCCTGATCCTCGTTACTTAGTTCTCATTGCACACACAGCTCTCTGTCTCTCTGTCTCGCGTGCATCTCTCTCTCTCTCTCTCTCTCTCTCTCTCTCTCTCTCTCTGCTCTCTCTTCTCTCTCTCTCTCTCTCTCTCTCTCTCTCTCTCTCTCTCCTCTCTCTCCTCTCTCTCTCTCTCTCTCTCTCTCTCTCTCTCTCTCTCTCTCTTCTCTCTCTCTCTGCTCTCTCTCTCTCTCTCTGCTCTCTCTGCTCTCTCTGCTCTCTCTGCTCTCTCGTCTCTCGCTCTCTCGCTCTCTCGCTCTTACGTAGCATTGATAAACTCATCGAGCTCCTCATCAAGCGCAAAGTCAAGATGGTAACCAACGAACTCGGGTAGCGAAGACCGTGGCTTGCTCCAAGTTGGATCAAACAAAGGAGCGGCGGAGTCTTTGAGCCACAAAAATCGCGCTTTCGTATGAGGATGAGACTGAAGGAAATATGAGCGGTTGCGCCGAGGCCCACACGCGAGACGCGTTACTTCAAGTCAACACATTTGAAGTCGGTCGACAGGATAGGGAGTAGTGTGCGCTTCACACGGGCCCGGGGTCGCGCAGCATCGATCCGAGCGCCGTTGATTGCCGAGGCCACCACAATCTGCAGCCGAGCAGCGGCCAACAAGGACGAAATCAATCGATCGGAGTAAGCCCACTGTTATTGTTGTACACGAAGGCAATGCCGCGCTTATTGACGTATCGCTCCCTCACGTGAGACGCATATATTTTAGCGAGCCGCACGCAGCAAAGGCGCAGGCAAGGCGCAGGTGTGACTATCGATATCCACTACTGGTGGGTATCAAGGCAATGTCGCGCTTACACTGAGCCTGTTGTTTGCTTTCTCGTGTGTGGTTTGTGCATCACGAAATTCCGCAGAGAGATCAGTGATCTCTTGCTTCGTCGTCGTTGGTGGTGTGTGCCTCGCTCCCATTGGATCGTTTAGTGATCCACAAGGCCGCCGCCGAGTGGTTCACACACTGAACAACGAGGAGAAGACTGCGCCCGTACCACGATGGCTGACGGCTGCTTTTCTCACCTTGTCGTCGCACAACACGTTGCGCGGGCTGCGCTATCATCATACGCGCGCGCAAGTGCTCGCTCGCTCTCGCTTTTTGCTTTGCCCTATTGATTGGTTGGCGGTTATTTGAGAGAGACTCTCTGTCATTGAGAGATGAACGGCGTCTTCGCCGTGATGGTGGTGATGATGCTCGTTGCTACGTTGGCGGGTTTCGGTTCAGTGATGGTGATGGCTGCTCCTCCGTACCCTTGCACCTACACGGCGTATGACTGGACAGGGGAAGTCGTTCGCTCGGTACGTCGCCACACATGCGTATATGCATGCATCTCATTCTTCCTCTGCTGCTGGTACTACTACTCGAGGAGGAAGTTGACGTTGTATGTTGTGGTGGATCTTTGGGGGGTCAACACGAAAGTATGACTTGTCCAACATGTGGCGTAATGGCTCTGATGGTCAGATGGACTTCATGGGAACCATGGCGTCTGATGGATCTATATTCTACGTGTACATATCTGCACCACCACCAGCAGTGTATACCAGTAGATAGTGATCGATGGCCGATTCTCACTCTCATACTTGTGTATAATGCCTTTAGCAACGTCTGCGGTGAGACCGTCACGACCAAGTGCGATATGAGCACGAGCTCGCGGCAAGGCGTCTGTCAAATCACGACTGATGGTCGCCAATACGGCGATGGGTCTGCGTCGACGGGCCGTTGGAGCGAGGGTGTCTTGATACGTAAGTGGCGTGTGCGCGTGTGTGTGTCAACGTTGCTCGCAGAGTTTGCTTGACGCGGTCAGTCAGTATAATAACGCCTTTCACACACAGATGATCCGTTTGAGGGTGGCGACACAGAGTACTACCTGCAAATCAAATACACTTTGGCCACTGGAGTTTCGTGTAGTCCGTATGATCCGCGCGAAAGTCATATCCGCATAGCCTGTGACGAAACCGCAGGTGATGGTGAGATTACCTACATTGGCTTGTACTCACCCTCTGGATCAAAGTGTTCTTATAACATCAAGTACGCACCCGCATGAGAGGGAGAGAGAGAGAGAGCCACTTTCTAGTTGCTGTTGTAGAGTATGATGGTGATTAATTTGGTGAGTGGGATATGGTTTGCGTGGCTGTGCGCGCAGTATGCGTTCCAAGTGGGCATGCCCGACCTTGCCACCGGCACAACAATGTACGTCAGCCATCATCATGTTTCTTCTTGTGCTCTTGTCCTTTCTTGTCAATGGCTCTATACTGACTAAACCAATCACATCAAATCAACCCCCAACCAAAAATCGTCAAAATCACAATCAGCATTTCGGTGGTGGGTGATCGTTCTAATGGCACTAGGCATCGGGTCTTTGGTGATTCTCGTCATCTGGCTGGTGTACTTTATCAAACGAAGACGTCTCGCAAACGCGCAGGAGTCCGTTCCTTTGACGCAGCCAGTGGCAACCGAAAGTTCACACAACTAAACAGGTGGCGGGAGACGATTGATTGGCTGCTTTGCAAGCTCGACTTGGTGATTCGAAGCTGGCACGCTCCTTCGACCAATCAGCACTTGAATGAAATGTGGATGACGATATCTTCACACGTACATACAGACAGGCGAAGTCGAACGTGGATATGTCCTTGACTGAGTTCCTGGAGTGCGTGTGTGCGTGTGTGCGTGTGCATGGTCAGGGTGCCCGCGAGCACTTCTGAGCTGTGAGCAGTATCGCGACTACTCGTGATTGAGCGTGTCGATAGGTTACGCGTGTGCGAGGTGCAGTATCTCGGCCGGCTAGCTAGCTGGCTGGACGACGCGCTCTAATGGAACTGCCATATGGGAGATCATAGTGATATTAGGAGCATTGTTGAGGAGATTGCGAGCACACATGAATCAATAATCAGCGCCCAAAGCGCTCGTGCGTGCGTGAGCTTAGTGCGCGCGCCATTCAACAATTAACACTTTGCAATAGATAGATAGATAGATAGATAGATAGATAGATAGATAGATAGATAGATAGATAGATAGATATAGAGAGAGAGACTGCGAGCCTATATCTCATTGTACCAGACTTACGACGACGACGACGACGACATTGCAGTGGTGGTGAATATCACGCTATTGGAATAGATCGATAGCCCGGTGTACGCGCGCGCGCGCGTGTGTTCGAGTCGACTCCAACCTACACATCCAATACAAGCTTCAACTGACGGCAACCAATGCCACGTCGTCGTCGTCGGCTTCCTCGCCCACGAGTCGCTTTCGCAAGCAGGCGCACGCGGTGTACAAGCAGGGAGAAAGGAAGGCCATGATCATGGTTGCAGCCAGACCAATCAGCAAACCTTGAGGTCGTTTCAGGACGACACAGGCGAGCGTGGTCGGCGACGAGCTCGAGTACTGTGGTTCGCAAGTGGCCAGAAGCGTGCAACAATCATTGCCGCAGGGTCGCTTACAACAGGCGCCATTGATGCAGCCGTGACCATGACCACAACTGGCGGCAGTGCAGCTGGGCAAGGTAGAGGGCGCAGAGAGGGCAGCGCACACGAAGCACGCAAGGAGTGCCAGCAGCAACAACAACACGACGGAACAGCGGCCGAGGAGGCGGCGCTCAACGGTTGTCATCGTCGATAAAGCTTGAACAGCGCACAGGCCAACACGAGCAAGGGGGAGGAGGAGGAGGAGAAGGGCAGAACAGAGAGAAGTCCATATGAGACCCAACTTGCACAATATTTAGGTCTGATTTTCGCATTTTACACCTCCCTACAAACGTTGCTTTCTTTCCACCCCTCTCGCCACGCGCCACACGCTCCTCTATCTCACTCTATTGGAGCGTAGGCGCCATACATAAACACGGGCCCGCACTCCAGCAGCTCCTCAGTATACGGAGATTCGTGAACAAGCAAGTCGGGGGTGGACGATGACGACGACGACGACGACGACGACGACGACGACGACGACGACGACGACGACGACGACTGATCGAGCGGCATTGGCTGTTCCACCAAGCGACCGGCCTGGTCGCGCGCCTGGGCCTGATAGACTTGCAAGCGGGCCACCAAGTCTATCTTCTTGCCAGTGCTGAGCAGTCCTGCGCTCTTGGTAAGGGCCCTCAAATCGCCCACGGTACGGCTCTCGAGGTCTCCGATCGGAGCGGCAGCGGCAGCACGTCGTAGCGCTTCGGTGTACTCGTCCGCATGTTGGATCATCTTGCCGTCGAGGATTGTCCCTTGGGCGTCAGCCAACTCCTTGAGAACGAAGAGGTTGAGTTCGTTCAATTTGAGGCGAGTGAGCGTTGGCATCTTATCGAGGGGCCCGGTCGATGTGCGGAGGACGTAGCGTTGCATCTCGGCGGCGTTGGAACACTCGGCAATAGGCATTGCCGTGATGACCGCACGAGGTACTACCGCGTCGACGTCCGCCTGGACACTCGTGTGCACTCGTCTCCTTCGTCGTCCGTTGGACGATGTGGATGACGAGGCTGGCACATCCTCCATTCGAACTCGAAAGACGTGGTGATCGCTGAAGCCTTGGACCTTGGTGTCGTAGTGCTGAGCCAACATCGCCTCCCAATCGTCGATGCCGTGGAGTTCACTCGCCGTGTACTTGCCCTTCTTGTGCGTGTCCGTGTACACGTTGGCGAGATCTTTGATCGAGAGAACGTCGTTGCGCTTGAGCAGGCGGCCAAACCACCCAAACATGCGATCGGGCGAGAACTTTGTGTGGCCTACGACGAGAAAGTTGAGCTCGACGGACTCGAACCATCCGCTCTCGACTAAGAACGCTGCGAAGGCGAGGAACTATAAAGCAATCAATATCTCATCTTGACGAGAGGCATCGCAGTGTTCGATGGCTGTACGTACAGTCTTGTTCTTATTCGTGCGGCAGTTGTCCATCGTGATCAGCAGGCGCCGTTCGCCACGGTGAAGCATACAAAGGTGCTGCCAGAGTGCCGTGAGGACATGGTTGGCCGACACACTGCCCATCGTCTCGTCCCAAAGGTAGCCGACGCCAGCGCGCGAACCTTCGTCGATTACACCGACGTTGTACGCACGCACCCCGCGGTGGTAGTAGACCTTGTTGGCTTGCGGGGAGACAGCAAACAACGGGTAGCGGATGACTCGCATGGCATCGACAGCGAGCGTCAACGTTGCATCGATCACCGGTCCGCCCGGTACGGCCGCTGCCTCTAAGGGCTTGCGGATGCGCTCATACTCGTCGCAAGCAGCGGCGACCGAGGCCTTGTAGTAGTTGAGCTGCGCTCGGGCCCGCGACCTATGCGCCAGCCAGTCCAGTCGCAGAGATGCAAACTCCGCGTCCTTGGTCTGTTGTTCCTCAGTCAGCGGTTGGTCGGGTATTCGAGACTTGAGCGATTGGTTCTGTGCGCCTTCGGCTCCCAGATACACGAGGCAGCGATTGCAACAATCGCGAGAGCTTGATAGGAAGTGGAGACCCTGTGTTCGATACGCGCGGCGCGCACCAACGGTAAGTAAAACAAGCGGGAGAAGTGGATGTCGCGGTCTTGTATGAGCCAATAACCACCTCCTCGACCCACCGCGTTACGTACGGGATGCATTCGTTTGGCGTAGGTCTTGACGGCCGACACCGATAACGACACGTTGCATTCTGCGACAAAGAGCCTGGTGGCTCGTGCCCAGCTATCGATATCCGAATGGAACACGACTTTCTGGTCGTCCAATGGATTGTTCTGGATCTGATACGCCAAGCCGCATCGTCGAGATATCATCAGCACCGCCGCCGTACCACGCACCCCAAAGCCGCGTGGCGAACACGTACGTGATCTAGGAGCCAATTGCTGAAGATATCGAGCCGCGACCGCTTTCCATCTCGCAAGCACTTCTCGTGCTCTCTCACAAGCGAGTTAGAACCTCCGCGACGGCGCGACTTGAATCGTTCGGGCATATCCGGGACATGGTGGCGCTCGCGTCCGAGCGTGCCAAGCCGCGCAACGACTGGCGCCGAGATTCCGAAGCACTTGGCTACGTGCGTAGCACAGAGCAGCTTGCGCTCTCCTCGCTCATCGCTGAGGCTCCAAAGCAACTGCGCTTGCTCGTACGTGACCGTTTGGTTCACCTTCTTGGACTTGGGGTTCTTACGACCAGGACTTTTCTGCGCTATCGCGTCCCATTGACCGCGCCAGAAGCGGAGCTGATCCAACACGCCCAGCTGCCCGACAGGCTGGTTGCGGCAGACAATGCACGTCGCCTTCGCGCCACGCATCACGACTTGCAAACACAAGAAAGGAACGAACACGAATGCATCGCTCGCCCACGAGCGAGCGCTACACGCTCAGACGGAAAGCCGCAGTATATCGCAAATATCTCAGCGTAGAATCATCCATTTTGCACGGGACCGCCACCAAACGAATGGGCGCGACGAGGCGCGTCGGGCAAAGCACAAAAAATGGACTGGTGAAAAAATCGAAAAAATGCGAAAATCAGACCTAAATATTGTGCAAGTTGGGTCTCATATATTGTTGTTCTCAGCGCGGTGGGAGAGCGCGGGCTGCCTGTGGGTGTGTGGGTGGGTGATCTGGATCACAGCTCGGGAGATCGCGGGAGATCACTCTGCGGGTCGCGGTGGGCCTTGGCTTGCTTTGCGCTGGATGAGTGGGAGCCTCGGTTTGCTTTGCGCATAGGCAAGCAGGTATGAAATTCCGCAGAGAGATCAGTGATCTCTTGCTTCGTCGTCGTCGTCGGTGTGTGCCTCGCTCCCATTGGATCGTCAAGTGATCCACAAGGCCGCCGCCGAGTGGTTCACACACTGAACAACGAGGAGAAGACTGCGCGTGTACCACGATGGCTGACGGCTGCTTTTTCCACCTTGTCGTCGCACAACACGTTGCTCACCATACGCGCGCAAGTGCTTCAACACACACGCGTGCTCTCGCTTTTTGCTTTGCCTATTGGTTGAGAGAGAGTCTCCCCGCCATTGAGACATGAACGGCGTCTTTGCCGTGACGGTGGTGGTGCTCGTCGTTGCTACGTTGGCGGGTTTCGGTTCAGTGATGGTGATGGCTGCTCCTCCGTACCCTTGTACCTACACGGCGTATGACTCGGCAGGGGAAGTCGTTCGCTCGGTACGTCGCCACACATGCGTAGAAATGCATCTCATTCTTCCTTTGCTGGTACTACTACTACTCGAGGAGGAAGTTGACGTTGGATATTGTGATGGATGGGGGTCAACACGAAAGTATGACTTGTCGAACATGTGGCGTAATGGCTCTGATGGTCAGATGGACTTCATGGGAACCATGACGTCTGATGGATCTATATTCTACGTGTACATATCTGCACCACCACCACCACCACCACCACCACCAGCGGCAGCAGCAGTGTATAGCAGTATATAGTGATCGATGGCCGATTCTCACTCTCATACTTGTGTATAATGCCTTTAGCAACGTCTGCGGTGAGACCGTCACGACCAAGTGCGATATCACCACGACCTCGCGGCAAGGTGTCTGTCAAATCACGACTGATGGTCGCCAATACGGCGATGGGTCTGCGTCGACAGGTCGTTGGAGCGAGGGCGTTTTGATGAGTACGTAACGTGTGTGCGCGCGCGTGTGGGCGTGTCAAGGCTTCTCGCAGAGCTTGCTTGATGCGGTCAGTCAGTAACGTCTCTCGCAGATGATCCGTTGAAGGGTGGTGGCACAGAGTACTACCTGCAAATCAAATACACGTGGGCCACTGGACTCTCGTGTGGTCCGTATGATCCACGCGAAAGCCATATCAGCATATTCTGTGATGAAACTGCAGGTGATGGTGAGATTACCTACATTGGCTTGTACTCACCCTCTGGATCAAAGTGTTCTTATAGTATCAAGTACGCGCGCCCATATGAGAGAGAGAGAGCCACTTTGTAGCTGATTCTCTCTCTAGAGTAGTATGATGATGATTAATTTGGCTGTGCGCGTAGTATGGGTTCCAAGTGGGCATGTCCGACCTTGCCACCGGCACAACAATGTACGTCAGTCATCATTTTCCTCGTTGCCTCTTTCTTGTTGCCTCGTTCTTGTTTCACTGGCTCTATTTACTGACAACCAAACCAAACCAAATCAAAATCAAAATCACCGCAGCATTTCGGTTGTGGGTGATCGTTCTTATGGCACTAGGCATCGGGTCTTTGGTGATTCTCGTCTTCTGGCTGGTGTACTTTATCAAACGAAGACGTCTCGCAAACGCGCAGGAGTCCGCTCCGTTGACGCAGCCAGTGGCGGTCTTTCGGTCGACCGACAGCTCACGCATGTGGCAATAGACGATTGATTGGCTGCTTTGGAAGCTCGGCTCGGCGCGGCTCGGCGCGGCCCGGCTCTTCGAAGCTGGCGCGCATCCCTACCAATCTCAATCAGCACTTGAATGAAATGGATGACGATATCTTCACACACGCACACGCACACACACGCACACAAGCGAAACTCGAGGGTGGATATAATTATCCTCGGCTGAGTTCCTGCTGCGTGCGTGTGTTGTGCATGCTCCAAGGTGCCCGCGAGTACTTCTTGTGGTTTGGGCGACTACTCGTAATCGAGCGTGTCGGTACGTTAGGCGAGTGCGAGATGCAGTATCTCGGCCGGCCGACCGATGCGTTCTTTATAGAGCTGCCATGGGGCACCATTATGTGGTGACATTAGGAGCGTTGTTGATGAGATTGCGAACACACGCGAACACACGCGAACACACACACACACACACACACACACACA
>Ga0209963_1002095_pt1 | contig 10622 bp, 8 predicted proteins | sample ThiBio_1000_biof_2_FD_183957 | JGI IMG/M metagenome (GOLD analysis project Ga0209963, IMG submission 183957) | Wastewater bioreactor microbial communities from Cape Town, South Africa - Thiocy_cont_1000_biof (SPAdes) | ecosystem: Engineered > Bioreactor > Thiocyanate-remediating >...
CCGCGACTGCGGCCGAAGCGTTGCTGCCAGACCACGCCCACGTACGGCGCAAACTCGCGGCGGATTTCATAACGCAGGCGCAAGCCGGCTTCGACATCCGACAACCCCGAGCCGATGCCACGCTGTGGATCATCGCGGCCGTAGAAGTTGGCTTCCAGTGACGGTTGCAGGATCAAGCGCTGGGTGAAACGCGCCTCGTATTCGAAAGACACGCGTGCAGCCGTCCGACCGCCCTGGCCCACGTACAACATCGCCTCGGTTTCGAACCAGTACGGCGCCAGGCCCTCGATGCCGAACGCTGCCCAGGTACGATCGGGACCGGCACCGAAGTCGTGGCGCAGGCCGAGTTGCGTGTCCCAGAACGGCGCAACCGCGTGAGACCACAGCGCTTCCGTGCGCATGTCCTGCAGGCGGCCATCCGCGCGTTCGCCTTCGAACTTCAACCACAGCTTGTCGAGGTTCTTGCCGTACCAGGCTTGGCCATCGATCGCCATGGCGTTGCCGCCATCGTGCGGATGCACGTACTCCAACCGATCCAGCAACAGAATGGCCGTGGCCGGATCGTCACGCATGTCCATGCCCACCATCGAGCCGTGTGCGTAGCCATCGGAATAATCCGGACTGCGCGCGTCGCTCACCGGAGCGGGTGCCATGGACATGTCGTGCATGGTGTGCGGCGCCGCAGCCGACCCGGCGGATGCCGGCACAGCAGCGGCGTGGGCATGTTGCGTGTGATCTTCGTGGTGCTTCGGCATGGGCATGTCGGTCATGTCCATATCCTGCATGGCTTGCTGCTGCGCCAAGGCGGGCACGGCAACCGCGAAGGTGAGCGCCAAAGCACTGGTCAACACCGTCATCTTCATCTGCGCATTCATGCCACCACCACCTCGCGGAACATGCCCGCTTCCATGTGATAAAGCAGGTGGCAGTGGTACGCCCAGCGTCCGAGCGCGTCGGCCTTCACGCGATATGTGACGCGTTGTGCCGGCTGCACGTTGACGGTGTGCTTGCGCACCTGGAATTCACCTTCGGGCGACTCGACCTCGCTCCACATGCCGTGCAGATGGATCGGGTGGTTCATCATGGTGTCGTTGCACAGCACGATGCGCAGGTGCTCGCCGTAGCGGAAGTGGATCGGTTTCGCCTTCGAGAAAACCACGCCGTCGAATGACCAGATGAAGCGTTCCATGCTGCCGTCGAGGTGCAGCTCGATATCGCGCGTCACCGGCTCCGGATACAGCGATCCGCCCAACGTGTGCAGGTCGGCGTAGGTGAGCACGCGCCGGCCGTTGTCGCGCAAACCCGCGCCCGGATCGTCCAGATTGGTGCGCGGCGAATCGATGCGCATGTCCACGCCGGGATTGTGGAATTCGGTGCGCGCATGGTTCGCTTTCGCCATGCCAGGCATGTCCATCCCGTCGTGCTGCATGCCATGCATGGCATGCTCGCCACCCATCGCGCCCATCATGTCGACCATCGTCAAGGTCGGCACCGGATCGAGCGCCGGCACTTCGGCTTGCATGCCCGGCCGCGGTGCCAGCGTGCCACGCGCGTAACCCGAGCGGTCGATCGACTGCGCGAAGATCGTCCAGGCGCGGTCTTCCTGCGGTTCGACGATCACGTCGTATGTTTCGGCTGCGGCGATGCGGAATTCGTCCACCGCGACCGGTTCCACGTCCTGCCCGTCGGCCGCAACCATGGTCAGCTTCAGCCCAGGAATACGCACGTCAAAGTAACTGTTGGACGAGCCGTTGATGAAGCGCAGCCGCACGCGTTCACCCGGCCGAAACAATCCCGTCCAGTTGCCAGCCGGCGTCGCACCGTTCATCAAATAGGTGTAGGCGAAGCCGCCGACGTCGATCAGATCGCGCGGATTCATCCGCATGCGATTCCACATCGAACGTTCGCGCAAGGCGCCGGCCAACCCCATCGTCGACGTGTCACGCAGGAATTCGGAAACTGTCGGCTGATGAAAATTGAAGTAGTCGCTGCGCTTCTTCAGGACCGTGAAGATGCGTTCCGGATCCATGTCGGTCCAGTCGTTCAACATCACCACATAGTCGCGGTCGGCGGCGATACGATCGGGCCCGGCCGGATCGATCACCAACGCACCGTACAAGCCGGTCTGTTCCTGGAAACCGGAATGCGCGTGATACCAGTAGGTACCGCTCTGCCGTACCGGAATGCGATAGGTGAAGGTTTCGCCGGGCGCGATACCGGGAAAGCTGATGCCAGGCACACCATCCATGTCGAACGGCAGCAGGATGCCGTGCCAATGGATCGAGGTCGGCACGCACATGCGGTTGGTCACGCGCAGCGTCACCGTGGTGCCCTCGCGCCAGCGCAGCAACGGACCCGGCAGCTGGCCATTGACCGTGGTCGCGATTCTCGCGTGGCCGGTGTAGTTCACCGGCATTTCGGCAACTTCGAGGTCGAACGTGGTGCCGGACAAAACGCGCGGCTGATTACCGCCGGCCAGGGCCCAAACGGGTTTGGCGAAGCCACCAAGCAACGCGGCGGTTCCGCCCAACGCCAACCCTTGCACGAAGCGGCGGCGTGAAGGCATCGGGATCGCCGATCCCGTGTTGCGATGGATGTATTTCATGAGGATTCCCGCATGCGCGGAACGCGCGCGATTGCGCCGAAGCCGCCGCGTTCGCGCGCGGGCACGAAGCGGAGCCGTGGAATGCGGCCAAAGTTGCCGCGAGGGGAATCAGGCGATGGGCGGTCGCAACGGTGGCGCAGCCGTGGCCGGCACGACCCCGACGACGAGACCCGAAACCGGCGACAGTTTGTGTCCCGGCGTCGCGCCCAAGGCCACGAATGGCACCAGCAACACCACGCTGCACGCCGACAGGCAATGACAACCGCCGTGACAGCAATCGCCATGCCCTGCCGGCACCCCCGGCGCATGCGGGTGCTGCGATCCGGAAGGCGCCATCGCCATGTCGTGGCCGTGTGTGCACGCTTTGACCCGTGCGTGCGACTGCATCGCGAGTGCCTGGCCAGCGGGCGGTGACATCGCCGGCACGCCGAACGCGAGCGTCGCCCACGCCAGCAAGGCCATGGCCAGCATGGCGCGGAATATCCTGGAGTTCGGGCGAAGCCACCGTCGCATGCGCCGAGCATAGTCGTGGCGCTACCGCCGCTCAACCCTGGAGCAAACTTCATGCGGCTTGCAGCCCGTGCCTATACTGGCGAATGCACGGAACCGACGCATGAACTACCGCCACGCCTTCCATGCCGGCAATTTCGCGGACGTCTTCAAGCACGCGATCCTGCTGGCGTTGCTGGACGCACTGACCGCCAAGGACAAGTCGCTGTGCTGCCTCGACACGCACGCGGGGCGCGGGCGCTATGCGCTGTACGAAGTCGAAGCCGGCAAGACCGGCGAATGGCGCGATGGCATCGGACGGCTGTTCGACGATCCCGATCCACCCGTACCGCTGCAGCGCTACCTCGACGCAATCCGCGCGTGCAATCCCGATGGCGCGCTGCGCACGTATCCCGGTTCGCCATTGCTGGCGGCACGGACCCTGCGCGCGAACGATCGCCTGATTCTCTGCGAAGTGCAAGACGACGAAGCCGCCGCGTTGCGCGCGCTGTTCCATGACGACTCACGCGCGCACGTGCACGCACGCGACGGCTACGCCGCCATGAATGCGTTGCTGCCACCCAACGAACGCCGCGGACTCGTGCTGATCGATCCGCCATTCGAGGCGCAGGAAGGCGAGTTCACCGCCATCGAAACCGCGCTCACGCAGGCGCACGCGCGCTGGCCGAACGGCGTGTACGCCGTGTGGTACCCGATCAAGTCGCGCCGCGCCATCGCGCCGTTCCATCGCCAGCTGTCGGCGGGCCCGTTCGCCGAAGCATTGGTCGCGGAATTGCTGGTGCGCCCCGACGATTCGCCGCTGCGCCTCAACGGCTGCGGCATGCTGATCGCCAATCCGCCGTGGCAGTTCGATGCGGCTCTGGCGACGCTGCTTCCCGCACTGCGCGATGCCCTCGCGCAATCGCCACGGGCTGCGCAAAATCTCCACTGGCTGCGGCGTGAATGAGCCGAGCAGCCGACATGCCGGCCCGAAGGTTTCTGGTTATCCTGTGACCAACCCCTCGTGTCGGAGGCCATGGCCATGCACGCAGCACGTCGTTCCGCGTTTCGCCATCTGCCGGTATTTGCTGCGTGCATCGCGCTCGCGGCCTGTGCGCCGGCGCCGCTCTACAAGGCCGGCCCCGCGCTCGTGCACGCCACGCCCGGGCAAGTGGCGACCTCGCCCGACAATTTTTCCGAAGTGCAAGTCGTCTGGGGTGGCGAAGTCATCGCGGTGAACAATCTCGCGAACCATACCCGCATCGAGGTTCTTGCCTACCCGCTCGATTCCTCGCAACGCCCACGCCTCAAGGAACCCGCGACGGGCCGCTTCATCGCCGAAGTCTCGGGCTTCCTGGAACCCATGGACTACCCGAAGGGCTCGCTGGTAACCCTGCGCGGGCAAGTCACCGGCAGCCAGGTCGAGCCCGTGGGCGAGGCGCGTTACGTCTATCCCACGGTGTCCGTGCAAGACGGCGACCTGCACCGCTGGACCGCCGAGGAGATGCGCAAGGGGCATCCCAACATCAGTATCGGGGTCGGCGTGGGCGGCTGGATACGTTGACTTTCGCGATCATCCATCATCGCTGCACGACACAAGGGCCGTCCAACGTGACTGTCCCGCTCGCACGAAGACCGGAACGACCCTTGCAGCCACCATCCACGGCAAAGAGTTCCGTGGCCTGATTTCCGACGACAACGGCTTCGATCGTGACAACGCACGGCGCGACTGGCGCTTGTGAATTCGCGGAAACCATCCAGCTCGACGATGGTCGCTGTTTCGTGCTGCGCCCGCTGCACACGGATGACCTCGAAGCCTTGCGCCGCGCCTTCCTGCGGCTGACGCCCGAGGAAATCGAATACCGGTTCTTCTACCGCTCGCGGGAATTGCCGGCGTCGGTGCAGGCGCAGGTGCGCAGCCTCGATCCGGCATGCGACGCGGCATTCGTGGTGGACGACGCCGGCGAGATCCGCGCTGTCGCGGATTTGCACGCCGAACATCCCGGCGCACGCGAAGCCGAGTTCGGATTGATCGTCGGCAAGGCGATTTCCGGCCATGGCCTCGGCCGATTGCTGATGCTGCGGCTGCTGGAGGAAGCGCGGCGACGCGGCTTGGCCAGGCTGCACGGCAGCGTACGCGCCGACAACGCGCGCATGCTGGCCTTGTGCCGCGACCTCGGCGCCGCGCCAACCGCCGATCCCGACGACCCGGCCATCCGCCGCGTGGCCTTCGCGCCTTGAACGCGTCCCTCGCCTGCTAAAATTCCGGTTTGCATCTTCTGCTGGCGCCGCAACTCAGCCCCGGCAGCGGTGTGCTTTGTGCGAATGCCCGCCATGCCCTTGCCCGACCTCGTCATCCCCGCGTTCCCGCGCACGCCCGGCCAGCGCCGCGACTGGCGCGAGCCCGCCGGTTCGTCGCTGGCGCTGCTGTTGTGCGAAACCGCGCGCAAACATGCAGGCGTGATCGTCGCCGTCACCGCCGACAGCCGCAGTGCGCGCACGCTGGAAGATGAACTTGGCGTGTTCGCAGGCGTTCTGCCGATCCTGCATTTCCCGGATTGGGAAACCCTGCCTTACGACCTGTTCGCGCCACACCCGCAACTGGTGTCGCAGCGCATCGACACCTTGTACCGGCTGCCCGCTACCCGCAACGGCGTGCTGGTGGTGCCGATCGCCACGCTGATGCAGCGTCTTGCGCCGCGCACGCACATCGCGGGAACCGGGCTGGCGGTCGCACGCGGCCAACGCATCGACCTGGCCGACGAGCAACGCCGACTCGAAGCCTGCGGCTATCGCCACGTTCCGCAGGTCGGCGAGCATGGCGAGTTCGCAGTGCGCGGCGCATTGATCGACATCTTCCCGATGGGCGCCACCGAGCCTTATCGCATCGAATTGTTCGACGACACGATCGAATCCATCCGCGCATTCGACCCCGAAACCCAGCGCTCGCTGCATCAGGTGGATGCGGTGAAGCTGCTGCCCGCGCGCGAATTTCCGCTCACCGACGAAGCGATGCGCGCGTTCCGCGATCGCCTGCGCGAGCGCTTTCCCATCGACGTGCGGCGCTGCCCGTTGTACCAGGACATGAAACAAGGCGTGACGCCGGGCGGCATCGAGTACTACCTGCCGCTGTTCTTCGACGCCACCGAAACCCTGTTCGACTATCTCGGCGATGACGCGTTGTTCGTGCTCGGCCGCGGCGCGCTGGAAGCCGCGGAGCCGTTCTGGAAACAGACCGGGGACCGCTACGACCAGCGCGCCCACGACATCGAACGGCCGGTACTGCCGCCGATGGAGTTGTACCTGCCGCCGCAATCGCTGCGCGAACGCCTGAACCAGGTGTTGCGCGTCGACATCGTGGCAAGCGACGACACCCGCGCCGCCGAAGCCGGCACGCAAGCCGTGCCGGACCTCTCGGCAGGCGCCACCTCCGCCGGCGGATTCGCGGCACGCCTGCGCGACTGGCACGACAGCCACCCGGAACAACACGTGTTGATCGCCGCCGATTCGGCCGGACGCCGCGAAGCCCTGATCGAGCAACTCGCTGCGGTGGCGCTGAAACCCGCGGTCGTGGAGGATTGGCCCGCTTTCATCGCCAACGTGAAACCCGGCCTTGCCATCGCGGCGATGCCGCTGGAACGCGGCTTCGCGTTGGCGCAGCCGACGATCACGGTTTTCACCGAACGCGAACTTGCCGGCGCACGTGCGCGCACGGAACGCCAGCGCCGGCGAGTGGCCGAACGCGATCCCGAAGCGATCCTGCGCGATCTCACCGAACTCGAGATCGGCACGCCCATCGTGCACGTGGATCACGGCGTCGGCCGCTATCTCGGCCTCGTCGCGCTGGACGTCGGCGGCATGCCGGGCGAATTCCTCGCCATCGAGTACGCCAGGGGCGACAAGCTGTACGTGCCGGTCGCGCAGCTTGCACTGGTCAGCCGCTACTCCGGCGCCGACGACGAACACGCTCCGCTGCACTCGCTGGGCGGCGAAAGCTGGGAACGCGCCAAGCGCAAGGCTGCAGAAAAAGTGCGCGACGCTGCCGCCGAACTTCTCGCTATCCATGCCCAGCGCGCGGCGCGCCAGGGCAACGCGATCGATTTCGACCGCACCATGCTGACGCGTTTCGCCGAAGGTTTCCCGTTCGAGGAAACCCCCGACCAGCAAGCCGCGATCGACGCGGTGCTGGCCGATCTCGCCGCGCCGCAACCGATGGATCGCGTGATCTGCGGCGACGTCGGCTTCGGCAAGACCGAAGTCGCCCTGCGCGCCGCGGTAGCCATGGCCAGCGCCGGCCGCCAGGCCGCCGTGCTGGTGCCGACCACCCTGCTCGCCCAGCAGCACTACGACAATTTCCGCGACCGCCTCGCCGACTTCCCGGTCAAGGTCGAATTGTTGTCGCGCTTCCGCGCGAAAAAAGACGTCGACGAAGCCCTGCAGAAGCTCGCCGACGGCAAGCTCGACATCGTGGTCGGCACCCACAAGCTGTTGCAGCCCGACGTGAAGTTCCGCGACCTCGGCCTCGTGATCGTGGACGAGGAACACCGCTTCGGCGTGCGCCACAAGGAACAGTTGAAGAAACTGCGCGCGGAAGTGGACCTGCTCACCCTCACCGCCACGCCGATCCCGCGCACGCTCAACATGGCGATGAGCGGCATGCGCGACCTTTCCATCATCGCGACGCCGCCGGCCGCGCGCATGGCGGTGAAAACCCTGGTCGCGCAATACGACCCGGCGTTGGTGCGCGAAGCCTTCCAGCGCGAACTGGCGCGCGGCGGCCAGGTGTATTTCCTGCACAACAGCATCGACAGCATCCAGCGTGTCGCACGCGAACTGGCCGAACTGATCCCCGACGCGCGCATCCGTGTCGCGCATGGCCAGATGGGTGCGCACGAGCTGGAGCAGGTAATGCTGGACTTCCATCGCCAGCGTTTCAACGTGCTGGTGTGCACCACCATCATCGAATCCGGCATCGACGTGCCGACTGCCAACACCATCGTGATCGACCGCGCCGATCGCTTCGGCCTTGCGCAATTGCACCAGTTGCGCGGGCGCGTCGGCCGGTCGCACCACCGCGCCTACGCGTACTTGATTGTGCCCGACAAGAAGGCGATGACCGCGGATGCGGAAAAGCGCCTGATGGCGCTGGAATCGCTGGAAGAACTCGGCGCCGGCTTTACCCTTGCGACGCACGACATGGAAATCCGTGGCGCCGGTGAATTGCTGGGCGAAGCGCAATCGGGCCAGATCGAGGCCATCGGTTTTGCGCTGTACAACGAACTGCTGGAGCGCGCGGTGCGCGCCTTGCGTTCCGGCAAGGTGCCCGACTTCGACCTCGGCGGCGGCAACGGCACCGAAATCGAATTGCACCTGCCATCCCTGATTCCCGATGATTACCTGCCCGACGTGCACGCGCGCCTGACGCTGTACAAACGCATCGCCAGCGCCACGGGTGACGAAGCGTTGCGCGACCTGCAGGTGGAAATGATCGACCGCTTCGGCTTGTTGCCGCAGCCGACCAAAAACCTGTTCGCGATCGCATCGTTGAAATTGCGCGCCGACGCGCTCGGCATCCGCAAGCTCGACCTCGGTGCCGTGGGCGGACGCATCACCTTCCGCGCGAAGCCCGAGATCGACCCGGCCACCATCATCCGCCTGATCCAGCAAAAACCACGCACCTACAAACTGGATGGCCAGGACAAATTGCGCATCGCGATGGAATTGCCGGAGCCCGCCGAGCGCCTGCACACGGCCGGCGAACTGCTGGAAACCTTGTCGGCGCGCAGCAAGGCGGCGTGAAACAGCCATGGCGATGGCTGCTCCGAGAGTGGTTACGGCCTCGGCGCGAACGTCGTGCCGTCGCCACAGGCTGATCGGAACGGCGATTCGATTCCGGCGCTGATCGAAAACTGGCGCCCGCAGAGTCCGACATCGCGATCATTGCCTTCACACGGCAACGATCCGTAGCGCCAGCGGCTTCTTGAACGGCGCCTGATCGTGGACAAAACCGTGGTGCAATCCCGACGAACGGCTGGCGACGGTCGTGGTCTCTTGTTCAGCAACCACAGCGTTTGCCTGTACAAGGAGCCAACATGAGCATGCAACGTTCGTCATCACTGTCGCTCGCCGGCGCAGTGGCATTGGCGCTGTTCGGCATCGCGGCAACCACGACAGCGCAAACCACCGCGCCGCAACCAGCTACGCAGCAGCAGGTTCCGCCATCGCCTCCGCCGCCGACCACGACAATACCCGCACAGCCAGCACAACCCATGCCGGCCCCGCCACCTCCGGCCCAGCCGGCCGCACAGGATCAACCGCAGGCCGTGCAGCAGCAAGGCGCCACCGGGTTCTACCCCGGCACCAAGTCGAGCGCGACCTATCCGATCCAGAACGGCACCCTGACCGTCAATGCGGGCATGCCCGATCGCGTCCAGAATTTCGGGCCGCCACCGGCGTTCGAGTCATTGGACAGCAATCACGACGGCCGCATCAGCGAAAGCGAGGCGCAGGCGTATCCGCCGCTGGACAGCGACTTCCTGTACGCCAGCGGCGGCGGCCAAAGCATCAGCCGCGCGCAATACGGGAAGTGGACGCAAACCCAACAATGAAGTCCGGGGCTTGAACAAGCGCCACGCCGGCTTGTGCAGGGGCGCGGCGCACGGGCATGATGGGTGCCGCCGTCAACGACCACGCTTACCTTGCGCATGCCCAACTCAGTAAACGATGGCGTCATTACGACGTCACGCGCCACGCTCGACGACCTGGATGCGGTGGCACCGCTGTTCGACGCGTACCGCGTTTTCTATCGACAGCCTTCCGACGCCGCGATCGCGCGCGCGTTCATCGAAGAGCGCCTGCGCCGCGACGAGTCGGTGATTTTCGTGGCCCGTGCTGCCGCAACCAGCGCGGCGTGGGGCTTCACGCAACTCTATCCCGCGTTCACGTCGGTGGCGGCGCGTCGGATCTGGATCCTCAACGACCTGTTCGTGGCGCCGGAAGCCAGGAAGCATGGCGTGGCGCGGGCGCTGATGGAACGCGCGCGTGCATTCGCCGGCGAAACCGGCGCGCTGCGCCTCGTACTGGAAACGGCCGAGGACAACCACGTTGCGCAGTCGCTGTACGAATCCCTTGGCTACGAACTCGAAACCGGCGAACGCCACTATTCGCTGACGCTCGACTGAAGCGGTAGCTCTCAGCCGACGCGGAGGGACGAACGCCTCACGCTGGCGATTTCGTGCGAAAGGAAGCGCTGGTACACATACACCGTCGCAGGTGGCAGATTGCGCAGGGCAAACCCCGCGCGGCGCACCCGCAGGCCCAATGCATCGCGTTCCTGTCGCCGCACCGGGCTCGCAGGGCCGTAGGTGAACTGGATGAAGCGGCCCTCGTTGGAGAGCGCCGCAAACGCCGCGCGCAGGATGCCGCAGCGCAACTCCGAAGACATGCTGAGCATGCCGAGTCCGCTGACCACGGCATCCAGCTTGCCGTCCTTGAGCAGCCCGTATTCCTCGGCCAGGGCATCGAGGTT
>Ga0209963_1002096_pt1 | contig 10621 bp, 9 predicted proteins | sample ThiBio_1000_biof_2_FD_183957 | JGI IMG/M metagenome (GOLD analysis project Ga0209963, IMG submission 183957) | Wastewater bioreactor microbial communities from Cape Town, South Africa - Thiocy_cont_1000_biof (SPAdes) | ecosystem: Engineered > Bioreactor > Thiocyanate-remediating >...
CCGCTGCGGCCGCGCGTCGGGCCTGGGCGAGCCTTGTGCAGCCGGCACCGTCTCCCGGATCAACAACTCCCGCAGTCGGGGAACGTCACGAGGGGAATCCAGACCGCGCTTGGCGAGGACGAGGATCCGCGATCGCGGATGCAGTCGGGAAAGGCCACCGCGCCTGGCCAGATGGAGAACAAACACACGGTCGGTCTCCAGGACGCCATCGAAGCTCGACCAAGGCATGGTCTCCGCGTCGGGAACCGACAAGGGGATCAGTCCGACGCCCGCCACGATGCGACAGACCGCGGACGCACGCATCCCCTGCGAGCGCCGCCAAGATACCCGGATCTGACGTGGATACGGCGGGCTCATGAGGGCTCCGTACATGGCCACCCCGAGCCCCAGGATCGCCACCACCCACTGATGGCCCAATCCCGCGACCATGAAGACGGCCAGCGCTGGCACGAAGATCACCAGGCTCTTCCAGCGGGTGCCGCGTGCCCGGGCATCGGCACGGAACGCCTCGTAGTAGTCCTCGATCTCGGGAAGCCAGGACAGGAGGAACCCGTCCGGCTCCGACGTGCCCATCGCGCTCCCCACCTGGTGCGAAACGCCGTCCCGCGAGATCACACCTCTCGTCTGTCGAGGGCCTTCGCCACCGGCGATTCGCAGTCTGGCACGAAACGAGCGCGCGCAAGCCGGAAAGCCCTCAACGCGTTCTCACGACTCGACAGGCTCGAGCCGCGGCCGATCAGCCCGCAGGCAGGACTCGGGTCGCCCCGGCGATCACCTCCGGCTCGTGAAGTACCAGTCGTCGTAGGCGGCCGACAGCTGACCGTACGACTCGTCCAGACCCAGCGCTGCTCCCGCGCGGGGCTCCACGGTCGCCACGGTCGACGGCCGCCACCGGTCGCGGAGCTCGGCGACGGTGGTGCCGTGCAGGACGGCCGCAGCCTGGACGCACGCACCTCGTGCGGTGGCCTCGGGGGCGTCCACAGTGGTGACGGGCTGGCCGCACCGGTCGGCGATGAGCTGCCGGTACGCCAGCGAACGGGCCCCGCCCCCGACAGCGAGGACGCGGCCCGTGATCGGCTCCCCAGCCAGGTCCTGCAGGGTCTGCATCCCCCGGACCATCCCCTGGACGACACCGTCATAGGCCGCCCGGGCCAGGTCCTCCCGGGACGTGTCCGAGCGCAGCCCCGCCAGCACCCCCGCAGAGCCGGGACGCATCGGGCTGCGCTCGCCGTCCAGGTAGGCGAGCAGGACCGGCGACTCCCCCGTCCCCGCCGACAGCGCCAGGCGCTCCAGGCCGTCGAGATCGGTGCCGAGCAGGTAGGCGAACCGGTCGGTGACCTTGGTGCAGTTCAGCGTGCAGACCAGCGGCAGGTAGCCGCCGGTCGTGTCGCAGACGTAGTCGACCGTCCAGTCGCGGTGGGACGGCAGCTCGGCCGGGGTGAAGACGACGCCGGAGGTGCCGAGGCTGAACGCCACCTCGCCGCGCGCCAGTCCCATGCCGACGGCCGCCAGGTGCTGGTCTCCCCCGCCCGGCCCGACGACGACGTCCGGACGCAGGCCCAACTCGGTCGCGACTCCGGGCAACACCGTCCCGGCCGCCTGCTCGGGGCCGAGGACGGTGGGGAACGCCGCGTCCCAGTCGACCGCGTCGCCGATGTGGGTCGCGAGCAGATCGGAGCGGAACCGTCCCTGGTCGGCGGAGTAGAAGCCGGTGCCGGACGCGTCCGACCGGTCGGTGACGTGGTTGCCGGTCAGGGCGAAGGTGAGCCAGTCGTGGGGGACCATCAGCCGCCGGACCCGGGCGAGGTTGTCCGGTTCGTTGTGCGCCAGCCATGCCAGTTTGGCGATGGTCAGCGCCGGGTTGAGCGGCAGCAGCACCTCCCCGACCCAGGACGCCGGGCTGCGCTCGCCGAGGAGCCGCTCCACGTCCGGCGCCGAGGTGGTGTCGTTCCACAGCTTGACCGGTCTGATCTCGCGGTCGCCGGCGTCGAGCGCGACCAGGCCGTGGCACTGCGCGCCGACGCTGATCGCGCCGATCTCCGACGCCGCCAGTCCGGCATTCCGACAGGCGAGCGCCAGCGCGTCGCGGAAGGCATCCCACCACTGCGCGGTGTGCTGCTCGCTCACCGGTGGGGTCGTGGACGGATGCCCGGCCCGTCCGGTGCCGAGCAGGGCGCCGGTCTCGGCGTCGCGCAGCTCGACGGTGCACGACTGGGTGGAACTGTCGACTCCAGCGACGACGGACGCCATCTGAGACCTCTCTGGCTATTGGCCGGACCTGGGGGCGGACAGGGTGCCCATGGCGTCCGGCAGCTCTCCCATCTTGCCGACAGCCCCCAGCGGGTGGGTGAACACCACCTCCGACCAGGTGTAGCCACGCATCCGCATCAGCGCGACGGCGAGGCAGTCGCCCCACACCGCGTGCATCAGCGTCGAGCCCATCGCGATCAGGTTCCCGGGGTCGACCTGGTCGCCGACCTCGAAGATCTGGACGTGGTCGGCCAGCGAGGCCAGGACCGAGCCGCGTTCGCTGGTCAGGGCGACGATCTTCACCCCGCGCTCCTTGGCGCGAGCGCAGAGGTCGTTGATCTCGTCCGAGCCGCCACCCTTGGAGATCGCGATCAGCACGTCCCCTTCGACCAGCGCGCCCATCGTGCCGTGCAGGGCGTCCGACGGCTGCATGTACACCGACGGCGTCCCGCTGACCGAGAACAGGTGGGCCATCCGGCGCGCGATCGTCCCGGACGTACCCGAGCCGGTGACGAAGACCTTGCCGGAGCAGCCGTAGAGGAGCGCGACGATCTCGTCGGTGGCCTCGTCGAAGACGCCCGCGACGGCCTGGATGCCGCCGGCCTCGATGGCGATCCGCTCGGTGGCGAGGTCGAGGAATTCCTGGTTCATGGTGTCCTTCTGATTGGTTGGGGGTGCAGGTTTGGGGCTCGCGGGTCGGTTCAGGCCGCTTCCCAGGCGCTCTGCCGCAGCGCCTGGACGGTCAAGTCGGACGCCGGCACCGGGTTGCCGTCGCAGGAGCCGAGGACGAAGGTGACCACGTCGTCGGAGACCTCGAGGATCTCCTCCTCCTCACTGGAGACCATGATCACGGCGAGTCCCTGCTCGTGCGCCAGCGTGCGCAACAGCTGATGGATCTCGGCCTTCACCCCGATGTCCACGCCCTTGGTCGGCTCGTCCAGCAGCAGCACCCGCGGCTTCTGGGCGAGCGTGCGGGCCAGCAGCACCTTCTGCTGGTTGCCGCCGGACAGCGTCACCACGGGAGCGTGGATGTCTCCGCGGATCCCGAGCCGAGTGAGCAGGTCGGTGGCCACCCTGGTCAGCTCGCGGTGGTCGAGCAGTCCGCCGCGGGTGTACTGCCTCACCACCGGCAGGACCACATTGGTGATCGAGTTCAGGCCGGGGACGATGCCGTCGATCTTGCGTTCCTCGGTGAGGTAGACCACGCCGCGGTTCTGCGCGTCGGCGGGGCCGGACGGACGGTAGTCGTCGCCGAACAGGGTGATCTGGCCGTCGGACGGCGGCAGCAGGCCGACGAGCGTGCGCAGGAACTCCGTCCGTCCCGACCCGACCAGCCCGTACACGCCCAGGATCCGGCCCTCGCAGGCCTCGAGATCGACCCCGTTCAGCTCGGCGCTGCGCAGCCCGGCGACCGACAGCACGACGGTGCGCTCCGCGTCCGGCGCGACTGTTGACCCCGCCGGGACGCCGGCGACCCTCTTCTCCGGGATCTCGGCGCCGGCGATGGCGGTGATCACCTCGGCCCGGTTGATCCGGTCGGTCGGTCCCTGGATCCGGACCTGGCCGTTCACCAGGGCGACCACCTCGTCGGAGATCGCGAACAGCTCGTCCAGCTTGTGGTTGATGAACACGATGCCCAGCCCCTCGTCGACCGCCAGCCCGCGGACGAGCTTGAGCAGCTGCTCGACCTGATCGCCCTCCAGGCTGGTGGTCGGCTCGTCCAGGAGCAGGAAGCGGGCGTTGCGGGAGGTCGCGATGGCGATCTCCAGCAGCTGGCGGGTGGCCACCGGGTAGTCGCCCACCCGGCGGTCCGCGTCCGCCTCGATCCTGAACCGGTCGACGAGTTGCTGGGCCGACTCCCGCATCGCCTTCTTGTCCAGCCTCCCTCCGGACCGAAGCTCCCGGCCGAGGAAGGTGTTCTCGGTGACCGTCAGGTTCGGCAGCAGCGACAGCTCCTGGTAGACGGTCGAGACGCCGGCGTCGATGGCCGCCGCGGGAGAGTGGAAGCTGACCTTGGCCCCGTCCAGCAGCAGCTGGCCGCCGTCGGGCTGATAGGCACCCGACAGCACCTTGAGCAGGGTGGACTTGCCGGCACCGTTGTGCCCGACCAGCCCCACCACCTTTCCGGAGGTCAGGGTCAGGTCGACCCCGTCCAGCGCCGGCACCCCGGCGAACAGCTTCCGGATGCCCACGGCCTGCAGCACCTGTTCGGTCATTGCGAAACCTCCACTCTCACCACGGCGAGCACGGGCCGATCAGCCCACGAAGCCCGGGCCAGGCGTCTCCGGCTTGACGAACATCTTCAGCGGACGCAGGATCTGCGCCTCCACCTGGCCGCCGCCCTTCCAGCCCGAGATCTGCTGGACGACCCGACGGCCGTAGTCCTCAGGCTCCTGGGCGACGCACGCCGGGTAGCTGTCGGTCAGCGGCTCCTCGGAGGCGCAGAACCCGTAGACCTTCACGTTCTTGCCCTCGATGGCCTGGAGCGCGCCGTAGGCGGCCGGACCGGTGGACGCGAAGATCACGTTGATCTCCGGGTGGCCCTGGAGCATCTCCGAGGTCACCTTCAGGGAGTCGTCGGGCTTCACGTTCCCGTCGACCTTGGCCACGACCTTGGCGTTCGGGTTGGAGCTGATGCCCTCGGTGAAGCCCTCGTCGCGGATCACGACCGGACGCTCGTCCGGCTCGGTGACGAAGCCGATGTTCAGCTTGGCGTCGGCGCCCATGTCCTTCAGGACCTGCTCGGCGGTCTGGGTGCCACCGGCCTTGTTGTCGGCACCGAGGTACTGCATGATCGTCCCGCCCTGGGCCTTCAGCGCGTTCTCGTCCACGATCACGTTCACCGTGAACACGGGCACTCCGGCGTCGTTGGCGGCCTTGACGATGGCCGCGGCCGGCTCGGACTTCACCGCGTTGAGCGCGAGCGCGCACGGCTTCTTCTGCAGCATCGCCTGGACCTGGGCCAGCTGGTTGGCGTCGTCGTCGTTGGCGATCTGCACCTCGACCTTGAAGCCCGCCTTCGTGCCCTCGTCCTCGAAGCCCTTCTTCATGGCCACGTAGTAGGGGTTGGTCAGGTTGGGCAGCGCGACCGCCAGGTACGGCTGGGCGTCGGAGCAGGACGCCGGCTTCGCGCCGGCCGCGGCCGTCCCCTCGCCACCCTGGTTACCGGTGCCGGTGTTCAGGCCGGAACAGCCGGCCAGGAGGGTCGTCATCGCGGCAGCCGCGACGACAGGGATCTTCCAGTTCAGCATTCTTCGCTTCTCCTTATCGGTTGGATGAATCACTCGGGGTGAACCCGGAGGTTCCAGAGGGTGGGGCTGGGAGCGCGTCCGGTTCGGAGCGGGACGGCGCGTCGGACACCGGCGGCGCGTCAGCTCCCACGGGCGGCGCCAGCGACGCGGCCGAGGTGGAGAACAGCCGGCGAACGCCCTCGCCGATGGTGATCTGGCGGCGGACCGCGTCCAGGCTCACGCCGAGGAGGATGATCACGCCGATGACCAGTGGCTGCCAGAAGCTGTCGACGCCGATCACGTTCATGCCGTTGGACACGGTGGCGATCAGGATCGCGCCGAGCAGGGCTCCCACGATCGTGCCGACGCCGCCGAAGAGGCTGACCCCGCCGACCACGGCGGACGCGATGCTGTAGAACTGCTCGTTGCCCGAGCCGGCCGTCGGGTAGCCGACCATCAGTCGGCTGGTGGTGATGATGCCGCCGATGCCGGCGCAGATGCCGGAGATCGCGTAGACCATCAGGATCTTGCGACCGATGTTCACCCCGGCCAGGCGGCTGGCGTCCGCGTTGCCGCCGACGGCGTAGATGTGCACGCCGGACGGGGTCTGCTTGAGGATCACGATGAAGATCACAGCGGCGATCGCGAGCATGATCACCGGGATCGGCACCCCGTACAGCGAACCGCGTCCGAAGAAGGCGAACATCGGGTCGGCGACGGACACCGACTTGGCCCCGGTGACGATCTGCGGGATCGCCGCCGAGATGCCGTAGGTGGAGAACGTCACGATGAACGGCGGCAGCTTGACGAAGTGGATGATCGCGCCGTTGAACAGGCCGACCAGCAGGCCGACCACCACCGCCACCAGGCCGGCCAGCCACCACGGGGCTCCGAACTGCATCGCGATCGCCGCCAGCATGCCGGTCAGGGCGATGTTCGACCCCACCGAGAGGTCGATGCCGCCGGTGAGCAGCACGAACGTCTGGCCGAGGGCGAGGAAGGCGACCACCGTCCCGTTGAGCATCAGGATCTGGATGTTGCCCAGGGTCATGAAGTCCGAGGACAACAACGACATCACCAGGGCGACCAGGACCAGCACCCCGAAGATGCCCATCTCCTCAGGCAGCCGACGTCGCTTACCCATCACTTGATCTCCTCCGCTTCGAGGTCTCCGACGCCACGAACGTACGTCCGATCAGGCGACACGTGCAACATCTGTTGCGTTTTCGTGACCATCTCGTGTTAAATGTTGCTCAAATGAGCACGTCCAAGGGAACCGAACGGGTCCGCGCCCGGCAGATGCTGGAGATCGCGCGGCGCTACTACCTCGACGGAGAGTCGATGGTGTCGATCAGCAGCCAGCTCGGCGTCAGCCGGTTCAAGGTGGCCCGGCTGCTGAATGAGGCCCGCGAGACCGGGCTGGTCACGATCACCCTGAACACCGGCGGTGCCGAGGACGCCGAGTTGTCGGCCCGGCTCGCAGAGCACTTCGGGCTGCGCGGCGCGCTGGTCGTGGAGGCCTTCGGCACCGTCGAGGAGGTGCGGCACACCGTGGGCGCCGCCGCCGGCCGGTATCTCGTCGGCACGCTGACCCCGGGCGAGACGCTGGGACTCACCTGGGGCCGGACGCTGACCCACATGATCGAGAGCCTGGACTACCTCCCCGACTGTCAGGTGCTGCAGCTGACCGGGACGGTCGGATCCAACCTGCGGGAGAGCCCGATCGAGCTCGTCCGGCGCGCGTCGCTGATCGGCGGCCGGAACGCCCGCGCGCTGATGGCGCCGCTGTACATCGACAATCCGCAGGCCGCGCAGGCCCTGCGCGAACAGCCGGACATCAAGGAGGTTCTCGACCTGTTCGCGACCGTGACGACCGCCGTCGTCGCGGTCGGCAGCCTCCAGCCGAACCCGGACGGGGTCACGAACTCCCAGTTCCTGCCCCTACTGCCACCGGCCGTCCGGGAGCGGATGCTCAACAGCGGCGCGGTCGCCGAGGTCTGCGGGCTGCTGTTCCGTCCCGACGGCACCCCGGCCGACCCGCACCTCGCCGACCACGTGATGGCGATCCGCCCGGAGCAACTCCGGAAGATCCCGCGCGTGATCGGGCTGGCCTCGGACGCGAGCAAGGCGGAGGCGATCCTCGCGCTGTGGCGGGCCGACCTGATCTCCGAGCTCGTCGTGGACGCCGACCTCGCGGAGACCCTGCTGGCAGCGCCCACGATCACCCGGGACGGGACCATCGGATGAGGATCGCCGGCTCGCTGTGGTCAGTGCCCGCCGAACAGCAGGGCGACCAGCTGAGCCGAGTGGCCGAAGCGGGCCTCGGCGTCGTCCACTGGGACGCGTCGGACGGCACTTTCGCCACGGCCGGAGGCTTCACGTCCGGCTCCGCGCAGCGGCTGCTCGAGCGGGCCCCCGGCGTCACGTCCGAGGCGCACCTGATGATGCACAACCCGTTCCGGGAGATCCCGGCGTGGGCCGAGTTCTGCACGACGATCGTCGTGCCCTGCGAGGTCGAGGGCGCCGCCAGGGCACTCGACCGGGTCGAGGCTCTCGGCGTCCGGGCGGGCGTGGCCGTCTCCCTGCCGACGCCGCTCGATCGCGTCCCCGCCGACCTGCCCGTCCTGCTGATGGCCATCCCTCCTGGCGAGGCCGGGTCGCCGTTCGACCCCGCGGTGGTCGAGCGCGTGGACGCCCTGCGTCAACGGGGACGCAACCCGCTCATCGGTGTGGACGGCGGCATCGGCACGGACGAATTCGGCGTCCTCGCCGCCGCCGGGGCGAACTGGATCGTCAGCGGCACCAGCCTGTTCGGCGCGCCAGACCCGGGAGCGTGGTTACGCCGGTGCGTTCGCACGTTCAGCCCGCCGTCCCGCCAGCCGGATGGCCACGCACCGCGTTGACGTCAGGAGCCACCAGTCTCGGCGCTCGAGGCCTCTCCAGACCCCACCCGCCGGTTCAGGCTGGCGTGAACGAAAGTACCTGTCCCCGACGGTTCAGGCTGGCGTGCCCCTGAACCGAAGTACCTGTCCCCGACGGTTCACTGAACCGAAGTACCTGTCCCCGACGGTTCACTCGAAGAGGGGCACCCGCTCGTGACTAGGATTCGGCTGTGGCCGGAGGCTCGGGAGACCTTGCGGCGGTGGTCGCCGCTGCGGTCGTCCTCGTGCTGATGGGGGCGGCGCTGGTCGTGCTGGGCAGGCTCGGCCGCTCTGGTCGGCTGAAGCGGAACGCGTTCGCCGGCGTCCGGACCAGAGCAACCATGAGTTCGGATGAGGCGTGGGACGCCGCGCAGCGCGCTTCGGCCGGCTACACCATCGTGGCCGGTTGGGGTGCGGCGGTCGGCGGAGTCGCGTTGGCTGTCGTCGTTCTTCTCGGTGGAGGCCCGGACGCGCTGCCCCGTGCCGTGCTGGCGACGACGCTCGTCACTTCGGCCTGGGCGGCCGGCTGGGCGATCGCGGGCGGCGTTGCCGGGCAGCGTGCGGCCCGCGAGCTCACCCGGACGAGCTAGTCCGGCGTCCGGGCGAGTTCACTGCGTCGGCCACGTCAGCGTCCCGATCCGAACCGCGCCCAAGCCTCCAGCTCAGTCCGCAACCCGACGCCCGGCGACGCTCACTCCCTGGCTCGCCGCCGGTCGGCCGCTGCCACGAGTCCCAGAGCCTGGTGCAGCAACTCGGCCTCGTGCCAGATCGGCAGCCGGAGCATCGAGCGGTGCCCGTCGTACGGGGAGAAGCTGGACGCCCGGCGAGCGAGGCTCCATGTCGGCAACACGCTCGTCCGACCCGAGGTCGATGCTCCCTGGCCGACCCTAGGCTGCGGGTGTGAGTGGTCTCGAGTCCCGCCCGAGTCCCGCCGATCGGCGGCCCGGGTGGGTGTTCTACGCCCTGCTGGCCGGCTTCGCCGCGTCCTGCGTGGCCGGCTTCCTGCTGCCGGTGACCGCCGCCGACCTGGCCCAGCCGCCGGTCGCCGTCCGGGCGGCCGCGCTCGGCATCGTGATCCTGGGCACGCTCGTAGCCGTCTCGCTGCACGAGTGGGCGCACGCGGCCGTCGCCTACCGCGGCGGTGACACCTCGGTTGCCGGCAAGGGCTACCTGACCCTGGACTTCCGGCGCTACTCCGACCCCCTGTTGTCGATCGGCATGCCGGTCCTGTTCCTCCTCCTGGGTGCCCTGCCGCTGCCGGGCGGAGCGGTGTGGATCAACCAGGGCGCGCTGCGCTCGCGGTGGTGGCGGACGGCGGTGTCGCTGGCGGGATCGGCGATGAACCTCCTTGTCGGACTGCTCGCGGCCCTGGTGGTGGGCAGCGGCGTCCTCGGCCGGGAGCATCCCGTGCTGACCGGTGCGCTGGCCTACCTCGCGCTGATCATGTTCGGGGTCGCGATCCTCAACCTGCTGCCCATTCCCGGGCTCGACGGCTACGGCGCACTGGAGCCGCACCTGCCGCGCGGCGTCCAGCGGGCGCTCGGTTCGCTACGGCCGTTCGGCCTGTGGATCATCCTCGGCCTGATGCTGCTCGGGTTCTTCGGGTTCATCTGGACGGCGGCCAGCTTCCTGACCCAACTGCTCGGCGTCGACCCGCGCTGGATCGGGGTCGGGGCGGTTCTGGCCAGCGTCCGCGGCTGAGGTGCGCCTGCGCCTCGGACGCCAGCGGGGACGCGGCAGCATCGCGAACGCCCGCTTGGGCGACCATGAGTACGACGACGGCAGCCGCCACTCCAGCCGACGCGCCAGCAGGGTGACCAGCATGCCGATCGAGATCGCGGCCAGCGTCGCCACCGGGCCGCCGGCCAGCGGCTGGAGCACGACCAGCGCGACCGCCGCCAGGATCGCCGAGGTCGCGTACAAGGTGTTGCCGCCGAACACGGACGGCGTCTTGCGCAGCACGATGTCGCGGAGCATGCCACCGCCGACGGCGGTGATCGTCCCCATCATCACCGCCGGCAGCCAGCCGAGCCCTGCGGTGAGCGCCTTCGATGCGCCGGCGGCCGCCCAGCAGCCGAGCGCGAGCGCGTCCAGGTAGGGGAAGCTGAGGTCCCACAGGCGCTTGCTGACCGGGACGAAGAAGGCCACCGCCGTCCCCACGATCGCCACCAGCAGGTAGTACGGATCGGTCAGCGCCACCGGCGGGCCGACCTGCAGCAG
>Ga0209963_1002098_pt1 | contig 10619 bp, 10 predicted proteins | sample ThiBio_1000_biof_2_FD_183957 | JGI IMG/M metagenome (GOLD analysis project Ga0209963, IMG submission 183957) | Wastewater bioreactor microbial communities from Cape Town, South Africa - Thiocy_cont_1000_biof (SPAdes) | ecosystem: Engineered > Bioreactor > Thiocyanate-remediating >...
GTACGGACTCGCGCAGAACATCAGCGGTGCGCGTCCCCGAACCCTCACCTGCCCCTTCGGGGCACCCTCTCCCGCAGGGAGAGGGGATAAAAGCCATGAACATCTCCGCGCCCTTCATCAAGCGCCCCATTGGCACCTCGCTGCTGGCAGCGGGCGTGCTCGCGATCGGCGGCCTGTGCTACACGCTGCTCGGCATCAGCGCGCTGCCGCAATTCTCCATCCCCGCGATCTGGGTATCGGCCGGCCAGTCCGGCGCCAGCGCCACCACCATGGCAGCGACGGTGGCCGCGCCGCTGGAGCGCCACCTCGGCCAGATTCCCGGCGTCGAGTCGATGAATTCGCGCAGCTCCAACGGCAGCACGTTCGTGATCCTGTTCTTCGACGGCAGCGTCGACATCAACACCGCCGCTCAGCAAGTCGACGCGGCCATCAACGCCGCGGTGCCCGACCTGCCGTCCGGCCTTGCGATGCCGCAGTGGCACAAGGCCAACCCCAACGACGACCCGGTGATCTCGCTGGCGCTGACCTCGGACACCCAGCCGCCGTCCGAATTGTTCGACGCCGCCAACACCCTGCTGCAGCCGCGTCTCAGCCAGTTGCCGGGGGTCGCTTCGGTGGACGTGTCGGGCAGCGCACAACCGGCGGTGCGGATAGACGTGGACCTGCACAAGCTCGACGCGCTCGGGCTTTCCACCAACGACATCCGCAACGCGGTCACCGCCGCGAACGTCACTTCGCCACAAGGTTTCCTCTCCGACGGCAAGATCCAGACCGCGATCGTCGCCACCGACCAGTTGCACTCCGCGCTGGAGTTCGCCGATCTCGTCATCGCAACCCACAACGGCATGCCGGTGTACCTGCGCGACGTCGCGAACGTTTACCAGGGCGCCGAGGACAAGTTCCAGGCGGCGTACTTCAACGGCAAGCGCTCGATCCAGTTGCAGATCTACAAGCGGCCCGACGCCAACGTGATCGCGACCGTGGATGGCGTGAAGCAGGAGCTGCCCGGCCTGCGCAACCTGCTGCCGCCGGGCACGCAATTGACCCCCTACTTCGACGGCACACCCACCATCCGCGACTCGGTCAACGACGTGCAGATCACCCTGCTGATCTCGCTGACGATGGTGGTGTTGACGATGGCGGTGTTCCTGCGTCGCCTCGCGCCCACACTGATCGCGTCGGCGGCGGTGCCGTTGTCGCTGTGCGGCGCCTTCATGGTGATGTACGCGCTGGACTACACGCTCGACAACCTCTCGCTGCTGGCGCTGGTGATCGCCCTGACCTTCGTGGTGGACGATGCCATCGTGGTGATCGAAAACATCATCCGCCACCTCGATGAAGGCAAGTCGCGCCTCGAAGCCGCGCTGCTGGGCGCCAAGGAAATCGGCTTCACCATCATCGCGATCACCGCATCGCTGCTCGCCGTGTTCGCCCCGATCCTGTTTGCACCGGGCATGATCGGCGTGTTCTTCCGCGAATTCACCGTCACCCTGGTCGCCGCGATCTTCGTGTCGATGCTGGTGTCGCTGACCCTGACGCCGTCCCTGTGCGGGCTGTTCCTGCGCCATCACGCACCCGTGCAGGACCAGCCGTCACGGCTTGCGCGCGCGCTGGACGCGCTGCACGCCGGCATGCTGAAGGTGTATATGCGCACGCTGGACTGGACCTTGCACCGTCACCCGAAGCTGATGGCTTGGTCGCCGCTGCTGCTGCTGGCGCTGACGATTTATCTTTTCACCCAGGTTTCCGGCACCAACTTCCCGCCGCAGGACAGCGGCCTGATCTGGGGCCGCGCCAACGGCGGCGTCACGATGTCGTTCACCGACCTCGAAGCGCGCACCCGCACGCTCGTGCAGACATTGCGCGCGGACCCCGCGGTCGAATACGTCGGCGCATCGATCGGCACCGGCCGGCGCGGCGCCAGCGGCTGGTTCAGCATCCAGCTGAAGCCACTCGGGGAAGGCCGCCATGAATCCACCCAGCTGGTGGCGGCACGATTGTCGGCCAAGGTCGCACGCTACCCCGACCTCGACGTGCGCCTGCGCCCTCACGAGGATCTGCCGTCGGGCGAGGGAGGCACCGGCCAGGGCGGCCAATACAGCGTGAATCTGCAAGCCAACGACGCCAGCCAGCTGGTGGAATGGCTGCCGAAATTGCAGGCGCAATTGAAAAAGAACCCGATCTTCCGCGACGTCGGCACCGATCTCGACGAAGGCTCGCTGTTGCAGAACATGGTGGTCGACCGCGCCAAGGCCGCCAGCCTCGGCGTCTCCATGGCGGCGGTGGACGACGCGCTCTACAACGCGTTCGGACAACGCGCGATCTCGACGATCTATTCCCCCACCAACAACTACCAGGTGGTGCTCAGCGCGTTGCCCAGGCAAACCGCCTCGCCGGCCGCCCTGAACTCGATCCGCGTGCGTTCGCAGAGCGGCCAGATGATCCCGATCAGCGCGATCGCACACCAGGAATCCTCGATCTCCCCGGCCCAGATCGAGCACATCAACCAGATGACCAGCATGTCGCTCTCGTTCAACCTCGCGCCGGGCGTCAACATGGGCGAGGCCACCCAGCAGATCAAGAAAACCATTGCCGACATGCGCATGCCGGGCGACGTCAAACTGGGCTTCGGCGATTTCTTCCGGCGCTTCCAGCAGCAGATGGCGATGATGCCGCTGCTCCTGATCGGCGCGATCCTGGCGGTGTACCTGGTGCTCGGCATGCTGTACGAAAGCCTGATCCACCCGGTGACGATCCTTTCGACCCTGCCCGCCGCAGGTGTCGGTGCGCTGCTGGCGCTGCTGGTCACCAACACGCCGCTGTCCATCGTCGCGATCATGGCGCTGGTGTTGCTGATCGGCCTCGTCAAGAAGAACGCGATCATGATGATCGATTTCGCGCTGGTCGCCGAACGCGAAGGACGCACGCCAATCGACGCGGTGCGCGAGGCCTGCCTCGTGCGCTTCCGCCCGATCATGATGACCACCATGGTCGCGATCCTGGCCTCGGTGCCATTGGTGGTCGGCATCGGTACCGGCGCGGCACTGCGGCGCCCGCTCGGCATCGCGATGCTGGGCGGCCTGATCTTCTCGCAGAGCCTGACCCTGCTTTCGACACCGGCGATCTACCTCGTGTTCGCGACCAAGGCACGCCGCCGCCGCGAACACAAGGCCGAGCGCATGCGGCGCAAGCTGGCCACGCAGGGCTGATTCGCGCCATCGGGCCCACGCGCCCCGGCCTGTTCCCGCACGCATGGGAGCGAACCGCAGTCGCCGTTACAATCGGGCTTTCGTGACGCGACCGGATTCGTCAGCCATGTCCGAACATCCAGAACCACGCCCGATCGCCTTCATCGGCGGCGGCAACATGGCGCGCAGCCTGATCGCCGCGCAGCTCGCGCGCGGAATTCCCGCCGCGGCGATCCGGGTCGCGGAACCACGCGCCGAAGCGCGCGAGGCACTGGCCCGCGAATTCGGCGTGCGCACCTTCGGCGACAACGCCGCCGCGGTCGCCGATGCCGAATGCGTGGTGCTGGCGGTGAAGCCGCAGGTAATGCAACAAGTGTGTGCAGGCCTTGTCACGCCGCTCGCCGGTTCGCACCCGCTGGTCATTTCGATCGCGGCCGGCATCCGCATCGCGCAACTGGAGCAACTGCTGGGCGCCGCCCACGCCATCGTGCGCTGCATGCCCAACACACCTGCGCTGGTCGGCGCCGGTGCATCGGGGCTCTGCGCCAACCGCAACGCCAATGCAGCCCAACGCGCGCTGGCCGAGAGAATCCTCGGTGCGGCCGGCATCGTGTGCTGGATCGACGACGAGGCGCAGATGGACACCGTGACCGCCTTGTCCGGTTCCGGCCCCGCGTATTTCTTCCTGCTGGTCGAGGCGATGGAAGACGCCGCGGTGAAACTCGGCTTGCCGCGCGACACCGCGCGCGCGCTGGCCGCGCAAACCTGCCTCGGCGCCGGGCGCATGCTGGCCGATGGCGATGAAACCGCCGCCGAGTTGCGCCGGCGCGTCACCTCGCCGCACGGCACCACCGAGGCGGCACTGGCCACGTTCGAACAAGGCGGCCTGCGCGACATGGTCGACCGCGCACTCGCGGCAGCCGAGCGGCGCGGCGCGGAAATGTCCGCCGAACTGGAGCACGGTGCATGATCTACCTCGCCAACGCGTTGTCGCTGCTGATCCAGTTCGCATTCGGCTGCGCGGTTGCGCTGTTGGTGTTCCGCCTGCTCGCCGAGGCGGTGCGCGCCGACTTCTACAACCCGATCTGCCAGTTCCTGTACCGCGCCACCAACCCGGTGCTGACCCCGATCCGGCGCGTGATCCCGACCTGGCGGCGCATCAACCTTGCCGCCCTGCTGATCGCGTGGTTGCTGGAAGTCGTCAAGAATTTCCTGTTGCGCTTCACCGTGCCCGAATACTGGACCTCGAACGTGGGCACGCTGGTGCTGGGCGCGGCCGATCTCCTCAACTTCTTCATGATCGTGTACCTGATCATGATTTTCGCCTGGGCGCTGCTGAGCTACGTCAACGTCGACGCGCGCAACCCGCTGGTGCCGGTGCTGGGCAAGATCGTCGAGCCGGCGCTGAAGCCCTTTCGCAAGATATTGCCGCTGGTCGGCGGTTTCGACCTGTCACCGATGCTGGCGATCCTCGCGATCCTGCTGGTGCAGACGGTGGTCGTGGCGTGGCTGACGAACGTTGGGCACACGATTTGATGTCGCAGCCCATGCGCCGGACAGGATCTTCTGGTTGACGCGGGTGCGTAGGCTGGGCTGACGCAGGCTTCGTCGGCGGAAGCCCGACGATTGCTTTGCGGCCACGTTGGGCTTCCCCCGGATCAAGTCCGGGTCAGCCAAACCTGCAAATGTGGAAACCGCTTCCACCGTTGTCAGCGTGTCGACCAGCGTGCAATGACCGCATGCAATGCGTTGAGTCCGTTGCTGAGCGCAGCAGGACCCGGCTGCAGGATGATCGGTGACTTGATTTCGTGAAGCTCGCCATCGCGAACCGCCGGGATCGCATCCCAGCCGGAACGCGCGACGACGCTTTCGGGCCGGAATTTCTTGCCGCACCACGACGCCATGATGATGTCCGGGGCGCGTCGCACCACCTCAGTCGGATCGGCAAGGATACGGTTTTTCGCCAGCGATTCGCCCGCCAACTCCGGAAACACGTCGTCGCCACCGGCGATGCGGATCAATTCCGCCACCCAGCGGATGCCGGTGATCGGCGGTTCGTCCCACTCCTCGAAATACACCCGCGGCCGACGTGGCAGTGCGGCAGCCCGTGCCCGCACCTTTTCGACATGCGCTTGCAAGTCCTGTGCATAGCTTTCCGCCTTGCCGGCAACGCCGATCAATGCGCCGAGCCTGCGGACGTAGGCGAGAATGCCGTCGACCGAACGATGGTTGCTGATCCACACTTCGACACCCGCGTGGATCAGTTCGCGCGCGATGTCGGCCTGGATGTCGGAAAAGCCGATCGCGAAATCCGGCCGCAAGGCGAGGATGGCTTCGATCTTGGCGCTGGTGAACGCCGAGACTTTCGGTTTCTCTTTGCGCGCGCGCGGCGGGCGCACAGTGAAGCCGCTGATGCCAACGATGCGATCCTGCTCGCCGAGCGCGTACAGCACCTCGGTCGGCTCTTCGGTCAGGCAGACGATCCGTTGCGGCCCCGCTTTCACGGATACAGCAGCCGCTTGCGCCAGTCGCCGTCCACAAGCTCCCAACGCTCACGCTCGTTCCAGCGATGCGCGCCGGCATGCCAGAACTCCACGAGGTCCGGCACCACGCGATAGCCGCCCCACTCCGCCGGGCGCGGCACTTCGCCTCCGGCGAACTTGCGTTCGAACTCGGCGACGCGCTGCTCCAGCATGGCGCGCTCCGGCAGCGTGCGCGATTGCAGGGAAGCCCACGCGCCGAGCTGGCTCAAGTGCTCGCGGGTGGCGAAATAGGCATCGGATTCTTCCGTCGGCAGCTTTTCGGCGCGACCCTCGATGCGCACCTGGACGGCAGGATCCAGCCGCTTCCAATGCAGGCACAAGGCGATGCGTGGGTTGGCCGCGAGCTGCGCACCCTTGTCGCTGTCATAGCGCGTGAAAAAAGTCAGCCCGCGTTCGTCGACGGCCTTCAGCAGCACGATGCGCGCGTGCACGCGGCCATCGGGATCGGCCGTCGCCACCGTCATCGCATTGGGCTCGGGGTCGCCGCTGGCGCATGCCGCGGCGTGCAGGCGCCGCAGGGTGTCGAGAATCTTTGCGTCGAGTGGCAAGGCAGTCCACCAGATCATCGTGGACTGTCAGTTTACACGCCACCAGCGCGAAGCCAGCAGGCATCCATGCGGCGCGAGATGCCCCGGCATCTCGCGAAAGCCCCGGTTCACCCCTGTTCTATCCGATACCCGTGCTGGTACACCGCCGTCAGCCGCCAGCCATTTTCGCCGGACAGGCCGAGCTTCTTGCGCAGGCGACTGATGTGGGTATCGACGGTGCGGGTGGTGACGTCTCCGGCGAGGTTCCAGACGTTCTCCAGCAACGCGTCGCGGCTGACGATGCGGCCTTGCCGCCGGAACAGGTAGCAGGCGAGTTCGTACTCGCGCTGGGTCAGCTCCACCTGATTGCCGTTGACGCTGATCTGGCGACGCTGGGGATCGATCCGGTACGGCGGCAGGTCCATCACCTCGGTGCCTTCCATCTCGCCGCCGCCCCGACGGCGCAGCACGGCTGCGACACGCGCCAGCAATTCGCCCTGCTTGGGCGGCTTGACCACGTAGTCGTCGGCGCCCGCGGCGAGCCCCTCGACGATGTCGGATTCCTCGCCGCTCGCGGTCAGGAAGATCACCGGCAGTCCGGCGTTGGACGATTGGCGTATCCACGCCAGCACTTCCAACCCGGTGGCGTCCGGCAGGCTGCGATCGAGCAGCACCAGATCCACGGCCTCGTTGCCGAGACGACGACGGAAATCGTTGGCAGTGCGAAACACCGCGCAACCATAGCCCGCATGTTCCAGCCACAAGCGCAACAGCTCAACCTGATTCGGATCGTCCTCGACGCAACCGACAGTCCACGTCACTGCACTCATTCTCGTCCTCGTTCGCTGCCAACCGCATGACCCCCTCACGCTCGTTGCCAGCCCGCGGATCCCCCATCCGCCGTGCAGGCGCCGATACCGGCGCGAGTCAATCCACTTCGAAATTGATGCGCATGTTGACCCGCCATTCGCGGACGGCGCCGGCGCTGTCGGTGGAGACCTTGATGTCGTTGACCCATGCACCCTTGATGTTTTTCACGGTCTTGCCGGCCTTCTCCAGACCGTGGCGAACCGCGTCCTCGATACCCTTGCTCGAAGATGCGCTCAACTCGATGACCTTGGTGACGGACATGGCGTTTCTCCTGTTCGACGGGGAACCCGGCAATTATGCGCAACGCTCGAAGTATAACCGAGACGCTGCAGGCAACTTTGAGGTTTGTCAAGTACCGGAGCGCCCCGCTACCGCGGCAAGCAGGGCCACGGCATTCAGAATCGCCCGCGCAATGCCGCGTGCAGGATCGGCGGCGCCGCCAGCGCGCTGGTGGTGGCGAGCGTCAACTCCTGGCCATCGAGATCGCTGAACACGCCGCCCGCTTCGCGCACGATCACGGCCAGCGCGGCAATGTCGAGGATATTCACGTCGGACTCAATCACGGCGTCCAGCGATCCGCGCGCCAGCAGGTGGTAATGGCAGAAGTCGCCATAGCCGCGCACCCGGTTGACCTCTCCGACCAGGGCGCCGAGCGCAGCCCAGCGTCGCGCGTCTTTCGTCAGCGACTTGATGTTGCCCAACGACAGCGCGGCGTCACTCAATGCGTGCGTGCTCGCAACCTCCACGCGCCGGCCATCCATGAACGCGCCGCCGCCGCGCCGCGCCCACATGGTTTCGCCATAGATCGGCGCGTGCGACACACCCAGCACCAGTTCGCCTGCGTGCATCAAGGCGATCTGGGTGGAAAAATACGGCGTGCCACGCACGAAACTCTTGGTGCCATCCAGCGGATCGACCAGCCACAGGAAATCGCCGGTCCCGGTCCGTCCGCGTTCCTCGCCATAGATCGCGTGGCCGGGAAACGCTTCCAGCAAGGCGGCGCGAATGATGTCCTCGGCTTCGCGATCGGCGATGGTGACGGGCGTCGCATCGGGTTTCACTTCGACCGCCACGCCCTGTCGAAAATGCAGGCCGATGCGTTCGCCGGCCGCATGCGCGGCTTGCAGCGCCACGGCCAAGGCGTGGTCGAGGAATGCGTCGTCGATCGCAGGTGTCATCGTCAATTCCGGCCAGTAACAGGCGTTGGCGTGCTTGAGCACGCGACACGCCGCCGCGATCATAGCAAGATGAACGACCGTCCTTCGCTCAATGCCGCGCTGGTCACGCGCGACCTTGCTCACGTCTGGCACCCATGCACCCAGATGCGCGAGCACGACGACGCGTTGCCGCTGGTCCCCATCGTGCGCGGCGACGGCGCGTGGCTGGTCGACGCCGACGGCAAGCGCTACCTCGACGGCATCAGTTCGTGGTGGAGCAACCTGTTCGGCCACGCCAATCCGCGCATCGCCGCTGCGATCGCCGATCAGGCCGCCAAGCTCAACCACGTGATGCTGGCCGGCTTCACCCACGAGCCGGCGCTGCGACTGGCCGAGGAACTGGTGCGCATTACACCGCCCGGTCTCGACCATGTGTCGTATGCGAGCGACGGCGCCAGCGCGGTGGAAATCGCGCTGAAGATGAGCTTCCACTATTGGCACAATGCCGGCCGCCCGCAACGCACGCGTTTCATCGCGCTTGCCAACGCCTACCACGGCGAAACCCTGGGCGCGCTAAGTGTCAGCGATCTGCCGCTGTATCGCGCGGTGTACGGACCGTTGCTGTTCGATCCGATCGTCGCGCCCTCGCCGGATTGGCTGGACGCAGAGCCTGGCGAATCGCCCGACGATGTGGCGCAACGACGACTCGGCGACCTGCGCGGTCTGCTGGAACGCCACGCGCAGGAAACCTGCGCGGTGATCGTCGAACCGCTGGTGCAATGCTCCGGCGGCATGCGCATGCACGCGCCCGCGTACCTCACGGGTTTGCGCAAATTGTGCGACGAATTCGAGGTGCACCTGATCGCCGACGAAATCGCGGTGGGATTCGGGCGCGCCGGCACCCTGTTCGCCTGCGAGCAGGCCGGCATCACGCCCGACTTCCTGTGCCTGTCGAAGGGACTGACCGGCGGCGCGCTGCCGCTGTCGGCGGTGCTTGCCACCGACAAGATGTACCGGGCCTTCCTCGGCGACTATGCCGCCAACAACGCGTTCCTGCATTCGCACACTTTCAGCGGCAACCCCATCGCCTGCGCGGCGGCGCTGGCGTCGCTGGCAATCTTCCGCGACGAACCGGTGCTGGAGCATGTCGGCCGGCTGTCGGCGCGGCTCGCCGCGCGCATCGAACCGCTGCGCGAACACCCGCACGTCGCCGGCATCCGGCAAACCGGACTGATCGCAGCCTTCGATCTCGTCGCCGACAAACCGTCGCGCATCGCGTACGAGGGCGCGGAACGGCGCGGGCGGCGCTTCTACCGGCACGCGCTGGAGTGCGGCGTGCTGCTGCGGCCATTGGGCGACACGGTGTATTTCCTGCCGCCCTACTGCATAAACGAAAGCGACATCGACCTGATGGTCGATGTCGCCATTCAAAGCATCGATGCCGCGACTACCTGATGCACCGTGCGCAACGACTATCGTGAGAAGTCAGACCACGGACAGTCGTTCTGGAATCCGCCAGCCGGGAACACCCGATGACCGCTCGATCGTCACGACGAAACCGCGTTCGGGGATGATCGCAAAATCAATGCCCGTGCACGGTCACCGAGGGATCCAGCATCTGCAGCGCTCGACCCACGTCCATGGCGCCGGTGCGCTGGATGTCTTGCTGGCTGTAACTGTTGCCGGCCACCGGCAGACACTGGCCTTTCGGCGGCGGAATGTGGCTGCCGGTGTCACGGATGCAATTGCGTGAATCCAGCGGCGGCACGGCACGCTGATTCTGCGCTTTTGCCGCGGCCGCGGTGGTTTGCGCCGTGGTGGTCTGATTGGTGCCTTGGCTGTCCGTGGTCTGCTGCGCAAATGCGGTCACGGAGACCGCACACACGCCGAGAACGCTCGCCAGGGCCGTGATGAGGATGCGCTTGTTCATGGACTTGCCTCCGGGTTGTACGTGAGCATTGTCCGCCTCGGGACGGGTATCGTGAGCATACGCCATTCCGGGGAACAGGTTTCGTTCATACTTTGGACTCTGCCCCGTCACGGATAGTTCCGTTTCCACATGCGCATTCCCCGCCTCCACCTCGATGCCCCGCTCACCCCCGGTGCCGAAATCAGGCTGCCGGCACCGGTCGCGGTGCACGCGGTGCGCGTATTGCGGCTGCAGGCCGGCGATACGATCACGCTGTTCAACGGCGATGGCAACGAATATCCGGCGCGGCTGGCCGCGGCGGCACCCCGCGAGGTTTCGGCGCGCGTCGAATCCCGCGTCGCGGGGCAAACGGAATCTCCACTGCGCATCACGCTGGCGCAGGCGCTCGCACGCGGCGACAAGAT
>Ga0209963_1002099_pt1 | contig 10615 bp, 9 predicted proteins | sample ThiBio_1000_biof_2_FD_183957 | JGI IMG/M metagenome (GOLD analysis project Ga0209963, IMG submission 183957) | Wastewater bioreactor microbial communities from Cape Town, South Africa - Thiocy_cont_1000_biof (SPAdes) | ecosystem: Engineered > Bioreactor > Thiocyanate-remediating >...
TATGTTACTTATTGCGGTTTAGATTACGAAACAGAACGGTATTGGACATATCAATTCTCTGATCTTGATATGTTGCCTCGAGCAAAGTAAGATACATCATCAAAAATAAATCAATTCCATTTTTTTGTTTTTTCCAGATGTTTTGGTTTTGTTTCGAAGAAAATCAATGGTACAAAATCATCTCAACCTGAAAACGAATGTCACATATTTGCCGAACTTGATCCAACTCAACCATCATCAGCTATTGTGAATTTTGTTTCCAAAGTGATGATTGGTAGCGTGCCTGTTTAATTGAACGAAGAAAAACATCTTTTTCTTCTTTGAATTCTTTTTTTTTAAATATTATCCGATTATTTCTTATCATAAACATCTTTTTTTTCTCTTTTCTCTATTTGGTAGTCGAATGTCAACAGATTTCGTTCGTTTGCTTGTTTTTTTATTCTCACCCTTTTCTCTCTGATTTTTTTTTGTTAATTTTCAGTGATAATATGCTTCTTTATTATCGTTCTCGAAGAGATAATCTTAAAATATATAAATTAATCTATCTTCTAAACAGTGATCAATCTAATGACCTTTGTCTTTTTTTCTTCGTCTGTTGGTGCTTTGCTTTACTTATCTATAAATATTAAAGGACAAACACATCATTTCTGTTTTGTCTCTAGAAATAAATTATGGATCTACCGAGTATAAATTTCGGTCAAACGAATTTGCCAATAACGAGAATTGGTTTGGGTACAATGCCATTAGCCATTGGCAATCGGCCAGAACGTCATGATGCTATTCAAGTTCTTCATCGAACGTTTGACTTAGGAATAACAATAATCGATACAGCAGATGCTTATTGTGCCGATGAAAATGATAAAAATTACTGTGAAAAATTAATTTATGAAGCTTTACAAACGTATCAAGGCTGTGCAGATACAAATCGAATACTAATTGCAACGAAAGGTGGTTTAATTCGACCGAATGGTGCCTGGGAAACTGATTTAAATCCGGTACGTCTTCGACAAGCTATTCGTCAGAGTTACGAAAGTCTTGGCGGAAAGAAGCCAATTCCATTGTGGCAAATTCATAATTGTCCTCAAGATGATAAATATACTCTCAAGGAAATATTCGAACCGATATGTGAAGCCGTTCGATTGAATTTAATTCAATATGTTGGTGTATCGAATTTCAATGTCGAACAGATTCGTGAAGTTGAACAATACGTTTCTATTCATTCTGTACAAAATGTTTTCAATCTTTTTCGACGTCAATCAGAAACCGATGGTGTTCTCAAATATTGTGAAGATAATCATTTAACATTTCTTGCTTATTCACCCATGGGTGGCAGACGAAAGCATAAACAATTAAATAAAAATCGATTATTGATTCGATTGAGTGACAAATATCATTGTTCAACATATTGTATTGTTCTTGCTTGGATTTTATCGAAATCAAAATGTATTGTACCGATTCCAGGCGCAAGTCGAGTATCATCAATTGAAGATTCGATCAAAGCTTTTGATATTCATTTAGATAAAGATGATATTCAATTGATAAACAAGGAGTTTACTGTTTAGTTCTGTTTTCAGATAAATGACAGATTTATTAACTCGTCGACGTTTATTTCGTTCGATTGATCAACCTAATCTACTCGAATATATCGATACAACATTAAACGAATCATTTTCATTGAATCATCGAACGATTTCATCCAACATTGATCAATATCAAAACACGATTCTTGATCAATATTTATTATATTTATTATGTCAAAAAATAAATCCAAATCGACTGAATAATTTAACCAATGATTTCTATCAATTACTTCATCAATTAATTGTTCTCGATGAGAAAATTTCGAAATCATTTTTCGAATATTCAAATCGAACAACGATTCAAAGTTATTTGAATTTCATTTGGAATGAATTCGATGTTTTAACTTTACTTGAACTCGGTTGTTTTCTATTGAAATATCGTTTAGTCGATCTATTTGCAAATCGACAACAGAAAATATTTGGCTTTTTCTTCGAAATCATTTCGATTTATTTTCTTTCAAATTATCATTCCGAATATTTTCAAAATTCTCGTTCGATTGACATGATTTTTCCATCGCCATCTGTTTATCTCTATGCTTCATCATCGTCATCGACTCTTGCCGATCAACAAATTGTTTTCAAACGATTTCTACAATTACTTCACGATAATGGAGAAATTCATTTTGATCAACAAACTATTCGAAGATTTCTTCATAATAACACAACTTATCAATTTATAAATCGAAAATTAGAAAATAAAAAGTCAAATTTGATCAATTTCATGGAGAAAACAATTATCTATCAACAGAAAAATACGTGTCGATCATTGAAATCATTATGTCGAATTGTGATTAAAACTAATCTTCGACAATATCCCGATGATGTCAAACAATTAACTCTCTACTCGACAATGAACGAACAATTACAAAATTTTCTTGTTTTTTCAAATCCATTTGTTTTCGAATCGACTGTATAAACAAAAAAAAGAAAAGTCGACTACTGATAACATAAACTTGTTTCTGTTTTATTTATTTATTTATTGAGTACGTGCAAATTCAACTTTCAAATCAAGTTTAATAAATTGTCGTTGATAAGCTCTCAATGGTCCTGTACTATTTGTTTTGCCAGCATTAGCAACATACAAAACAGTATCAGTTAAATCATAAACACTGACATGTAAATCACCGGTTTTAACAACTGATGTAATATTTCGAATTGATATTTCTGGTGTAATTTGTCCGTAGTGTTCAGTTATAGTTTTGTATAATTTATAAGAACGTGATGGACATAACCAATCCATACCACAATAGACGGCATTTGGTATACGTGGATGCCAATCAGCGAGTGGTTCAAGATTTTGATCATCGAAAAAGTTAACTTTCGAATGAGAATATTGTATCATACGAGCTGTGCCGAGTTTACCATCGGCCACAGCAAGAATTAGATGACATGTTCGACGAACATTCGATATAAACGAAAGAGCATCGTCTAATGTTTCACTGAATTGAAGAATATATCGTTCGACAAAGATAAATGGAAGACCACTCATGCTTTCATCGCCGAATGTATCATCGGGATATGAAACACCGATTTCAGATATACCAAGACGTTCCGATGACATGCCAGTTAACGTGCCGATATAACCTGAAATTGATTAGAAAGAAGATTTTTCAATTATTTCTTTGATTAAATCGAATTTAAGCTCACCAGCCCAGGCAACATTGGCGAAAGCGTGACCTAATTTTGGTGTGCGTGGATGATAAATCGTTACTACTGGATAATTCTGTAATCCAGCATCGACATCCCAATCTAATGCACGTAATTGTAAGGTCTTACCTCCCAACGTTGCATTACCCCAAAGGCCGTAAAGTGAACATCGGCCTCAAAATAGAAATAGATAATATTCAAATTGATCTTTTTTTATTCTAATTAATCTCAATATCTCTACCTCGAGTAATTTCTCCCAACATATGCAGACGTACGGCCGTTTTATAATCCATTTTCGATGCATCAGCAATACCGCGAATTTCATTGTAGATTTCTTCATCCATGTATTTTTTCACAAGTTCATTTTGTACGTCCAACGCAACATCAAGACCTTCCTCAGCAATTAAATCAGCAAACCATTTTGGTAATTTCAATTCTTCCAAAGCTTTTTCAACTTCTTGCTCAAAATGAGCCCATGCTTGAGGTACCATTGCTTGGATCTGTTCTCGTAATAATGTTCCATATGCAAAACCAAAATCATAGCCAGTATCACCGTAAACATGAACTAACCACATTTGATCTTCACCGGAACCGATTTTATAGAGTGAACCATTTTCGACTTTATTGATAAATTGAGCAGGTGTCTCATCAATAGGATTTAAATTCGGGTCACCAAGTGTGGTATCATTCGAACAAAAAGCACCGAGATTTTTTACTGTTCCTGCAAAAAGGCACGAACATGAATGAAAAACAAGTGAAAATCCAATGAGAAAAATTGATAAACGCCCCATATTGTAAGCTGTTTTTGAGGTTGGGCAAACAATTATATATACGAATATATAGATCTAATCGTGAGAAAGTCAAACAGATGATGGCACACGAAAAATTGATAACATATTCATGATGAGAATACGTTTTTTTTTCTTCTTACTACTTTAAAACTAGATCTCGATCGATCCGATTACTGAATCTTCAAATGAATTCACTTGAAATAGCAAAATGCTAATCGTTCATTTCCTATTCAGTGCACTTCACATGATCTGCTACTCATTCATCATGCATTCGACTTTGCATTTCTATTGAGTACAAAGCTAAACGTTATACCAAGACACGCAATATTCCTTTCATGTAAATATCTACAAATTTAATGTGAATCTTTCTTTTCGCAAAAACACACTGAATAGATTAATAAATAAAAAAATAAAATCTCTCTTTTTTTTTTTGTCAAATGACTATACTGTTTTTTGTGATATTTTCGTATTTGAATTCGTTATAATTGGAACGGTTTCTCGTAGATTATAGTTTTGTGTTATAGGCACACGTGGATATTCTAACATTTGATACCAATGATCACGATGAATGCCATCGAAATGTCTTCCAATACCAATACAACCAATTAAATCATTCGAACCAACACGATCATAATCAATTACTTTGAATATAAAATCAGCTTTAGCTAATTCTTCATCAGTTAAATCAAATTCTAAACTTTCATTATAAATTGGATTGAGTGTATTCGATATAACTGACGTTTTCTTCTTTCGAACTTTTTTACCATTAATTAATAAAATAACTTTCACATAGGGATCGGATTTGCCTGTTATATCCATAGGTTTTAGCGAACTTGCTTTCACAATAGTTACTGTAACGCGTTTTGCATTCGGAAGATAACATAATGAAACAGTCAATTCACCAAGATCAGGGTCACTCTAAACCAAAGAGAAAAATAACCAAAATAAACGTGCGAAAAAATCAATTAGCTGACGTTAGAAGATTTTTCAGACTGAATATTTTCTCTCTATCTTTTTTTTTCTAATTTCTCAATCGTTTTGATGACATCATTATCTCAATTATTTTATCTTATTATTAGAAATTGCATGTTACTAGTCTCGATCTCTGTAGAATTCTTCTCGATCGTTCGGAACATGTCGAGTAATCTATTATGGATGAATAAAATAGAATGATTAATTCGACTGTTAATATTTAAATTGAAAAACATACACATATCTGTTTTCTGTCTACGCTCAATAGACAAACCTCAGTTCCAGGTATGATATTTCGCGTAAATGACATTTCATTCGACATGATTTCTGTGTGGATACAAAGATCGTCGATTTTAACTGAACCAATAAGATTCCGTTTTGATGAACGACGAAAATCGTAGATCGATAATAATAATATTCGTTTACATAATTGTTCATAAGTTAATTGAAACTGAAATGTTTCATTGATTTGTACATTTTGAACATGTTTAGCGACTTTAGTTTGAAATTTTTTTCTTCGATCAGGTAATAATGTTAATTTAACGAATGGATTTGGTTGAATTTTCGTCTGCATATCACGATAACGCAAATGATCAAGCGAAACGATTTTAATAATCAATGCTGATACTGTTTGATTGAAAAATAATGTAAATGTTATTTGACCAAAATCATTCGTTGGATCATTCGGTAGAATTGGTTTTCTATATAGATTCGGTTCTAATTTGCCGAGATTATCATTTATATAACGAATAGCTTTGACACCGTTGAGACCAGGTATTTCAATTGATTCCATTCGACGTAATGTTCGTCGTATTGGAAACGTACATGTTGTATCTGTTGACTGTCGAATTAATGAGTGTGATCGATCAAGAGCTTGTGAATTTGTTAGTAATGCATGAACATTGACAGGAGCGTGATCATGATAGATCGGTCGTAAACGATTAGGATCGCTCGTTTCGGAAACATGACGTCTTAATGTCGATTGTCGACGGTATGTTGATATTTGTTGATTGTCAATATTCATTTCAGATAGATTTGTATGATTAATATTATTATTTTGACTTGAATTATTCGATGAAACCGATAGACTCGATGCTGAATCCGATGGAACAATATCAAATGAGAATTCATTTGCCGTCATAAATAATGGTGAATCTTGTTCGGTCGTATTTGATGATGTAAATGGATAGATCATTGTATCGACAGTTTGTCGAAGTCGATCGACAAGAAGATTCGTTGGTGATGATAATTTTTCGACTTGATTTTCAACAAACGAACGTATATTAAATATTTCATTCATGTTTAACTGAAAAACAAACAAAGAAAAAAGAAAGAAAGAATGTGTCCTGTTTAATTTCGATTTGCGTGTCTTATTTAGTTTGATCAGTATCACAATGATATAAATAGAATAGAGAAAACAAACCTCGTCAAATCCAAAGATTCTATTCAACTAGTTTCTCTTTTTTAAGTTTTAATCATAAATCTCAAAGCTAAATGCAAGGAAATCTTACTACACTTGTTTACCGAGGTTTAACATTTGTTTAAAAAACATAAGGATTCTGTCGTTTCTTCTTTTGTTATTTTAATTATTATCTTTTCTTTACTTCCTGAGAAATATTTTTTTCTCTAGATCTCTCTCTTTCCTGCTTCTTCTTCTTCTTCTTCTTCTTCTGCGTTTTTAGACATCTTGTCAATGAAGAGAGGAAAAACTATTCTCGGGAGAATAAAAATGCAAAATACATGCATGAAGAAACGCAAGAATCCTCAGTAAACTAGCAACATCTGATAAAACCTATGTGACTTTAATCATGCAAATCATGACTTCATTGACACTCGAGATCATCCGGTATGAAAATAGATTTTCTAATTGAAAATATTGCAAATATTCAATTGATAACTTGTGCATAAGCATTTATCGTTCATTAAAATTCGACTAATTTGCTCGTTTATTTTTGTTTTCTTTTTTTAAAAAAAAGAAAAGCTACTTTGTCATTTCTTTAGTTTGTTTTTCCTTTTCCTCTTTTCTTTTAATTAAATCAATAAATGAAAACATTTGTCAAGTATACTTAAAATATTTATGAGAAATTCTTCATTTCTTTTTTCAGCGAAAAAAAAATTTGACGTTCAATCAAAATAAAATGTCTTTTCTTCAATTATTATTGTCAAGATGTCGGCAAAGATTGTGCAATTCTTAATAATCAAATAAATGGAAATGTTCGTTTACTGTCTTAACCTAGAGCTAGAAGCCTTGAATATTTTCTTCTATTCTGGATAAAACTTATGTCAGTCTGATATCAAATCTATCTCACCAAGAAGTTTAGCCAATGGTTTATTTCAAAAGAAATTAATTACGGAAATATATTATAGGGTGTTCTATATCATACCTTTTATTCTTTTCTTTTCAATCGATTACTTTCGGGAAAATTCTTGTTTGAAATCGAATGTACGCAAGTTAATTGAAGTAGTGACATCTAAAAGCATGGGTAGCGTTTGGCTAAATGATCCTACCTATGACGAAAGAAAATGCACCTGCGTGCATCATCATATACTATGTCTACGATTGCGAATCTAGATTTGAAATCAATTGAAATTGTTCAAGATCCATCTGTGATTGATCATACAAGTGTACTTTCAGAAGATTTTGCTCGATTATACAATCAATCAGATTTTAGTGATGTACAATTGATTATTGAATCGGAATGTTTCTATGCACATCGAATTGTACTTGCAGCACGTTCGCAATATTTTCGAGCTTTACTCTACGGAGGTATGAAAGAATCATACGAGAGTAATCATCGAATCGAATTAAAAGATTGTAAAATTGGTGCTTTTAAAATTCTTTTACAATATATTTATACGGGAAAAATAACTTTACTAGATGAAAAAGTAATTTATTTTTCATTCATAAACAAAAAAAATTGATAATGTAAAGTTCCTGCCTGTTCTTCAGGAAGAAATTCTGCTTGATTTACTTGCTCTTGTTCATCAATATGGTTTCGAACAATTAGAAACTAACCTATCGATTTATTTGAAATCGATTCTTTCGATTGATAATGCTTGTATCATCTATGATGTATCTTGTCTATATGAATTACACGATCTTCAACAATATTCAGCGTTATTCATTGATAATCATGCCAATGAAATTATTAAAACAAGAGAATTTCTATCTCTAACACCGGTTGAATATTCGAAGATCTTTTTCTCTTTTGAATTTTTGTTTTATTATTATTATTATTATTCTTCTTCAGGAAAGTTTTGCATCGATAATCTCTCGAAATTCATTCTATTGTTCGGAAATCGATATTTTTCATGCTGTTAAAACTTATCACAATGAAAATGATTGTTGCCAACCTATTGAAAGTATTATTTCGAAAGTACGTTTGGAATTAATCCCGTTGAATGATCTATTAAAAATTGTTCGTCATTCGAAACTATTTGATTTAAATCTTATTCTCGATGCCATTGAATTAATACACATAGAAACAAATAAACAGATTAATTATCGAGGCAGATTAAGTAAACTGATGATGATTATTGATAGAAGAATATGTATTTTTTGTAGAATTAAATGAAAATATTGCAACGAAAATGCACAATGCTCAAGTTATTGAAGGTAAGAAAAATAAATAAAATTGTCTAGTCCTTGTTTTGTTTATTCGAATCGTTTCAGGTGAAATGAAACATACATTGTTGGATAATGACGGAATAAATTACGATCTTGATCGTGGTTATACAAGACATCTAATCGATGATACACATCGAATTTGTTTAAAATTAGATGGACCATCGATAATCAATCGTATTAAATTACTTCTTTGGGATAGAGATGCTCGGTAAGCTCATATGATAGTTAAATTTAGAACTAAATTATTGTTACTTAAAAGAGCGTACTCATATTACATTGAAACATCAGTTGATAAACAAAATTGGACGCGTATTATCGACTATCGAGAGTATTATTGTCGATCATGGCAAAGATTATATTTTCCACCCATAGTTGCAACGTAAATATTCTTTTCTTAAAACGAAAATTCGATAATTAGAAAAAAAAACTTAAATTTACAGATTTATTCGCATTGTTGGAACACATAATACAGTGAATAAAGTCTTCCATCTCGTTTCTATTGAAGTTTCTTATAAACAAGAACCGTTTACATTAATTAAAGATTTATTTGTACCAATTGAAAATGTTGCTACAATTCAAGCAAGTGCTATTGTATCCGAAGGTGTTAGCCGAGTGAGAAATGCATTGATCAATGGTGATTATCAATCGTACGATTGGGATACCGGTTATACTTGCCATCAGATAGGTTCAGGAGGGATTGTTGTTCAATTAAATCAACCGTATTACATCGGTTCGATGAGGTAATATTAATTTATTTGTTTGTTTTTTGATTTGCATGATTTATTATAGATTGTTATTATGGGATTGTGATAATCGTTCGTATTCGTATTATATTGAAACATCATGTGACAATCAAACTTGGACAAAAGTTATCGATCGGCAAGGTATTGCTTGTCGGTAAGAGACGAAAAACAAACATATTTTTTGTTTGATCTTCATTTGTACTTATAGCTCATGGCAAATATTAACTTTTGCACCTCGTATCATGGTTTTTATTCGTATTGTTGGCACGAATAATACAGCGAATGAAGTTTTTCATTGCGTTCATTTCGAATGTCCATGTCAGATGGATATTTTAAAAAATCATATCAATACTGAACTACAAACAACGAATGTCGCTGATGAAAATAATTTTAACAGATATGTATTCAATTGTGTTCCAATGAGTAATTAACTGTTTTGTTTTTTTTGTCTATGGCCAAATAAAATTTATTTCGACCAATACATGTTTTTTAATATTGTTTGCATAGATTGATACGGTTGAGTGAGTAGAAAATATTCGAGTCCCGACTGTGAAGATTAACTAATCGTGCATCATTAAAAGTAAAAAGAAGGAAAGAAAGAAAAGGAAAAAGTTTTTTTTTACACGTTAATATCGACATAAAAAATTAATTGCAGTTAAACGAATGAAACTGTGTTGTTAGGTCCGACCAAAGAACACAATTTTTTCTTGAATGTAAACGATTCAACTTTTTAAAATTATGGTCGGAAAAAAAACGAATTTCATCCCATTTCGACGAACAAAACCCGGTTTTGGTGCTGAACACCATACGACCAATCGAAGTTTTTTTAGTGCAGATGTCACAATCAATGTTTTTACTTATGATGAAAATTCGTATACTGAAGGTTCATATAAAACTGTCGATGAAATACCAAATATTCCATCAGAAGCATCATCGACATCGATCATGTGTAAATGAAAAAAAAACGAGATGAAATTTTAAATGTATCCACATGTTTTTATTTTCAGGGATTGATGTCGATGGAATACATCGACAGAATGTCATATCTGATTTATGCCAACGCTATGATATTCATTCACTGGTTCAAACCGATATGACAACGATTGAACAACGAACGAAACTCGATGTAGTCGATGATGCATTATTTCTTATTTGCAAATTAATTTATCGAGATTTAAACGCTTTGGGACATATTTATATTGAACAGATTAGTTTCTATGTAACGAATAATTTAATAATTTCACTTCAAGAAAC
>Ga0209963_1002102_pt1 | contig 10609 bp, 9 predicted proteins | sample ThiBio_1000_biof_2_FD_183957 | JGI IMG/M metagenome (GOLD analysis project Ga0209963, IMG submission 183957) | Wastewater bioreactor microbial communities from Cape Town, South Africa - Thiocy_cont_1000_biof (SPAdes) | ecosystem: Engineered > Bioreactor > Thiocyanate-remediating >...
TTGTGTGTGTACAAACGATTATGTAGCCGTGTACCTGCGCGACCTCACGTTTATCCAAGAGGGCAACCAGCTGCATCAGACGGCTGGCGTCATCAACTACGAGCGTCTGCGCCTCTTTGCCAAGACTGTACGCTCGACCTTTGTCGGAAGCCATGCCGCGAGCAATTACGTGCTCGAGCACGACCCGGTGCTGTTCCGCTTGTGTCTTGATGTACGTACTCGCTGCCACACCAGAGCTATCGGTTCGTTGGCTGACCTCGATGGTGGCTGTGCGTGCAGCTGTCTCCGATTCGCAACGAGGACGAACTCTACCAGCGCTCGCTCGAGCTATGCCCTCTCAAAGCACAACAACCAACCTCCTCGACCACCATTCCGCCGATCCCCAAGTCGGACCCGCTCGCCGACCGCGTACAGCAACTACAGCTGCGTGTTCGAGCGCTCGAGGAAGCGCGTGGTACCTTGAGCGCTCGCAAGAAGTCGCTCTCGGAGGAGCTTCCAACTGGCAATCGCGATGCAAACGCAGTCGATCTCACGACCTCGTTGGCGCAAATGCGCGAGGCCGTTCGTATGCTGCTGAATCAGAACGCCGAGTTGACCGAGGCCATTCGCATCATGTCGATTCGACAGGAGCAGCTCGAGCGCCGCGTGGCCGAGCTCGAAGGCAATGCGTCGGGCGTCGTGTCGCCAGCCGAGCCCGAGCATGAAGACGAGCTCTTCTCTTCAGCAGATGAGATGGCTCATTGACGTGTGCCTTCGTGGTGAATACTCAATACTGTCGTTTGGATAATGTGTTTGTGTGGAATGTGGAATGTCGTATGTCGTGTAGATAGTTTGTTAGTTTCGTTTGTTTGGAAGGCGCAATGTACATTGGACTCCCGCTTCTCTTCGTATCCATAGCGTATTGCGGCTGAATAGAAGCCGCCAAAGTGGATAATATAGCAATCAATGAATGGATGAATGAATGATTGGATGATGAATGAATATGTTTGTTGTTGGCAGAGAGCGAGAGGATGTGTGCACGAGTGAATCGGATGGTGAGGGAGTGCTGGCACCATTGAGGTGTGGCGCCACGTATCATACAACAGAGAGAGAAAGAAGGAGGGATCGATAGAACGGCGCTCGAGCTTGTGAGTACTTATCGAGAGGCACCGTTACGATTGTAGGTTGTCAGTCGAGTGTGAGGTCGGCATGTTTGGACCAGGAGACGGCGGTGGCGACGAGGCGAACACCGACGTTGGCGTCGAGAGCGACGACAGGAAGATGGGACCGAGGTTGGCACGCGACTTGCGTGAGCCAGGCACACCGAGGTTCAGCGAGGCACGCGACGAGTCAGCTGACGCCAAGCCACGACGCAGAGGCTCGACGACGAACTCACTGGAGGTCGAGCGAGTGTGACCGCTTGACGAGCGACCTTGTGAGCCGTCGCTGATGGCTGGAGAGAGCAAGCGAGGGCGAGAATCGCGACCACTATCGAGAGCGCCTGGGCTATCTTCCGATGTACGCTCGGATGCCATGATGGCATACTCGCCCACGAGCTGCAGGTCGGTTTGTTCCGAACCCACACCTTGCAGCGGTGACGACGGCGCTGTGAAGAAGTCCCCTGGGATCACGACATCGGCCCGTGATAGCTCGCCGGTGCTAGAGATTGTAATCGAATCAATCGACCTGAATCGAATCCCATCGAATCGAAGCAATAACGTACTTGCGATCAGCTTCTTGCAGCATAGCGAGTGTGCGCGACCAAACATGCGGATCAGCAGGCTGCCCAAGCAAGATCTCGTCAGCATCAGATCCGAATCAACCACCAATCACAGCATCGATCGCTCGCGTGGCGTTATCACGGCACCTTGTCAGAGGCCGACACAAAGTGAGGGTTGATCTCGAGAATGCGCTGGCCCGTGAGCTCGGTGCCGATGCCAGTCGCCAACACTCGCGTCAGTGCAAAGTAGATCTCGGTGTACGCAGCTCCCTTGAGCTTCGTGATGCCCGTTGTAACGCTTGCTGCCACTCTATCGTTTCGTACCATTGTCAGCATATCACGATATAGATCACGATATAGATCACGATAGATCACGATAGATCACGATAGATAGATTGATAGATTGATAGATAGATAGATAGATAGATTGATAGATAGATTGATAGATAGATTGATAGATAGATTGATAGATAGATAGATAGATCGTGAGGCAGCGGACCTCTTTGCTTGCTCGAGGAACGGGTGGGCGGCGAAGGGGTTCTCCTGGGCGTGGGTGATGACGACGATGTAGGCGTCGCCCGAGAGATAGTACGTCGTGCGATAACGACCGAGCGTAATGAAGCTCCCACTGCGAAACGAGGACCCCAAGGTCGATAGGGCGCTCACGGGTCTATCGATACAAGCGTTGGTGAGTTGGATCATCACGATATGGGCGAGATATCGAGAGAGCGAGCGAGCGAGATATCGTACGGCTTGACTGCGAAGTCGCGAGCGCGTATCTCGCTGATCTGACGGTAGAACTCCTCGGAGACCAACACGGCTCGATCATTCGTGAGAGATCCTCGTCTGTGATGTGTATAGACATCCATTGAGTGAGAAACCATCGTTTCTACCCTCGAATACTGGATATCTATCGAGACGGCGTCTGTCGTACGTTAGCAAGTAGCACGGCGAGCCATTGCCAGCCTGCTGAATAACGAGCCCCAAAGCCGTCATTCTACTCTGATATCAGTCTCTCTCTTCTAGAACCACACTACACTACCCCTACACCCACGCGTATCTCCCACGCCAATAGCAAGCTTCACTAAACGAGCGATGTATGCGGTGATGTTGTTGTGTGGAGCGAGAGAGATACTGAATGTCGATCGAAAGCAGTCCCTCCCGATAACTACACAAACTCATCCCGTAAACTACATCATCCGATAACTACGCAACTCCAGATTCCGTAGTTACCGGTTCATCTCCTCCCGTAAACTACGCGGGTTTCGTTCCTCTCCCATTCGATCGATCTCGCCTCAGTCGCTTGGCTGCCTGCTGCCCTCCACCACCACCACTCGCTCTCGTGCTCGCTCTCCCCCCACATACACCAGCCCTCATACCAATGGCGGGATCACTGCGATTCGACGGTAAGGTGGCCGTCATCACTGGTGCCGGTAACGGACTCGGTAAGGCGTATGCGTTGTTGTTTGCGTCGCGAGGAGCCAAGGTCGTCGTCAATGACCTCGGCACCTCGACCTCGGGCGAGGGAACCGAGGCTCGTCCTGCCGAGCAGGTCGTGCAGCTGATTCGCGCTGCTGGTGGCGAGGCCGTGGCGAACTACGACTCGGTGGTCGATGGCGAGAAGATCATCAAGACCGCCATGGACACGTGGGGTCGCGTCGATATCGTCATCAACAACGCCGGCATTCTGCGCGACGTGAGCTTCATGAAGATGACCGACGCCGAGTGGGACATCATCTACAATGGTATCTATCGCAATAGCTACCTCCCTCAATCAAGCAATCAATCTCGCGCACGCAATCCTGGCTGAGTGGGTGACTGGTTCGCTAACACGAACGATGTGGCCTCGATGATATCAAGTGCACTTGCGTGGCTCGTACTCGGTCACTCGTGCTGCGTGGAATGTGATGCGCGAGCAAAAGTTCGGCCGCGTCATCATGACGACCTCGGCCGCTGGCATCTACGGCAACTTTGGCCAGGCCAACTACAGCGCCGCCAAGCTCGGTGCTGCCGGATTCGCCAACACGCTCGCCATCGAGGGCAAGAGCCGCAACATCCACGTCAACACCATCGCGCCGTTGGCCGGCACGCGCATGACGGCCACCGTGATGCCGCCCGAGCTCGTCGAGGCGCTCAAGCCCGAGTACATTGCGCCGTTGGTGGCGTACCTGTGCCACGAGGGCACCGACGTCAACGGCGGACTGTTCGAGGTCGGTGCCGGCTGGGTGTCGACCGTGCGTCGACAGCGCACTCGCGGCCACTTCTTCTCGCTGCAGCGCGAGCTGACGCCCGAGGACATTCGCGACAACTGGGGCTCGATCACGCACTTTGGCCCCGACTCCACCAACCCCACCAAGACCCAAGACTCGATCGGCGTCATCATGGCCAATCTCGAGGCCTCCAAGGCCATTCCTGCGCGTACGTCGCTTCACTCCCTGCTGCCCTCCTTCATCGTCAATCACACACACACGCTCATCTCTCTTTATGTGGCGTCGCTCTAGCACCGATTCCTCCCAAGAACCTGCGATTCGACGGTAAGGTTGTGATCGTGACCGGAGCCGGAGGTGGCTTGGGTCGCATCTACGCTCTCGAGTTTGCTCGTCGCGGTGCCAAGGTCGTCGTCAATGACCTCGGCACCTCGACCTCGGGCGAGGGAGCTGGCAGCAGCCCGGCGGCCAAGGTGGTCGAGGAGATTCGCGCTGCTGGTGGCGAGGCCGTGGCGAACTTTGACTCGGTCGAGAACGGTGCCGCGATCGTCAAGACCGCCATGGACACGTGGGGTCGCGTCGATATCGTCATCAACAACGCCGGCATCCTGCGCGACGTGAGCTTCATGAAGATGACCGACGCCGAGTGGGAGATTGTGAACCGCGTGCACTTGCGTGGCTCGTACTCGGTTTCTCGCGCTGCGTGGAACGTGATGCGCGAGCAAAAGTTCGGCCGCATCATCATGACGACCTCGGCCGCTGGCATCTACGGCAACTTTGGCCAAGCCAACTACAGCGCCGCCAAGCTCGGCATCGCTGGCCTCGCCAACACGCTCGCCATCGAGGGCAAGAGCCGCAACATCCACGTCAACACGATTGCGCCCGTCGCCGGCACGCGCATGACGGCCACCGTGATGCCGCCCGACTTGGTCGAGGCGCTCAAGCCCGAGTACGTGATGCCGCTCGTCGTCTACCTGTGCCACGAGGGCACCGACGTCAACGGCGGACTGTTCGAGGTCGGTGCCGGCTGGGTGTCGACGCTGCGCTGGGAGCGCACTCGTGGCCACCTGTTCCCGATCCAGAAGCCGCCGACGCCCGAGCAGATTGCGTCCGAGTGGCCTCACGTCATCGACTACACCGACTCGACCTTCCCGACCTCGGCGCAGGACTCGATGGGCACCATCATGGGTGCGCTCGACAAGCTCAAGGCCTCGACGAGCGCCACCCCGAGCGCCACCTCGGGCAAGAGCGAGAACGTCGATCCCGAGCAGGTGCTGGCGCACCGCTTCGCTCCCTACACCTCGTCCTACACCACCAAGGACGTGGCGTTGTACGCGCTCTCGATCGGTGCCGCGCAGAACCAGCTCGACGACCAGGAGCTGAGCTTCACGTACGAGAACCACCCGTCGTTCCAGGCGCTGCCGACCATCGGTATCATCTTCCCGTTCGGCGTCATGGGCGGCGTCATGTCGATGCCGGGCCTCTCGTTCAACCCCATGATGCTGCTGCACGGCGAGCAGTACCTCGAGATCAAGCGTCCGATCCCGACCTCGGGCACGCTCACCAACTCGGGCCGCGTCGCCGGCATCTACGACAAGGGCAAGGGCGTTGTGCTCGCCATCGAGGCCACGTCGACCGACGAGCGCGGCAACGAGGTGCTCTTCAACCGCTTCACGGTCTTTATCCGTGGCATCGGCGGCTACGGTGGTGACCGCGGACCGGCGCCCGAGGTGCACGACCCGCCGGCGCGCGATCCCGACGCCGTCCACATTGAAAAGACCGCCGACAACCAGGCGCTCTGGTATCGTCTGTCGTCCGGCGACCTCAACCCGCTGCACGCCGACCCGAGCATGGCTGCCATCGGCGGCTTCGACAAGCCGATCCTGCACGGCATGTGCACGTTCGGCTACGCCGGCCGCGCCGTGCTCAAGCACTTTTGCGCCAACGATCCCTCCAAGTTCAAGGCCATTGGCGTTCGTCTCGCTTCGCACGTCTTCCCAGGTGAGACGCTCGTCACTGAAATGTGGAAGGTCTCCGACACCAAGGTCGTCTTCCGCGTCAAGGTTCAGGAGCGTGACAAGGTCGTCATCTCCAATGCCTTCGTCACGATCGCTGCCGCCCCCGCCCCCGCCGCCGCTGCTCCTGCCGCCGCTGCTGCTGCTCCCGCTGCCCCGGCCTTCCGATCGGCGTCGATCTTTGCCGGCATCGAGGCTCGCCTCAAGGACGGCGGTGCTGAGGTCGTCAAGAAGGTCAAGGCCGTCTATGAGTTCAAGATCTCGGGCGGTCCTGGAGGTGCTTCGCAGTCGTGGACTGTCGATCTCAAGAACGGATCGGGCTCGGTTTCGCTCGGCTCACCCGAGAAGGCTGATTGTGTCATCAAGATGTCCGACGGTGACCTCGTTGCCTTGTTCACTGGCAAGCTCAATGCTGTACGTATCTCTCAATCAATCACTCTTTCGCTCTTGTGCCTCACTCTAACTACTTGTGTACGAACAATAGCAAAATGCCTTTATGGATGGTCGTCTCAAGGTCACGGGCAACATGGCACTCGCCATGAAGCTCGACCTCCTCACCAAGCCAGCCTCCAAGCTGTAACCGCTTCTTACGATCACACACACACACACATCCAGCCCATTCATATCCCACACGTAGCTCCTACGTCCCTCATCATCATAATAATACAACGCTATTATAACTCCTGAATGACTATGACTCCAACCAACATCGCGATCTCTCTCGTTCGATATTGTGGTTTGGCTTCGAGAGATTGGCGAGGAAGCAGTGAGGCGACCTCGCTCATTCGCTTCGTTGTTCGCTCGCTCACGCACCTCTTGCGCTGCCTCTCTGCCTCTGCCTACCTCGCTGCCTCGCTCTCTCCTTCGTCACGTATATATGGCCTACGAGGCCTTCGTTCGTCGACCGCTCTTACTGCTACTGCTACTCATCGTGGCACTGTGTCTCCTTGCTCCAGGTACTCTCTTCCACCCCACGACACAACTTACTTGCTCGTTTGTCTGGCTTCATTGTCGACGTCGCTGACTCAATCCCACTCGAACGCGAATGCGAATGCAACCACAGTCAACTCGGCGAGCGATCCCTCGCTATTCTGGTGCACTAGCTCCAAGGTGGGCCTCGATTATTGTGCCGATATCGTCGTGTATGAGGTCGACTCGCGACTGCCATTGCAGCAGCTCGACGAGCATGTGCGCAATGACTTGCAGGCCTTTGCTGCTGGTCAATCGGTCAGCGTCTCGGGCGTGACGGCCGATCTCGATCTCGGTTACAACGACACTGCCGAGGATGACGACGATGATGGTCACCAACTCGCTGGCGTGGCTGGTTCACCGTCATCACAAGCCCATTGGTCGAGCAGCTGTCTTGAAGCGCGAAGGAAGCTGTCGTGCACGACCTCGGTGCCAATGTGTGTCTCGCGACCGGTCTCATCAGCACAACTCGATCATGCTCTATCGAATCAACGCTTCAGTGACCTCGTGATATCGACTGTCACGGTCGAGATCGACCCTACCACAGCCGCGGCAGCTGCTCCTCCTCCTCGTGGCGGCATCCCTGTCACCTACAAGCAACGTCAAGCACAAGCAGATTGGCTTCACTTGGAAGAGGAGCTCGATGGCTCGAGCACCCCCAACACACCAGGCCCCCATGCAGGATGGTTCAATACCTTTGCGTGTCGCAGCATGTGCGAGTATACCATGCGCGAGTGTGGCTTCGACGATGCCTCGGCGCTCGCTGCGTGTACCACCTTCCCGACCACCAAGTGCATCGATGCCGATCTGAAACTCTCTGGCCAGGTATCCAGCGATGATATCTCCATCGCTTCGATACTCGACATCAATCATGGAGTCAGTATCATATTGTTGATCGTATCGTTGATTGTGTTGTTGAATGGTTATTGATGATCTTACTCTCTACTCGCTGAACGATATCTATCTATCTATCATCTATCTATCCATCTATATCGTGTCAATAGTTGATTGTTATCAAATGTAGAATACTCAATAACAACGATGATGATGATACCGACCCTTGTATGCTATCTATCTATCGATATTGACATGTGTTGTACTCTCTTCTTGAGATCATTTGCTTGGTTGCTTCGTTGTTTGTGCATCATCATCAACATCGTCATCGTTCTACACACATCATCCCTCTCTGATATTCGACATTTTGAATCCAACTCAACATGGCAGATACGAAACAACAACAACAACACGAAGCAGCTACAACGGCGACGACGATCGATGAAGGAGTCAAGGATCGTGCACTTGGATGTATGGTGGGCGCATTCCTCGGTGATGCGATCGGTGCCGTGCTCGAGATGATGGGTCGTACGCCATCAGCGAAGCAAGTCGAGGCCGCGATGCGATTGCCAGGTGGCGGCGTTCATTCGGTGGGACCTGGACAGATCACGGATGATAGCGAGTTGGCGTTGGCACTCGCACAGGGTCTGTTGAATGGTAGTGCGGCTGGCGAGCGTGGCTTCCCGCTCGGACACATTGCTCGTGAGTATCATGCGTGGTACTGCTCGATGCCGTTCGATTGTGGCATCACGTGTGGTGGAGCGTTTCGAGCGGCTTCGAAGCTCGAACGAGAGGGCGCTGAAGTACGCGAGTACGGTCCTCAATTGCAACGAGCGGCCGTGTATCTCAATCAACGATCCAAGGCCAATGGCAGCGTGATGCGATGTACTCCGTTGGCCGTGTGGGGTCGATCGTTGCCGACCGAGCAACTCGGAGTCTGCTGCGTACTCGACTCGCAACTATCGCACTGCAACGCTGCGTGCTGCGGGGCCGAGGCCGCCTACGTACTCGCGTGTGCTCATCTCATCAATCATCCGAATGACACGACCGGTGCCTTCGATCGTGCTCAAGCTTGGCTGGCGAGCTACGGCGCCACGTTCGCCGAGGTCTCGCAATGGCTCGAACAGAGTCGCTCACGTCTCGAGCCATGCTCGCCACTCGACGGCTTCGTCAAGATCGCCTTCATCGCTGCCTTCTATCACATGCTCCATCGAACGCCCTACACCGATGCCATCAGCACGACGATCGCTGGCGGCGGTGACACCGATACCAACGCCGCCATCGTCGGTGGAATGCTCGGTGCTCTCTACGGCTATGCGGCACTGCCCGACACCTTGGTGCAGCAGATGATCCATTCGCAACCAGGCGGTCGAGCTCGTGCTGAACGCTGGTGGCCCGTGCAGCTACCACAGATGGTCGACTCGTTGCTCGCTGCCTCTCCGACCACTCTCGAGCCTCCGCCGACCATGACTGCAACCACCGAGGGTAGTCTGCAATGCATCTACGAACCTACTGCTTAGATTGCAACTACTAGCATGATCCACAATGCCTCTTCTTGAATGTGTCAAATATGTTTGCGTATTTGATTGTGTATGCTTGTTTGTTTGTGTGTGTATGTGTGTGCAATCAAGTCAGAGGTACAAGTACAAGTTCTACGATACGATGGTACACACGAGATATTGAATTGAACCACAACAACTACTTCTATGTTTCTATCACGATAAACAATAACAACAACAATGAAATGAATGGTATAATGGCCTGACGCGAGTGCTTGTCTACATTCGCTGGAGCCACACATCGAATTGGTCGTCGTCCACAGGTCCGGCGCCATCATCGTCATCGTCTTGTTGGTTCTCGCCATGTTCGCCGTGGATATCGCGGCTATCGCTGTCGTTCGAATTGGCGAGTTGTTGATGTACGTGCATGTCGATATCGATCGTTGGTGTGCTCGGGTCGCTGGTAGTGAGTCGAGTGGCAGAGAGCTCGCGGATGAACGAGTGACTGCTGCTTGAGAGGCGAAGCCGTCCACTGCCGGTGACCGTGGTGCTGTTGCTGAGATGTGCCCATGGCGATTGATTGACCGGTGGCTCGACAAAGTCCTCCTCACTCGCGTTGGTGTTGGAGGTGGCCTCGGACGGTATGAGATTCGTCTGGGCCGCATAGTAGCTGACCGTGCTTGGCATACTCACATCGTCGCGGAACGAGACATCATTCACGGTCGAACGATGGAACAGCAAAAAGTATCCGACGATCGCTAGCACCAGTGCAAAGCACATGACGAGGTAACTCGCAACCCACGAGGCATCAGGATCGACGTAGTTGTAGATGGCACCACTCGCTGGCGAGATGAGTACTGGTGCAATGCGGCCCGAGAGATGATAGATCTTGAGGAGCTTACCCTGTCGTACAGCAGCATCATCATTGCATTAGTCTTTCTGATAAAGTAGACGAAGATGGGGTTACGAGTGTTGCGAACGGTGGATCCAGAAGGATGGATACCTTGTATCCTTCTCCGAGTAACGTAGTCAATAGCGAGTACGTAAAGATGCGCTCGAGATTGTAACCGAGCGACATGAGCAGCACTCCAGCAAAGTACTGCAGAAAGTGAATCGGACCAATGTTCCAATGCACCAGCAGCGCTTGCGAGGCCGTGAGAATGACGAGGCACGCGTAGAACAGCGTTCGCTCCGAGAAGAGTGTCACTTGGTTGCCGTGCATCGTCACGACCAAGAGTGACACGCAACCCGACGCGGCCCAGATCAGACCGATCAAAAACTCATCCCAACCGAGCTCCTCGGCCGCGAACAACGTGTTGAGCACCTCGAAGTTGGCCGACACGGCATTGCAGATGAACCACAACAGAATCCACAGGCTGGCTCCGA
>Ga0209963_1002105_pt1 | contig 10587 bp, 7 predicted proteins | sample ThiBio_1000_biof_2_FD_183957 | JGI IMG/M metagenome (GOLD analysis project Ga0209963, IMG submission 183957) | Wastewater bioreactor microbial communities from Cape Town, South Africa - Thiocy_cont_1000_biof (SPAdes) | ecosystem: Engineered > Bioreactor > Thiocyanate-remediating >...
TTGACCTCGCTCAGCGGCAGCCCGCCCACGATGATGTACTGTCCCGCGACCGTGAACGTGCTGACGCGATAGGTGCCCAGCCCGTCGATCGCGACCGTCGTGGGGTCCGGCTGCCGCGCCGTCACGTCCAGCTCGTTCAGCTGCGTGGAGGTGAGGTGGTGCACGGTGCCCTCGCTGTCGACGTAGGCGGCGTCACGTCCGTTCGCCGACTCGAGATACAGCAGGAATCCAGGCTCGACGGGAGCGGTCTGCAGGGTCGAGTAGGCCGTCGGGCCGACGATGCTCGGCCGCATCTGCCCCACGGTCCGCGCGGTGGTCTCGCGCACCTTGTTGTCGAGGTTCGTCGCGAGGATGTTCCCCAGGATCGCGCTGATGGCGAAGGCGCTGGCGACGAGGATCAGCGCGACCATGCCGATCACGGTCACCATCAGCCGCGTCTGCAGGCTCCAGGGATGACGTGGTCGGCGGTCGATGACTGCGGTCACTGCGGTGCTTTGATCATGTATCCCACGCCGCGCACGGTGTGGATGAGGGGCTCGCGGCCCTGGTCGATCTTCTTGCGGAGGTAGGAGATGTACAGCTCGACGACGCTGGAGCGCCCGCCGAAGTCGTAGTTCCAGACGCGGTCGAGGATCTGCGCCTTCGACACCACGCGGCGCTGATTGCGCATCAGGTAGCGCAGGAGCTCGAACTCGGTGGCGGTGAGCTCGATCTCCTCGCCGGACCGCTCCACCTCGTGGCTGTCCTCGTTGAGGGACAGGTCGCCCACGCGCAGGATGGGCTCCGACTCGCCCGCGCGAGCGGTGCCGGCACGGCGCATGAGGCCGCGCAGGCGAGCGACGACCTCCTCGAGGCTGAACGGCTTCGTGACGTAGTCGTCTCCGCCGGCCGTCAGTCCGGCGACGCGGTCGCCCACCGAGTCCTTCGCGGTGAGGAACAGCACCGGCACGTCGTTGCCGCTCTGCCGCAGGCGCTGCAGGACGCTCATGCCGTCGAGGTCGGGCATCATGATGTCGAGCACCATCGCGTCCGGCTCGAAGTCGCGGGCGACCTGGAGCGCCTGGAACCCGGATGCCGCGGTGCGGATCTCCCATCCCTCCATGCGCAGCGCCATCGAGAGCAGATCGGTGAGCATCTGCTCGTCGTCGACGACGAGCACGCGGGGGGCGCTGCCGTCGGCGCGCTGAAGCGAGGTTGCGGGTGCCATCACAGTCATGACTCGATTGTGCGCCTCCGGCTGTGCGCCCGCTATGGATCCGCCTATGCGCGGGCTGTGAGTTTCGACTCATACGTTCCGCACAAGCGCCGCTGGCCGCCCGCATCGCGTCGCCTCGTAGCGTCCTCGGGACGAACCCGAACAGGAGACCGATGTACTGGACGTATCTGCGCCGAGAGCTCGGCGGACGCAAGAAGCAGACGATCATCGTCGCGGCGGGGCTGGCGATCGCCATCGCCCTCGTGATCATCGTGAACTCGCTCGCGGCGGGCGTGCGCGACGCGCAGGCGGCGGCGCTCCAGGCCGTGTACGGCGTGGGCACCGACCTCACCGTCACCGGGGCCGCCCAGCAGCCCGGCAGCGGCGGCAACGGCCAGCAGTTCCAGTTCGGCAAGGATTCCGGGTCGGCAAGCGGCGGCACGCGGACGGTCGACCAGTCGCGGCTCATGACCGACTTCCGTCGCGGCACGCTCGCGGCATCCACCCTCGCGACGATCGAGAAGATCGACGGCGTGGCAGGCGCCTCCGCGGCGCTGAGTCTCACGAACACGACCTTCTCCGGCCAGATGCCCGACATCTCCCAGAACGGCGCGAATGCCGGCCCGCAGGGCGGCGGCCAGGCGAGCACGCAGAGCGGCTCCGACGGCGCCGGCGGCAGCCAGTTCGACATCACCTCCTTCACGGTGCTCGGCATCGATCCCGGCAACACCGCCGTCGGGCCGCTGTCCGCCGTGACGGTCTCCAGCGGACGGACGCTGGCGGCGAGCGACCAGGGCAAGGATGTCGCCCTCGTGGACGCCACGTATGCGAAGACCAACTCCCTGAAGACCGGCGGCACGGTCTCGGTCGCCGGCACGAAGATGACGATCGTGGGCATCGTCGCCTCCGCCTCCAGCAGCGCGGACACCGCCTCGGACGTCTACATCCCGCTGGATGTGGCGCAGAAGCTCGCCGACACCGGCGACGTGGTCTCCACCGTCTACGTGCAGGCGTCGTCCTCCGCCGACATCTCCGCCGTCCAGGCCGCGATCGCCAAGGCCCTTCCGAAGGACACCGTCAGCTCGCAGGCCGACCTCGCCTCGACCGTGTCGGGCTCGCTGGCCAGCGCATCGTCGCTCATCACGAACCTCGGCACCTGGCTGTCGATCATCGTGCTGGCCGTGGCCGTCGTGCTCGCTGTGCTCTTCACGATCTCCGGGGTCTCGCGGCGTACGCGCGAGTTCGGCACGCTCAAGGCGATCGGATGGTCCAACGGCAGAGTCGTCGGGCAGGTGGCAGGCGAATCGATGGTCCAGGGGCTCATCGGCGGCGCCGTGGGTCTCGTGATCGGCCTGGCCGGCATCCTCGTCATCGACCTGATCGCCCCCACGATCTCCTCCGCACCCACGGGGCTCGGTCAGGGCCTTCCCGGCAGCGGGACGACGGGCGGAGGACAGGGGGGACCGGGTGGATTCGCCTCGGCCGCCCAGTCCGCCGCCTCCGCCATCGTGCTGCATGCGCCGCTGAGCGTGGCGGTGCTCGTGGCCGCCGTCGGGCTGGCGGTGCTGGGCGGGCTCGTGGCCGGCGCCTTCGGCGGCTGGCGGGCGTCGCGACTGAGCCCCGCAGAGGCCCTGCGTTCCGTGGCCTGAACCGAGAATCGAACACCTGAACCGCGAATCGAACAGGAGAGCAGCATGACCATCACCGACGCCACCGCGCTTCCCGAGCGGCAGGATGCGCCCGGCGCGCTGTACCGGCTCGCCGGAGTGACGAAGCACTACACGCAGAAGGGCCGCCGCGTGAACGCGCTCGCCGGCGTGGACCTGGAGATCGAGGCGGGCGACTTCGTGACGATCCAGGGGCCGACCGGAGGCGGCAAGTCGACGCTGCTGCAGCTGCTGGGGGCCCTCGACCGGCCGAGCTCGGGCTCGGTCCGCCTGGGCGAGGTCGACATCGCCCAGGCATCGGCGAGCCGTCTCGGCCGCCTGCGCGCCGAGGAGATCGGATTCGTCTTCCAGGGGTTCAACCTCATCCCGACGCTCACCGCCGCCGAGAACGTCGACATGGGCCTGGAGCCGCTGTCGCTGGGGCGCGCGGAGCGGGCGGAGCGCGTCGCCGAGGCGCTCGAGCACGTGGGGCTCGCCGACCGCGCCGACCATCGTCCGGGCGAGCTGTCCGGCGGTCAGCAGCAGCGCGTGGCGATCGCGCGGGCGATCGCCAAGCGACCCACCGTGCTGCTGGCTGACGAGCCCACCGGGAACCTGGACGAGAGCATGCGCGACGAGATCCTCGCGCTGCTGCAGGGTCTCAACGACGAGGGGCTGACGCTCGTGGTCGTCACGCACGACTCGGCGGTCGCGCGCAGGGCGAAGCGCCGGCTGCGGCTCTCCGACGGGACGGTGCAGGACATCACGCGCTGACCCCGGGTCAGGCCCACTGGTCGGAGTGCGGGTCGCCGGTGCGCAGCGGGTCGGAGAGGACGAGTTCCTGGGCCGCGGCCAGGGCGCCCAGGACGACGACCTCGTCGCCGAGCGCGCCCTGCGCGGTCGGGACGAACGTGTTCCCCACGTGCGCCGGCATGACCCACGGAGCCAGGCATGAGCCCGGCCCGGTGAGCACCACGATCTCGGGGTTCAGCAGCGACGCGACGATGTCGCCGAGCTGACCGAGTGCGCGCCCCGCGTCGCCGAGCACCTCCGCGACGCGGGGCTCGCCGGCCTGTGCGCGGCTGTGCAGCTCTGCGGCGAACTCCGCCGGGCTCGCACGATCGAGCGCGTCGGGCGTGCCGAGCCGCTCGGCGAACCGCTGGAGCGAGACCGCGAGCTCGGCGCATCCGCGCAGACCGCAGTTGCAGGCGTCGCCGTGCGGGTCCAACGGAGTGTGCCCGAAGCCCGGCGCCGTGGCCGCTCCTCGGATGAGGGCGTCGTCCACGACCGCGCTGCCGCCGAGGCCCCGGCCGAGGAACAGGACGACCGCGTTCGACCTGCCCGCCGCGGCGCCCAGTCGCGACTCCGCGAAGGCGGCGATGCTGCCGTCGTTCCCGACCATCGGCTCCGGCCAGCCGCGTTCGCGCAGCGGCTCCAGGAGCAGGTCGATGTCGACCCGCATCCACTCCAGCTCTGTGCCCCCGAAGCCCTCCGGGGTGAACCCGCCGGGGAGGGCGATCACGACCTGCGGACCCGCGGATATCCGGCCGTGCCCGCCGACGGCCTCGTCCACGACCGCGATGATGGCCTCTGCGGCGTCCCCAGGGGAGGGCGGAGCCGCGAACGCGCGGGCTGCGCGGCCGAGCTCACGGCCGCGCAGCGTCGCGGCCCGCGCCTGGATGAGCGACCGGGTGACCGAGACACCGACGACGTCCGCCCAGCGGTCGGCGAGCTCGACCGCCCGCTTCGGACGCCCGCGCGAGCGCTGCGGCGCCGATGCGCCTTCGACGAGGACCTCGGCGTCCAGCAGCTCGTTGACGAGCGAGCTGACCGCGGCGATGCCGAGCCCGGTGAGCCGGGCGATGTCGTTCTGGCTGCTGCCGGGCTCTGTGCGGGCGACATCGAGGACGCGGTGGAGGTTCTCGCGGCGGATGCCGGCCAGATCGGTGCCCCGATCTCGATCGATGGATATGCGCATGACTCGCTTGACTTTTGTTTCGGGCTCCGAAAATAATACTGCAATGACCCGGCACGGCGCCGGGCGAATGACGAGGAGGTCGCCGATGTCCGACACTACCCAGCCCGCGGGCATCCGGAGGGATGCCGCTCCCGGGGCGGCCGGCTCGCCGCAGGGCGCGCCGAAGATCATCGGGGGAGCACGCTTCGTCGTGACCTTCCTGCTCGCCAACGCGGGCATGTACGCGATCTTCCAGGGGATGCAGCAGATCGTCCTGCCGTCGCAGATCGCCGCGATCGATCCGACCGGCAAGGTCGGCGCGTACGGGGTGCTCGCCTCGATCGGCGCCGCTGCCGCCGCCATCGGCAATCCCGTGTTCGGCGCGCTCTCGGACCGTACGCGCAGCCGGTTCGGCCGCCGCGCTCCCTGGCTCGTGATCAGCGCCGTCGTCGCCCTCGTCCTGCTCGCGCTGCTGGGCGGCATGACGAGCCTGTTCTGGCTCGGCGCGGCATACCTGCTGGTCATGATCACGATGAGCGCGTTCCAGGCCGTCATCACGGCGGTCATGCCCGACCGCGTGCCGGAGCACCGCCGCGGTTTCGTGTCCTCCATCGCGAGCTTCGCCATCACCGTCGGCGTCATCTACGGGCTCAACGTCGCCCCGGTCTTCGTCGCGACCCCCGTGCTGGCGTACCTCCTCATCGGCGCGCTGCTGATCGTCGGTACGCTGCTGCTGGTGGTCCTCGCGCCCGACCCCACCGCGGGCGAGGCGCCGGCGGCGAACGCCGCGGAGCGGCAGTCCATCCGGCACTTCTTCTCGGGGCTGCGCGACCACGACTTCTCGTGGGCGTTCTGGTCGCGTGCCACGATCATGATCGGCTACTGGACGGTGTCGACCTACCAGCTGTACACGCTCACCGACTACATCGGCGTGAAGAACCTGCCCGGCGGCAACGCGGCATCGGCCGTCGCGCTCCTGGGCACGATCAACCTGGGCGTCTCGGTCGTGGCGGCGCTCGTCTCGGGGCCGCTGTCGGACCGCATCGGACGCCGCAAGATCTTCGTGATCGTCGCCTCCGTCGGCCTTGCGCTCGGCGCCCTGATCCCCGCCGTCTGGCCGACCTGGTCCGGGATGCTCACCTACTCGGTCGTGGTGGGGTTCTTCTTCGGCATCTACTCTGCCGTCGACCAGGCGATCATGACGCTCGTGCTGCCGGACCCGGAGAACACCGCGCGCGACCTCGGGCTGCTCAACGTCGCCACGACCGGCCCGCAGATCGCGGGACCGTTCCTGGCCGCGCTCATCATCCTCGCCACCGGCGGCTATGCGCCGCTGTTCATCTTCACGGCCGTCGTGGCTGCGCTCTCGGCGTTCTTCATCGCCCCGATCCGGAAGGTGGCGTGACGTGGCGTACACGACGGTCGCCGTCGACGGGGGAGCGGTCCGCGGGATCGACAACGCGGGGGTGCGCAGCTTCCTCGGCATCCCGTACGGCGCCTCCACCGCGGGCCAGAACCGCTTCCGGCCGCCGCAGCCGGTCGAGCCCTGGGACGGCGTGCGCGACGCGCTCGCGTTCGGCCCGTCGGCACCGCAGGCAGACACGAGACCGGGCGCGTCGTCGCGCGGCCAGAGGCTCCTCTCGCTGCTGTACCCGCGCACCGGGTCTCCGGTGGAGGGCGGCGCCGCGGACGAGGACTGTCTCCGCCTGAACGTCTGGGCGCCGTCGGGCGACCACGACGGGGCGCTGCCGGTGCTCGTGTGGCTCCACGGCGGCGGGTTCACGCACGGATCCGGGAACGAGATGGCGTTCAACGGCGACGTGCTCTCCGCCGCCGAGGACATCGTGGTCGTCAGTGTGACGCACCGCCTCGGCATCCTGGGATTCCTGGATCTGCGCGAGTTCGGCGAAGAGGGCTCCGCCAATGCCGGGATGCTCGACATCGTCGCCGCGCTCGCGTGGGTGCAGCGGAACATCGCCGCGTTCGGCGGTGATCCCGGCCGCGTGACGATCTGCGGCCAGTCCGGCGGCAGCGGCAAGGTGGCGACGCTCGGCGCGATGCCGGCCGCCCGGGGGCTGTACGCGCGATCGATCATGATGAGCGGTCCGATCGGACGCGCCAACAGCGCCGAGGCGGCCGCGACGCTGCGCGCCGACGTCGCGCGCATGCTGGACGCCCCCACGCCGGACCTGCTGCGTGCACTGCCGCTCGAGCGGCTCGTCGAGGCGCAGGCGGAGGTCCTGCGCCGCGCGCCGCTCGAACCGATCGGCAAGGGGCCCGAGCGCGTCTCGCTCGACGAGATCCCGGGTTTCGCGCCGTCGCGGGACGCGCGGGACCTGCCGCGATATCCCTTCGGCGACGACGCCCCCGAGCAGCTGGCGGGGCGTGCCCTGATGATCGGGTGGACCACGCACGAGGCCGGGATGTTCCTCGTCGACGACCCCGCGTACGGTCCCGGGATGACCGCCGACGATGCGGCTGCCCGGATGGCGGCGCTGCCCGCGGCCGACGGCGCGGGGTATGCCGAGCTCGCGGCGCGGCATCCCGCCGAGCCGCCCCATCTGCTCCTGTCGCGGCGGATGAGCGCCCTCATGTTCCAGGACCCGGCGCGGCGGATCGCCGATCTGGCGACCGCGCGGACCGCGGACGTATGGGCGTACGAGTTCCGCCAGCCCACCGAGGTGCTCGGCGGCGTGCTGGGCGCATGCCACAGCCTGGAGCTCGCCTACGTGTTCGGGACGGTCGACCGCATCCCGCTGACCGGACGGGCCCTGGGACGGCTCGCGGTCTCGCGGGAGATGATGCGGGCGTGGGCGTCGTTCGCGCGCGACGGCGATCCGGGCTGGGCGCGCTGGACACCGGAGGAGCAGGACGTGCACGGGTTCGGCGACCCGCTGGGTCCCGGCCTCGTGCTGCCCACCGACGTCGACCTCACGGCCTGACGGACGCGACGAGGCCCCGGTCGACGCCGGGGCCTCGTCGTCTCAGTGCGTGTCCGCCGCCTCGACCTCGCTGCGGTCCGCGGACCACAGCGTGTGGAAGGTGCCGGGACGGTCGACCCGCTTGTACGTGTGCGCGCCGAAGAAGTCGCGCTGGCCCTGGATGAGGGCGGCGGGAAGACGGTCCGCGCGCAGGCCGTCGTAGTACGACAGGGACGACGAGAAGGCGGGGGACGGGATGCCGGCGGTCGCCGCGGTCGCGACGATGCGCCGCCAGGCCGACTGCGCCCGCCCGAGGGCCTCGACGAAGTACGGTGCCGCGAGCAGCACCGGCAGTCCCGGCTGCTCCGCGTAGGCGTCCGCGATCCGGTTGAGGAACTGCGCCCGGATGATGCATCCTCCCCGCCAGATCCGCGAGATCGCGCCCAGGTCGATGTCCCACCCGTACTGCGCGGCACCGGCGCGGATCTCGTCGAAGCCCTGCGAGTACGCGACGATCTTCGACGCGTACAGCGCCAGTCGCACGTCCTCGATGAACGCGTCCTGATCCGCGACGGCGAGCGGCTCGGCGGGGCCGGGAAGCGCGTGCGACGCCTCGCGCTGCTCCGGGTGGGACGAGAGCGACCGGGCGAACGTGGCCTCCGCGATCCCCGAGACCGGCACGCCGAGCTCGAGCGCGGTCTGCACGGTCCAGGCGCCGGTGCCCTTCGCGCCGGCCTGATCGACGATCACGTCCACGAGGGGGCGGCCGGTGGCGGCATCCGTCTGCCGCAGCACCTCGGAGGTGATCTCGATCAGGTACGACTCCAGCTCGCCGCGGTTCCAGTCCGCGAACACCTCGGCGATCTCGGCGGGTGTGCGGCCGGTGCCGCGGCGGATGAGGTCGTAGGCCTCGGCGATCAGCTGCATGTCCGCGTACTCGATGCCGTTGTGGACCATCTTCACGAAGTGGCCGGCGCCGTCGTGGCCCACGTGCGTGACGCACGGCTCGCCCTCTGCGACCGCCGCGATCGAGCGCAGGATCGGCCCGAGAGTCACCCACGACTCGTCCGAGCCGCCGGGCATGAGCGACGGGCCGAGGAGCGCGCCCTCCTCGCCGCCGGACACGCCCATCCCGACGTAGTTGATGCCCGTCGCGCGCACCGACTTCTCGCGTCGGATGGTGTCGGTGAACAGGGAGTTCCCGCCGTCGACGATGATGTCACCCGGCTCGAACACGTTCACGAGCTCGTCGATGACGGCATCCGTTCCCGCGCCGGCCTTCACCATGATGATCGCGGTGCGGGGCCGGGACAGCGACGCCGCGAACTCCTCGTAGGAGAACGCCGGCACGAAACCGGCCTCGGGATGCTCTGCGACGAGCTCGTCCGTCTTGGCACGGCTGCGGTTGTAGACGGCGACCGTGTTGCCCTCGCGCGAGGCGAGGTTGCGGGCCAGGTTCGATCCCATGACGGCCAGGCCGACGACGCCGATGTTCGCAGATGCTTCAGACACGCAGACTCCTTGCGGACCGGGGGAGGGGACCGTCCCAGCGTAGCGTTCCGGCGGCGCGGCGAGCCGGGCCGATCCCCGTCGCGGCACCGCGGCGAAACCCGGGGATGTCACGGAACCCGGTCCGCCGTCGCGGATTCGATCCGGGTTCTGTGACATCCCCGGGATTCGTGTCGGGATGCGGGCGCGCCGGGAACACGCGAGGGATGCGGGTGTGCGGCACCTCGCCGTCACGATGTGACGCCGACGTACCGAATTCGACACGAACTGCGTTCAAGTCGTGCACTCATGACGGTTGCGCGATAGTCTCGCTCCACCCTGTCCGCACACCGGTGTGCAAACGGTGCACCATCGACGCGCGGACCGATTTCGGAAGGCATTCACATGATGCGAAAGACAGCTCTTGCCGGAGTGGCCGCGACCGCGGCGCTGCTCCTGCTGGCCGGCTGCGCGAATCAGCCGAGCAGCAACTCGACCAGCTCGACGGGCGGCAGCAGCAGGGTCGACATCCCGGCGATCACCTCGGTGCAGACCCCGGCGGACGCCGTTCTGCCGGCCGGCGACGGCAAGGCGACCTGCTCCGGCGTGACGCTCGCGTACATCGGCGCGGAGACCGGCCCCAACGCCCAGCTCGGCATCAACATCTACAACGGCGTGCAGCTGGCGATCAACCAGCACAACGCCGCGAACCCGAACTGCCAGGTCGCGTTCAAGAAGTTCGACACCGAGGGCGACCCGAACAAGGCCACCGGCCCGGTCACCCAGGCGACCAACGAGAAGGACATCGTCGGCGTCGTCGGCCTGCCGTTCTCCGGCGAGTCCAAGGCGACCGGCAACATCTTCGAGCAGCAGGGTCTCGTCCACATCACGCCCTCGGCGACCAACGTTGGCCTCACCAAGAACGGCTGGAAGACCTTCTTCCGCGGTCTCGGCAACGACGGCGTGCAGGGCCCGGCGGCGGCCAAGTTCCTCACCGGCGAGCTGAAGGCCAAGAAGGTCTACGTCGTGCAGGACGACTCCGACTACGGCATCGGTCTCGCGGCATCCGTCGAGCAGGGGCTGGGCAGCGCCCTGGTCGGAACCGACAAGGTCACGACCGGCCAGAAGGACTTCTCGGCGACCGTCTCGAAGATCCTCAACGCCAAGCCCGACGCGGTCTACTACGCCGGCTACTACGCCGAGGGCGCACCGTTCGACCAGCAGCTGGTCACCAAGGGCTTCACCGGCACGTTCGTCGGCCCCGACGGCGTGAAGGACGACCAGTTCATCAAGCTGGCCGGTGACGCGTCCTCCAACGCGTACTTCACGTGCCCCTGCATCCCGGGTGAGCTGATCCCGTCGTTCGCGGATGCCTACCAG
>Ga0209963_1002109_pt1 | contig 10572 bp, 13 predicted proteins | sample ThiBio_1000_biof_2_FD_183957 | JGI IMG/M metagenome (GOLD analysis project Ga0209963, IMG submission 183957) | Wastewater bioreactor microbial communities from Cape Town, South Africa - Thiocy_cont_1000_biof (SPAdes) | ecosystem: Engineered > Bioreactor > Thiocyanate-remediating >...
GCACAAGATCGGCGAGTTCGATTACACCTACCCCAAGGTCGAGGCCAGCAACGTGTACCTGTGGCCCAAGCGTCCCTTGTACGTGCAACGTCCCGATCCCTGGGGACCATGGGGACCATGGAGCTCTTGCGACCCGTTCTGGTCGTCGTGGGGATGTGGCTGGGGAACCGGCCCGTGGTACTACCCGCCGCGCGTGATCGTGGTGCCGCGTCCGGTACCGCCACCGCCGCCACCGAAGAAGGGCTGATCTTCGCCATCGACGGCCGCAATGAAAACGCCCGCGCAAGCGGGCGTTTTCATTGCGGCCACTCTCATCGAAGAAACTTGGTCAAACCATCCGTTCCGGCATCTGCTTGCCCGCCATCAGATGCACGTGCAGGTGGTACACCGTCTGCCCGCCGCCGCGGTTGCAGTTGATCACGCAGCGATAGCCGTCTTCGGCGAAGCCCTCGCGCTTGGCATAGGCGGACGCCGCCAGCAGCAGCTTGCCCAGCAACGCCGCATCGGCATCGCTGCAATCGTTCAAGGTCGCGAAGGATTGCTTCGGAATGAACAGCACGTGCACCGGCGCCTGCGGGTGGATGTCGCGAAACGCCAGCACGTCGTCGTCCTCGTAAACGATGTCGGCGGGAATCTCGCGGCGGATGATCTTGTCGAAGATGGTATCGCTCACACGTGTTCTCCTTTTTCCATCCGCAGCGACATGCCCTGCGATTCGGGCGCGACCAATTTGAAACCGAACTTTTCGTACAGGAGATGGGCAGGGCCATCCGCAATCAGCCCCACCTGGGTGTACGGGAACGCACGCGCGTGTACCTGCTCCATCAGCGCCTGCATGATGCGCCGGCCCAGGCCACGCCGCTGCCAGGCCGGAGTCACCGCGATGTCGACCACGAACAGGAACAGGCCGCCGTCACCAACCACGCGTCCCATGCCGATCAACTCGTTGCCGGCGCGTACGCACACCGAACACCAACTCGCCTGAAGTCCTTCGCGCGCGCCGGCAGGGCTCATCGCGCTGAGGCCGGCGGCCACCCGCAATGCGAGATATTCCTCAACGGCAGGAACCTGCAGCTGCAGATCGGGTTCGGCATGCGTCGACATCGCTCACTCCATCGTCAGGCGGCTGCCGAACGCATGCGCCAGCGTGCCGCGATCGACATATTCGAGTTCACCGCCGAGCGGCACACCGTGCGCAAGACGAGTGGCTTGCACGCCCGCCGCCCGCGCGAGTTGGCCCAGCCAATGCGCGGTGGCTTCGCCTTCCACGGTGGGGTTGGTCGCCACCACCATTTCGCGCACTTCGCCATCCGCGAGCCGCCGCTGCAACAGATCGGCACCAAGCTCTTGCGGCCCCATGCCATCCAGCGGCGACAACCGCCCCATCAGCACGAAATAGCGGCCGCGATAGCCGGTGGCCTGCTCGATCGCAAGCAGGTCGGCCGGGGTCTCCACCACGCACAACAGCGAAGCATCGCGCGAATCGTTCGCGCAGATTGCGCACTCTTCGCTCTCGCTGAAGTTGCGGCAGGACTTGCAATGCCCGATCCGCCGCATCGCTTCGCTGAGCACATGCGACAAACGCATGCCGCCGTCGCGGTCGCGTTCCAGCAACTGGAACGCCATCCGCTGCGCGCTCTTGGCGCCGACGCCCGGCAGGCAGCGCAGGGCCTCGATCAGATCAGCGAGAAGGTTCGGTTGACTGGACATGGGCTTGAGAAACCGGGGTCAGAGTCATTTTTCCGGGGGCAACCTCCGGCCACCACTCTGAGCCATTTCCGGAAAAGTGACTCTGACCCCTCTTAAAACGGCAACTTGAAACCCGGCGGCAGGTTCATCCCCGAGCTGACGCCGCCCAGTTTCTGCTGGCTGGTCTCGGCGACCTTGTTGACTGCGTCGTTGAGCGCGGCGGCCACCATGTCTTCGGCCATCTCGGGATCGTCCGCCATCAGCTTGCGGTCGATGCGCACCCTCCGCACTTCGTGGCGGCCGGTCATGGTGACCTCCACCATGCCGCCACCGGCACTGCCGGTGACTTCGAGTTTCGCGATTTCTTCCTGCGCGCGCTTCAACTCTTCCTGCATGCGCTGCGCCTGCTGCATCAACTGTCCCAACTGCCCTTTCATGCCTGTCTACCTGCCGGTCGAATGCTTTCGGGAATGATCTGCGCGCCAAACTGGCGCTGCATGTCCTGGATGATCGGATCCTCGGCAAGCGCACGCGCCGCCGCGGCCTGTTCGTCGGAACGCGCCTTCGCGGCGCGCGTCGCCGGCGTCTCGGCCACCGCTTCGTGCAGGATACGCACGCGCAGGCTGCGACCGATCGCCTCGCCCAGTTTGTCCTGCAGTTGTTTGCACAAGGCATCGCTGCAAAAAATCGCATGCTCGGGTTTGAGCGCCAGCGTCAGCACGTCACCCTCGAACGACTTCGGCACCGCGTGCTGCGCGAGCAAACCGACCGGACCGCCAAGTTCGGCCTGCTTGATCCACGCCTCCCAATCAGCGAGACCGCCGATGCGCGGCGCCGCCATCGGTTTCGCCGCAGCTTCGGCAGGAACGCGCGTTTCCGGCTGCTGTTGTCTTGTGGGCGCTGGGTTACCGCGTGATGCAGCTACAGCTGGCGACGCGGGGATCGAAGTGCGCGCCGCAGGGTGCGCAGGCGCGACCACGGTGCGCCCGCCCTCATCGTCGTCGCGGAACACCAGCATCCGCAGCAACGTCATCTCGAAACCGGAGCGCACGTCGGGCGCCAGCGGCAAATCCCTGCGCCCGTGCAGGGCGAACTGGTACCACACCTGCACGTCTTCGGGATCGACTTTGCCGGCGAGTTCGTCCAGCACTTCGCGTTCGGGCTCGTCGCCCGTGAATCCGGGCACCAGTTGCCGCAGCTGGATGCGATGCAACGCGTTGGCAAGCTGCTCCAGCACCACCGCGAAATCGGGCGCGAGTCCGGCGATGCGATCGGCCTCGGCCAGCAACGCCTTGCCATCGTTCGCCGCAAGCGCGCGCAGCAGCGCACCGACGTCGTTGTCGGCAATCGTGCCCAGCATCGCGCGCACATCGTCCGCGCGCAGCGTGCCCCCGCCGTGCGCGATCGCCTGGTCCAGCAGCGACAAGCCGTCGCGCAACGAGCCGTCTGCGCCGCGCGCGAGCGCTTCGATGGCACCTTCATCGAAGGCGATGCCTTCCTTGCCGAGGATCATCCGCATCTGCCCCGCAATCTGTTCGGGCAGCAGTCGTTTGAGCCCGAACTTGAGGCAGCGCGACAACACCGTCACCAGCAATTTTTGCGGGTCGGTGGTGGCGAGCAGGAATTTCACGTGCTCGGGCGGTTCTTCCAGCGTCTTCAGCAGGGCGTTGAAGGCGCTTTTCGACAGCATGTGCACCTCGTCGATGAGGTACACCTTGAAGCGGCCACGCGCCGGCGCGTACTGCGCGCTTTCGATCAGCTCGCGCACGTCGTCCACGCCGGTATTGCTGGCGGCGTCGATCTCGATCAGATCCACGAAACGCCCGGCATCCACCGCGGTACAGATCGCGCATTCGCCGCAGGGATGTGCCGACATGCCGCGCTCGCAGTTGAGCGACTTGGCGAAGATCCGCGCGATGGTGGTCTTGCCAACCCCGCGCGTGCCGGTAAAGAGGTAAGCATGGTGCACGCGTCCGGAATCCAGCGCGTGGGTCAGCGCCTTGACGACGTGTTCCTGCCCGACCAGCTCATCGAACTGCTTCGGACGCCATTTGCGGGCGAGGACCTGATAACTCATTTGCCCATTGTGCCAAGACCGGGCCGCGAGACCAAGCATGGCAACCATATTGTCTTGTGTGCACGTCCATGGCCCGTTATTCTGCGCAGTCCGCTGCGAACAGACGCAGTCTGGAGAGGTGTCCGAGCGGTCGAAGGAGCACGCCTGGAAAGTGTGTAAGCGGCTAAACCCCGCTTCGCGGGTTCGACGGATTCGTCTGGAACGAATCCGGACGACCGAAGGTCGGCCCCGAACGAAGTGAGGGGCGAGCATCAGGGATGATGCGAGCATATCCCGCCCGAGGATGGGATCAAACAAAGTGGAGAGGTGTCCGAGCGGTCGAAGGAGCACGCCTGGAAAGTGTGTAAGCGGCTAAACCCCGCTTCGCGGGTTCGAATCCCGCCCTCTCCGCCAGTTTGAAAGTTCATGGTGGCCCCGTTGGCGCCTCCGCGACGATAAATCGAAAACTCCGCCAGGGCCGGAAGGCAGCAACGGTATTGATTGATTCGTGCGCCGGAGTTCCGCTGGCGGGGCCGCCGCCATTTCTGTTCCCGCAAACAACCATCCATGGTGCCGAGCACCGGTGCGGCCATCCATGGCCGCCCGTTATTCGCGCCATCCCTGGCGCTCACCCTACGGGCCGCCACCTTTCTGGCCGTGCAAGAAACCACCGAATACCCGCGACAAGCTGCCAAGCGCGGCAGGTCGTCCGGGGATCTCAGGGATGCAACCACTCCGACGCACCTTCGACATAGTGCTCGCGCTTCCAGATCGGCACGCGCGCCTTGACTTCGTCGATCACGTAGCGGCAGGCGTCGAACGCCGCGCCGCGGTGACCCGCCGATACGCCTGTCCACACCGCGACGTCACCAAGTGCGAGGTCACCGATCCGGTGCACGCAGACGATGTGTTCTACCGCGAACTTGTCGCGCGCTTCTTCGATGATGCGTGTGCCCTCGGCTTCGGCCAGTTCGGCATACGCCTGATACGAAAGCCCGTCCACCGCGCGACCATCGTTGTGGTCGCGCACGCGGCCCTCGAAGCACACGACCGCGCCCACCCCGCGGCCTTCCAGCTCCTGTTGCAACCGTACCGCGTCGATCGGTTTGTCGGTGACCTTGAACATGTCAGCCGCCGGAAACCGGCGGCAGGAACACCACTTCATCGTCGTCGTCGAGGCGGCGATCCCAATTCGTGAACGCGCCGTTGACCGCCACCCGCAGGCGCTCGGGCGCGAATGCGAAACCGTGTCGCGCCGCAAGTTCGGCGTACAAGGCGCGCGCATCCTGCGCATTGCTGGCGACCGTTTCCCCGGCGCAACCCGCGGCATCGCGCAACGAGGCGAAATAGAGAAGGCGGTAATTCATGTCTTCGCCTGCAGCTTGCCGCCGCGCACCCTGCGTTTGCCGCCGGATTTTTCCAGCAACCGCACGGATTCGATCTCGATCTCGTGCGACAGCGCCTTGCACATGTCGTACACGGTCAGCGCGGCCACGCTTGCGCCGGTCAGCGCTTCCATCTCGACGCCGGTCTTGTGGGTGATCGCGACCTCGCAACGGATTGCCAATTGCGTGTCCGACATGAAATCGGCTTCGATGCGGCAACGCTCGATCGCGAGCGGATGACAGAACGGGATCAACTCGTGGGTACGCTTGGCAGCCATGGTGCCGGCGATCACCGCGGTGTCGAGCACGGGCCCCTTGGGCGAACGCAAGCCGCCCGCGCGCAAGGCTTCGGCAACCTCGACGGGAAACCGCACCACGGCTTGCGCCACCGCAACGCGTGCGGTGACGGCCTTGGCGCCGACATCGACCATGCGCGGGCGGTTGGACGGGTCCAGATGAGACAGCTTCGTTGCCATTACGCACCAAACGAGAAAGGCATTTGACGCGGATTGTCACGGATAAAAGTGGATCAAGCCACTGCAGCCACGGTTCCGCACGTGAAGCGACATTTATCCGAATGCATTTGCCGCCATCCCGACCGTGGTCTACCCGCCTATCCGGTACATTTCGACATGTTCCAGCACCCCCGCCGCGCGCAGTTCCGCGCGGCGCTCGCTGTAGCGGTCGCCGCGATGGCTCCAGATGCCGGCAACGGTCGCGCGCAGCGCTTCGTCGGATTCACCGGCGCGCAGCAACGCACGCAGATCGTGGCCGGCGTGCGCGAACAGGCAGGTGTACAACTTGCCGTCGGCGGACAGGCGCGCGCGGGTGCAGCCGCCGCAGAACGGTTCGGTGACCGAGTTGATGAAGCCGATTTCGCCGGCACCGTCGCGGAAGCGCCAACGTCGCGAGGTGGACGTGGCACTGCGCGGCAGCGGCTCCAGTGGCCAGCGCGCATCGATGCGTCGCACCAGCTCGGCACCCGCCACCACGCGGTCGCCACGCCAACCGTTGACGGTGCCGACGTCCATGTATTCGATGAAGCGCAGCACGTGCCCCGTGCCGCGAAAGCGCTCGACCAGATCGGGTACGCCGTCATCGTTGACACCACGCATCACCACGCAGTTGATCTTGAGCGCACCGAAGCCCGCGTGTTCCGCCGCGGCGATCGCGGCTTCGACATCCGCGAGTTCGCCGCGCCCGCCCGACATGCGCCGGAAGATCACGGGATCGACACTGTCCATGCTCAGGGTGATGCGCTGCAAGCCGGCGTCGCGCAGCGGCTGCGCCAGCTTCGGCAGCAACACGCCGTTGGTGGTAAGCGCGAGGTCCTCGACGCCGTCGATGGATGCAAGCCGCGCAACCAGTTCGGGCAAGTCGCGCCGCAACAGCGGCTCGCCACCGGTCAGGCGCAATTTCTTCACGCCCAGCGACACGAACGCGCGCGCGATCCGCGCAATCTCGTCGAAGCCCAGCCGATCCCTTGCCCGCAGGAAGGCGTGGTCGGCCGGGTAAGACTCTTCCGGCATGCAATACGGACAGCGAAAATTGCAGCGATCGATCACCGAGATGCGCAGGTCGCCCAGTACGCGTCCCAACGCGTCCGGCGGCGCAGGAGTCCGCTGCAACGCCAGTGGCGCTTCGGGTTTCATCGAGCAAGCTCCATCAACCGGCCCCTGCACGCACCGGATCGGGCGCGTGCAGGGGATAACGCCCGCCCGGTACCGCGACCTGGTAACCGCGTTCGCGCAAGGCCTCGGCATCTTGCGCGCTGGCGTAGTGGTACAACAACAATTGCGCACGCAACGCGGCGTCGTACTCGCGATCCAGATCGTCGGCGCCGCTGTGCGAAGGATTGCCGACCAGTCCGCAGTCGTGGGCTATCAACGTGTGCTCGTCGGCGAAGCCGGACAACACCTCGGGAATCGGACGGGTGTCGCCGGTCCATGCGATGCACCCGCGCAGCACCACGCCGAACGAAGTGCCGGGCGCGTGATGGCGTGTCGCGAACACGTCGAACCACCAGCCATCAAGCCAGAACCCGCGCGACGACGGAACCAGCCTGAAGCCTTCCCAGAAGTTCGCGCCGCCTTCGGCCACCGCGTTGGGATAATCGGCGACACGCCCCTGCAGGATCGGCACCAGGTTCGCATGCATGAACAGCTTGACGCTGCCGCACCGGGTGGCATCGAACCACGCGGTGTAAAACAAGCGCTCCAGCCCGGCAACATGGTCCATGTGGGCGTGGGTGATGAAGACCGCCGGCGGCAACGCACCATAGCAACGCAGGTAATTTTCCAGCGTGCCGGGACCGCAATCGATCAACAGCACCGGATTGCCGTCGCGCTCGAGCACCGCCCCGGACGCACCGAGTTCGAGCGCGCTGGCCGAGCCCGTACCCAATACGTGCAACGACCACACGGCCGATCCGTCGTCGTGCGCATGATCGTTGGCTGCGCGCCGCGCGCCGACCGTCTTCTTCTTCATCGAGCGTTCCCGAAAGCGCGTTCATAACCGCGCATGAATGGCGCCCAGATTTCACGATCCAGCGCCGTCTCGTCATGATCGCACGCGCCGACCTTCAACAGCGAACGCTTGAGCCGCGCAAGGTTGGCTAGCTTCCACGCCGTGCCCGTCGCGCGGATTTCGCCGCGATCGAAATCGACCAGCCACAAACCATCACCCGCGATCAGGATGTTGTGGGCGTTGAGATCGGCATGGTCCACGCCGGCAGCGTGGAAGCGCGCGACCAGCACACCAACGCGTTCGGCCAACGCGGCATCGAAGTGCTGTGCGGCGATGATTTGCGTCAACGTCTGCGCGCCCTCGATGGTGCGCGTGATGAGGTCGGCGGTGTAGTACGGGCCGCGTCGCTGGTAGCGCGCCGCGACCGGCACCGGCACCGGCAACCCGCGCCGCACCAGTTCGGCCAGCAGCGCGAATTCGGCGAACCCGCGGCTGCGGGTGCGTCCGTTCCACACATAGCGATCGCCCAGCAGCGGCGCCATCCAGCCGCCGCGTCGATAGTGCCGCAGCACGCACGGACCCACCGGGGTCGCGAGGAAGGCGACCCCGCCGCGGCCACCATCGCCCCTGTGCATCCTGTCCTGCGACTGCCACCACGCCGGATCGAACCATTCGCGGATCGGCGTTTCGGCAAGGTTGGCATCGAGCACCATCGCGCCGCCGCCGGATGCGACAATGCGCGGGTCGACGGGCTGGCGTTCGGTGCCGGATGGCGTCGGCGTACTCACCCCCGGAAGTTTAGCAAGCCCGATGGCGGAAACTCTCGAATCGTTGTGCCTGCTGCGCACCTCCGCCCTCGGCGATGTCACCCACGTGGTGCCGCTGGTGCGCACGCTGCAAGCCGCATGGCCGCAAACGCGCCTGACCTGGATCGTCGGCAAGCTGGAACACAAGCTGGTCGGCGACATCGCCGGCATCGAATTCGCCGTGTTCGACAAGCGCGCCGGCATCGCGGGCTACCATGCGGTGCGACAAGCGCTGGGCGCAAGGCATTTCGATGCGTTGCTACACATGCAAGTCGCGTTGCGGTCCAACCTGCTGAGCCTTGCCGTGCACGCCAAACGGCGGATCGGCTACGACCGCGCGCGCTCGAAAGACCTGCATGGCCTGTTCGTGCGCGAACGGATCCCGGCACGAACCGGCGAGCACGTGCTGGATGCGATGGGCAGCTTCGTCGAGCCGTTGGGCCTGAAACAAACACAGGTGCGTTGGGACCTTCCGATTCCCGACGACGCACGCGCCTGGGCAATGGAGCAATGGCCTGATGACGGACAACCGACGCTGTTGCTCTCGCCCGCTTCCAGCCATGCGCTGCGCAACTGGCGCGCGGAACGCTACGCCGCCGTGGCCGACCATGCGGCCACGGCACTGCGGATGCGTGTGGTGTTGACCGGCGGACCGTCCGTCGCCGAGCGTGCACTGGGCGACGCCATCATCGCGTCGATGCGAACGCGGCCACTGGACCTGATCGGCAAGGACACCTTGAAGCGCGCGCTGGCGCTGTACCAACGCGCGTCCATCGTGTTGACGCCGGACGCCGGCCCCATGCACATGGCCAACGCGGTTGGCGCGCGCGTGCTGGGCCTGCACGCCGCCAGCAATCCGGCACGTTCCGGTCCCTATTCCGATCGTCGCTGGTGCGTGGACCGCTACGACGACGCCGCGCGCAAGTACCTGCACAAACCCGCGTCCGAGATTCCGTGGGGAACCAAGATCGAATACCCCGGCGTGATGGATCTGGTGACGGTGGACGACGTGCTGGAGAAACTCGAAGCGGCGTCGAGAAAAATTTGATGGATCATTCACAAAAAACAGCCGCCACGGATGTACGACGGCTTGATCCTGTCTACAGAATTTGTAGATTGGGCTGAGCGCAGCGAAGCCCAACGTTGTCGAGGCACATGTTGGGCTTCGCTGCGCTCAGCCCAACCTACCTGTCGCCTGCGCGCAGGCTCCTACGGCGCGGAATAATCCTGGTACGACTTCTCCTCCACCAACCGTGAACCCAGCTTCAGGTTGATGGCGCGCTTGATCGCGGCGCGTTTGTCGTTGGTGTGGTACACCGCGCGTGCCAGTTCGATGAAGCGCGCGTCGAACGCCTGGTCGCGTTCCTTCACGCGGATTTCATCCTCGATTTCCCACAGCGCTTCGTTGATGCGCTTCAGGTCGGCGCGTTCGGCGGCGATGTCGGTGTGCGAAGCCGGATCGCGCGCCCACAAGTCATTCAACAATTGCAATTCGTCGCGCACGTTGGCCAGCTTGGCCGCGTCGGCGATGCGCTCGGACTTGATTTCGAGGATCGTGATCTTGTCGATCAATTCACCGTAGGACACGGGTGCGGAAATCAGACTCATCGTCGCAGCGCTCGTGAAAAGATGGCGAAGCGTAACAAGTCATGAAGCATTTAGCACACCTGGTACTTGTATTCGCCCCACACGCGTCCCAAATTTCGGATTGAGTACGTCGATATCAATTCGGGAGTTGCGCAATGAACATTCTGATGGTGCTGACCTCGCATGGTCGGCTTGGTGAAACCGGCAAGGCGACCGGCTTGTGGCTGGAGGAGCTGGCGGCGCCGTACTACGCGTTCAAGGACGCCGGTGCGGATATCACCCTCGCCTCGCCGGCAGGCGGGCAGCCGCCGGTCGACCCGAACAGCGAGCAAGCCGACAGCCAGACCGAAGCAACCAAGCGCTTCCGGGCCGATGCCAAGGCCATGCAGGCGCTTGCGCATACCCACAAGTTGGCCGAGATCGATCGCGAGGCTTATGACGCGGTGTTTTATCCGGGCGGGCATGGGCCGCTTTGGGACCTTGCCGAAAACGAGGACTCACGCCTGTTGATCGACGCGGCCTATGCGGCCAACAAACCAGTCGCGGCGGTGTGCCATGGCGTCGCGGCGCTGCGCAAGGCACT
>Ga0209963_1002111_pt1 | contig 10562 bp, 13 predicted proteins | sample ThiBio_1000_biof_2_FD_183957 | JGI IMG/M metagenome (GOLD analysis project Ga0209963, IMG submission 183957) | Wastewater bioreactor microbial communities from Cape Town, South Africa - Thiocy_cont_1000_biof (SPAdes) | ecosystem: Engineered > Bioreactor > Thiocyanate-remediating >...
GAGAGGTAGCGCCCTATTCGCTATTCCGCGCACGCTGCTTTAATCTCCGCCCCATGAGCGAACACAAACCAGCCAGCAACGAAGAACGCCGCACCCTGATCCTCACCGGTGCCAGCCGCGGCATCGGCCACGCCACGGTGAAGCGGTTTTCCAGTGCGGGCTGGCGCGTCATCACCTGTTCGCGCCACGCCTTTCCGGAGGATTGTCCCTGGGCCGCGGGGCCTGAGGATCACATCCAGGTCGATCTCTCGAACCCGGAGGATACGGAGCGCGCGGTGGCCGAAATGCGCGGCCGCCTGAAGGACGGCAAGCTTCATGCCCTCGTCAACAATGCGGGCATTTCGCCGAAGGGCGAGGGTGGGGAGCGGCTGGACACCCTGCACAGTTCCAAATCGCTCTGGCGCCAGGTGTTCGAGGTCAATCTGTTTGCCACCATCTGGCTCGGCCGCGGTTTGATTGCGGAGTTGTCGGCGGCGCGCGGCGCCATCGTCAACGTCACCTCCATCGCCGGCAGCCGCGTGCACCCCTTTGCCGGGGCAGCCTATGCCACTTCCAAGGCCGCACTGGCCGCGCTCACCCGCGAGATGGCGGCGGATTTCGGTCCGCTTGGCGTGCGCGTCAATGCCATTGCGCCGGGGGAGATCGATACCGCGATCCTTTCGCCGGGCACGGAAAAGATCGTGGAGAGCATTCCGCTGCGCCGTCTCGGCCAGCCGGAGGAGGTGGCGAAGGCGATCTACTATCTGTGTACGGAGCAATCGTCCTACGTCACCGGCGCCGAACTCCACATCAACGGCGGCCAGCACGTTTAATCTTCTTTCACCAGCCGCTCGCTGGTATTGTCTTTCTTTCACCACCCCCTTGCGGGGTCGAGGGCGTAGAGCAAATGCCGTCCCAGGCATTTGCCGCCCGAGGCCGGAGATTTTGAAGCCCGAGAAATCTCCGGGTGGGGGTGAACATGGCAACATCCCCCACCCGTCTGCCTTCGCTACCGCTCAGGCATCCACCCTCCCCGCGCTGGGGGAGGGGAAACAAGTAATCTGAGCTTTCCTCTTTCTTTCACCTCCCCCTTGCGGGGAGGTCGATGCAATGAGTGAAACGAATTGCATCGGGTGGGGGCATCTTCTACCCCCCGAACAACGCTTCGTGCCGCTCCACAATCTTCGGCCACAGCGCTGCCGCCTCCGGCACGGCGAGGCCGAATTCACCGGCAAGCACCGCCAGCAGATCGTCCGCGCTTTCGAGCAGCCGCTCATCGGCCCCATCCGGCCGCACCTGGCGCAGAACCCGCCCGCGCAAAATCGTGATGCCGCCTTCGCGCTGCCGCTGCACCACCAGGTTCTGCACAAAGGGGGAAGCTGGTGCCGTCTGCAGCATGGCGCATTGCCCGGCCAGTTGCGCTTCATCCGCCGGCGCAATCTTCACGTCATAGGTCAGCGGCGTTGGTGAGACGTGATCGGTCAGCCGCCACCAGTCCTCGCCCAGCGGCGCCAACCCATAGCGGAAGCCATTGGCGATGAACGCGCCTTCGCGCAGCGGCATCGGTGTGATCGGCCCGTCGCCGAACCCGACATCGGCGAGATAAACCCCTTCGTCGAGGTCGACCCGCAGCACCAGATGATTGCCTTCGGCCAGCGCACCGTTCTTCTCGCGCATCACCCCACCGGAAAGCCGGGTGACGCGGAAGCCGAGTTCGGCCAGTGCCCAGCCGAACACCCCGTTCATCTCGAAGCACCAGCCGCCGCGCCGCCGCTCCACGATCTTTTCGAAGATCGGTTCACGATCTATTGTAATTTTGCGGCCAAGCTGCACGTCGAGGTTTTCAAACGGCACCGCCAGCAGATGTGCCCGGTGCAGCAGCCTCAACCCCTCCAGCGTCGGTGGAGGCGCTTCATCAATCCCGATCCGGGTGAGATAGGAGGGAAGGTTCATGGTGGTCATGGCTAGGGCTCTGATAGCAGGCAATGGGACTCTATTTTTCGCCGTCTAAATCTGGAACGATATAGTTGTCCTCAAACTTCACAAATCGGAATACGGCTACAATCAGCGCTTCAAGCATTGCTTTTTGAAGTTCTAGATTCAGCCCGCCTCCGATCAAGAGTTTTCCTGACTTGGAGTTCTCCCAATGTATTTGAAGGTGGTCGTATCTATTTCCGACATGAGAAATCATGCTTTGTAGATTATAAAGTTCTCGAATCGCAGTCACGTCTATACCCAGGCCTTCAAGGTGTCTCCGTATCTCGACGGGTGGCGGACTCTTTTCGCGATCATAGAGGGTTGCATATGCAGAATCTTTGCAGACAAGCCAATAGAACGCGGTTGTTTCTATTGCACTACGCATGCAATTAAATGCGTCGAGGGTCAGTCCTCGCTCGATAAGGAGGAGTGCTGCGAATAGGTGGTTGGTAAACCGAGCGGTTAGAGCCAACTTTACGTTTCGTAGCAGAGACTTTTGTGTCCCCTCAAGAAAATGAAAGTGATAATCTAAAAAACTGAAGCTCTTCCTTACCTGCGCTATCGGACCATTTAGTGTTTTTCGAGTTGTGTTGGTTGTTTCGTTGCTATGTTTGTTTAGTAGTTCAAAGTTGTATCTGTTCCTCATTGTTCTGCCTTGAGAAATGGCTCTGCTATTTTAGAATTTTCTCCACGTCCGTCTTTGTAAAATCATTACCGGTGAAGAGAAGCGGGATGCCTTCGCTTTTGGCCAGCGCATAGGCGAAGCAATCGCCAAAGTTCAGTTTTGCCTCATGCCGTCCTTTGCCGAAGCGCAGCACCGCTTCGCGTGCGATTTTTAATTGCTGTTCGTCGAAGGGATGCGCGACAATGCTGTACTGTTCCAGCAATGCTTCGGCTGTTGCCCACCCGATCGGTGACCGGCTTCCCGCTACGACAAGCTGCAATTCGAGAAGACTGGCCATCGAGATTAGCGCGCCATTCGTAGCCTCAAGCGCTGCGCGCAGTCGTGCTTCTTCGCGTTCGCCCCAAAGAATGGCAACGAGGGCGGATGTATCGACGGCGATCACTTCGGCAGACCGTTCTCGTCATACATGTCGTCCATGATTTGCTGCAGGCTCGGTGCGTCCGGCGGAATGCTGGCGCGGAAACGCTTGAGGATTTCGTCCACCTCGCGCTCACGCAGTTCGCGGTCGATTGTCTTCTTGTGCTCGGCGGTCTTCAGACTTTTGTCCAGCGCTTCGGAAACGGCAGCCGTAATGCTCTGGCCCGTCAGCTTGGCCAGCCGCCGCGCTTTGTCGGCCACCACCTTGTCCTTGATATTCAGCGCGCCCATAGCATCCTCATGAAAGGAAGAATAAAGATAATCTTCTTCCTTCTTCCTTTCAACATTGCCCTTGTAAATGTTCCTGTTATGTTCTATACAGCGGGCGTGCCTATGGAGGGAAAGGATGCGGCCGACTGGCGCCTGTTTCTGTGGCGCAGTGCGCTACCGGCTGACGGCGCGGCCGATGTTTGTGCATTGCTGCCATTGCCGTGATTGTCAGCGGCAGACGGGTAGCGCCTTCGCGATCAATGCGTTGATCGAAACCGCGAATGTCGAAATCCTCTCTGGCAGGCCAGAGATATTCACGCTGAAGACCGACAGCGGCCGCCCGCACGATGTCTATCGCTGCTCCGTCTGTCTTTCGGCGCTGTGGAGCGATTATGGCCGCCGCGGCGTGCTCAGTTTCCTGCGTGTCGCCACCCTGGACGATCCGGGCCAATTCCCGCCCGACGTGCATATCTTCGCACGATCCAAACTGCCGTGGGTGCGGCTTCCAGAAAACACGAGGGCTTTCGATGTCTATTACGACATGGCGAAGGAATGGCCGGCCGAAAGCCTGAAACGCCGCGAAGCCCTGCTTGGTCCCGGAAAATAGTGGGGCCAGAAAATAGGGGGGAGGGGAGATAAAATTTTGAAGGTTCGAATACGGCAGGCCCCAATCGGCCACGCGGTTTTTCTTAAGTTTTGCGCGGCTTTTTCTCGCCCAGCATGTCTTTCCAGACGCGGGCGGGAATTTCCTCTACCGCCCCTTCATCCAACTGGCCCAGATGGAATGGCCCGTACTGGATGCGGATCAGGCGGGCCACCTTCAGGCCCAGAAATTCCATCAGCCGCTTCACCTCGCGGTTCTTGCCCTCGGTCAGGCTCACGCTGGCCCAGGCATACATGCCCTTGGCCCGCTCCAGATCGGCGATCACCGGGCCATATTTCACGCCCGCGATGGTCACGCCCTCGGCCAGCCGGTCCAGATCGGTTTGCCCCACCTTGCCGAACAGGCGCACCCGGTATTTTCGGGTCCACCCTGCCGCCGGCAGCTCCATCCGCCGCGCCAGCGCCCCGTCATTGGTCAGCAGCAGCAGGCCCTCGGAATTCACGTCCAGCCGCCCGATCGACATCACCCGGGGAAGCGTCTTGGGCAGGTTCTGAAATACGGTCGGCCGCCCCTCCGGGTCGCGGTGGGTGGTCACAAGGCCCGATGGCTTGTGATAGCGCCACAGCCGCGGCCGCTCGGGCTCCGCCAGCGGTTTGCCGTCCACCCACACCACTTGGTCTGGGGTAATGTTCAGCGCCGGGCTGTGGATGGTTTCGCCGTTCACCGCCACCCGGCCTGCCGCGATCAGTTTTTCGGCGTCGCGGCGCGAGCACATCCCGGCCCGCGCGATCACTTTGGCGATGCGGTCCCCTGCAGGCGGCAAATCGGTCATCGCGCGGCTTTCCGGAAATACGGCTCCCGGCGTACTTTGCCCGTGTTGGTAAGGCAAGCGAGGTGCTGATGTTCATCGCGGTCTATTGGTGGCGGGTCAAACCCGGCAAGGAAGATCAGTTCCGCAGGGCCTGGTTCCGCGGCACCGAACTGATCAAGGCCCGGCTCGGCGGGCTGGGCTCGCGGCTCCACCACAACAGCGATGGCCGCTTCGTCGCCTACGCGCAATGGCCGGATCAGGCCACCTGGCAGCGGGCCTATGACGCCCATTTCGATTATGGGGAGCCGGAGACCGCACGCCTCTTTACCGATGCCGTCGCCGAGGGCGCGCCCGGCCATATGCCGGTCTTCAGCATGACGGTCACTGACGACCTGCTCGACCTCAAGCGTGCCGCATGAGCGATGAGGATTTCATGGCGCTGGCGCTGGCGGAGGCGGAGACCGCCGCCGCCCGTGGCGAGGTTCCGGTGGGGGCCGCCTTGGCCGCGGCCGATGGCACATTGCTCGCCCGCGCCGGCAACCGCATCGTGGAATTGCGGGACCCCACCGCCCATGCCGAAATCCTGGTCATCCGCACCGCGGCGGCCGCACTGGGCAACGAACGGCTGACGGGGACCACCCTCTATGTCACGCTCGAACCCTGCGCGCTGTGTGCCGGTGCCATCAGTTTTGCGCGGATCGCCCGGCTTGTTTTCGCAGCGGAAGACCCCAAGGGCGGTGCGGTGTTGCACGGTCCGCGTTTTTTCACGCAACCAACCTGTCATCATCGGCCGCTAGTTTCGCGTGGCGGCAATGATGAAGTGGCCGGAAATCTGCTGCGGGCATTTTTTCGCGCCCGCAGGTAGCCTGACTGGCTTGTTGTTACACTCCGGCTCTGACACTCTGTCAGGCAACGGGTGGAAATGTTCAGGAGTATGCGATGGCTCTGATTGTCTATGGCAGCAATCTTTCGCCTTTCGTGCGCAAAGTGCGTGTCATGCTGGCCGAGAAAGGGCTCGATTACCGGCTGGAAGACGTCAATCCGTTCGCGGCTTCGCCGGAGTTTCTGGAAATCAGTCCGATGAAGCGTATTCCCGCGTTTCGCGATACCGATGTGGCCGCGCCCAACAGCCTTTGCGATTCCTCCATCATCTGCGACTACCTCGAACACAAACACCCTAGCCCGCCGCTTTATCCGCGAGATGCGTTTGCCCGCGCCCGTGCGCTGTGGTTCGAGGAATATGCCGATACCCGCATGGCGGAAGGCCTGGTGGGTGCGCTGTTTTTCGAACGGATCGTGAAGAAGTTGCTTGGCCGCGAAACCGATAACGCGGTCTGCGACCGGGCATTGGAAAAAACATTGCCCGAAGTTTTTGACTATCTGACCAAGGAATTGGGCGCACGCGATTTCCTGGTTGGAAATGCTTTCACCATTGCCGACATCACGGCGGGCACCATGCTGGTCAATTTCCAGCATGCGGGCGAAACGATCGATGAAGCGCGCTGGCCCGCGCTTGCGGCCTATGCAAAGCGCGTACACGGCAGGCCGTCATTCCAGGCCTGTATAGCCGAAGAAAGTCCGCTGATTCAGCATTTGCGCGCCGCGTGAGGTCTGCGATGCACGGCCCGCAGGAAGCCCGTTCCTCATCCCGGCATATCAGTACGCTACAACTGGTCGCTTATGTGCTGCCCGGCCTGCCGCTCGCCGCACTTGGCCTGCCCATTGTCGTTCACCTGCCGCAGTTCTATGCCTCGCGCGAAATCGGCCTCAGTCTCGCGGTGACGGGCGCGGTATTCTCCATCCTGCGCCTGCTCGATGTCTTCATCGACCCGTTGATGGGGTATTGGAGCGACCGTTTGCGCACCCGCTGGGGCCGGCGCCGCCCCTTCGTTCTGGCCGGCACGCCCATTCTGATCCTGGGTATCTGGATGGTGTTCGTCCCCGGCGGCCATGTCAGCGTGACGTATCTCAGTTTCTGGCTTTTTCTGATGTATCTCGGCTGGTCGATGACGACCATTCCGCACATGTCCTGGGGCGCGGAATTGAGTGGGGATTATCACGAACGCTCCCGGATTTATGGCTGGGCGCAGGCTGCCACAATCGCCGGCATGGTTGGCGTTCTCGTCGTTCCGGCCATCATGGAATATGCGGGAACCTATTCGCTGGCGGTACAGATTCTGGCGATGGCAATCTTTGCTATCATCCTGCTGATACCTTCCGTCGTGCTGTGCGTGGGTGTTCTTCCCGAACCGGAAGTCAAGCTGAAGACGCATGCACCGCTGCTGCCGACGCTGAAATTCCTGTTCAAGGATGGCGCGCTGCGCCGGGTGATCGCGATCGATCTGATCGCCTCCACCAGTGGCGGCAGCGTTGGGGCGATGTTCTTCTTTTTTGCCCGTTATGCGCTCGATCTTCCGCAATGGGCGGGAACGCTGCTGCTGATCTATTTCGTCAGCGGCTGCGTCTTCATTCCATTCTGGATCTGGCTGTCCCGCCGCGTCGGCAAGCACCGTGCGATGAAGGCCTCCTTTGTCTACACCATCGTCACGATGCCGTTGTTCTTCCTGATCCCTAACGGCAGTTTCGGTGCCGCGGCGATCGTGTTCGCCCTCACCGGCATGAATTACGGGGCTCCGTCCTTCCTGCTGCGTTCGATGATGGCCGATATTGCCGACGCCGATGCCGCCGCCAACAATGCCGAGCGGGCAGGGCTGATGTATTCGTTCCTGGCACTGACCAACAAGTTCGGGTTGGGCTGGTCTGTGGGCATCGCCTTCACGCTTTTGGCCTGGATCGGCTTCGACCCCAAGACAACGAATACGCATGAAGCCGTTATGGGACTCGAATATGTCTTCATATCGCTGCCCATCGTTCTGTCGTTCATGAACTTTGTGATTATCTCCGGCTATCCGCTGGACGAAAAGAGGCAGCAGAGCTTCCGCGATGAGATTGAGCGCCGCCGCGCAGCCCAGGCCGATGGAACGGCGGATGCAACATCCCCGGTAGAGAAAAAGGGCACCGGCGCGAGCGTGCCCTCGCGCGGCGTCCCGCCGTTCTCAGCCAAAGAGAATCCGACCTGAGCGGGTGAACCTGATCAGTCCGCCGGGCCTTTGACCGGTTGCGCCGCTTCTCTCGTGCGCTTGCGTCTGCGCGCCACCAGCTGGTTGAGCAACTCCACGCCGCCGGAGAATGCCACGGCGAAGTAGAGATAGGCGCGCGGGATATGGAAATGCAGCGCATCGGCTATCAGCGCCATGCCGATCAGCAGCAGGAAGCTCAGCGCCAGCATCTTGACCGTCGGCCGTTCTTCCACGAAGCGCGCCACGGTATTGGCCGCCAGCATCATCACGATCATGGCAATCACCACGGCGGCGATCATCACCTCCAGATGCTCGGCCATGCCGACCGCCGTCACAACGGAATCGATCGAGAACACAATATCGAACAGTGCGATCTGAACGATCACCGTGGTCATCGAGGCGTGCTTGGTCTGGTGATGATTTTCTTCCGCTTCGACCATGGTGTGGATTTCCCGCGTGCTTTTGGTCAGCAGGAACAGGCCGCCGGCGCCGAAGATGATATCGCGCCATGAAAAGTCCGTTCCCCACAGCGTGATGATCGGGTTGGACAGCGAAATGATCCACGCAATGGCGGAGAGGAAGGCGATCCGTGTTCCCAGCGCGAGCGTCAGGCCGATCTGGCGGGCCAGCGGCCGTTTGGCCGGCGGCAACTTGTCCGCGATCAGCGACAGAAAAACGATGTTGTCGATGCCGAGAATGATCTCGAGCGCCGTCAGCGTGGCCAGGCTGAGCCAGGCATCGGCCGAGGTGAACAGTTCGAACATGCAGGTCCGTGCAGGGGTGTGTTTAGAACCAGTTTTGCGACAATGCAGGGAAGAAAAGCACAAGCGCCTCACGCGCGGCAACAAGGCCGATGCCGGCGCCGATCAGCACATCGCTCAGGAAGTGCGCGGTCAGCAGGGCGCGCGTCGCGGCCAGAAGGCTCGCGATCAGAAACCACAACGGTGCCCATTGGGGCAGGGCGGCGCTCGCAATGACGGCCACACAGAAGATCGTCAGGGCGTGCCCTGAGGGGAACGAATTGTGCCGCAGGTCGAACGACAGGGGAACAAAGCCATAAAGCTCCATCTCCAGATCGTCCCGCGGCCGCCGCCGTCCGAGAAGGAATTTGAGGCTGTGAAGAACAAGGCTGCCGATGGCGAGTGCGGCCAGAAAGGCGAGCGAGAATTGCATGATCCGGGGAAAGGCCGGGTTCGCGGGCGCGAAAACCGTGCCGGCCCAGCCCGCCGCATAGGAGGCGGCCGCCACCGCCAGCCAGTGCGCCGCCTTGGCGGCATGGGTGATCCCGTCGAGGAAGTGGTGGAACGGCGCCCGGATCGTGTCGTACAGGAAATGCGCTGCCTGCCGGTCGATCGGCAAACAGGCGCCCCCCGCCAAAATCAGCAACAAACCCGCCCACAACAGCATGGCGCTGATTGCCGCGCTTTGGCTCGTTCTGTCAATTTGCCCGGCCAGAGCCGGGGATGCGGCGCCCAGAGGGCTAGTGGGGGGCGCCGGGGCGGGTTAAGCTGCCGCCATTGCTATCGAACCCAATCAAATCGGAGGGATACATGGATTTTGACTATTCGCCACGGCAACGCGAATGGATGAAGCGCGTCGGCGACTTCATGGACGAACACGTCTATCCGGCGGAAGCCGTCTACGCCAAGGAGATGGAGGACGCGCGCGCCAAAGGCAACCCCTGGATCGTCATCCAGGTGGTGGAACAGCTCAAGGAAAAGGCCCGCAAGGCAGGGCTTTGGAACCTGTTCCTCAACGAAAGTGAGAACGGCGCCGGCCTTACCAATCTCGAATATGCCCCGTTGGCGGAGATGATGGGCAAGGTCGGTTTCGCTTCCGAAGTCTTCAACTGTGCCGCGCCCGATACCGGCAACATGGAGGTGCTGGAGCGTTACGGCAGCCCCTATCAGCAGGACAAATGGCTGAAGCCGCTGCTGGCCGGCGAAATCCGCTCCGCGTTCCTGATGACGGAACCGGCCGTTGCCTCGTCCGACGCCACCAATATTGCCACGCGTATTGAGCGCAAGGGCGATCACTACGTCATCAACGGCACCAAATGGTGGTCGTCGGGCGTCGGCGATCCGCGCTGCAAGGTGCTGATCGTGATGGGCAAGAACTCGGTCGATGGTGACCGCCACAGCCAGCAATCGCAGATTCTGGTTGAGCGCGATGCACCGGGCGTCACCGTAAAGCGCATGCTGCCGGTGTTCGGTTACGACGATGCCCCCCACGGCCACGGCGAAGTCGAGTTGAAGGACGTGAAGGTGCCGGTCGAAAACATGGTTCTGGGCGAGGGTCGCGGTTTTGAAATCGCGCAAGGCCGCCTCGGACCGGGCCGCATTCACCACTGCATGCGCACCATCGGCGCCGCCGAACGCGCGCTGGAGAGCATGGTGAAGCGCCTGCATGAGCGCGTGGCATTCGGCAAGCGCATTGCCGAACATTCGGTGTGGGAACAGCGCATTGCCGAAGCCCGTATCAACATCGACATGTGCCGCCTACTGACCCTGAAGGCCGCCGATATGATGGACAAGGTGGGCAACAAGGTCGCCCGCCTCGAAATCGCGGAGATCAAGGTTGCAGGCCCGCGCATGGCCCTGAAGATCATCGACGATGCGATTCAGGCCTGGGGCGGCGGCGGTGTCACCACCGATCCGGGTCTTGCGCGCATGTACGCCAGCCAGCGTACCTTGCGCATTGCCGATGGTCCCGACGAAGTGCATTGCCGCACCATCGCACGTCTGGAATACGGCAAGCATTTTCAGCGTCCGCCGCGCGCCGCCGCGGAATAGCTGGAAG
>Ga0209963_1002113_pt1 | contig 10558 bp, 10 predicted proteins | sample ThiBio_1000_biof_2_FD_183957 | JGI IMG/M metagenome (GOLD analysis project Ga0209963, IMG submission 183957) | Wastewater bioreactor microbial communities from Cape Town, South Africa - Thiocy_cont_1000_biof (SPAdes) | ecosystem: Engineered > Bioreactor > Thiocyanate-remediating >...
GGTGATCGAGTCGCCGGTGTGCACCCCCATCGGGTCGAGGTTCTCGATGCTGCAGACGATCACGACGTTGTCGGCCTTGTCGCGCATGACCTCGAGCTCGTACTCCTTCCAGCCGAGCACGGACTCCTCGATCAGCACCTCCGTCACCGGGGACGCGTTCAGCCCGATCCCGGCGATCCGGCGCAGTTCGCCCTCGTCGTGGGCGAAGCCGGAGCCGACCCCGCCCATGGTGAAGCTGGGCCGGACGACGACCGGGTAGCCGAGGGTTTCGGCCGCGGCCAGCACCTCGGTGATCGTGTGGCAGATGGCGGAACGGGCGACCTCCGGGTTCACCCCGGGAACGTCGAGGGACGCGACGATCTCCTTGAACTTCTCCCGGTCCTCGCCCTTCTGGATGGCGTCGATCGACGCGCCGATGAGTTCGACGCCGTAGCGTTCCAGCACTCCGGTCTCGTGCAGTGTGACGGCGGCGTTCAGGGCGGTCTGCCCGCCCAGGGTGGCCAGCAGGGCGTCGGGACGCTCGCGCTCGATCACCTTCTCCAGGTACTCGGGCTGGATCGGCTCGATGTAGGTCGCGTCGGCGAACTCGGGGTCGGTCATGATCGTGGCCGGGTTGGAGTTCACCAGGATGACCCGGAAGCCGTCCTCGCGGAGCACCCGGCAGGCCTGCGTCCCGGAGTAGTCGAACTCGCACGCCTGGCCGATCACGATCGGCCCGGAGCCGATCACCAGGATCGAGGAGATGTCGTGGCGGCGCGGCATCAGGCGTCCCCCTCCTGCCGAGAGCCGGCTGTTCGCCGTCCGGCCATCATCTCGACGAACCGGTCGAACAGGTACGCGGCGTCGTGCGGCCCGGCGGCCGCCTCGGGGTGGTACTGGACGGAGAAGCCCAGCAGCACACCGTCCGGCGAGCGCAGTTCGAGGCCCTCGACCACGTCGTCGTTGAGGTCGACGTGGGAAACCCGCGCCTCGCCCCAGCGCGTGGGGATCGGCACCCCGAGCGGCGCCTCGACGGCGAAGCCGTGGTTGTGGGCGGTGATCTCCACCTTGCCGGTGGTCAGGTCTTTCACCGGCTGGTTGATGCCGCGGTGGCCGAACTTCATCTTGTAGGTGCCCAGTCCGAGCGCGCGGCCGAAGATCTGGTTGCCGAAGCAGATGCCGAAGAAGGGCAGGTTCGCGTCCAGCACCTCGGTGAGGAGCGCGACCGCACGATCCGCTGCCGCCGGGTCTCCGGGACCGTTGGAGAAGAAGACCCCGTCCGGGTTCAGCGACCGCAACTGGTCGATCGCCGTGGACGCGGGCAGCACGTGCACCTCGATTCCCCGCTCGGCCATCCGCGTGGGCGTCATGTCCTTGATGCCGAGGTCGATCGCGGCCACGGTGAGGCGCCGCTCGCCCACCGCCGGGACGACCTCGGCATCGGCGACCGTGACGTCGTCGACCAGGTTCGCCCCGGCCATCTGCGGCGAGGCCAGCACCCTCTCCAGGAGCTTGTCGGCATCCAGCTCGGTGGTGGAAATGCCCACCCGCATCGCGCCGTGGTCGCGCAGGTGCCGGGTGATCGCACGGGTGTCCACCTCGGCGATGCCGACCACGCCCTGGGACCGCAACTCCTCGTCCAGCGACCGGTTCGAGCGCCAGTTCGACCGCACCCGGGACAGGTCGCGGACGACGTAGCCGGCCACCCAGATCCGGTCGGACTCGTCGTCCTCGTCGTTCCAGCCGGTGTTGCCGATGTGCGGAGCGGTCGCGATCACCACCTGGCGGTGGTAGCTGGGGTCGGTGAGGGTCTCCTGGTAGCCGGACATGCCGGTGGCGAAGACGGCTTCGCCGAACGTCTCGCCCTGCGCCCCGAACGACACCCCGCGGAAGCTGCGTCCGTCCTCCAGGACGAGAAGGGCTTCGAGCTGGGGCGCGGAGTACAGGCTGCTGGGCATGCAAATCCTTCGATGCGTGGCGCGGTCGTCCCGAGGTTAGCAAACCCCCGGTGCCGGTTAGGCTCGGCTCCATGACCACAGACACCGGCACCGAGCGGCCGGCGCCTCGCTGGGTCAGGGTCGCCGCCGTCGTGACCGGCCTTGCGGTGGCCCTCGTGGTCGGCGCGGTGTACCTCGCCGGTGGCTTCGCGCAGCGCACCGACCGGGTGTCCCGCTCGCCCGGCGAGGAGATCGCGGCCGGCAACCTGATCTTCACCCTCGACCGGGCGACCGCGCAGCGGGACGACACCGACCTCGGCCGGGGCACGTGGACGGTGCTGGTCACCGGAAGCGTCCGCAATCCGCACGAGACCTCGCTCCGGCCGATGACCGGTGACCGGGGCAACCTGCTCGCCCGCGACCACAGCGGGGGCAGCGTGGCCGTCTCGTCGTCGACCCGGCTCGGCGACCACTACTCGCGCACCGAGGTGCCGCCGGACGGCCGCCCGCTCGCGCTGGTCGCCCGCTTCGACTTCGACAGCTTCGACGCCGGGACGGGTCTCGACGTCGCCGTGGCCACCATGGAGTTCACCGACAACGGCGTCCTCGGCCTCAGCCGCGGTGCGAAGACCTGGAATCCCGACTCGAACGCCCTGCTGCAGGTGGTCACGGTGCCCCTGACCGTGCTGCCGCCGAAGACGAGCTGACCCTCAGCCGAGGGTGCCGGCCAGGCGCAGCGGCCGGTCGCCGGTGCCGGTGTCGACGAGGACGGCCCGGACGTCGCCGACCATTCGGGCCGGAACCTCGAAGACCACCGTCACCGGCCCGTTTCCCCGGCGGGCGCAGACGGCGCTCGGTGGCTCCGCGCCGACCAGGGCGTCCTCGGCGATCCGGAGTTCGCCCACCGCCAGCTGGAAGCTGCAGGACGCCTGCGGGTCGGCGGTACGGAGGTCGGCGTCCAGGGTGGCGACGACGAAGGTCGCTCCGGTGACCGGCTCGTCCGCGCTGGAGCGGTTCGGGATGCTGTCGGCGCGTTCGAGGCTCGCCAGGCGCCACGTGCCGCCGGCGGAGGTGCCGGTCTGGCCGGCGGCGACGTCGACGGAAGCCGGCACGGTGTCGTACCGCGCCAGGTACAGCCACAGCGCCGCGGTGAGGACGGCGGCGACGACCCCGGCGAACAGCAGCGTCCGGCCGCCGGCGCGCCGGGTGGTCTCGGGCGGGGAGGCGGTCACAGTGCCGCCTTCCTCGGGGAGGTGACGATGTCGAGCGCCGGTACCGCAGCGGCGACCAGGTCGGGGCCGAGCCCGAGAGCGATCTCGGCCTGCTGCTGGGTGCCGCTGACCACCTCCGCGGGCCGTACCCGGAGCACGGCGGAGGCGGTCACGTCCATCGGGTCGACCTCGAACACCAGGTCCTGCACCAGCGAGAACCCGGCCGGGGCGGCCGTCACCAGAGAACCGCCGTTGAACGGCGCGTAGGAGCGGACGTCCGTCCGCAGGGTGACGTCGACCCCGAGCGCCCGGGTATTGACCGGGCTGGCCAACCCGAAGGGGACGACCACGAAGATCCGGTCGGTGGTGATCTGCTGCCCGTAGCTGGTGACCGAGTGCGCCAGCCGTGGATCGCCCACGACGACCCGCTGCCCCTGGAGGTCGGCCCGCTCGTTGGTTGCGGCGTGCTGGACGACCTCGACGTCGCCGGGTTGCGCCAGGCCGGCGGCGATGACGACCGCGACGCTGACCGCGCCGACGGTCAGCGCCTGCGTCCACCGGGCGCGGCGGCCGGGCGGAGGCGGCGCGAAGCCGGCAGGTGCGTCCAGCCCGAGCGCCCGCTGGTAGGCGACGGCGAGGAGCACCCACTGGAACGTGCTGACCAGCACCGTGGTGACCAGGTCCACGAAGGGATCCACCCTGATCCAGAAGGACACGTCGTGACCGCCGATCAACCAGATCACCAGGTGTTCCAGCCAGTGGCCGGCCAGGTCCACCAGGGTGAACGCCACCAGGTAGGCGCCCAGGAACGGCCAGCCGCTGCGCAGCACCAGCCGGAACGACTGCCACGCCGGCAGCACCCGCTCGTCGAGCCCGCCGAACAGGAACGCCTGCGTCCTCAGCACGATCGCCCGGATCCCAGTGGTGGCCTCGTCGTCCCTGCGCAGCCGGGCCAGCATCCCGCCGCGGCCGGACGCGCCGTCCGCTGCGTCGAGGCGCCACAGCTCGGCCAGGCTGAGGACACGGGTGCCGAACACCAGTCCGGCCATCGCCAGCCAGACCAGGGGACGCAGCACTCCGGTGCTCAGCACCGGCCAGATGACCTCGGCGAAGCCGCTCCACAGCTGCTGGACGATGTCGGGCACGTCGACGTGGAGCAGGCTCCGCAGCCAGCCCCTGGCCCCGTCCCACCACAGCGCGAACACCCGCGACGAAGCCCAGAGCTGGAGCCACTCGAAGATCCGGAAGACCCCGAGCAGGATGGTCAGCCCGACGACGGCCTCAACGGCGATCCCCAGGAACTTGACGGGCAGCGGATGCCGGGTGCGCTCGCTCCAGGGCTCGATCAGGCGGCCGGCCAGCCACCCCAGGGCCACGACGGAGACCATCGCGACCGCCGTCGTCGGCGAACTGAGGGGGTTCAGCGCGCCGAGGAGGTCACCGAAACCCTTCCGGTAGGTGGCCAGCAGCACCACCCGACGGGCGTAGTCGGCCAGGTAGCCGAAGGCGGCGTAGAGCACCAGGAACGTCAGCAGCGTCATCGCCACCAGCCGGCTGAAGCTGCCAGCCGTCGGGTCGACCGCCCCGGCCTCGCCGCCGGCGGCACCGACGCCGAGCCGGCGAGCGGCGGCGCGCAGCAGGGCGAGGATGGTGACCAGCTGCAGCACCGCGCCCAGGGCGACGATCGGGATCACCGCCCAGGGCTGCCAGGAGGAGACCTCGGTGCCGAGCAGGACGGCCAGGTTGTTCGCGGACCAGCCCAGCAGGAGCAGGCCGAGGGCTTGTGGCCAGATCGCGGCCAGGGTGACCGCGGTGCCAGACAGCAGCCGCCAGAACTCGACGGCGGTCGAGCGCAGGCTTTGCCGGACGAGGGCCATGATGGGCCGACCCTATCCGGCCGCGTCCACCTTCCGTTGGACGAGGGCGGCGAGCAGTCCGTTGAGGAAGGCCGGCGATTCGTCGGTGGACAGTTCGGCCGCGAGCCCGACGTACTCGGCGATCACCACGGACGGCTCCGTCTCGGCCTGCCGCAGTTCGAACAGGGCCAGCCGGGCCAGGTTGCGGTCCACTCTCGGCATCCGTTGCAGGGACCAGCCGGACGACAGTTCCGCGGCGATCGCGGCGTCCAGCTCGGCCTGCTGCCCGACCACGCCCGTGACCAGCTCAGTGGTGAAGGGACGGACCGGCGGCTCGGCCTGGTCGGTGTGCTCGGCGAGGCGCACCAGCACGTCCTGTTCGCGCAGGTCGGCCTCGAAGAGGATGTCGAGAGCCCGCTTGCGGGCCTTGGTGCGGGTGCTTCCGCGTCGGGCTGGAGCGTCCGCCACCCTCAGACCCGACCGAGGTAGCTGCCGTCCCGGGTGTCCACCTTGACCTTCTCGCCGGTGCTGATGAACAGCGGCACCTGGATCTGCAGGCCGGTCTCCACGGTGGCCGGCTTGGTGCCGCCGGTGGAGCGGTCGCCCTGCAGGCCGGGCTCGGTGTAGGTGATCTCCAGCTCCACGGAGGCGGGCAGGTCGATGTACAGCGGGTTGCCCTCGTGGAGGGCGACGGTTGCGGTGGCGTTCTCCAGCAGGTAGTTCTTCGAGTCCCCGACGACGTCCTCACCGAGCGTCAGCTGGTCGTAGGTGTCGGTGTCCATGAACACGTACGCCTCGCCGTCGTGGTACAGGTACTGCATCTCGCGCCGGTCGACGGAGGCCTGTTCGACCTTGGTGTCGGAGTTGAACGTGCGGTCGACGACCTTGCCGGTGAGCACGTGCTTGAGCTTGGAGCGGACGACGGTGTTGCCCTTGCCCGGCTTGTGGTGCTGGAACCAGATCACGGTCCACAGCTGGCCGTCCAGGTCGAGGACCACGCCGTTCTTCAGATCGTTGGTGGAGATGGTTGCCACTTGCCGCCCGCTTTCGTTCGCTCGCTGATCGCGACGGACCAGTCTAGCGGTGGTCGAACGCGCCCGGCGAACCGATCCCTTCGCCAGGCTCAGGGAGCTGCGTGTGGCGCTGGCGGATGCCGGCCAGCAGGTCGGCCTTGGCCTGGGCTCGGGGCAGTGAGTTCTCCCGCATCCAGTCCGCCGTCGCGTCGCCGCCCGTCCGCTCCAGGCCGTCGATGACCTGGCCGATGACCTCTGGCGGCTTGTTCTGGCTCATCTTCGCCTTGCCGGCCAGCCGGGTGATCCGCAGCTCGATCCCGATCACCGACCGCAGCAGCCGGTCGACCTCGGCCTGCGGGAGGCGGCCGACGGTGTGGTCGCCCCGGGCCGCGCTGAGCCGGCGGACGGACTCCGCGCACCAGTCGGGCTCGGGGTGGACGACCAGCTCCCCGGACGCGTGGACGGTGAGGTAGTTCCAGGTCGGGACGGAGGTCGCACCGGGCCGGCTCAGCCAGTCGGCGGCGATGTAGTCGCCCGGCCCGTGCACGATGAACAGTGCCGGTCCGGGATGCTGCCACTGCGGATTGATCCTCGACAGGTGGCCGGTCAGGACGCCGAACTGCCCGCCGGGCTCGTGCAGCATCGGCACGAAGGTGGCCTCCGGCCCGTCCGGCCCGATCGTGACCAGGTCTCCGGCCACGACCCCGACGAGGGCCTGCAGCGACTGCTCGGAGGTGAGCGCGAAGTGCTCGGGGACGTACATCAGCCCTCCGCGAGCGCGGCGTAGCTCGCCTCGAGCAGGTCCTCGGCGGGCTCGGCGAGCACACGGGCCTTCGCCAGCCCGGTCAGGACCACGAACCGCAGGCTGTGGCCCCTGGCCTTCTTGTCCAGGCTCATCGCGGTCCGCAACTCGGCCCAGGGGCGGCCGGCGTAGGTGGTCGGCAGCCCGGCCAGCGCCAGCACGCTGCGGTGCCGGGCCAGCAGGGCGTCGTCGATCAGGCCCGAGCGGTGGGCGAGCTCCGCCGCGAAGACCATGCCGACGCTGATCGCCTCGCCGTGCCGCCAGCCGAAGTCCTCCACCTTCTCGATCGCGTGGCCGAGGGTGTGGCCGTAGTTGAGCAGCTCCCGTCCGACGCTCTCGCCGTCGGAGGTCTTCTCGCGCAGGTCCGCCGCGACCACCTTCGCCTTCACCGCGACCGCGCGCCGGATCAGCCGACGCTGCACCGGGCTGGCCGCGGTCAGGGCGCCGGCCGGGTCGTCCTCGAAGTCGTCGAGGATCTCGGGGTCGGCGATGAAGCCGCACTTGAGCACCTCCGCCATCCCGGAGGCCAGCTCTGCGGCTGGGAGGCTGGCCAGGACGTCGAGGTCGCACAGGACCCCGTCCGGCTCGTAGAAACCGCCGACGAGGTTCTTGCCCGAGCCCAGGTTGATGCCGGTCTTGCCGCCGACCGCCGCGTCCACCATGGCGAGCACGGTGGTCGGCAGGCTGACGTAGCGGACGCCCCGCAGCCAGGTCGCCGCGACGAACCCGGCCAGGTCGGTCGCGCTGCCGCCGCCCAGCCCGACGATCACGTCGGAGCGGGTGAAGCCGGCTGCGGCCAGGGCGTTCCAGCAGTCGAGCAGCACCTGTGGTGTCTTCGCCGGCTCGCCGTCCGGGACGGCGATCAGGGTGACGGCGGCGTCGAGCCCGGTCGCCAGTTCCGCGGCTCGGCCGGCGACGCCGGCCGAGTGGATGATCGCCACCCGGGCGACGCCTTCGAGGAACTCCGGCAGGAGCCGGGACGCACCGGCGCCGATCACCACCTGGTAGGGCTGCTGGGTCGCGACGTCAACCGGGTCCCACGTCACCGCGATGCTCCTGCCTCGATCGCAGCCACCACCTGGCCCGGGCTGAGCCGGTCGGTGCCGATCACCTCGGTGGCCACCGCCTCGTACCAGCCTGCCCTGCTCTGAAGCTGCTCGTCCAACTGTGCCCGGATCGCCGTCAGCGCGGGTATGCCCAGCCGGGTCATTCCCAGTCGGCGGGTGACCGTCTGCACGCCGGCCTGCAGCCACACCACCCGGTGCTCCGCCAGCGCGTCCCTGACCAGCGGGGACTCGATCGCTCCGCTGCCGAGCGCCACCACCGCGTCGGGACGGGACAGTGCGTCCAGGCAGGCGTCCTCCTCGGCCCGGCGGAAGCGTCGCTCCCCCTCTGCTGTGGCGAACGCCTCGGCAGGCGTCTCGCCGGTCCGCTCGGCCACCAACTGGTCGGTGTCGATCAGGGGGACGGCCCACGCCTCGGCGAGGAGCGCACCCACCGTGGACTTCCCCGAGCCCGGGATCCCGGTCAGCACGACGCCGAGACGGGTCAAGTCAGCTCCCGCTCGGCCAGTCGTGCGAGGTATCCCTCGTAGTTGCGCCGGGTCTCGGCCACGGAGTCGCCCCCGAACTTCTCCAGCGCCGCCTCGGCCAGCACCAGGGCCACCATGGCCTCGGCCACCACGCCGGCGGCCGGGACCGCACAGACGTCGGAGCGCTGGTGGTGGGCCTGGGCTGCCTCGCCGGTGCTGACGTCGATCGTCCGCAACGCCCGCGGGACGGTGGCGATCGGCTTCATCGCGGCGCGCACCCGGAGCAGTTCGCCGGTGCTCATCCCGCCCTCGGTGCCGCCGGAGCGGTTCGACAACCGGACGATCCGCCCGTCGGCGGACTGGATCTCGTCGTGGGCGAGGCTTCCCGGGGTGCCGGCGAGCGCGAACCCGTCGCCGACCTCGACCCCCTTGATCGCCTGGATGCCCATCAACGCCGCCGCCAGCTTCGCGTCGAGGCGGCGGTCCCACTGGATGTGCGAGCCGAGGCCGGGTGGGACACCGTAGGCGAGCACCTCCACGATTCCGCCGAGGGTGTCCCCGGCAGCCTTGGCGGCCGCGATCGCGTCCTGCATCCGGCCGCTCGCGCCGGCGTCGAAGCAGCGGACGGGATCGGCGTCCACTGCGGTCAGGTCGTCGGGACCGGGCAGTGCGCCCTGGCTGCTGGCCGCTTCCCCGATCCGCACCACGTGGGACAGCACCCGGATCCCGAAAGTCTGGTCGAGGAAGTTCGCCGCCACCCGGCCGATGGCCACACGTGCGGCCGTCTCGCGGGCCGAGGCCCGCTCCAGCAGAGGGCGCGCCTCGTCCCAGTCGTACTTCTGCATGCCCGCCAGATCGGCGTGCCCGGGGCGCGGACGGGTCAGGGGCGCGTTGCGGGCCTGGTCGGCGAGGACGGCCGGGTCCACCGGGTCGGGGGCCATCACGGTCTCCCACTTCGCCCACTCCGAGTTGCCGATCATGATCGCGACCGGTGAGCCGAGGGTCTCGCCGTGCCGGATACCGGCCAGGATCGTCACCTCGTCGGCCTCGAACTTCATCCGGGCGCCCCGACCGGTGCCCAGGCGCCGTCGTGCCAGTGCGTCCGAGATCTCCTCCGACGTCACGTGGACATGTGCCGGCAACCCTTCGATCGTCGCCACCAGGGCTCGCCCGTGGGACTCCCCCGCGGTCAGGTAGCGCAGCATCGGCCGCTCACTTCTTGCCGTTGCACTTGTCGCGGTTGGCCTGGGAGGCGTGGCACCACGTGTTCAATGCATCCGAGTTCGCCTTCTGAACGGCCGGGTCATTGGTGAAGCGGGTCTCGCCGGTGTCCAGGTTCACCACGGCGAAGTACAGCCAGTTGCCCGTCGCCGGGTTCAGCGCGGCATCCAGCGACTTCTTCGACGGTGAGGTGATCGGCGCCTTGGGCAAACCCTTCACGTAATAGGTGTTCCACGGGGACGCCAGCGCACGCTGTGCCGGGGTGGTCAGGACGTGCCCGGTGATCTTGTTCGCATAGGCGACGGTGGCGTCCGACTGGAGCTTGCCCAGCGGCCACAGCTTGGGGTTCAGCCGGTTGTAGAAGACCCGGGCGATCTTGGCGCGGTCCTCGTCGTTGACGCCCGCCTCCTTCTCGATGATGCTGGCCATCACGACGACCTGGTACGGGGTCAGGCCAACCGCGTGCGACTTCGCCTCCAGGTCGACGTCCTGCGCGACCGACGCGAACTGGGCGGTCGCGAGCTTGATCACCGACTGTGCGGTCGGCTTGTCCGGAACCTCGTAGGTGTCAGGGAAGAGGAAACCCTCCAGGCCGTTCTTGGACCACTTGGGCAGCCCGAGGTACTTGGGGTCCTTGGCCCCCGCCTTGAACGCCGCGGTGAAGTCGTCCGCCTTGACCCCGGTCGCCTTCGACATGGTGGCGACCTGCTGGCTGATCCACCTGCCGTCCTTCAGCGTCATCCGGTTGTGGACCATGTTCTTCTTGTCGAGCAGCATCTCCAGCGCCGTGCGCGCCGGCAGCTCGGTGAGCAGGTTGTACTTGCCCGCCTGGATCGACTGCGCGTTCTCGTCGGCCTTCGCCACCTTCACGAAGGTGCTGGCCTTCTTGACCACGTTCGCGCTGGCGAGGATCGTCCCGATGTCGGTCACCGTCGCCCCAGACGGGATGGTCACCACCACCGGGTCGACACCGTTGCCGATGTAGTCGTCCTCGGTCCGGAAGTCCAT
>Ga0209963_1002117_pt1 | contig 10544 bp, 6 predicted proteins | sample ThiBio_1000_biof_2_FD_183957 | JGI IMG/M metagenome (GOLD analysis project Ga0209963, IMG submission 183957) | Wastewater bioreactor microbial communities from Cape Town, South Africa - Thiocy_cont_1000_biof (SPAdes) | ecosystem: Engineered > Bioreactor > Thiocyanate-remediating >...
CCCCGGACGGATACACCGTGCCCCGCCAGCTGTCGTACACCCAGCCGGACGTCCCGATCCGCGCCCTGGAAGTCTCGCCGCCCACGCTTCATCACCTCTCGCCCTCCCGTTACCCGCAGCGGCCCCGTGGCGACGGGCTCGCTGCCGGCCGAACCGGCGGTGCCTTCGCGGCTGTTCCGGCAGGATGGACGTGTGCAGGCCAGGCGAGGAGTGGTGGCGCGGCTCGACGACGCCTTCTTCGTGCTGGCCGGACTCGCCTCGGTCTACCTCGCCTACCTCACCCTGCGGGAAGGCATCGCGCCCGGCTGGCCCATGCTCCTGGTGATCCTGTTCTGGGTGATGGTGGCCTACCTCGTCCTTCCCCGCCTGCACCGCATCCTCAGCCGCGTCTACGTCCCCGACTACTTCATCGGACGCACCCGCACCGCCGACGGGATCCTCGGCGACCCGGTGAACCTCGCCGCGATGGGTTCACCCGCTCAGGTGCACCACGCCATGCAGTCCGCCGGCTGGACCCGCGCCGACGAGCTGACCCTGCGCTCCGGCTGGCGGATCGTCACCACCACGCTCACCCGGCGCAGCTACCCGCGGGCTCCGGTCAGCCCGCTGTTCCTGTTCCGCCGCCGGCAGGACTTCGCCTACCAGCAGGAAGTGGACGGCAGCCCGTCCCAGCGTCACCACGTCCGGTTCTGGAAGTGCCCGGACGACTGGCTGCTGCCCGGCGGCGTAGCCGTCGACTGGCTCGCGGCCGGAACCTACGACCGCAGCGTCGGATTGTCGCTGTTCACCCTCCAGATCACCCACAAGATCGGCGCCGACGTGGACGTCGAACGCGATCACATCGTGTCCACGCTCGACCGGGCCAGCCCGGAGGCGACCGTCCGGGTGCTGCCCGATTTCTTCACCGGCTACCACTCCCGAAACGGCGGCGGCGACCTCATCCAGACCGACGGCGACCTGCCGATCATCGACCTGCGGTCCGTCCCGGCCCCCGCCGACGCGGACGGCTCGTCGCCCGACTCGGCCCGGATCAGCCGTCCACCGCAGATCGTCGTGGGCGCGCTGATCACCCTGGTCCGAGGCCTCACCTATCTCGGTCTCGCCTGGATCGCGCTCCTGCCGGGCGCGCTCGGCTCCGGGACCGACGCCGATGCTGCTGCCGTGATCACCGCCGCCGTCCTCGGCGTGGCGGCCCTGGCCGATCTCGGGCTGGCGATCGCGACGTTCTTCGGCCGCAACTGGGCGCGGATCCTGCTCTGCGCCCTGAGCGTCTTCAGCGTCGCGTCCGTGTTCGTCGAACGGATCGCGGCCAATGTGACCGGACCGCTCCACGAGGGCTTGATGCCGCTGGCCACCAGCGTGCTGGTACTGCTCGCGCTGTCCAGCGACGCGGCGCGCGAGTACGTGCCTCGCCACCGGCCAGCCCACGACGTCAGCCGCGTCTGACACCTCCCCGAGCTACCGGACCATCATCGCCAGGCCGCCGAAGCCGGGCAGTTCGACCGTGAAACCGCCCAGGGCGTCCACGTCGTCCACCTTGCGGCGGATCGCCAGGTCAGTCACGCGTCCGCTCGGGATGTGCTCCGACTGCACCCGTCCGGTGATCTTGTCGGGGCCGAAGTTCAGCGCGGTGATCTGCACCTGGTCGGTCTCCAGGCGGTTCACCATCACCAGCATGCTCGGCCACGGGACGTCCGGGACGTCGAGCAGCGTCCCCGTCGCGATGCCCGTCCGCTTGCGCAGCTTCAGGATCTCGCCCAGCCGGGACGCGAACGAGTGCGGGCTCTCCAGCTGCTCCGGGAGCGAGCCGTACAGCGTCCTGGCCACCGGCATCCCCGACGACGACCTCTTCGCCTCCGGGGCTGCGCCCATCAGGTCGTAGGCCCCGCGCTCGATCCAGCGCGTGTCGCCCGTCCCGATCAGGTCGGCGACCTTGCTCCGCTCCAGCGGCAGCGCCCCCACGAGATCCCAGCCGGACAACGCGAACACCCCCGGCTGCCACGCGTTGTACATGCACAGCAGCAGGTGGGCGTTCATGATCCGGCGGACGTCCGCGTCGGAGATCTCGTCGAGGTCACTGATCCCCAGCGACGCGCAGATCACCGACGCGGTCGTGCACGCGATGCCGTTCTGCACGAACAGGGCGTTGTACGGAGCCGCGTCCCCGGTCAGTTTCAGCCGCATCGTCTCCCGGACGTACTCGGACAGCTCGCCGCCGGTCGTCTCGCCGCCGCCCAGCTGATAGGTGTCGTCCCGGTGCGGGCCGGAGAAGTGGACGAGCTCGTAGGTCAGCTCGTCGTGGTTCTGCAGCGCGTGCACCAGGGACGCCTGGTCGACCCCGATCCGCAGCGCCTCCCGCAGCGTGAGCCGCAGGAACTCGGTGTCCGCCGTGGCCAGCGCGAACTGGTACGCCGGACGGGTCACGAAGTCGTAGCTCAGGTCCGGACCCACCGCGCTGGTGTGCACGATCGCGTCCATCGACAGGTTCAGTTCCTGGAACGTGAACCCGCCCACCTTGCGCACCATCGAGCCGATCAGCTGGTTCGCCGCCTGGCTCAAGGGGTGCCCCTCCGACCAGCCCGGACCGCTCCCGTCCACGGCCCGCTCGACGCCGAGGAAGCCGTTGGCGTCCAGCCGCAGCCCGCCGGAGCCGAGGTCGAGCAGCGAGTGGACGGCGTCCCCCATCACCAGCCGCATGCCGGCGAAGGTGGGGTCCAGCCAGTTGATCGTCGGCTGGCCCTCCTTGAAGTAGTGCAGGTAGACCCAGCGGCGCAGGTGTCCCTTGTAGTCCCAGACCGGGGCGGTGACTGACCAGTTGGTCTCCTTGATGCCCGGCTCGTAGAAGATCACCCGCTGCAGCGCGCCGATGATGTAGCCGGCATCTGCCAGTCGCTGCTCGCTCTCCGCGTCCAGGTTCACCGAGTCCCGGCCCGGCGGCACCTCCGGCAGCAGGTCCCAGGCCTCCTGCGGGATGTTGATCATGTGGTAGATGCCGGGGTAGTCGAGGTAGTTCAGCTCGGCCAGCCGGAAGTCAGCGCCCTTGCCGGTGTGGCCGGGAACGATGTCGTCGAGGATCGTGCCGCGGCGCCGGGACGCGTTGGCGCACATCGCCCGGAACTCCTCCTCGGTGCCGAACACCGGGTCGATCTGCATGCTGATCCGGTCGAAATGGCCGTCGACGCTGGGGGTTGGCGTCCAGCCGGAGATGCCGCCGGCAAGCTTCAGCGGCCCGGTGTGGACGGCGTCGATGCCGATCTTCGCGAACGCGGCCCACAGGTCCTCCGCGCCGAGAGCGGCCAGGAACGACTGTCCCGGCCCGGTGATGTGCGAGATCGGGTAGGCCGTGAACCAGGCGGACGCCTGCCGCACCGCCGCGCGTGGGTCTGGGTTCGCGTACGGGTTGGCCCACATCGCGGCGTGGCCGGCCAGCTGGCGTCCGAGCATGGTCGCGTCCCGCAGCATCGACTGCTGCTCCAGCCAGGTCACGTAGGCGGGATTGCGTCCGTCCGGTTCGAACGGGGGCAGCGGGACCACGTCCGCCGTAGCCAGCCGGCGTTGGGCCTTCGGCCGCAGCCGTGCGGGACGGGCGGCGTATGCGGTGGGTTCGAGGGCGAAGTCGGCGCTCCGATCCTCCGGGGTGACCTCGGGTTGCTCCTGCTCCGGGCTCATTCGGCCAACTTAGCTCAAGCCCTCGGAAGCGACGAGCATCCGGGCCGGAACCATGCGATCGGCGGATCGGCCCCGACGCCCGGCAGGCCGGACGAGCCGGGTCGGGAGGGTGGGTCAGAAGGCGAGGGCGGCGAAGAACGGAAGGATCGGGACCAGCAGGCCGGTGCTCATCCAGAACATGCCGAAGTTCATCGCGAACCCGGCCAGCGACTCCAGCCGGAACGGGCGGCTGCCGACGGGACGCACCTCGTGGCAGGTCTGGGTGCTCACCACGGGAGCTTCGACGCGGACGGGAGGGGCCGCGAGGCCGGCGGCGACCAGCTCCGGCTCGCGGGTGGCTGCCCTGGCATGGGTCGCGTAGCAGGAGCACTCCGGACCGCAGTCGCAGCCCGGTCCGCAGGGACAGCTCACTGCGGCGACGGCCGGGTCGACGGGACGCGTTGCCTGCCACAGTGACCGCACGCTGGATGCCAGCAGGTACGCCATCAGCGGCAGCCCGACGAGCGCGAACAGCCACATCGTCCCGCCCGGTGCGGACGGATCGGCCATTCCGCCGGAGCCCATTCCGCCGGAGCCCATTCCGCCGGATCCCATGTCCATCCCGGAGCCGGCGCCCCGGCCGTGGGACATCGCGGCCGCCATCGCCCCCATCGCGGACAGGTGCCAGGTCATGGCGGCGAACATCGTCGCGTGTCCGGCGAAGTGCAGCCAGCCTCTGCCCCCGGAGGCTCGTCGGCTCGCGACCGCCAGCCAGCAGAACCACCCGGTGGCCAGCGCGAACACCGCGGCCAGGCCAAACGTCGGGACGACGGCCGTGAGCATCGTCCAGGTTGCCGGGGCAACCATCAGGAGCATGACGACGGCCATCGCCAGGTGAAGGACGTTGGACACCCGCTGCCGGACGTCCTGGGGCCGGGTCAGCTCGTAGCCGCACCACGCCGCGCACCAGGCGAACAGCAGCAGCAGTCCGACGAACTTCACCGGTGTGTCCGCGAAACTGAACATCGAACCCCTCTCCGTGGCCGGCCCGTCCTCCGGTCAGTCTGCAGTGTTTGACCGACCCGGGTGAAGCCAGAATCCACTGAGAGCCTGGTCGGTGCGCAGCTTTGCCCACGCGTTGCCGGGCTGTCGTCCCGGCGAACGCCGGGATTCCCGCACCTGGGTGGCCACTCGGCTGTCGGGGGTCCCGGGTCGGGGCCCGGGACGACGGTAAGGGTGCGCGTCGTCCCGGCGAATGCCGGGATCCCTGTACCTGGGTGGCGACTCGGCTGTCGGGGCCCGGGACGACGGTCGGAGGGTTCGTGTCGTCCCGGCGTATGCCGGGATCCCTGTACCTGGGTGGCGATCTGGCTGTCGGGGGTCCCGGGGCGACGGTGGTGGGGTTCGTGTCGTCCCGGCGAACGCCGGGATCCCTGCACCGATGTAGCCAGCTGGCTGTCGGGGGTCCCGGGTCGGGGCCCGGGACGACGGTGGTGGGGTTCGTGTCGTCCCGGCGTATGCCGGGATCCCTGTACCTGGGTGGCGATCTGGCTGTCGGGGGTCCCGGGGCGACGGTGGCGGGGTTCGCGTCGTCCCGGCGAACGCCGGGATCCCTGTACCTGGGTAGCGACTCGGCTGTCGGAGGGCCCCGGCCAGGCCCGGGACGACGGCTGCGAGGTCGGCTCCGCGCCTCAGGTGCCGGCCTTGAACCTGCGCAGGCGCATCGAGTTCGTGACCACGAAGAAGCTCGACAGGGACATCGCCAGTCCGGCGATCAGCGGGTTGAGGTGGCCGGACGCAGCCAGCGGGATCGCGGCGACGTTGTAGCCGAACGCCCAGACCAGGTTCCAGCGGATCGTCCGCAGGGTCCGCCGGGACAGCTGGATCGCGTCCGGGATCACCTCGAGGTTGCGGCGCACCAGGATGATGTCGGCCGACTTCAAAGCCACGTCCGTCCCCGAGACCACGGCCATGCCCAGGTTGGCCGTCGCCAGCGCGGCGGCGTCGTTGATCCCGTCGCCGACCATCGCCACCCGGCGGCCCTCGTCCTGGAGCCGTTCGATCACGCCCGCCTTCTCGGTCGGCAGCACCTCGGCGACCACCTCGTCCACGCCGACCTGCCGTCCCACCGACTCCGCGGCCAGCTTCCGGTCGCCGGTGAGCAGGACGGTCCGCAGACCGAGCCCGCGCAGCCGGTTCACCGCGGACGCGGCCGAGTCCTTGATCGTGTCCGCGACCACCAGGTGCCCGGCGAGCACGCCGTCGACGGCGACGAGCACGGCGGTCTGCCCGGACGCAGCGGCATCCTCGATCGCCGCCAGGGCGTCTACCGGGACGCTGACGCTCCGCTCAGCGAGGAGGTCCGCCGTCCCCAGCACAACATGCCGGCGGGCGCCGTCGGCGAGCAACGCCCTCCCCTCCAGTCCGAATCCGGGCAGCGCCTGGACGTCCTCTGCCGCGCCGGGCTCGACTCCGGCGTCCCGGGCGCCCGCGACGACCGCCCGGCCGATCGGGTGCTCCGAGTGGCTCTCGACCGTTGCGGCCAGCGCCAGCAGCCCGTCCGCGTCGAGGCCCGGCGACGGTGTGACCGCGACCAGCGTCATCGTCCCGGTGGTGAGGGTGCCGGTCTTGTCCAGGACGACGGTGTCGATGGCGCCGGAGGCTTCCAGCGCGTCCGGGCCCTTGATCAGGATGCCGAGCTGGCCGCCGCGGCCGACGCCGACGAGCAGCGCGGTGGGCGTGGCCAGGCCGAGCGCACACGGGCAGGCGATGATCAGCACCGACATGGCCGCGCTGAACGCGCTGCGCGGCGCGCCGCCGGCGATCAGCCAGACCACCAGCGTGGCCAGCGAGATGCCCAGCACGGCGGGGACGAAGACCGCGACCACCTTGTCCACCAGCGACTGGACGGACGCCTTGCGCGCCTGCGCCTGTTCGGCCAGAACGGCCAGCTGCGCCAGCTGGGTGTGCGCGCCGATCTGTTCGGCCTCCACCACCAGTGCTCCGTTGAGGTTGGTCGTGCCGGCCAGCACCCGGCTGCCGTGGCTGACCTCGACCGGCTCCGCCTCGCCGGTCATGGCGGAGGTGTCGATCGACGAGCTGCCGGCCTGGACCGTCCCGTCGGTCGCGACACGTTCACCAGGACGGACGACGAACCGCTCGCCGACCCGGAGCTCGCCGATCGGGATCGTGTGTTCCACCCCGTCCCGCAGCACCCGGACGCTGCTCGGTGCGAGCCGTCCGATGGCGGTCAGCACACCGCGGGCCGACCGCTTCGAGCGGGCCTCGACATAGCGTCCGGCGAGCAGGAACGTCGTCACCGCGGCGGCGGCCTCCAGGTAGAGCGCGTCCGCGCCCTCGGGGGTGGTGCCGTAGCCGAACCAGAAGGAACTCTCCCCGCTCGAGCCGAGGAGGGTGGCTACCACCGACCAGAAGAAGGCGGCCAGGACGCCGAGAGAGACCAGGGTGTCCATGCTGGTGCCGCCGTGGCGCAGGTTGCGCCACGCCGCCCGGTGGAACGGCCACGCGCACCAGAACACCACCGGGATCGCGGTGACGATCAGCGCCCACTGCCAGCCGGGGAAGCGGAGCTGCGGCGTCAGCGCCAGGACGATGGCGGCGTCGCCGAGCGGAATGGTCAGCAGCGCGGCCACGATCAGCCGGTTGCGCAGCATCTTCACCCGGTCGCTGTAGCCGTCGGCCGCGCCCTCCTCGCTGACCGGCCGGGCGTCGTAGCCGGCGGCGCGGACGGCGTCGACGAGCTCCGCGGAGCGATCGGCCGAGACGCCCATCACGACCGCCCGTTCGGTGGCGTAGTTCACGGTCGCCCGGACGCCGTCCAGCTTGTTGAGCTTGCGCTCGATCCGGTTGGCGCAGGCCGCGCAGGTCATGCCGGACACGTCCAGCTCGACCCGCTGGCCGAGCAGGTCGGTGGTGGCTTCGGGCGTTTCGACTGCCATCACTCACCTCCTCTCGACGGACCGGACGCGTCGGATACCTGGTCGCGGCGGGCCAGCTCGGCGAGCATCTCGTTGTAGGCGGCGAACTCGTCGTCCCCGTCCGCGACGCCGGAGTCGACGCGCGCGTCGTAGGCCTTCGCCTCAGCATTGTCGCTGCGGAACCACTGTGCCGCCAGCACGATCACCGCGATGAACGCGGGCACTTCACCGGTGAACCAGGTGATCTGGCCGGCGATGTTCTGCACGGCCAGCAGATCGCCGACCCAGGGTATGTCGAGGCTGCGGTAGAAGCTCTCGCCGATCAGGCCCTTCGCCATCATGATCCCGACGGCGAAGATCGCGTGGAACGGCATGATCGAGATCAGCAGCGCGAACCTGACCAGGTAGGGGAGCTTCCACGGGTGCCGGTCCGGGCCGATCAGCAGGGCGAAGAACGCGTAGCCGGCGATCATGAAGTGCAGCAGCATCAGCTGGTGGCCCCAGTGGGTCCGCATCAGGACCGGGAACAGCGGGCTGAAGTAGACCACGAACAGCGAGCCGACGTAGTTGATCCACAGCACCGGCGGGCTGAGCAGCACCCGGACGACGCGGTTGGCGCTCAGTTCGTCGATGAGCTGGGTGATGCCGGGCAGTTCCCCGGGCTCACGCGTCCGGGACGCGGCCTCCGCCAGGCTGAACGGCGCGCCGAGGACGCACAGGACCGGCACCATCATGTTCACGGTCATGTGGACGAGCATGTGCCAGCTGAACACGGCGGTGGAGTACATCCACAGGCCGCTGGTGGCCAGGTAGATGGTGAGCAGCCAGCCGGCCAGCCAGGGCAGCGTCCGGGAGATCGGCCAGCGACCGCCGCGCCGCAGAACGCGGACGACGCCCCAGGCGTAGAGCCCGATCGCCGACACCGCCAGCACCACCCAGAACAGGTTCGGACGGCCGAGGCCGGCCAGCCGTTCGATGGTGTCCGGCAGGGGCATCTCGTAGCCGAGGTAGTTGATCTCGATGTTCTGCGGCACCTGGTACACCGGCGGCGGCAGGTAGGTGGCGGCGGTGATGGCCACCGTCCCGACGATCAGCAGGACCAGGTCGCGGGCCAGGGAGGCGGCCGGGCGGCGCCACGTCCCGGCGTCCGGGCCGCGTTCGGCGAACTGGCGGACCAGCCAGCTCACGACGAGGAGACCGAGCACGACGAAGCCGGCGGCTACCGGGAGCCCGTACCCGGTCGCGGTCACCGGGACGCCGGCCAGCTGCTGCCACGCCGCGACCGTGTAGCCGCCGACAGCGACGCCGAGGAGCGGGAGCACCGCCCGGTGATACCGGCGGACGGCATCGTCCCCGACCTCGGGTTCAGTGGTCAGTGCCGCCAACGCGCCCACGGCCCCGCTGGCGAGGATGACGGTCGCCAGCGTCGCCAGGGCGGCGGCGTCCGTTGCCCAGTCGTGGTCGAGCCCCACCGACACGGCACCGGTCACGACCACGAAGATCGCGGCCCCGGCGCCGGCCAGCCAGGCCAGCACGAACGCCGAGCGGGCGCGCGCCCACAGACCGACGCCCACAGTGCCGAGCGCGACCAGCGCAGAGGTGGCCCAGGCGAGCGAGGTGGGCATCGAGCTGACGAACAGCCACCACGAGTCCGGCCGGAACGAGGCCAGGAGCGGCAGCCCGCTGAGGAAGCTGGGGTTGGCGAAGCTCATCAGCAGGGCTGCGGCGAGCCAGACCTGCGCGGAACGCACCAGCCAGCGGGTGAGCCGCTGAGCGGCGGGGGACAGCTGCCCGTCCTCGGCGGAGGGGAGGAAGGCGACCAGTGCCGCCAGCAGCCCGAGGCTCGCTCCCGACGCGAGCCGGCCGATCACGTCGCCGACCAGCGTGACGGTGGTGGTGAGGTCGTCCGAGGTGGGCCAGCCGGGCAGCGGTGGCAGCAGCGGGATCGCCGCGGCGATGGCGATCGTGCCGGCCACCGCGATCCCGAGCGCGATCCAGATGCTGAGGACGACGGCCGTGCTCGTGCGTGCGGCCTGTGAGCGGCTCGCGGTCTGCTCGGACATTCCTGCGTTCACTCCTGGGCGTCCCTGTGAACCCTGCGGCGGCAGCCGGGGACCTTCCCCTGACTCGAACCCTACGGTACGGCCGGAGCCCGCGATTCCCGGGTGTCGCCTGCGCCATTCTGCGCACCCCCTCGCCAGACAGTGACCTTTCCTCCTGTGTTCGGGCGGGATCTTCACTCTCAGGCGGCCTGTCCTAGAGTTGCGGGGTGCCCGAGGAGCTGAGCGTCGTCGAGATGTGGACCGACGGTGCCTGCAAGGGCAATCCCGGGCCGGGTGGCTGGGGTGCCTGGATGCGGTCGGGCGAGCATGAGCGGGAGCTGTTCGGCGGTGAGGCGCTCACCACGAACAACCGGATGGAGCTGACCGCCGTCATCGAGGGCATGCGGGCGCTGACGCGGCCCTGCCAGGTGACGCTGCACGTGGATTCGTCCTACGTGATGAACGGCGTCCAGCGCTGGATCGCCGGCTGGAAGCGGAACGGCTGGCGGACCGCCGACAAGAAGCCGGTCAAGAACGTCGAGCTCTGGCAGGAGCTGGACCAGGAGCTCGCCAGGCACTCCGTCCGCTGGGTCTGGGTCAAGGGCCACGCCGGCGACCCGGGGAACGAGCGAGCCGACGCCCTGGCCAACCGCGGCGTTGACCTGGTGAGAGCGGCCGGCTGACCCTGGCTTCGGCACCGCCGGAGGCACCCGTGCGGCGGAGGCCGACCTACCCGTCTGCTAGAAGGCCCAGTCCTCGTCTTCGGTGTTGACCGCCTTGCCCATCACGTAGGAGGACCCGGAGCCGGAGAAGAAGTCGTGGTTCTCGTCGGCGTTGGGGGACAGCGCTGCCAGGATGGCAGGCGACACCGCTGTCTCCTGCTTGGGGAAGAGCGCCTCGTAACCGAGGTTCATCA
>Ga0209963_1002118_pt1 | contig 10544 bp, 11 predicted proteins | sample ThiBio_1000_biof_2_FD_183957 | JGI IMG/M metagenome (GOLD analysis project Ga0209963, IMG submission 183957) | Wastewater bioreactor microbial communities from Cape Town, South Africa - Thiocy_cont_1000_biof (SPAdes) | ecosystem: Engineered > Bioreactor > Thiocyanate-remediating >...
TATCGAACTCATTCTTCTATTTGCAATGAAAACCGACGGAGATTTATTTGTATTAGAAATCGATTCGAATGATCTTTCGAATAAAAATGAAATTAACAAAGATTTTCAAGGTCCAATTTGTATTCTTCCATCAACATTTGATAATTATGGTTCCGATCATGGTCAATCGACATTTATTTGTCTATCGGAATCGAAATCTCCGTTAATTATTTTCACACGTGATCAAATTCAACTTCATCAAAGTTTAATTCTAAATCCATCATCAACTCAATATAATTTATATACAATTGAGAATATTTCTCTGCCAACAAGTCAAACGGGTCAAATCTTAACAACGTTTATCAAAGATCGATTTCATTCCAATCGATATTTTGTCTTAGATTCATTGGGAAACATTTATTCCATTGAAATCAATTGGATTAAACAAATTCAACAAGGTTCGCAACAATTTCAATCGACAAACATTCAACATCTTCTACAATCGAATAATTCAAATCAAAAACTAACAAATCATATTCAACAAATAGCTGTTCTTCAATCACATTTAGCTGTTATTCATAAATCTCTAATTGATCAACAACGAGACTTGATTTTGATTCGTTTACCAACAATAAATTCAATTGAATCCAATGAATTTCAATTTATTGATCATTTACGTTCGTTACTCATTCGTCAACAATCAATTCCATATTTAACACTTTCATCTTCGTCAACAAATATTTCAAATGTCGATTTCGAAAAGAATCTTTTATTGATGATTCAAATTTTAATTCGAGAATATATTCAAAAACAAGAAAATCTTCGAAAAGAAATCGAAAATAAACAAAAATATTTAGTTGATTTTCAACAAACACAAGCCAATCAAACGAAATCATTTACACAACGATTTCAACAAATTCAACAGACTTTTCAAAATCTTTCGACGAAATATGAAAAAGAATGTTCTCGTCGTAAACGATTGTCAACACAAGTCGATGATTTACTCTCTGTCATTGAACAAAACACGCCTGTTCTCTCCGATGCCGAAATTCGAATGCAACAACAATTACAAACCTACGCCATTCAAATCGATTGTCTCAAAGAGAAAATTCAACTTCTACGACAATTTATGTCGAATAATCAAGATCAACAACAAGATTTCGAAAGTGTTCATCATTATCTTCATGATCAAATCAATCAAATTCAACTTATCAAACAAAGATTAGACATTATTCAACAGAATCAATAAAAACTTTCATCTCTATTTTCTTTTTGTATAAAAATTAAAATCGATTTTGTGAAAATGAATACTATTTAGCAATGTTATCTTTGAAAAACCGAGTAATAATTGAATGACTGACTTCAAGTAATTTATTTTTTCTACGAATACGTTATAGTTGTTAAATCGTTTTCAATATAAGCCTAGAAAATCCCTGGAAGATAGAAGATATCATATAATATGATATAGTTTTCACTTTCTTTGTTTGAAGTTGTATATATATAGTCACTTTATTTATTTGCACGTTATCCATATCGTATCTAGTTACCAAGCATGGTATGTAGCCTTATTTTTTTCTCTTTCTTTCTTTCCGTTGTTTTTTTTGCAATGGGTATCCAAGTGGGTTCATCTTCTTTTAATGAAAAAATTGTCTCATAACGAACTTTACTAATTTAGGCCGAGAGCGAAGCTGATAAACAAAATGTTCTTGACCTGGTGTCTATTTTCGCTCGTTTCGTTAAACCCACTGGTCCGTGCACAATCGATGATTCCAAAAGGGATGGCCACTGAAATTTTTCATAAAGTAAGAAAAAATTGTCGTCTATATGTACATAATCTTATTGTATTTTAGATTCCAATTATTCGTACAGCAGTTTTGCGATTTATTTCGATGAATATTAAAAGTTAAAACACGTAAACTCCAAACTTGCCATCTCGTTTCTTTCATGTAAATACGTATGGAAGTTACTCTAAAACAACTCTAGAGCTCACGTTGTTTGACTAATTTTTTTTAATCATCAATAAATTCGATTGAATCAAAAGAATTTCAATTTGTTGATCAAGTCTATATTTGACACTTACATCGACAAAAAATCTTTTATTTAATTATTCAAAACCGATCAAATCAAAGCATTTTCATAGAAATTTTAACAAATTCAACAAAATTTTCAAAGCCTCTCTTCGAAAATAAATATTAATTTCTGCTAAAAAGGAATGTTCTCGTCGTAAATGATTATCAACACAAGTCGATGATAATTAGACATCATTCAACAGAATCAATAAAAAAACTGTCAATGAGTGACATCTTGGGAAAATCGACTAGTAATTGGATAGTTGACTGACGAAATGAATAAATAAATAAAATCAATCATTCATTTGAATTATTTTTTTTGTGTTGATCACTAAAAAGTCATGTGGTTAATTGCGTCGTTATGTTTTGTCTTATTTTCACTTGTGAATGCACATCAACAACGGATAATTTATGAACAAAAATTATCTTCCGTTGATAATGAATTGATTTCATTTGGCAATGAATCATTAGCCAAGTATTTTCATTACAATGAAAATCTTCGTCCAACACATATCGTTCGAATAAAATCAGCTGTCGATCTCGAAAATAGTCGTCAAATCTTCACAGTTCATTTCGAAATTCATTCGAACGACAATGATCTCGTAAGACAATTGACCAGAGAAATTCTCGAAGATTTTTGTTTTGTAAATATATATATATATATATACGTAGATCTACGAATGTCCAGTCTCAATTTATGATGATCCAATTGGACACATTCGTGCTCTTGTTCGTTCGATCGTTTGTATTTCACTGAAACAAGATCCTCACAATGAACAATTAATCGGCGGAGATGTTCAACGAAATGCGAATAAAATTCGTTTTCCATTTTTAGTAAATTTTCATTTCGAAATTGTCACGATAAGATTTTCGTTGAAAATGCTTTAGCTCGGAGCTCAAGTTCATGTTGAACATATTGATTTCGACAAAGTCAATGAATATGATCAAGATTTGTTTCAACAATTTCAGCGAATTCATCAGAAAATCTATCTCGATGACAAAGGTTTTTTTTCGAGTTCAAATTATTTTCTTTTGCGACAAAATATCGTTTTTTGATTAGAAACAAACAAACGATTTCAAATTTTCAAAGAAAATTTAAATCGAATTGAAGAATTGAATGAACAAGACGATGGAACAGCTGTTTATGGAATCACTCATCTAGCAGATCTTAGTGGTTCGTTGTTTTGTTTTTCAAGAAACTTTTCATTTGATTTGTTTTTTTTTTCGGTAATTTGTAGAAGAAGAATTTACTCAATATTATTTAAATGAACGTTTATCTTCGTCGAAACATATTTCCGAAGCCCCAAAATCTTTGATAGATCCGTTGAAAGTTTCGCCCAATGCATTCGATTGGCGAAATGAAAGTGCTGTGACCGATGTTAAAAACCAAGTCAGTGACTATTTCCACATGAATGTTTATTCATTTTGACGATTGATTAGGGTCAATGCGGTTCATGTTGGGCATTTAGTGTCACTGGAAATATCGAAGGCATTTGGAAAGTTAAAAAAGGAGATTTAATTCCTCTGTCTGAACAAGGTTTTTTTTATTATTTCGAATGAACTATCGAAATATGTTTTTGTTAAATAGAATTAGTCGATTGTGATAAAGTTGATGAAGGTTGTAATGGAGGTTTTATGACGGTTGCCTTTGAACAAATCATTGCCATGGGCGGATTAATGACCGAAGATGATTACAAATACGAAGGCAAACAACATAATCAATGTCAATTAGATAAACAGAAAGTTAAAGTTCAAATCAATGGATATTTAAATATAACATCCGATGAAAACGGTAGAATTAGTTCTAATCAATTTGATATTTGATGATAAAGATTGTTAACTTTAGGCATGGCTGAATGGTTAGCTAATAATGGTCCGATTTCAATTGGATTAAATGCAAATATGATGCAAGTAAGTCTTTTCAAAGATCAATTGAAAGTATATATAAATCAATTCGAAAAATTGAAGTTCTATTTCCGTGGTGTTGCTCATCCTCGTCGAATACTTTGTAATCCTCAAGGATTAAATCACGGTGTTTTACTTGTTGGCTATGGTGTCGAACAAAAACGTAGGACAATCGTTTTCAATTGATTTCATTCGAAAGAAACTTTTCTATTCAGGTTCAAAATCAATTCCATATTGGATTATCAAGAATAGTTGGGGACCACATTGGGGTGAAAAAGTAGGACTTTGCTTTTCTGATTGCTATCGAAATACAAAAATTGATTTAGGGTTACTATCGTTTATATCGTGGCGATGGAACCTGTGGCGTTAATTTAATGTGTTCATCAGCAATCGTTAATTAAAAACCAAAAGACATTTCTTTCTTTTTTTTTTCTTGAATCTTCTCTCTTACTTAGATCTAAAACTCTTGTAATTAAATAAATCTGATTGAATCAAAAAAAAGAAAAGTTTAATTCGGATAGAAGTTTTGAAAACAATTTTTACATAGAAGTCCTCCGTCACAATGATGATGAGAAATATTGAAATGTTTCGTTTGAGATCGACACATATTACAAATCGGATCGGATTGATTCGAAGGTGAATATTGAAAAACTTGACAGTAATCAGTTTGTGAACAATCGGAACTCATTGTCTTTCCATCGTTGAGTAAAATCAAAAGAAAACGAATTTGTTCAGTTTTGAGTTGAACAATTGATTGTAATTTAGCATTTTGAGAATGTAAATTGTCAATAATCGGTTGAACTTGTCTCAACGGACAGATTCGTTCGTGTTCCAATCGTTGATCTTCTTTTCCCGTCCACGAACAAGTCAAATCTTGAAATGAACAACAAACTGATCGTTTGAAACATTTCTTTTGATGATCAAGCCAATTGCCTCGTTGAATATTTGTTTCTCGACAAGCTCGACATTGTACTTGAAGACGATCCAACAAATTCAACACGATTCTCGTTGAAACCGGTTTAAAATTCGAAGTAAAAGCAGTTCGTCGACAAGTTGGACACGATTGCTGTTGATTCAACCACATTTCAATACATTCCTGACAAAATGTATGTCCACAGATCTCTGTACTAACTGGACAAGTAAATGGACGATGACATATTGAACATTTTAATTCCGCATCAATCAAACCTTCGTTAACATATTCGTACTTATTAGTTTCTGTCATATTTTTATATATTTAATTATTCAAGAAAATAGTTGAGGTAAAATGTGGATTTTTACAAGTCACGAATAAAAAGAAACAAAAGAAAAAAAAATGTCAAGAAGAATAGGAATATGATCTATTGGTTTGAAGAAATTTATTTTCATTGAGTGAATTTCTCTTATCAAAACGAAATGTTGCTTTGGGAACTTGTTGTAGCGAGAGATTTCGTTGAGTTGTTGGATAATTCGACGATTTTTGACAACAACAAACTAATTTTCGAAGAATTTTAGCGAAACTTTGCCGAAATTTGGAACAAAAAATGGCGTAAACAATCGGATTCGATGCTGAACTAATCGTCACGAGAAGCATAGTAAACGCAACAAAATAAGGTGTTTGAATAAATTTTGGAATATTTTGAATTGCATTGGTTTCAAATAGAAGAAAAACAATAACTTGAGGACTAAACGAAAGAAAATAAATGAAAACAACGATGAACAACATTTTAATAACATTTCGTCGGGATTTCAACGCGTTATAAGTCACTGTCGAACGACGACCCATCGGAGAATTCGAAACTGTTGAATCCGATTTTGGTTTGCTCAAAAATCGTTGAGCTCGATGAACACCAGACGAATTCTCATCGAAATCAATCGATTGATCGTCGGATTGATTTCGATTGACTGTCGAAAACGATGTTTGCAGAGTTTCATCGACATAAAACAATCGTTTGGCTATTCGAATATACGAATACATTTGTAGAATCAACGGAAGAAAATAGAAAATCAAATATTCCATTGATTTATAAATTAAATAACGAATTTGATTCGATCGAATATCGTCTTTCGAATAGATTAACAAACAAGATCGACGAGATTGAAATTCATTTTCAACGATTTGCAAATAAACTAAATTCGGTGCCGCACAAATCAATGAAACTAACCAAACAAGTATCGTTATAACAACAACATGTTTTCTCTCGCGTAAGAATTTGCCTCGTAATGGATAGACAATTCCAATGAATCGTTCAATAGTTAACGCACACATCGTCAATACCGATGCATATTGAGCTAAAACAAGAACTGTTCGAATGATTTTACACGAATATTCATCGAGAATCCAATTGCCATTGATCGATGAAACGAATTGAATCAGATCGGGAATATTAAATATTAAAATAATTAAATCACATGTTCCAACACGAACAATCAATTGATTTGTTAATGATCGTCTCATTCGACTATCGAATTCAACTGAAACGATGACTAATAAATTGCCCAAAATACCAACGATTTCAATTAAACAAAATAAAAATGCTAATAGATGAATAACATTCAAATTCAACGAATCGATTAGAACAATTTCACTTTGATTTCTCATTTTGATCTAAAAGAACAGAACAGAGAGAGAGAAAAGAAACAGCGAGATCATTACTCGTTTAACTATAGTCGCAGTTAGAAATCAGGAAATAAACGACTATAAATCTTTTCTTAATCATAAATTTGAAAGAAAAAGGAAATCATACGTTGGCATGTCGACATTTTCTAGTTGAATTTCAGAGGAAAATACATAAGCGAAGAACACACGCACATAAGTAGTAACTGAAAAAGATTTCCGCATTGAATTGATTCTGTCAGATGTGTATCATTAGAAAAGTCTGACGAGAATATTTCATATTGATTTATCATAATGAGAAACAGCTTACGAATGTTTGTTGAATTAGTTTCTTACCACCTAGAGCTATTGATGATTTCCATTTATTTGCATTTCAAAATAGAACGCAGACACAAGCTGGTTCTCTTTTCAAGATAATTTAACGATGAAAACAAATTTAATTACAATGATATTTAGCTTTGCGTGGCAGAATCCGACAAGAGAAAACGATCATATTTCTTTTATTTTGTCGAACCAAAGTCGAAATGTCATGTTGAGATGTTATCGAGTTGGAATGTGTTTTTTTTTCTCTAAAGGATACATAAATAATCTTTTTCTAGCTATATTTAGTTTTTTTTCATTTGTGCAAATAAGTTTCTCTTATTTTCCATTAATATTAAATCGAAAAGATTTATTCAGTTGGATTTGCAATTTGACAAAACTAAGACTCGACTTACCTCACGTAGGACTCATGTTCTATGTCATTATCAAACATTCTGCCATTGTCTAACAAATAGCAGATCAATCAATTTCTCTAGACAATAGAACAACAAATGAGATCTGATACTGTCAAACAGCAATGTTGTTTTTTTTTTTGCATCAGAAAAACAAAAACACAAAATGTGTTGTTAATTAATTTTTGAAGAGAAACCTCATGTGTTTCGATGTTAAACAAAACAATTTTATTTTTAATAACAGAAAAACAAAAGAAAACAAAATTATCGAAGACGTTTGTCTTTTAAAAGTGCATCTCGAAGTGCAATCTAAATAAAACAAAAATGAGATAATAAAACAACGAAAATCAATAAATGAATGAAACCTGTTTGTCTCGAAAGGATCGTTTTTGTTTTTTTCTTAGTTTTGGTTTAAGCATTTGGAAGTTCTTATTCTTGAGTTTTTCTTTATTCGTCGTTCCGGCGTGGCCTTTTTCTTTCTTCCATTTGCCAAATTTGGCTCGTCCTTCTCTACCGGCCTAAAAACAATATTCGAAAATGAATCGATCTGAGCAAAAGCTTTGTTTTCTTTACAAGAACAGTTTCAAGACGAGATTCTTTATCATGCGATCGTTTCTTTTGAACTCGTTCGATGTCTTTCAACGAAATTAAATTCGAACTAAAAAGAAAAAGTTTTTGTTGGTCGTTGAAAGAGGAAAAAGAATGTCGAACTTGTTTTGTGATTTGTTATTATCTTCGTCTTCATCGGAATCCGTGTCGATCGAAATGAATTTTCGTTTCTTCGTATTGGAAATCGATTCCTCGTAACGATTCTTTCTTCGATCTTGAATTTTCTTTTTCATTTGAATGATTTTCAATTGTTCGAAATCTTTTTGTGTTAAGATCTTTTGCGAACTAATTAGCATCGCTTTTTCACGTCGTTCTTCTTCAGTCATTGCAGGTTTACTTTCTTCTCCTTCTTCGTCTTCTCCTTTTTCTTGTTCATCTTCATCGTCTTGTTCTTCATCTTCCGATTGTGAAACTTCGACCCAACCTTCTTCTTCATCATCATCGTCTTCTTCTTCGTCTTCATCATCGGTTTGTTGTTGTTGTTGTTGTTGTTGGTCATCATCTGGTTGTAGAAGTGCTTCAGCTCCTTCGAGATATGATTTGACATTTGTTTGTCCGTAATCTAACGGAACAAGTTCTCGTTGAAATTCCGTTGGTTTGCCTCGATCTTTTCTTTCTAAAAGTTGCGGATTTTTCTCTCGAAAAAGTTGAATTAACGATCGAGCCGATGCTTGAACTGATTTATCTCGATAAGATTTATATTTGGAAAGATCTTGCAGCAAATCTTCATCAATCGCTAAATAACATCTCGCACAAATCTCTCGAATTGTATTCAAACCAACGGCCATCACTTCACTGGAATTTCGTTCGGTAATGAAATTATTCGCAATTGTTTTGCAAATACTTTGTAGAACATCCGGTGGAACGAGTTCGTGCGATGCTTGAGCAACGAACAGAAGGATTTTCGTGACTTGTCGTTGATGTGGTTGAATATATCGTTGTAAATATGGATAAAAATTCAATAATAACAATTGATGAAGACCAATTAAACGAGAAATTAAATCTTGATGAAGTAATTTCACTTCGAATCGTTCGTTCGACGATTCCAATTGACGGAATAGACGTTCGACAAAATCTATATTCGAAATGCGAATCATATCGATTTGTTTTGATGAAAAAGCCGAACGAACAAACCTTGAGGATCGTAGAGAAGATGCAAAGCCGAATAATCGAAAACTTCATTTTTCTTTTTCTTTTTTTGTTTCTTTAAAATAAAATAAAAAAAAACAATCAAAAAATAGTTTTCAGTTGATCGATAAAAGACGAACTTCAAGTGCTCGTATAGCTCGTTCAGCTTTTTTCTTTCGTTTGGCCGATTTCTTTCCAACACGATGTCCAAGTAGAATTTCTTTTCTCGTTGTTTTCTCATCCTAAATCAAACCAAAAGCAAAAATCCTTCGAATGAATTCTTCAAATCAACGAACATCATCGGAATCCGAATCTTTGTCATCTTCTTTCGATTGATTATTTCCCAAGAAGAAATTCAATGCAGCTACTTGAACCTTCAAACAACGATCATCATTTGAAAATAAAATCAAAATCAAAGACAAACTTTGGCAGTTTTAGAGAAACATGTCGAAGCAATGATATTCACCGATTTCGCATCATTCCAAATGTTTTTTCGATATAAATCGATCATAATATCCTTCAAATTTCATTTTTCAACAGAGAAAGAGAGAAGAAAAACGAAACTTACTAAAGCCATTTTAACAGCATTGGCGTTACTTTCTTTGATAATTGTCGACATAAAATTTTGTAAAGCCTATTGAAAATGAAAATCAATTGAAAACGAACAGAAAATGAAACGAACACTATTCAATTTGATATTTTTATGTTTTTCATTTTGTTTTTTAATATCATTGATAATATGTGTTTGAATAGTGACACGTAAAAGTCGATCTTGACATTGTAATAAACGAAGAAAGAACAATTCACACAAAGGAATACATTCGATTAAACCGCGATTTCGCATTAGAATCAACGCTCGAACGAGAATCTCAACGAAAAAGAAAAAAACAAACAAATCTTTGATTTGATTTCAATTGTTTTTAAATTACAAGTCGAATATCATTATTCAACACAGTTGAATACAATCGAAGAACGTCCATAAACATTTGTGGCAATTCTTTGCAATCATCGGGATAACAATGTGCGACCTTTGGATCGTTTTCAATTGAAAAAGAGACAAGTTAGTCGAAATGAAATGTTACTTGAGAAACAAATGAAATGTTTTCAGCTAAAGATTTATTCCAAATGTCGGGCTTTGCTGTTAATTCACGAAATTGACTTTCGAAATGAAGATATTGAAGTTTGAACTAAACAAGTTTCGTTGAAGATTTTCAAAAGAAAAGAAAACAAATTGATTTACATCTTCTCGATACGCATCGGCATCTCGTTTTATTAAGTTTTGTAGATGAGGTAAATTTCGAGTTAATCGATCGCTTGCTGACATTTTCTCTTTCTGAAATCAAAATAATCTTGTATTTCGTTAGAACCAAGTCATTCATTCGACAAAGATTCAACTAATAGAAATCGATCTATTCTAAAGGAAGTTATATTAGGAGGCATTTTCCTTGAGCGACATCTAATTTATTCGAAAGAAAAAAGAAATATTCTAATCTGCAGTCTAGACCAAGTATTTAGAGGTCCTTTGCAGTATTGACATCTATCTTA
>Ga0209963_1002119_pt1 | contig 10540 bp, 8 predicted proteins | sample ThiBio_1000_biof_2_FD_183957 | JGI IMG/M metagenome (GOLD analysis project Ga0209963, IMG submission 183957) | Wastewater bioreactor microbial communities from Cape Town, South Africa - Thiocy_cont_1000_biof (SPAdes) | ecosystem: Engineered > Bioreactor > Thiocyanate-remediating >...
TTCACACTGACCTGAAGGAAGCTTGTGGCGGCGAGCTGATCGCGGGGATCGTCATCGATCCCGCCGATCAGGTCGAACCGGATTTCTGCAAGAGGCATCTGAGCAAATCGCGCCCGGAGACCTTTTTCCAGCAATCGCGCCTTCGCCGACCGATCCAGACCCGTCAGAACGAAGACCATGCTATTCTCGAAGCCGCCCAAGGCGGTGATCGCAACCTTCGTTGTTGCCGGGGGCGGAGTGCCGCGCGTGCCGCGTACCAGCACACAATCGGCTCCTCTGTCCTCCAGCTGAATGGAGTCGAGCTGGACCGTGACGTCAGGGTTGAGGTAGTCGACGCCCTGTATCTCGTAGAGCAGCTGAGCAGTGACGGTGCCGGTGGTGACCGCGCCACCAGTATTCGCGTGCTTGGTGATCACGCAGCTGCCGTCGCGCGCGATCTCGGCAATCGGAAAGCCAGGACGGATCAGATCGGGAAGAGAAGCGAATCCCGAGAAGTTGCCCCCGGTCGCCTGTGTGCCGCATTCTATCACGTGCCCCGCCACTACGTCGGAGAGCGGCCGGCCCGTATCGAGATGCGTTAACGCATGACCGGCAGCCTTCAGCTCGCCAAGGCGAGGGAGGACGTCGTCGCCTTCGATATGTGCGACCTTGAGCGGGACATTGCGTTCGCCGCAAAGACGACGCAGCCGTTCGGCCAGAATTGACGGCGCCAGGCCTCCGGCGTTCACGACCACCTTTATACCCCGCGCCGCGATCTCCTCGAGCAGGGGCGCGATCTGGCGCTCGAACGTCTTCGCGTATCCTGCCTCGGGATCCTTGAGCCGGTTTTTGGCAAGCACCAGCATCGTCACTTCTGCTAGGTAATCACCGGTGATAACGTCGATGTCGCCGCCGCGAAGCACCTCCGCCATGGCGTCGAACCGATCGCCGTAGAAACCGGAACAGTTCGCGATCCGGACTGGCCGCGCCTGGGGATCCCCTGTCATCGCTCGCCTCCAAAGGCGCCCGCTCGACGCCAGCTTTCAATGGTATCGCTGTTTGCGCAAAGCAGCTCGGACAGAATGTCGGTCGTCGCGTTGCCCAGGGCGGGAGCCGGACGAACGGCTACCGTTGTCTCGCTCAGCCGGATGGCCGAACCGGGAACGGGCACACGCCCTCTAACGGGATGCTCCACCTCGCGGATCATACCCCGCTCACGCAGGTGCGGGTCTTGTGCGACCTCGTGAACCGTGAGCACTGGCGCTGACGGGACCCCATTGTCCGCCAGAAGCCGCACCAATGACCAGCGATCCTGCCGAGCGGTCCATGCCTCGATCACCGCGTCCAGTTCGTCCATGTGCTCGACACGCGCGTGACGGTCGGCAAAGCGCGGATCGGTCGCCAGATCTGCTCCCCCGGCTAATTCCATCACGCCGACGGCGTGACGCTCGCTTGCTGACATTATCGCGATATGGCCGTCGCTGGCGCGATAGACATTGTACGGCGCCACCGCCAGGCCGCTGTGACGATTGCCCGTGCGCTCCGGGACCACGCGCGTAGGATCATTGTAGATCGCGCCGAGCACGGAAGCGAGCGCGGGATAGATCGTATCGTGCATGGACACCTCGACTACCTGCCCGCGGCCAGTCTTCTCCCGTTGATAAAGTGCAGCGGCGATGCCGCCGAAGAGATGAATCCCGCCCATGATGTCCGCGAAGGCCGGACCCGCCTTCGTCGGTGAGCCATCGGGAAAGCCCGTCGATGCGATCACCCCTGACATCGCCTGGACCGTTATGTCCATTGCGGACATGTTTGCGTACGGCCCGGAGCTGCCGTACCCCTTGCCCGAGGCGATAACCAGGCGCGGATTGTGAGCCAGAAGCGAGGCCGCAGGGAACCCCATGCGATCGAGTGCCCCTGGGGCGAAGTTCTCGATCAGCACGTCGACCTGAGCGATCAGGTCCATGAAGACCGAGCGTCCTGCGGCAGACTTGAGGTCGAGAACGATGCTCCGCTTGTTCGAGTTGAGCATGGTGAACTCGTGCGTCTCCACCTCGTCGGTGGACCGATACCGCAATCTCTCGCCGCCCGGGGGTTCGACCTTTATGACGTCGGCTCCGAGCAGGCCCAAGAGAAGTCCACAATACGGGCCATTATAAATCTGTCCGAGATCAAGGACTCGGACACCATCAAATGCGGACACAGCCACCACCTGTTCAGAATTTGAATTGAAAACCGGCTGTGAAATATCGGCCGATCACATCATAAAGAGAGAAGTTGGTACTACGATATCCGCCATAGGGAATGGTGGGAACAATTGGCGGCTGTCGATCAAATAAATTGTTCACGGTAATAAAGAACTGCCCATTGGTGATTGCATTCGAGACATTCCATTTGGCCGTGAGATCTGTGTACCACACAGAGCCGACATGATTGTTCGAGAAGGTGCCGGGGGGCGCAGTGGTGTCGATCTTGCCAGAACCGATGAAGCGTTCCTGAACGAACAGATCAAACGAGGGATGGGCGTAATTCGCCGAGAAGGTGCCGCCCCAGCGAGGAGTACCCGACGTTCCGATATCGCCGGCTCGCTCGATGGGAGGTGTTCCGGGAAGCGTCGTCTCGAATTTGTCTAAATAGCTGAGCAGGCCGCGCAGTCTGAGGTTGCCCTCGCCAAGTGGTGCGGAATACGAGAGCTCCGCGTCGACACCACGGCTCTTTATCGACGAGAGATTCAGGGTCGGGATCAGGAGCGTCAGCTGGCCGTTATTGGTGATCTGCGCGCATGCGGGCTGAAAGCCCAGGTTGCACTGATCGATTGTCTGTTGCGGTGTAAGCTGTGCGATCGCTCCCTTGAGGTCGATGCTGTAGTAATCGACCGATAGGTTGAAGCGCGGCAGGAAGGGCGGCTTGAACACCGCTCCCGCGGTCAGCGTGTCCGCCCGTTCTGGCGCGAGATCCGGGTTGCCGCTGCGCCGCCCGATAAAGGCGGTGGTCGCATTGTTGTAGAGAACGGTGCCCTGAATGCTGACCGGTCCAGTAAACAGTTCCGACACGTTCGCGGCCCGGATGTCGCGCGAGCGGGTCACGCGCAGCCGCAGCGCCTCGACCGGGTCATAGACCGCGCCGGCCTTCCACGCCCAAAGCGAACCGACGGTGCTGTAGTCGATGAGCCGAGCCGCCCCGTTTAGCGACAGCGACTTGCCGACCGAGGAATCCTTCAGCAGTGGGAGTTCCGCTTCGACGAAACCCTCCCGGACATCATAGCTTCCGCGCAGCGGCTGGGGGTTCGAGAGGAAGTACGATCCACGCTGGCCGACAAATGACGTGGGTAGTCCACGCACGCCCACATTCGAGATGACGGTTTGCGACAGTTCGTCAGACGTCTGCCGCGCCTGCTCGCGACGATATTCGAAACCGGCCGCGATGCTTAGTGGGCCTGCGGGAAGTTCGAGCGGCGACCCGCGTACGGTGAGCGAAGCGACGTCTTGGCGGAGCTTGAGAACCTGCACGGCCGTGCCCATGAAGTAGTCGCGCGCTTCAGCACTGACCGAACCGTCGCCGAAGAGGTTCACCGGAACGCAGCCCGGATCGTAGCCTTGCAGCGTGGAGCGGCAGACAATCCGCTTCGTGGCTGGATCAACGACAGCATCCGCGGCGGCGAACAGGCGGCGGTAGATGGGGTTGTTGTAGGTATCCACTTCGTAATCGTTGGCACCATGCGAGGCATAGCCTTCCAGGTGCCAGTCACCGCCGAGCTTTGCGTCAAAGCCACCGGCAACCCTCCAGGTATCGCTGCGCGCGGCGACCCGGGAAAAACCGAAGTCCCGGTCTACCCGTGCTAGCCTGAAGGACGTCGTTCCCGTTCGCGCCAACGCCGCCTGGATGTCTTGCGGGAGATAGGCGTTGTCGGCAAAGATGGTGAAGGCAGTGCCGGCTGTTTGGCTTGAGCGCGATACGTCGTAACCCGAGGTCGACCGTGCGCCGGACCCTTCGAAAAATATGCTGAGACTCTCGCTCGCCTCCGCCGTGACGCGCCCGAAGATGCTGTACGATTCCAGCCCCGAAGTGAAGCCGAACTGCGATGGTGCGCCGTCCCCGCCGATCATGGTCGTGGACGTCACGGCAGTGCCGAACCGAAACGGGGCGCTGACACCCCCGGGTAGGAACTGCGTGTTGGCCAAGGGGCCGCCCACGATCAGGCCGCCGAACGTGGCGTTGGAAGCGACTGTTGGGGCGATCAGCCGGGCGGGCGGTGCATTGGGGTTGACGATGATCGCATAGGCAGCGTCGGCCCATGGACGGCTATGCGCACCCGGTATCTCGTCGGTCGCGCGGTATTCGGCGCTTGCGATGAAATGGACGCGATCGCCGAGCAGGCTGGCGCCGTAACTCAGTGCAGCCTGTCGCGATCCGCCGTCACCCTCGTCAGAGATTCCAGCTTGGACGCGCGCACGAACGCCGGTGAAGTTCTTGTCGAGAATGAAGTTCACCACGCCGGCAACGGCGTCGGAACCGTATGCGGCGGAGGCGCCGCCCGTGACCACCTCCACCCGGGAAATCAGATCCTGCGGGAACAGGTTGATGTCAGGTGATCCGGCAGCGCTCGATGCAACCACGCGTCGCCCATCCAGCAGCGTCAACGTGCGCTGCGGTTCAAGGCCGCGCAAGGACAGGAAGCTGGCGCCGTTGCCCCGCACGCCGGACGGCCCGGCGGTCGAGGCGCGCGACGAGTTACGGAATTGCGGGAGCTGCGTTATCGCATCCGTCAATGAGGCGGGCGCAGCCGCCCGGAGATCGCTGGTGGTCGTCACTGTTACCGGCGTGGGGGACGCAAAGCCGCTATTGAGTCGGCTGCCGGTGACAATGATGTCGTCCGAACCCGTTGCTGCCGTCGGGCTCGGGGATTCGGCTGCCAAGTCGCTGTTGGTTCGCTGGCCAGCGTCCGCCGAGCCAGCGCACTCGGCTGTTGTTGCCTGTCCAGGGATGGAAGCGCAGTCGCTCTGATCCGGGCTCACCTGGGTGGTTTGTTGCGTCTGCGCAGCGGCGCTTCCCGCGTAGGCCATAAGCACGGCTAAAATCGACGACGAACCCAGATATCTCATTTTAGTCTCTCCCCGCCAAAGTTTCTTGTTTCCAGTTCGTCTTCAACTCCGAAGGTCTTCGGGAATGGACCGCCGCGCCGTGTAGAAGAGCCATGCCGGCACCAGCGCTACGAAGCTCGCCATCATCAGGGCCACCTGAACTCCTCGACCAGGTCCAAGCTTCCAGCCAACTCCGAGCCAGTCACTCAGCAGTCCGACGGCAAGCGGGCCAAGTCCCAGACCGATCAGGTTCAAGATTAGCAAGAGGACGGCGGTAGCAGTTGCGCGCATCTCCTTTGGGACCACGCTCTGCTGAGTAGTGTGGACCGGACCGAACCACATCGCGTTGAAGAGACTCGGAACGGCAAGCAGCAGCAGGGCGAAGCCGGCGTCGGGTGTAATTATAGCGATGATGAAGGTCGGAATCGTCAGCAGCGCCGCCATCGAGGGTACGGTTCCGTAATGCCTCACGTCGCCGCGCGCGATCCGATCTGCCAGCTGGCCGCCGAGCCATACCCCAAGCAGTCCGGCAACGCCGTGCGCGAGGCCCAGCGCAAGCCCGAGAAATCCCGCTCGCTGAAGACCGACGCTTGCGGCCATGTCCGCGAGCTGAGCACCGTGCTGGCGGAAGAAGAAGGACGCAACAAAGGGAGCCTGACCGTAACTGACGAACGCTTGGAACGCCGTCGCCAGAACAAACAGGCGATACGAGCGGATACGAGCGAGCGCCCTGAACGTGTCACCATAGCCTGGCCGCCGATCTTGCGTGGCGACGACCGCGCCTCCCCTGGAGCGTGGTTCGCGCAGGATGAGCATGGCAGCCACGCCCATCAGGACTCCAGGCGCGCCAACGATGAGAAAGGCATGCCGCCACCCCACCCAATCGAACAACAGGCCGCCCAACGCGAGGCCCAACAACGACCCGAGGGGTACGCCCATGTGGTAGTGCGCGAGGGTCGAGGCACGCTTTTCCGGCGGAGCATAGTCCATGATCAGGGAGGTTGCCGGTGGGGTGAGGCCGGCCTCGCCGATGCCAACCCCCACCCGTGCGGCGAGCAGCTGCACGAAGCTCCCGACGAACCCGCAGGAGGCGGTGAACAGGCTCCAGAGCACAACAGCAACCCCGATGATGCGGGGACGATGGGCGCGGTCGGCGAGACGGGCGATCGGAAGGCCCGCGAGTGTATATAGAACCGCAAAGGCCAGGCCCGACATGAGGCCGATCTGCCAGTCCGCCAGATCCAGTTCGGCCTTGATCGGCTCCGCAAGGATGTTGATGATCTGGCGGTCGAGGAAGCTCAGCGCAAACAGCACCAATAGCAGCGAAACCGCCGCCCGCCGATAGGCCGGGGGCTGTGGCGGCAATTCCGGCCGCGCTTGGTCCTCCAACCCCACTAATCCCTCCACCGCTCTGTTTAAACGTTCCGTATTGCGGAACGGCGTTCCCGTCAAGCGGAACTCTGTTGACGTTTTTCTCTTGGTGTGCCATCGGTCCACAGGCCGACACGGGAGGGCAGCAGACGATGAACGAGGCTCTCGAAAGCTACAGGCGGGAGATGCAGGGCCGGATCGGCCTGCGTCATCGTCAGGAAATCGGCTTGATCGATGCTAGAATTATCGGGCGCTATGCCGTCGCCATCAATGATGCGGACCCATTAAGGTTCGATCCCGATCATGCCCGCAAGTGCGGGTTCGAGGATGTAGTTGCCTCGCCGAACTTGCTGTCGGCCGTAACGGATTGGACGGCGGGAAGCTTCGAGTCGGGCTTGGCTCCGGACGGCATCCGACGAGATCCCGCCACGGCGTCGCTGCGTGTGATGGGTGCCGGCGAGCGGTTGGAACTGCTTCGACCCATTGTGGCTGGCGTGTCGCTCATTGAAGAGCAGGTTGTCGAGCGAGTGGAGGTGAAACAGGGTCGGTCCGGACCCATTGTGTTCGTGACCACCCGGCATGAATTCAGCGACAAGGATGGCGTCATCTACAACAGGAATTGGCGTACCATCCTTGCCCGGGCCGAAAGGGAGGATCATTGATGGTGCGCTACGTGTCTGGCGATCGCTTGCCGGAAAGGGTCATGCGCCCGTCGGCGCTGCAACTGTTCCGGTTCAGCGCGGTGACGTGGAACGGCCACCGCATCCACTTCGACCGGGAATGGGCACTGCACGAGGGGCACGGAGGCCTGGTCGTCCATTCTCACCTGCACGCCGCCCACGCGTTGAGCGTGCTGACGACCGGGTTGGGGAGCGACTGGCACACCAGTCACGCCGACTACCGTATCGTTCGTCCCGCTGTGGCGGGCGACGACCTAACCGCTTCGGCGCAGATTTCGGACGTGTCTGATGAGGGCGATGTGATGCACCTCACGCTCCGTGAGGTCAATCAGCGCGGCGAGACCTGTCTCGAAGGAACGGCGATTGTGAGGCGCACATCGTGAGTGGGTTGTCGATCCGCGCGGCATGGCGGCCGCTCGATCGAGAGCATGCCGAGGCTCTGATCGCAACGCTTGGAGTTTACGAAATTGCAGATGCGGCCGGACGAACCCTGATGATCGGCTACGCCGGAGGGCGCTCAAGGTTCGGGTTGCGTTCCGTGATAACTCAACTGATCGGAGGGGAGGGTACGCAATTCCGGGTCGAGTATAACATGCAATACCTCTCGCGATGGAAAGAACTTCTGATGGACTTTCGCTCAATAAACGGGAGTCTTCCACCGCTTAATTCTGACGATGACGGATTTAGACTTGGACACCTCGGGCCGGTCAGAGGAGCAAGGACATGATAGATTTCACGCCGACCGAAGAACAGCAGGCGCTAATTGAGATCGTGCGACGCATCGTGCGCGATGAGATTCTTCCGCTCGAGGCGGAGCTGGACCCAGATGCCGCGGAACTCAGGCCCCAAGACTACCAGCGCCTAAAACGCATGGTGCAGGATCTTGGCCTGTACGGGATGGATATCCCCGAGGAATTTGGCGGTCCGGGCCTTGATGTCACGACCCGTGCCTTACTGGCGATGGAAATGACGCAGCACCGCGGGGGCTTGTACACGGCCTGCTATGGCATCTTCGGCGGTGCAGGGCTGGCCCAGTTGTACGAAGCAACCGACGACCAGAAGCAGCGCTACCTGTTCCCGACGCTGCGTGGAGAGAAACGCGGATTTTTCGGGCTCAGCGAACCCAGCGGTGGAAGCGACCCCGCCCGGGCAATCCGCACGCGCGCCGTGCGCGACGGCGACGACTGGATCATCAACGGTTCAAAACTGTGGATTAGTGGTGCCGACGACGCCGACTACGGTATCGTCTTCACGCGGTCCGGTGAAGGTCGAGAGGGCATCACGGCCTTCATCGTGGACACCGACACTCCGGGTTTTCAGGTCCGTCGCGTAGTCCATACGCTGCGATCCGCGCACTATGCGACCGAGCTGTCGTTCGACGATGTGCGAGTATCGGACGCGCAGCGCCTTGGTCCCGAGGGAAAGGGCTTTGCGCTCGCGAACGATCGTCTCAGTGCCCAACGCATCCCTTATGCCGCGCAATGCATCGGGGTCGCGCAAGCCGCGCACCGAATGGCGGTGGACTATGCAAAGCTGCGCGAGACGTTTGGTCAGCCGCTGGCGGCGCGTCAGGGCATCCAGTGGATGCTGGTGGATAACGAAGTGGACCTGCGCACCGCGCGCCTGCTGGTCCTCGCAGCCGCCGCCAAAGCGGATCGTGGTGAACCCTACCGCACGGAGGCGGCGGTTGCCAAGATCGTGGCCACGGAAGGCGCAGGTCGCGTCGTGGACCGTGCCATCCAAATCCATGGCGGCCTCGGCGTCAGCAAGGACCTGCCACTCGAGCGCTGGTATCGCGAGTTGCGCATCCGCCGTATCGGCGAGGGGCCGACCGAGGTCCAGAAAATGATCATCGCGCGCGATCTGCTCGGCAAGATTGCCGGTTGAAGCAAACGCGGCGCAGATGGACACGCGAGCATGATCTGCCTACTCAAAAAGTATGCACATGTTACCGGAAAAGGAAGTAGTGCGCTGCATGCTGTGGCGGGTACATGTGGGTGATTGCCAGTGACTCCGGCCGTGCTGCGCACGTTGCGCATACTCGACTTTCTGTCCCGCGCCGGCACCCAGCGACTGTCCGATATTGGACGGCACTTCGCCCTGCCGAAGAGCAACGTGCATCGTCTGCTGCAAAGCCTCATGGAAGAAGGGTTCGTGCAGCAGGAGGGGGACACTGGCCGCTATTTCGCGAGCATGAAGGTCTACGAACTTGGTGCGATGATCGCCGAACGAAACCCGGTGCGGCGTGCAGCGGCTTCCTTCGTCCAGCAGCTCCACCAGAACACCGGTGAAACCGTTGCCCTCGCAATCATGGTGGACACCGACATCGTCTATATCGATCGTGTTCTCTCCCCCAACCCGCTCCGCGGATCGTTGCGGGAGGGATGGCGGATCCCAGCGGCATTCACCGCCGCAGGAAAGGTGGTTCTGGCAAATCACCCTGACGGAATTGCGATGCTTGACTGCATCCTGACGAGCGAACCGGAAGCGCGCGATCTTGTCCGCGACGATCTGCTGGCGGAGTTCGAGCAAATTCGCGAGCGAGGCTATGCGGTGAGCCGAAGCGGCTGGACCCGCGGCATCAACAGCATTGCCTGCCCGGTCGGTGGAAGCGGAAGCGCGCCAAGCGGTGCCTTAGCGCTAGTCGTTCCAACCGAGCGCATGGCAGAGAGCGACATACCCTCCGCCGCGCTGGGCGTGATGAGTGCGGCCGCCAAGATCAACAGCCTCCTCACCGGGAGTTAGATCTCTATCCCGTTGGCGTTCGAAGTATGGTGCGGAAAGTCGTCGGCGAAGACAGGGTACCGGCAACCCGTTGATGCCGCGATTTTCGAATGTGCCGATCTGAGAGAACGGCGGAACAAGCCGATTGCATTGGCGGCGGCGACGATAATAGCGAACGGTGCGGCTCCAACGGGCGAGCGGGTCCTCCTCCTCGATCTGCGACGGACTTTCGATTCTCTGCGTCCCACGGTCTCTCAGCCAAGTCCAGGGCGAGTGTCCGGATTCATTCGGCCGTGATCTTGGCAGTGGAAGCAGCATGTTCGACCGTCGTCAGCCATCCAAACGATAGGTGAGGGCGGCTCTCATTGTAGCCGCGCCGCCAAGAAACGATCTTTGCCCGCGCGTCCTCCCGGGACAGGAACCGGTGCGTGTTCAGGCACTCTTCCCCAAGGCGGCTGTTGGACCACTCCACCGGATCAAGTGCAATTTCAGGTCGTAATACGGGTTTTGTAGCGGCGGCTGCCGTCGGCATCCTTTCGGCACTACGGCAACCGCCCAATCTGACGGCGATGTGCCTCCTGAGTAAGCGTGGCCGGTAGGGCGCCTTGCTATTGCGGCCGGCTCTTCTGGTAGGCGACTTTGCCGGCATGGCGGCGCATGGCGATGGTGGCGAGGGCGCGTCGGGTGAAGCGTTCGTCGATGTCG
>Ga0209963_1002124_pt1 | contig 10521 bp, 17 predicted proteins | sample ThiBio_1000_biof_2_FD_183957 | JGI IMG/M metagenome (GOLD analysis project Ga0209963, IMG submission 183957) | Wastewater bioreactor microbial communities from Cape Town, South Africa - Thiocy_cont_1000_biof (SPAdes) | ecosystem: Engineered > Bioreactor > Thiocyanate-remediating >...
GAGCACTGCCTCACCAAGACCTCACCAACGTTGATACTGTAGCGCATTTACGTGGCGATCCACCACGAAGGAGCTCACTCTCACACCACCAAGCCCAGAGACAGACAGCGAGATAGAAGGCTGGCGAGAGCGAGATAGAGAGAGAGAGATGGTGCGTGAGAAGCGAGGGCAGCAAGCAACTAACCGCAACTGGTTGCAGTAGCAGTAGCCACTTCTCTCTCATCGACTATTCGTGACGGGCCGCAGCAGAAGCTGCTCGGAACCAACGAGACCCACTTGCTCGAGTGTGGCGTCCATTTGTCGGTAGTGTTGCATCGGCGGCATCATGCTCACGAGCTCGTATCGATCGGCCGTCAAGGTCGCATCGCTACGGCGCACAAACTCGTACACCAAGCGCACGGCATCCGAGCTCAGGAAGCGCCGCACGATGCGCGAGCCATTCGGCAGACGTATCGCGAGGTGCACCACGAGTGCGTTCGATTCCTCGGGTTCAGGCGGCAGTTCGACGCTCGGTGCAGGAGCAGCAGCAGGAACAGGAGCAGTAGCAGCCATGGCTTGCGGTGCCATACTCAACGCAATCGCAGCCAGCAGGTCAGCATCGTCATCGGGAGCCGGTGAGCTGGAGTATCGTCAGGTGCGAGTCAGTTATTGCCAGCTATTGATGCGTCGAGCGCGAGTAGGTCGGCTACTTACTCTGGAATGACGATCGGCGCCGGCGCCGAGGTGGTGGCAGCTGGTTGGTGCGCGAGCGAGGCACGAATGGCGGCTTGTAGCTCGTCGTCTTGGTCAAAGTCATCGTCGACATTGTGTGCGATAGGAACTGGGCCACGGCCGCCAGCGGGCATATTGTACCAGTTGCCCGTGCCGCCAGCTGCCAGCAGCGAAGCAGCGTATGTTGGCGGCATTGACAGGCAGTGTGCGGGCGCGTGAGTCGCTGTGCGTCAACAAACGTACACGATAGCTCGAGCGCATGACCCGCAGCAGGCAACGAGCCGAGCAGCACAAAGATGGCGAATCCGGACCGAACCAATGTATCGATCAGCACACTAGCGGTACGGCCGCATCCACACGCACCCGCAGACACGGAGAGAGATTCTTGATGAGTCGAGCTCCAACCGAGGTGGCGCGAATGTCGTCGTGTACCTGAGATAAAAGTCCGAAATGTACTCGGGCGCCTTGTTGAGGCTGTTGAGGTTGAAGAAGTGGCCTTCGAGCTTGCGGATCGTGAACCAATGCTCGTCGCGGTTGCATATCAGCGCATCGGCCTTGCTGTGTACCGTCACGAATCATCGCGTGTATCAGCACAAGCGCGAGCGATCGAGCGAGCGAACGAGTGCGTCAGGCAGCACGGCGTGAGTACGTGGGATCTTGCAGGTAGTCGACGGCCTCGGGACTGCGAAGAGGTACGGCCCGCAGGCCCCATGTGTTCAGCGCCTCGGAGAGGACCTGCAGCGAGAAGTTGCCGTCGTCGCCGACGTTGCCCGAGTCCTCGGCCATGTACTTGAGGAACTCGGGAGTCTCGTGGCCCATCTCCATCATGGCCTGCCGCTCCTGCTCGTCGAGGTGGCGCGCGATCGTCATGAGATCGACAGCCGTAAAGTACGCGCCCTGAAGCAGCGTATTCAGGCAATGAACTCCGCACAGACCGGCCTCTGCGTCGACATCGATCAGCGAGAATCAGCAATGCCCAGACGCAAGAGAGAGAGAGAGAGCAGGTAACTAACGAACCTTGAGGCTCCCAGTAGACACGAACCATGGTGGTCGCAGAGGCCTCTCAGAGAGGTTTTGTGGCACTAGAAGGCTGCACTACGCCACAAGATATCAAGATCGAGCGAGAGATATCAAGATATCAAGATATCGAGTTCGAGAGATGCTTGATGCAGAGCGGGAACAGCGAAATGGCGCCAAACCACGTCGCCACCTCGGGAGCCATCGAGTACCCACCCCACCCATCCAACCAAGCCAAGTACAACACGCCGAATCGATATCGGTCGTGAGGTCGCGATAGGCAGCAGCACGAACACCGCCGTGACAGCGAGTCGGTGCTCGTGCTCTCCCTTGCTCTCTCTGTCGTGGTGCTCGAGGTGTCGGCAGCGGCGAGGTCTCTTTCGCTCGCGCCCGCCGCCCTCGCGCACCTCGTGTCCCGCTCGCGCCCGCCGCCCGTAACCGACTCGTCCTCTCTCTCTCTCTCTCTTCCAGTGCTTGATAGCCTTCTCGTCGTGCACGTCGACTCTCCCCACGAAACCATGGCCGCTCGTGGTACGTGATGCACCGCGATATGATAAGATACGATACTAAACCGAAACATCGCGCTCGATATCTCTCTCTCTCTCTCTCTCTCTCTCTATCAGCCCACGACCCAGCGTACTTGTTTACGCGCTCAACACAAGCCATCATGTACAACTGGAAGCCACTGCCAGTGCAGCGGATGCTGGACTTTGACTACCTGTGCCAGCGTCCGACGCCGTCGTTGGCGGCGCTCGTGTCGCCCGGCACGCAGAAGGGCAACCACAAGGTGTTCTTCGGGCCGTCAGAGATCATGATCCCCGTGTACGCCACGGTGCAGGCGGCGGCGCAGGCGCACCCCGACGCCACGGTCTTCATCAACTACGCGTCGTTCCGCAGCGCGTACGAGAGCTCGGACCAGGCGCTCGACGAGCCGACGCTCCAGACCGTCGTCATCGTGGCCGAGGGCGTGCCGATCAGCGACGTGCGCCGTCTGATCGCCAAGGCCGCGCGCAACCACAAGGTCATCATCGGCCCGGCGACCGTCGGCGGCATCCAGGCCGGCGCCTTCAAGATCGGCGACACGGCCGGCATGATGGACAACATCGTCGCGTGCAAGCTCTACCGCCCGGGCTCGGTCGGCTTCGTCTCCAAGTCCGGCGGCCTCTCGAACGAGCTCTACAACATTCTCTCCAAGACCACCGACGGCCTCTTTGAGGGCATCTCGATCGGTGGCGACGTCTTCTCGGGCTCGACCTTTGTCGACCATGCACTGCGCTACCAGAACATTGCCGAGATCAAGATGATCGTCATTCTCGGAGAGCTTGGAGGTGACAACGAGTATGGCATTGGTATGTCGCGATCTCTCAATCTCACTCATTGCTGATTCACTGACTGATTGACTGACTGATTGATTACGATTCACTAGTTGATGCTCTCAAGTCGGGTAAGATCACCAAGCCTGTCGTGGCGTGGGTCTCGGGTACGTGCGCTGCCATGTTCCCGACCGAGGTGCAGTTCGGTCACGCCGGCGCCAAGAGCGGTGGCCAGGACCGTGAGTCGGCCGCCGCCAAGAACGCTGCACTGCGAGACGCCGGCGCCGTGGTGCCAAGCTCGTTCGACGGCCTGGCGCAGGCGATCGCCGACACCTACCAGCGCCTGGTGTCGGAGGGCGTCATCGTCCCGAAGCCCGAGGTACCGCCGCCCGAGATTCCGCTCAACTACACGTCGGCCACCAAGGAGGGCCGTGTGCGTCGCGCCACGGGCATCATCTCGACCATTTGTGACGATCGAGGGGAGGAGCCTACGTATGCCGGTTATCCCATCTCGGAGCTCATGGAGGGTGTACGTATCTCGATCATCACAACCACTACCACCAATCCGTTCTTGATGAGTGAGGTATTGACATTGATTGACATGGTTATTGGCACTCGGATCAATACACACAGGATGCGTCGATCGGTGATGCGATTGCACTGCTGTGGTTCAAGCGACGCCTGCCGCGATACGCCACCAAGTTCATCGAGATCATTCTGTTCCTCGTGGCCGACCACGGTCCGTGCGTGTCGGGTGCGCACAACACGATCGTGGCGTCGCGCGCCGGCAAGGACCTCGTGTCGTGCGTGTGCTCCGGCATGCTCACCATCGGCCCGCGCTTCGGTGGTGCGGTCGACGACGCCGCGCGCTGCTTCAAGCGCGCGGTCGACGACGGCCTCGAGCCCGACGCCTTCGTCGAGGACATGAAGCGCAAGGGCCTCCGCATCCCGGGCATCGGGCATCGCATCAAGAGCGCCGGCAATCTCGACAAGCGCGTCATCCTCATGAAGGAGTACGCCAAGCAGCACTTTCCCTCCACCAAGTACCTCGACTACGCGCTGCGCGTCGAGCACTACACGCTGCAGAAGGCCAACAACCTGCTGCTCAACGTCGACGGTTGCATCGGCTCGCTCTTCCTCGACCTCATGGACTCGTGCGCCTCGTTCACCAAGGAGGAGATGCAAGAGATTGTCGAGATCGGCTACCTCAACGGCCTCTTTGTGCTCGGTCGTACGGTGGGTCTCATCGGCCACGCCCTCGACCAGAAGCGTTTGAATCAGCCCTTGTATCGCCATCCGTGGGATGATGTCATGTGTACGTTGGTGCCATCAACAATGCCATCAACAACAACAACTGCTAACACTGGGCTCGATCGTGTAGACACTTCGTAAGGTGGCTCACTCGCCCGTTCGTTCGTTCTCTCTCTCTCGCTAGCTCGCATTGGTACGGTACCAATTTTGTTGCAGCCCTGCCTCCCGTCCTTCTCTCCATGCATTCGCTACTTGCCTATCTACCATTTGTGCGACAGCGTTCCGTCGTCAACATTGGCGTGGCGTTGCTCGCTTCTCTTTGAAAGCAATAGTATCCCGCAATCGCTCTCGATATCATCAAGTGCTTCAATGCTTGCCTCTTTGTTACAATTCGCTGGCAACCGCTGCCGTTGCTGCTGCCACTACCACCACTACAACTACTACTACTACAGCTCTTGGAGGATTCAGCAGCGCTATCTGCTGGTGCTTAGAGCTCGTCGTCGTCGTCGTCGGTGATCGAGAAGTTGGACTTGCTGCCGGTGGCCTCGATGACGACGCTCGGCGCCGTGTCGCTCGGCTGGTAGCCGTGGCTGCCATGCGGCGACGGCATGCCCGAGACCGAGACCGTGAGGCGAGCCGAGCGCAGCTCGTACGTGGTCGTGAGCAGCGCCACCAGCAGCAGCGCGATGACGACGTACTGCACGCCGCCCGAGGCCTCCTTGTCGATCGCGTTGAACAGGAAGCCCGCGAGCGCCACGGCGATCACCTCTCCGGTCGCCACGATGGCACGCAACAGCGAGAGCCAGAACGGCGCTTGCTCCAGCACCGACGCTGCTGCCAGTGCCACGACGGCTCCCGTCGCCACGATGTAGAAGAAGGCCAGCAGCATCAGGTCTGCGCAGCGCGAGCAGCGTCAGCATCGAGGTATAAGGCCAGCGCCGCTGCTCGTCCGACGTACGTGGTCCGAGGAACACATGCAGCGGTACGCTCGCCACGATACCGAGCGAGAAGCCAGCCAGCGATCCGAAGACGCCCACTGCGCCGGTGGCAACGTGCAGCGCCACGGTGCGCTTGGTCGACAGCATCGAGATCGGGCGCTTGGCGTTGGCGCCCACGAGCCACAGCGCCACGCTCACGAGCACAATCAGCAGGCCACTCACCGTCAAGCCATACGCAAACACATACGACTCTACACGCACACGCACACACGGGTCGCGTTAGTGTGTCGTGGCTGCTTGGTCACGCTCGCATCGCATCGCGGTACCGGGCGGGAAGTCGCCGATCGAGCTCGGCAGCGGCAGCGAGTACGGCGAGTGGTCTCGGCGTTCGGTGACGAACAGCGACACGCTCAGCGTCGAGACCACCAAGGCGCTCGCAATCGCAGGCACGGCAATCAACATGGATATGGAAGAGAGAGTGGCTTTCGAGCGAGATGCGCGAGGTAGCGAGACAGCAAGCAGATATGCTGCATTCCCTCGCTGCCTCCATCTCATCAACATCATCAACAACAGGATATCAATCTCATCAACATCATCAACAACAGGATATCAATCACATCATCATCAACAAGATATCAATCCCATCATCATCAACAAGATATCTGTCTCATCAACAACAGGATATCAACATCAACAACAGGATATCTATCCCATCAGGATATCAATCTCATCAACATCATCAACCTCACGATATCAATCTCATCAACATCAACAACAAGTTATCAATCTCATCAGGATATCAATCTCATCAGGATATCAATCTCATCATCAACATCAACAACAAGATATCAATCCCATCAGGATATCAATCTCATCATCAACAACAAGATATCAATCCCATCAAAGATATCAATCCCATCAACATCAGCAACCTCTCTCAAATGGAGTTTACAAGCACCGGCTTTCGGTTCGTTGCTGATACCAAGCGAGCGACAGGCGTCTACGACCACAAGTATGTCATTGTATCGCGCAGGTTACCAACTGGCGAGGTACGCAGCTCCCTTTATCGAACACCAGACCACCGCTGTGTCCTCGGCTGATCGTCTCTCGATCACCGATGGGTTGCGCCAGGTCGAGCGATGCTTCGTGACCATGCCGCTGAGCTACCACCAGAACATTGTCGACAAGTACGCGCAACAATCGGGCGATGCCGGATGCAAGGTGCTCTCGGTCCACGGTGGCGGCCTCGGTATTGTACCGCACTCCTCGCGCCAAGCGTGTCGAGCGCTCGACAAGAGGTGCACGCCGCAGCCGTATTGACGCAGTTGCGTGTGTGCGCAGTGACCATCGATCATGCCACCAAGTCGGTCTCGACCTACGGCCGCAGCGGTGGATTCGGACCTCCGGACATTGACGACGTCGAGCTGGTGCTGCGCTCGACGCTACCGAGCGACTACTCGATCCAGGTCTCGGTGACCGACTACATTCGAGGCTAAGTACGCGGCTCGCTCCTCGACACCTGCCGGCGCAAGAGCTGAATCTCGCGTGCCACTGCATCCGTCGCACTCGACGGCAGGAGAAGCCTCTCGGCCATATCGAGCGCTACGGCCGCCTCCGATACCCTTCTGTGCAACACGCCCCTTTGCATCGTAAACATACACACTCCTCACTACAGCAGTGCTGCAGCAACCACACACGATGAGCCGCCTATCGTTCGTACCGTTCGATTGTCGAGCGTGTGGCAACGTCTGCCTGCGCAGCGAGCAGAACGTGTGCCAGCTTGAGATACTCGTGTCCGACCTCCGAGCTGTGCTCGCCGAACGAATGCGCCGCACACTCGAGCGCTCGCCTGCAATGCTGCACCGCTGCATCCCACGAATGCCGCTGCATCGCGTACGAGCGTGCCAGTGCATCGTGTGCCACTCCAATGTCGCGATGCAGCGGCACCAAGATGGCTGTGAGCCGCTCGAGCGCCTGCGACGACAATTCGATCGTGCGCTCGAGTGCGCGTGGCACCTCGCTCTCGGCCAGCAGCTCGAGCTTGTCGGTAATGTGCGTCGCCTTGGACACGAGCTGCAGAGCCAGCCGGTGCTGCTCGCGCAACTCGCTCCATGGCACTGCGTGACGGCACGCGCCACACGCATCGTGCTGCTGGCTCTCGATCGCCACGCCACATTGTTGGCACCGATACTCGCTCGTTGTTGCGTGATGCTGCCGCTGCTGGTTGTCGTCACATGCACAACAGCAGCACGTAAAATGGTACCGCCGTAGGAGCTCGCTGCGGCGCGTGGCACGATCGCGAGTCCGAGCCGCCAGCGGTCCGTACGAGATGGTAACCTCATGCCCGCACTCGATGCGTTCGGTAGCTGTGACGCACAGCGTGGCGTCATGAACGAACGGCCGTACGATGGCGTTCGGAGCGCACGAGTGATTGAGCAAGCTCGCGACCGGATAGATGCCGCTGCCGAACGACGCGTGCTGCACCTGCAGCGACTCACTCGGCTGCACCGTGCGGATGACGCTGAAGGAATTGACACTCGCGCGGCACGCTCGAAGCACCAGCTGCATGGCTTGCTCGTGGAGATGCTCGTCCTTGTGGCTCGACGACAGGATCTCGGCGGCAGACACGCTGTCGCGAACCAACGCCGCCAGCAGCGATGCATCCATCGACTCGGCGCTCTCGTGCGACTCGAGCAGCGCCACGAGAGCAGCGCGACGTCGCGAGGCATTCTCCATGCCGTCGCTCAAGCCCTCGAACGCATCGTCGATCAGCAGCGGACTGTCGTGCTCTCCCCGTGTTGAGGCCAACGCGAGCGAATCCAAGAGCTGCTGCGTCGGAATGATCGAACGAGCGCCGGCCTCGATGCCAATCCTCGACGACAACTCAGTAAGCAGCATCAGTGCTGCCAACTGCACCTGCGGGAGCAGCTGGCCGAGTTTGCTGCCACCAGAGTTGCACCATGGGCCATGCAATGGTGCGCTCGCATCGCGGCAGTGCTCGGAGCAGTAGCGAGCGCCGCCACACAGAGCCTCACACCTGCAACGTGTCAGCACCAGTTGGACCATCGAGACGTGCACGAAGCAGAGGGTTTTGCGTACGGTATCAACGCTGGCGACTCGCTCATGCACCGATCGCAAACGAGGCTCTCAAGGCCAGCGCACTCGGCCGCAGCGTTGAGCGGCAACAGCGCGAACGGCTGCTCGAGCAGCACCGTCTGGCCTCGTTCGATCGGCTGCCGCGCAACCAAGCATCGGCCACGATCGCTCGTGACGAGACACGCGAGCGCTACAACGCACTCTGGTGGTGTCTCTTTGCAGGCCGCGGGGACTGCGAGCAGCTGGGCCTCCGCACTCGCCTCGTTCTTGGCGCGCAGTGCTTGCTGCCGGTCGCGCGAGATGGCAGCCAGCGCCTCTGGTGGACAGCACCGCGACGCGGCATCAAAGTCCGCATCGGCATGGCCCCACTGTTGTAGCGCTGCATAGCATCTCGCGCGTCGATGCAGCAGCTTGTAGGCGCTGTCGTGCGGGTAGCCACTCGCGAGAGCGCGACCGCAATCACTCGCTGCCGCACGCAACCACGCCGGAGCCGCAGCTCGCGCAGCAGCAGTAGCGCAGCTCAGCGAGAACAGCGCCGCGGCGCGATTGGCATAGCATTCGGCGCGAATCACGTGGTCCGAGCCATCTGGCGCGCCATGTGTGTCACAGATGGCGCGAGTGTAGGCCACCACCGCGGCACCGAAGCGCTTGCCAGCGTACAAGCTGTTGCCAGCGGTCTTGAGCGCGGCGATGCTCGGTTTGGGCGCGGACGCAAGCAGGGATGCCGCACGCCGCGTGGTGAGAGCCTCCGAAACAAGTTGGCGAACCACAGACATGGTCTGCCGATGAGACTGCAAGCCGGTCACGCCGACGAAGGAGCCGGCGAGGTGTTACGATTGGAAGGGCATGTGCAAGCATCGAGAATCATCAAGATGAAGATCAAGAAGAGGCTCGTGTGAGTGAGGGAGTGGTTGGTTGAGGGAGGGAGGTGCTGTTCTTTGTTCCTTCATCGATTGGTTCTTGTTGCTTCTTGTTGCTTGTTGCTTGCTTGCTTGCTTGCTTGCTTGCTTGGTGTCTCTCTCGTGTCTCGTGTCTCGTGTCTCGTGTCTCGTGTGAGAGAGAGCTTCATATCTTCGTCTCTTTCGGTTTGGGCAGTTTGGAGCTTGGATCATCTCTTTGTCGTTGTGAGAGAGAGATTGAAGAGGAAGAGATGGGAGACGATGCTCTTGATCGTGATGCTCGAATCAAGCTCTCGATCGGCACCAAGGAACCAGGCAAGGCTGATGGCCTGTTCAATAAGACTCGAGGCTTGGTGTTCGACCATCATCGAGGCCTCTTGCTCGTCGCTGATTGCTGGAATCATCGAGTGCAAGTATTCTCATGTGATGATGATGATGGCGGCTCGTTCGTGTCCAAGCTCGGCGAGAAAGGCAACCAACCAGGCCAGTTCAACTATCCGTATGCCAGTGCGATCGATCACGATCATGATCGCATCGTCGTCGTAGATTACGGCAATCACCGAGTACAATCATGGTCATTGAGCGAGCAATCGTTCTTGTGCATCGGCCGTCAAGGACCAGGAGACCTCGAGTTCCAGTCTCCTCAAGGCATTGCGATCGACAAGCATCATCGTCGCATCGTCATCGCCGATTCCGACAACCATCGATTGGTGTTCTTATCGTCGGTTGATCTCTCGCTCTTGTTCTCCATCGGCAAGCATGGATCTCAACCTGGCGAGTTCAGCTATCCAACAGGCATCGCGATCGACAATGATCGACATCGAATCATCGTCTCTGATTGCGGCAATGATCGAGTGCAAGTATTGTCGTCGATCGATGGCTCGTTCTTGTTCGAGTTCGGCTCTCAAGGCGATCAACCATGCAACCTCAGCAATCCTCTTGGAGTGTGCATCGCCAATCAAGGTCGAATCATCGTCGCCGACTACTACAACTGCCGATTGCAATCGTTCACTCACGAAGGCCATCACATCTCATCCTTCGATTGTGGCTTCGAGTGTCCATGGGCCGTTGCATTCGACGAGCATCGAGGTCTCATCGCCTTCACGACAGGCAATCGAGTGCATGTGATTGGAGCCAATCAATGGCTTGCCGACACGTTCACATGGCGACCAGATCGTCATCGACATGCACCATCATGGATGAAGCGCACGGTGTCGACGATGACGATGATTCGATCGGTGGTCGATGAGTCGGCGATGTCGATGATTCCGAACGAGCTGCTGTTCGAGATCTTCT
>Ga0209963_1002137_pt1 | contig 10470 bp, 11 predicted proteins | sample ThiBio_1000_biof_2_FD_183957 | JGI IMG/M metagenome (GOLD analysis project Ga0209963, IMG submission 183957) | Wastewater bioreactor microbial communities from Cape Town, South Africa - Thiocy_cont_1000_biof (SPAdes) | ecosystem: Engineered > Bioreactor > Thiocyanate-remediating >...
GCAGGGGCCGCACGCTCGGCAGGATGAGGGCGACGGACGCCGCGACCACGACGATCGCCCAGGGACCCGCCTCACCCGCCAGGCTGAGCCCGAGCGCCCCGGCGGCCACGGCGACCGCGCACCACAGGCGCGGTGCGATCCGCGTCGTCGACGGCTCGTCGATCCCGGCATCCCGGTTGCGCAGCCGCGCCGCCACCAGGGCGAAGGCGGCGGCGGTGAGCACCGCGACGCCGAGGAACACCCAGCGCCAGTGCAGGTACTGCGCGACCGCGCCGGCGGCGATGGGGCCGACGAGCGACGGGACGACCCACGCGGCGGAGAACGCCGCGAACAGCGGCCCGTGCAGCGGCGGCGGATAGATCCGCGCCACCACGACGTAGAGAGCGACGATCTGTCCGCCCACGCCCAGGCCCTGCAGCAGCCGGCCGACGAGCAGCATCGGCATCGTGACAGCGAGGCCTGCCACGAGCAGGCCCACGACGAAGAGGGCGACGGCCGTCGTCAGCGGTGCCATCGGGCTCGCCCGGTCGCACCACGCGCCGACAGCGACCATGCCGATCACGCTCGTGGCCAGCGTGCCGGAGAACGCGGCGGCGTACAGCGCCGCGCCGTCCAGCTCGCGACTGACGATCGGCATGACCGTGGTCACCGCGAGAGACTCCAGCGCGGCCAGGAAGACAAGGGCGACGGCGCCGATCGTGACGGCGGCGTAGCCGCCCCGCCAGATGCCCGGAGCGGGGTCGACCGGACGCGTCACGAGGCCGCGGCGGCGGCGTTCGCGGTCTCTGCGGCAAGAGCACCGATGCGCGTCACGGCCTCGCGCAGCACCTCCGGGGCGCAGCCCAGGTTGATGCGGATGTGTCCGGCGCCCTCGTCGCCGAAGTGCGGCCCCGGGTTGACGGCGACCTTCGCCTCGCGCAGGATCCGCGCGGACGGGTTGTCCCCCCAGCCGAGCGCCGACAGGTCCACCCACGCCAGGAAGCCGGCATCGGGGACGCGGTAGCGCGCCGCCGGGACATGCTCGGCGAGCAGGTCGGCGAGCAGGCGCCGATTGTCGTCGAGGGCGGCCAGGAGGGCATCGAGCCAGGCGTCGCTGGCGGGATCGAACGCGGCGACGCCGGCGAGGGCGCCGAACAGTCCTGTGCGCCACTCCACCTCGGCGGGGAGATCCCGCAGGACGCGTGCGGTGTCCTCGGAGGCGGCCACCATGAGCGCGCACTTGAGGCCGGCGAGGTTGTACGCCTTGCTCGCGCTCGTCACCGCGTACCCGACGCGCGCCGCCGTCTCGGAGGCGGCCAGGAACGGCGTGAACACGGCCGGCGCATGCGTGAGCGGGGCGTGGATCTCGTCGCTGATGACGATCCCGCCGTGACGGGCCGCGATCTCGGCGACCGCCGCGAGCGTCTCGCGCGAGTGGACCGTCCCGGTCGGATTATGCGGGTTGCACAGCAGGAGGGCCGTCGCGCCACCCGCGAAGGCGGACTCGATGCCCTCCAGGTCCAGCTGCCAGCCGGCATCCGTCCGCCGCAGCGGCACCCGCTCCACGACGCCGCCGGCCTCCGGCACGGTGTCGTAGAACGGAGGATAGACCGGTGGGGTCACGATGACGCGGTCGCCCGGTGCGATCGTCGCCCGGAGGATCTCGACGAGACCCATTACGACGTCGCACGTCGAGCGCACACGCTGCGGGTCGACATCCCAGCCGAAGCGGCGCCGCGCGAAGGCCGCGAACGCATCGCGGATGCCGGGGTCCGGCGGCGTGTAACCGGTGTCGCCGAGGGCGATCGCGCGCGCGAGGCGCTCGCTGACCGCAGGGGCGAGCGGGAAGTCCGTCTCGGCGACGAACAGCGGCAGCACGTCGGACGGGTACGTCCGCCACTTCGTGCTCGATCGCTGTCGCAGCTCGTCGATCTCCAGGGCCTTCAGCGGTGCGATGCTCACTCGTCGAGCCTATCGAGCACCCGCGACGTCATCTCGTGCCGCCTCGGGACCCGCCCCGCTACGGCGACGGAGCCACGTACTCGTGCGTGAGCTCGGTCACTCCGGCGATGACGTCGAAGTCGTGGTCAGCGGTGAGCACCGGTCGAGCGAGGCACATCAAAAGACTCTCTGACCCGGCTTCATGCAGGTCAGAGGGTCTTCGAGCTCTCTCAGATCGCGAAGCCGAGGGCCCGCATCATGTCGCGCCCGTCGTCGGTGATCCGCTCCGGCCCCCACGGCGGCATCCACACCCAGTTGATCCGGAAGCGCTCCACGACGTCGTCGAGCGCCTGCGCGGTCTGCTCTTCGAGCACGTCGGTGAGGGGACATCCGGCGCTCGTGAGCGTCATGTGGATGACCAGGGCGTCGTTCTCGTCGTCCCAGGCGAGGTCGTACACGAGGCCGAGGTCGACGACGTTGATCCCGAGCTCCGGGTCCATGACGTCCTTGAGCGCCTCGGTGACCTCGTCGTACTTCTCCGAGGTGAGCGTTGCGGTCATGGCATCAGCCTACGCTTCGGCGGGCAGGGCGGGCTCGGGCTCGCCCTCCAGATAGCGGTCGTAGCCCTCGTCCTCGAGCCGGTCGGCGAGCTCGGGGCCGCCCTCCTCCGCGACGCGGCCGTTGACGAGCACGTGGACGTGGTCGGGGTGGATGTAACGCAGGATGCGCGTGTAGTGCGTGATCAGCAGCACGCCGAGGTTCGTGTGCTCCTTCGCGCGGTTCACGCCCTCGGACACGATCTTCAGCGCGTCGACGTCCAGGCCCGAGTCGGTCTCGTCGAGGATCGCGATGCGCGGCTGCAGCAGCTCGAGCTGGAGGATCTCATGACGCTTCTTCTCGCCGCCCGAGAACCCCTCGTTGACGTTGCGCTGCGCGAACTTCGGGTCCATCCGCAGGTTCTTCATCGCCTGCTTGACATCCTTCGACCACGTGCGGATGGCGGGCGCCTCGCCGTCGACGGCCGTCTTCGCGGTGCGCAGGAAGTTCGTGACGGTCACACCGGGGATCTCCACCGGGTACTGCATCGCGAGGAACAGGCCGGCGCGGGCGCGCTCGTCGACCGTCATCGCGAGGACGTCCTCGCCGTCCAGCGTGATGCTGCCGCCGGTCACGGTGTACTTCGGGTGCCCGGCGATCGTGTACGCCAGGGTGGATTTCCCGGAGCCGTTCGGCCCCATGATCGCGTGCGTCTCGCCGGTGCGGATCGTGAGAGTCACACCGTTGAGGATCGGGGTGGTGCCGGCATCCGTCTCGACGGTGACATGCAGGTCGCGGATCTCGAGGACAGACATTCAGATTTCCTTCGTGAGCTGGGGGTCGATGAGCACGTCGTCGCCGTCGATCTGGACGGCGTAGACCGGGACGGGCTCGTACGCGGGGAGGTTCAGGGGGCGGCCGGTGGTCAGCGAGAACGCCGATCCGTGCGCCCAGCACTCGATCGTGTCGCCCTCGACGAAGCCCTCGGCCAGGGAGATGTCGCCGTGCGTGCACGTGTCGCCGATCGCATGGACGGTGCCGGCGGAGTCGAGCACGACGCAGATCGGCACGCCGTCCACCTCGACCCGCAGCGCGGCATCCTGCTCGAGCTCGCTCAGCGCGCAGACGCGGGATGCCGTCATGCCGGTGCTCCGTCCCCGGACTGCGCGCCCTGGGCGAGCTCGGCCTCGATCGTCTGGATGAGCTCCGCCTCGAGCTCGGGGAGCCCGATGCGCTGCACGATCTCGCTCAGGAAGCCGAGCACGACGAGCCGCCGCGCCTCGTCCTCGGAGATCCCGCGCGCCTGGAGGTAGAACAGCTGCTCGTCGTCGAAGCGCCCGGTGGCGCTGGCGTGCCCGGCGCCACGGATGTCGCCCGTCTCGATCTCGAGGTTGGGGATCGACTCGGCGCGCGCCCCCTCGGTGAGGACGAGGTTCCGATTCGCCTCGTAGCTGTCGGTGCCGACGGCATCGGGCCCGATGAGCACGTCGCCGATCCACACCGTGCGGGCGCCTGCTCCCTGCAGCGCGCCCTTGTAGAGGACGTCGCCGGTGGTGTCCGCACCCTCGTGGTGCAGGTAGACCTGGCTCTCCAGGTGCTGGCCGGAGTCGGAGTAGCCGATGCCGTACAGCTCCGCACGAGATCCGGCGCCCTGCAGCCGCACGCTCGGGTTCACCCGCACGACCGCGCCGCCGAAGCTGACGACGATGTGCCGCAGAGTGGCGTCGCGTCCGACGACCGCCTGATGGGATGCCGCGTGGACCGCGTCGTCGTCCCACTGCTGCACCGTGACCACTTCGAGATGAGCGCCGTCGGCGACGACGATCTCCACGTTCTCGGCGAGCTGAGCGGTGCCGTGATGACGCAGCAGGACGGTGCCGTGCGCGTTCGCCCGCGCCTCGATGACGAGGTGCTCGTGCGCGACGCCGCCGCGGCCCACGATGTCGACGAGCAGAGGCTCGGCCGGCTCTCCGTCGACGACGATGTGATGCGCCGCGGGGCTCTGCGCCCACGCGATCGCCGCGGACAGATCCTCGGGCTCGAACGCGGCGCCGCGCGGGGCGTCGCCGACCGCGAGCGCGGGTGCCTGCCCGCCGTCGACGCGGACGGTCACGGCATCCGGGTCCCCCGCGGCGTCGTCGAAGAGGCGCGCGAGGCGGTCGACGGGAGTGTGCTTCCAGTTCACCTCACGGCCGGTCGGCCGCTCGAATGCGGCCGGATCATACGAGCGCGGGCGCTCGGAACGGGTCTGGACCGGGATGAAGGCAGGCTCGGTCTCGGTGTACGTGGTCGTCATGCTCAGCCGACGCTGCCTTCCATGCCCATCTCGATGAGCTTGTTCAATTCGAGGGCGTACTCCATGGGCAGCTCGCGGGCGATCGGCTCGATGAAGCCGCGCACGATCATGGCCATCGCCTCGTCCTCGGGCATGCCGCGGCTCATGAGGTAGAACAGCTGCTCCTCGCTGACCTTCGAGACGGTGGCCTCGTGGCCCAGCTGCACGTCGTCGACGCGGATGTCGATCGCGGGATACGTGTCGCTGCGCGAGATCGTGTCGACCAGCAGCGCGTCGCAGCGCACCGTGTTGGCGGCGTGGTGCGCGTTCGGATCGACGCGGACCTCGCCGCGGTAGCCGGCGCGGCCGCCGCCGCGTGCGATCGACTTCGAGACGATCGAGGACTGCGTGTACGGCGCCATGTGGATCATCTTGGCGCCGGCGTCCTGATGCTGCCCTGGGCCCGCGAAGGCCACCGAGAGGGTCTCGCCCTTGGCGTGCTCGCCCATGAGGTAGATGGACGGGTACTTCATCGTGACCTTCGACCCGATGTTGCCGTCGATCCACTCCATCGTCGCCCCCTCGTGCGCCACGGCGCGCTTGGTGACGAGGTTGTAGACGTTGTTCGACCAGTTCTGGATGGTCGTGTAGCGCACGCGGGCGTTGCGCTTGACGATGATCTCGACGACGGCCGAGTGCAGCGAGTCGGACTTGTAGATCGGCGCCGTGCAGCCCTCGATGTAGTGGACGTAGGAGTCCTCGTCGGCGATGATCAGCGTCCGCTCGAACTGGCCCATGTTCTCGGTGTTGATGCGGAAGTACGCCTGCAGCGGGATCTCGACGTGCACGCCCTTCGGGACGTACACGAACGAGCCGCCGGACCACACCGCGGTGTTGAGGGCCGCGAACTTGTTGTCGCCCGCGGGGATGACCGTGCCGAAGTACTCCTGGAAGAACTCGGGGTGCTCGCGCAGCGCCGTGTCGGTGTCCATGAAGATGACGCCCTGGCGCTCGAGGTCCTCGCGGATCTGGTGGTACACGACCTCGGACTCGTACTGCGCCGCGACGCCGGCGACGAGGCGCTGGCGCTCCGCCTCCGGGATGCCGAGCTTCTCGTACGTGTTGCGGATGTCCTCGGGGAGGTCCTCCCACGACTGCGCCTGCTTCTCCGTCGAGCGCACGAAGTACTTGATGTTGTCGAAGTCGATCTCGCTGAGGTCGGCGCCCCACGTCGGCATCGGCTTGCGACCGAACAGCTGCAGTCCCTTGAGCCGGTTCTTGAGCATCCAGTCCGGTTCGTCCTTCAGCCCGGAGATGTCGCGCACGACGGCCTCGGTGAGCCCTCGACGGGCGCTGGCGCCGGCGACGTCCGCGTCGTGCCATCCGAACTCGTACACCCCCAAGCCTTCAAGCTCGGGGCGGTCGATCAGCACATCAGACATGGCTTCGCTCTCTCCTCGGGGTCCGCAACGGTGCATCCGTCCCGGCATTCCTGGTCCGGATCGGGGAGTTCCGATCCGGGGGATGCCGTCTTCGGGCCCGGTCTCGACGCGACCCGGCTCGATGAAGGGCCCGGCGCGCCTACACTGTCAGTGATGCGGAACGCGCGAGCGCCGCATCCGAACCCCTCGATTCTACAGGTTCCGCTGCGGCGTCGGGGCCGTCACCGGCCCGGACGACATCGCGCGGCACCGTCCGCCGGGCCCGTCCGGCGCGCTCTCCAGGAGGCGACCGATGTCTGCCGAACCCGCTGTCGCAGCCGATGTCAAGCGCTCGCGGCTGCCCGACCGCGTGACCACCGCGGTGCGCGTGTTCGCGTGGCTGTCGTTCATCGCCGAGGTCGTCATCGTCGGCACCGGCGGCGCGGTGCGGCTGACCGACTCCGGTCTCGGATGCGAGTGGCCGCTGTGCACCCCGGGCTCGCTGTACCCGACGCCCGCGATGGGCATCCACTCGTTCATCGAGTTCGGCAACCGCATGATGAGCGGCGTCGTCGGCATCCTCGCGCTCGTCCTCCTGATCCTCGTGTGGCGCCTGCGCCGCAGCCGGCGCGACCTGTGGTGGCTCGCCCTCGTGGTCGTGCTCGGCGTGCTCGCGCAGGCGGTCGTCGGCGGGATCACGGTCAACACCCGCCTGAACGCCGGGGTCGTCAGCTTCCACTACCTCGCCTCGATCACGCTCGTGTGCGTCACCGCGGCGTTCCTCGCCCGGATGGACATCGCCCCCGGTCCGCGCGTGCGCGCCGTGCCGCGCTGGTACGCGATCCTGACCCACCTCACCTCGTTCGTCCTCGTGATCGTCGTGGTCTTCGGCGTGCTCACGACCGCCAACGGCCCGCACTCCGGCGATGCCGACGTCATCCGGCACGGCTTCAACGCCACGATCCTCGCCCACGTGCACGCCGTGCCCGCCTACGTCCTGTTCGGGCTGACGCTCGTCCTCGTGATCGCGGCGTCGCTGCAGCGGCTGCCGGTGCGCGGCTGGGCGATCGCGCTCCTGTGCGTCGAGCTCGTCCAGATCGCCGTGGGCCTCTATCAGGCCCGCGACAACCTGCCCGCCCTCGCGGTCGGCGTGCACATGGTGCTGGCGGCCCTCCTGGCGGCGACGATGACGGTCCTCGTGACACGTCTGAAGACGACGGCCGAGACGAGCCTGACCGAGCCCGAGGCGGTCGGCTCTGCCCTGACCGGACGGTGACCCGCGGCCGCGGAGCCGTTCCGCGACCGCGAGCCCACGATCAGTCGAGCGCGCCGACGGCGGACTCGATGAGCGACCAGAAGCGGTCGACGTCCAGGTCGATCGCGACGGTGGCGTTCTTCGGCCGCTTGAAGATGTCCAGGAGATCGACGCACGTCGCACCCCGGGTCTCGGTGCCCTGGAGTTCGACGTCGATACGCGTCTCGACGGTGCTGGCGACCGCGGGGTCGATCACCATCGCGACCGTGATCGGGTCGTGGAGCGGCCCGTCGGGCATCCCCTCGAACGCGTTGTAGGTCGAGCAGAAGAACTCCAGGAGCTCGTAGCCGAACGTTCCGGTGCGATTGCCGATCGCGCGGATCCGGGCGCGCACGTCCTGCGTGATGAGCGCCTGATGCGAGATGTTGAGGCCGACCATCGTGAACGGGAGCCCGGTCTCGAGCACGACCTGGATCGACTCCGGGTCGGTCCAGGCGTTGAACTCCGCGTAGGCGGAGACGTTCCCGCGGCCGGTGGATCCGCCCATCCACACCACCCGGTCGATCTTCGGGAGCAGCTCGGGGTGACGCTGGACGAGGTGGGCGATGTTCGTCAGCGGCCCGGTGGCGATGACCACGACGGGCTCCGACGACTCGGTCAGGACGTCCCGGATGAGCTCGATGGCATCACGGGCATCGAGCGGAACGGTCGGCTCGGGCAGGTCCGGCCCGCCGAGCGCGTTCGCGCCGTGGATCCACTCCGCCGGCTCGAGAGGCTGGGCGATCGGCTCCGCGGCGCCGCGAGCGATCGGCACCCCGTGGATGCCGGCGACGGTGCACGCGATCCGCGCGTTCAGGGTCGTGTGCTCGATGCGGCCGTTGCCGGCGACGGAGGTGATCGCCCTGAGGTCGATCTCCGGCGAGGCCGCCGCGAGCCAGATCGCGAAGACGTCGTCGTGGCCGGGGTCGCAGTCGATGATGACGGGCGTGGGCATGCTCGCTCCTTTGCATGATGTGCGTAAATTATGCGTAAACGATTCCGCACTGCGCGCTACGATACCTCCATCCGAGTGCGAGCTCAAGGATCGGAAGGAGACCGCATGGATTCGACGGTCACGCTGTCAGACGTCGCGGCCAAGGCGGGCGTCTCGATCGCCACCGCGTCCCGTGCCCTCGCGGGCAAGCCGCGCGTCTCGCGGGAGATGATCGATCGCGTGCGCGCCGTCGCCGCGGAGCTGGGCTACCGCGTCGACCCGGTCGCGCGGGCGCTGCGCGAGGGCTCGAGCAGGCTCGTCGGGATGATCGTCCCGGTCATCGGCATCCCCTTCTTCGCCCAGCTGGTCGACGCGATCGAGGAGGAGCTGGGCCACGCGGGCTTCGAGCTCCTGCTGGCCGACTCCCACGGCTTCGTGGAGGAGGAGATCCGGCGCATCCGGGTGTTCGGCGATCGTCGCGTCGACGGCATCGTCATCGTCCCGGCCGACCGGACGGCGTCGGTCCAGGCGCTCGCCAACGTCCGGGCCGGCCTTCCCGTGGTGGAGGTCGATCGGGCGACCGACCGGCCGATCGCGGATTTCGTGGGGGTCGACAACGGGCTGGGGATGCAGCTGCTGTTCGATCACCTCTCCGAGCGGGGGGTCACGACCGTGGCGTTCGCCGGCTCGGACGACGCGTCGACGAACGGTGTCGAACGGTGGGCGGGGTTCGAGCGTCTCGCACGGTCGCACGGGATGCGGGTCACGGCGTCCTATCGCGGCGAGTTCAGCACCGAGAGCGGCGTGGCGGCGGCGGACCACATCCTCGCCGCCGGCGCGCTGCCCGACGCGATCGTCTGCGGTTCGGATCAGATCGCGGTGGGCGTCATCTCACGGCTGCACCGGCGCGGGCACGACGTCCCCGGGGACGTGCTCGTGACCGGATTCGACGGCAGCGAGCTGGCGAGCGTGTTCTGGCCGACGATCACGACCGTCGTCCAGCCCGTCTCGTCGATCGCGGCGGACGCCGTCTCGCTGCTCCTCGGCCGCGTGGAGGGCGGTGACGGCGCCACGCGCCGGAGCCTGCTGGCCCCGACCCTCCAGCTCGGCGAGTCCACAGACCGGGCCGCGTCCACCCGGGGGCACGAGCTCGGCTAGCGCGCGACGGCGCCGTCGGGCTCCGCGATGCGCTCCAGCGCACCCAGGGCGGCCACGAGCGCGGCGTGCTGCGTCTCGTCGAGCGACTCCATGAGCTCGGCGATGCGCACCGCACGCTCGGAGCGGGCACGCAGCACCGCCTGCTCCCCCGCGGCCGTGCCGTGCACGAAGCACGACCGGCGATCCTCGGCATCCGGCTCCCGGCGCACCAGGCCGCGCTGCTCCAGGTCGGCGACCAGGCGTGTCACCGAGGGCGGCGCCATCGTCTCCATCCGCGCGACGTCACTGGGCCGCAGCGGCCCGCGCCGCACGATCGAGGACAGCGCGGACAACTGCCCCTGCGACAACCCGTCGCCGGACGGCCGGATGCGCCGGTTGATCCGGCCGATCGCGACCGCCAGCCGCGCGGCGTCGTCGTGGCCGGTGTGAGTCTGGGTCATCGAGCCTCCTGCGCGGACGCGCGAGCGGGGGATGCCGGGACCTCGTCGACGTGCACATAGCGGCGGCCTCGGCTGAACGAGGCTACCGCGCCGATGAGGGACATGATGGCGGCCGCGCTGAACACGACCACCAGACCGTCGTGGAACGGCTGCGAGATGAGCTCGGGGAAGAAGCTCTTGCCGGTCAGGGCGGCGGCATCCGCCGGCGAGAGGGAGGCGAGCACCCCGGTCGGCTCGAGCAGACTCTTGATCGGGTTGTAGCCGAGGAACGCCGCGAAGACGCTGCCCACCGGCGGCAGCTGCGCGATCTTCTCCGCCGCGGCCGCGGGAACCCCGTGCGAGGTGAGCCCGTTCAGGAGGGCCGTCGGCAGCGAGGCGGCGAGCCCCGCGATCAGCAGGGAGAAGAACAGCCCGATGGACAGCGACGTTCCGGCGTTCTGCACGGTGCCCGCCATCCCGGATGCCGCGCCGCGCTGATTCGCCGGGACGCT
>Ga0209963_1002139_pt1 | contig 10466 bp, 11 predicted proteins | sample ThiBio_1000_biof_2_FD_183957 | JGI IMG/M metagenome (GOLD analysis project Ga0209963, IMG submission 183957) | Wastewater bioreactor microbial communities from Cape Town, South Africa - Thiocy_cont_1000_biof (SPAdes) | ecosystem: Engineered > Bioreactor > Thiocyanate-remediating >...
TAAGAAGGGTTACGTATGTAAAAAAAAATTTACACTCATTATCGTCAATTAATATAGACAAACGGAAATAAGTATAAATGTAATAGAAGATGAACAAGCTCATGCGTGATAATAAATCGATTTTTATTCATGCGTACATATCGTCTTAGGGTACACTTTAAATCCAATGGAAATACGTCAATGTCAAGAAGGACATTGTACAGCGAGAGAAAAAATAGAATAATTTCGTCACGCTGAATATCCTTTAATTCTGTATGCGTGTTTTCTAAAGTAAATCAAGGCTTACGAAAGAATTCATCTGTAAATAATCGTTTTCACTCATTGCCTAGTTTCATTTGTTGCGTTTTTGTATATTTAATGTTTGATTAACATCAATCAAGTCCTTGTAACCTGACTTCCACTGATTAATATAGTTAGTTATTAAGTGCAGCTAGATAATATTTATTTATAGAAAAGAAGAAGAAATATGTAGGCGATGGGAATGAGTTTATTTGAACCGAAAAGAAGAGAAAAACAAGAAGATTATTTTATGGCTTTCTTGTCTAACATTTCCCATAGGTGCGGTGTATTAAGAATTTGTTGTCGTTGTCGATTTAATTTCATATCCATATCTGCAAAGATTTCATCGGCTGAACGAAGATCAAAAAACGATCCACCAGGCATTGATAAAGCTTGATCATGTGATATACCTCCGCCACTAACCGTTATGATTTGTGTCGGTTGTTGTTGTTGTTGAACAACTCCATTACCATCGGTCTGCTGCGGTGCAATCGCACCGATTGCTTGCATTGCATTACCATAGCCAAAGAAATCATCTTTTTGTGCATGATTCCATGATGATGGTAGATTAGCAATCGATTGATTTGCGTAGGGAACAGTCGCCATTTGTTTATGTTTATGATTATACGCGAGTGATTGTACAGAAAAAAAGCCAATGGCTTTTTATATGATCAGGATGAATCAAATCATGCGTAACTCGAATATTCGAGAGTATTCTTTGATGTTTATTTATTGTGATATTTTACTTAAAAATAGAAGAAGATCATAAGACATGTAAAGTTCAACTTTAGTTTAAAATTTCAGTTAATGCATAATAATAATCCGCATTATATCTATTTTGAGATAATATCATTTTCGCTGAAGAAAAACGATCATAAGTCTTTCTCATTTCACGCTACTCATTGACATACGTCAAAGCCGTTCCGGCAGACGCTTAGATGCACTACGACTGCGTCTGCTTTTTGTTATTATTACAAAAATAATCTTGAGCAGATGATATTTTAAATTTTAATTAACAAAAAACGTAGTATATAGTTTCCTCTGAGTGATTTATTTAATAAAAAATACAAAAAAAAAACATTCAATTACAATATTAATCCCATTCATCGGGATGTTGCATATTGATTTGTCGTCGTTTGAATTCATTTTTAAAATCATTTCCTAGATAATCAAGATCTTTTTCATCACGAATAACACCCTAAGAAGAAGAAGAAAAACATTGGCTTGTTTCTCATTCGACTAGTTATTTTTACTTTTGGTAAATATCCGAGTAGACGATGAGCATGTTCACGAAGTAATCGAATGCGTTCTTCTTCGATGATTTCTTTTCGAATTTGTTCGACACGTTCAGCGTCAACACGTTCGTCAATTTCACGTTGCTATGATAAAAAGAAACAATTCAAATAATATCGAAAAGATTTCCTTCGACGAACTTTATCGACAAGCATCTGTTGACGACGTTCGTCAATCAACAGGTCAACTGCTCGTTTGTGTTCGAGTTGTTTCATACGACGTTTTTGAGCGTTCATTTGCTCGATACGATCATCGTCAGCAAATTTCATCATTAACTAAATAATAAAAAAACGAGTTCATCGAAATTCCAAGCAAAAATTCATTCGAACTTGTTGCCGAAATCGTTCTTCTTCTTGTTTAATTTCGATGTTTCTCAAACGTTTGAATTGAATTTGTTCTTCTCGTTCACGTTGCAAATTCAACCGTTGTTTTATTCTCAATTCCATTTCTTCACGTTCATGTTTTCGTATCGTTTGTTCTTGTTCTTCGAGGTACAATTCTTGTCGAACTAATTCCTCTTCTTCTCGATCTTCTCGATCTCGTTTGATCTGTTCAGCTAAAGTTTGCTGAACTCGATCCAACGCTTCTTCTCGTGCACGTTTCTCGACATGAACAAGTTCCTGTCGTTGTTGTTGAACTCGTGCGTATTCTTTGATACGACGATTTTCTTCTTCCATACGTTCACGTTCCATTGCCTTCCATTCTTCGCGTTTACGTTGAAATTCGGCAATAAATTCTCGTGTTGCTCGTTGCCGTTCGAATTTACGTTCCATTTCTCTAGAAAAATCGGATTGGCAAATGTTTTTGCGTTCGAAAAAAAGTCTACCGTTGATCTTCTTCGTAAATCTTTCGAACAAGTTCATCGATCATTAATTTCTCTCGAAGAAATTCTTCGTAGGCCCTCTGTTTTTCCATTTCTCGTTGTTCGAGTTGTTGTTGTTCGAGATCTTGTTTATATCGAATCATATCTTGTTGACGTGTGATTTCACGTTGACGACGTTCTTCGTCAGCTTGCTCGGTTTCAACACGCATACGTCGAGCAATTTCAGCGTCTTCGAGATACGAATCGAATTTGATCGCTTCTTTTTCAGCTACTTGTGCGTCGCGTTCTTTTTGAATATAAACAGCGCGCAATCGAGATTCTAATTCACGTAATTCGAAGTTCGTTTCTCTGAGAACAAAAACAAAAAAAGATTTTCCGTGAAAGTCAAAATGATAAAATTCTCAAACCGAATCCGTTGACGCATTTTTGTGTCACGTAACTTCTCGTGTTGAGCACGTTCTAATTCAGCAGCTAATCGTTCTTCCTGTCGTCGAGCTTCAGCTGCGAGTTTCTTCTCTGTTTGAGCTCGAACAGTCGCTTCTTCCATAGTTCGATCTCGTTCGACTCGTGCTTGTTCACGTAATTGTCGTTTGACAGCTGATTTAGCCTCGAATTCTTGCATTTCATTTTCGATTCGAGCTTGTCGTAATTGTCTTTCGCGTAGACTACGATCAGCTTCACGTTCACGATGAACATTCTGCTTCTCAGTCCAACTATTCGACTGTTTTAGCAATTGACGTGTCAAAGCCTAATCAAAACTCATACATTTCAGTTACTATTTTCGATTGATTGATTGACCTACCATTCTATCTATCGAACACCTCGACTGACTGTCGCACAAAGAGGTTATTTCTCCATTCAAGATTTATTCTCTATAGTAAATCGCCTTCACTTGTTCAAAAATACAGATGTCCTTAGTTGTTAGTCTGAATTAAATTTTGCCTAGTTTTATAGAGATTTTGTTTTGTTAACCAAACAACAACAAAAAAAAACAAGAAAGGAAAACATTCGTTCATTTAGCTGCTGTTGCTTTTTTCGCTTGAACCATTCGTGCTAATTCTTTGTATCGTTCTAAGCATTCTTTCTTCGTTCTCGACGGTAGACATTCAGCAATTTGATCCCATCGTGATGGACCTAACGATGCTGGATAAGTTCGCAGCGCTTGCTCGAATATACGTTGTTCATCGACTGACCACGGCACTGTCGGTTCCATATCGCGTTCACTCAATTGTAATTGACTGAGTTTGGCTTGATTTTCTAAGATCGCCGATTGTTTATGCGAATTCAAAGCGATATGATCAAGTGACGCTGTTGTTTCGTCGACTTCTTTCTTTCCACTTGCCACGTCTTTCGCTTTTTGCATAATATCTTGTACGGATCGGTTTGGATTGCCACCACATCGTTTCAGATACTCTTGAACGACAACCCAACGATTTTGAACGCCAGCGGGATAGATTCGGAGAGCTTTGACGAGAAGATCGATTTCATCGGTTGTCCATTTGATTTTCGATGACGAATTCGACGAGGATCCGCTGTTCGATGAGGCCGATGATTGTTGTGATAGTTCGATACGAGATTGTTGTAATTGTTCGTCCATTTTCTTCACTTCATCGAGAATAATCGAACGTTGTTGTTCGGTACTTTCGTCTTTTAATTTTTCATTTAAATTCTTCAAATCATCGACTGGAAGATATTCGATTAATGTTTCGATTTGTTCGATTTGTTTTAAATTTGTCGACGTTGATTCATTGAAATAATTCTTTTCTTTGCATAAATCTCTCAATTGTTTTTTCTCTTTTCTGAGATTTATCGAAAACAAACAAAACTCAATTTTAATTCCCCGAAAATCAAATGAATTTACTTGATAAATTTCTTCTGAGCTTCTTTTTCTTTTTTCACTTCGTCTTGTTTTCGTTTGAGTTCATCTTCAACTCGTTGTTTTTCATCAGCAATTCGTTTCGCTTCTTCAGCTTCTTTCTGTTTCTGCTCCTGTTTCTTTCGTTCGATTTCCTGTTTTCGTCGAAGTTTCTCTTCGTCTTTTCGTTGTTGTTCTTCTTTCTTCTGTCGTTTTATTCGCGGATCGAGTGCATAGGCCCGATCGACAAGACTTCGTAAACGTGTCATTTCGACTTTCTTTCGTTTTTGTCGTTCAGCTCGATTCAATTTCTCGATATGTCGACGTTCGTAACTGTCCTGACCTTGAGATTTATCTTCTTCATCTATCATCAAACGAAATTATATTTTCATTCGAATTGAAATCAAAAAAAGAATTTCTCACCTAAATACGAATATTCTCTCCACGATTCGAAATCGTACCAAAACCGGTAGAATTTATTGACATGTTCGAACGACGCTTCGTCGTTGCCCAACGGCGGAACGGGATGATGAACCGACCAACGAGCATTTCGTTCGAACACCGGTGCGAATGTTTCGTAGTAGCCGTCAGCTGTCGTTGGATTCGGTACGGAATCATCGAATTTCGGATCGATACTGTCGTACGATCGACGCGAGGTGGGATTCGAGAGTAATTCGAACGCGTGTGTGATCAAAGAGAAACGTTCACTTTCGATACGTTTCGATTTATCGGGATGATAGCGTAGGATCATTTGTTTGTGCGCATTACGAACCTGTTTTTGTGTAGCTTTATAACGGAGTTTGCCAAGACCGAGAACTTTGTAATGATCTTGATTTTTCCATTCGGTTAAATCGAGTTTTCGTAGGAAAGCTTCGTGTTTTGTCCAATCGATATCCAATTGATCGTTTTCTTTTTCATCATCGTTTTCATTCTCTTCAGCTTCGCTATCACTGATCTCAGTTCCATTATTAATCAAATGTGATCGAAAATAATGTACACCGGCTCGTTCATATTGTTGATTATCCTTAAAATTGACGTAGAATCAACATTTGATTTGTTAGCAATATTCTTACCGATGATAATTCAGCTTTCGAATATTTATTTTCGATGTAACACTAAAACAATCGGATTAGAAAAGCAAAGAAAATAGTACGAAGTGTTTAACCTGTCGAGCAGCACCAAGTACAATGACTTCATCGCCACTGATCGATGAAAGCATGTCAGCATTCGGTAGTTTATCTTGGATAGCATCACGAAGTTTAGGAATTTTTGTTCCACCTCCACAGAGAACAATCTGAACAACAATAATCAAATCATTTATTTCGAAAGAAAAAAACAAATTTACTAATTTAATATCATCGGTTTGTAATTGTGTTTTCTTGAGAATTGCATCGATTGGTTCTAAACATTTGCTGATTAGATTACTTGCTGCGCCTTCGAAACGTAATCTAAAACATAATTCATTCGAAAGAGTCTGTCCTTTGTCATCGATTGTTGCTCGTACCTGCTGACATTACAATCGAGATCGATGCCATCGAATAATGCATCGATTGAGCATTGAGTAGTTGCAGTTGTCGAAAGAATATGTTTAGCTTGTTCGGCACAAGCTCGAAGTTTCAATAAAGATCTTTGTGCAGTCTTTGGATTTGATTTCGTTTTCCTACGAATCATAGATTGACTTCATCGAACATAGAAAAAATCCAATTACTTTTGAAATTCTTCAGCAATGAGATCAGTTAGAATATCTGTGAACAGTTCTCCACTAAGATCGAATCCATTGACTGAACCAATGGTTTGAAAACATCCATTAACCATTCGAATTATCGAACATTCATATGTCGAACCACCGAGACGATAAACAAGAACATTACTTAAAAAGAAAACCTCGTTTTTTTTTCAAAACAAATATTTATTCAACAATTTCGCATACGTTTCTGTGTGACTATGATCTTTATCTAATTCATAAGCTAGACAAGCAGACGATGCGTCAGTTATAATCGAATGAAGTTCAATTCCGCTTTTTTTCATGCAAGTTCTATTTGTTAAACGAAAAGAAACAAACAACAACATGATAAATTTGAGTTTTCTTTTTTTGAAAATTTTCTCTCTACCGCATTAGATCGAGATTAGCCGATTGAATCATTTGGTAAGACGTGGCAAGTACAGCTTGAACTTCACGTGTACCAGTAACCGATAAAACAAGTTCTAAATCGAAGATATATTCATTTTCGAGTGCAAAAACTCAGCCTTAAAACTTACGTCGAATATAATTTAAAAATTGAATTAAAACATTTTCAAGAGGAACTTCACGAGTCTTTCCGTCGATTGTCAAACAAAATTCAATTTGATTTTCATTTTCTTTAATCTATTTCAACAAAAAAAATCATCGAATTCCATCAAAATTCACGATCAACCTACAGTCACCGGTGTTCGTTGTTTGTAAAACGTCAATAAACTCTCGGATTTATCAAGAAAATGCGGTGCCCATACAACCGTATTCGTTTGATTCCGTATCAAATTTTGTTTCGATGGCAAGCCGATCGACTAGAAAAACAAACAACAAATAAACTTCAATTCTTCTATTTCGAATTCCTACAAAATCATTTCCGTCATTGAACGTAATACATGTCGGTGTAACACGATCGCCTAATTCATTCACAATTGTTTCGCTTCTTCCGTCCTAAATACCGAAAATAGTTTGTCTCTTGTCTTTCAATTAATTTTCGAGATTTTTGCATTTTTACTTTGAAGTAAGCAACAACAATGTTGCTCGCACCGAATCGTATGCCAACAAGAGAGAAATTGGATGTCATACTGTGTACTGAAGAGAATAGATTGTGTAAGTAACAGAAAAGAAGTCAAGACAAACCGAAGATATTTAATGGAAGGATCTTTCGAAGCAATCGAAACGGAGGAACAGATGGCGCTTAGTTTCGTCTGAATACAAGTGTCTTTGAATTGTCTCAAATTAAATATTTCATTTTCGAGACGAATATTATCCATCAATGAGAACTCAAACGATTGAATATCTTCGATCAGTTCAATTCAATAATAGGACTGACTTTTGTTTTTGAACAGTCAAGCGACCCCTTTCGAATTCAAAATATTAGTTCTGTTTAAAAGCAAATCATATATTTATTATTATTATTACAGTGTTTAAAATGTTGTAAAATAAAACAAGAAAACTATGCGAGCAAACTGCAGCTGTTCGATGAAATGAATCATATAGAAGTTCAGTACCGGGACACGAAAAAGAGAGAGGGAGAGGGATGGAGAGAAAGAAAAGAAAGAACGTCAATAAGGGGTTTAGTTAACCAATTGATCGATCGGTAAAAGAAATAAAAACGACAAGGAAAAGAATAGCTAAATGATTATCACTGAATTGTTATTGTTGTTTTTTCTCCTTCTATGAACTAATGAATTGTTTTTCGTCGTCAAAGTAAGTCTCCTCGATTGATTCGAGTCCCAAAGTATTTTTATCTGCAAGTCAAAACAAGTATTCGAGATATGATTCAATTATTAAATTCGATTTCTCTTGTGTAATTCAGCCGAAGAATCATAACTATGACCTAATCACATATCGTATTCTGGGAATTTCAACGAATGTGCTATTATCAATAATATCTTGAGGCGATTATCTCACTTTTAAAACATACAGATATGAGTCAATACTCTGACTTTTCTCTCTCAAAAAAATCAAAGCGAAATTTATAAAAGAGAAAAGAAACCATTTCAATGCTCGTGTACATCTGTGCCCGTCAAACACGTTTTAGCTATGTTAATGTTGTCGTCGTTTGTTTGATAAGAAATATATATTCATCGGGCGTTTTTTGTTTGTTTAGTCTCTCTAATAAATCTGACTTTGTTATGAAAGAAAGAAAAAAAGTATTTTTTTTTCTCCTCACTAATCGTGACTTGAGTATAGATAAACACATCACCATTGACACCAGTGGTTTCCTTTGGTTTTGTTACTATCATGGTCATTAAAGTAGGAAAAAATCCCTTTAGACATTGAGGAAAAACTTTAATTACATCGTCGGATGTAAACGCTGAGAGAGAAAACGAGGAAAAAACGTTTTTTTCGCTTTAAGTGAATCTTCCGGAAGTCAATTAGTAAAGAGAGAGAGAGAGAGGGTGCACCTTGAAATGCAGCGTATCGATCGATAGAAAATATGACAGATTCACTAACTCGACGTTGATGTAATTTAAATAATAAAATCATAAAAGCATTTGATTTGTTTTCTCTTTTCATTAGATTAAATGTCGAATCTTCTTAAGAATTAGTTATAAGTAATCGAAAAGAGAACAAAACGACTTCTTTGTTTGACCTACGAATACGCGTTGAAATAGCTTGCCGTATTTTCTCTTCGCTGATCATCCTCAAGGCTAAAATTGATCTTCTGCATCGTGTGTCTCGGAAGGTTATTTTCTTTCTTTTCTCTACGTTTTTAGTATCTGTCTAACACCAAATAGAAAAAGAAGAAAATCAGACGATGATGACAACAAGTAACTTTTTAGTGTTGTTCGATCCTTTTTTTCTCTTGTTAAGTTAACATATGATAAAAACAGAACAAGAGAGTAATGATCCGTCCTGTATTTTCTGTCATTCTTCCATTCCCACTCGTCCGCTTTACCATCTTTCAAGAGTAGTAACTCCGTCTTGTTGCGTTTGCTTTTTCTTTCTTTCTTTCTTTCTTCGTTTTTTTTATTATATCTTCCGATGTTCATCATGTATTCAAATGTTATTAAGATCCAACGCTAATATAACGACATTTAAAGCAGCAAGCGATTGCTTGGGAATAGCATCAAAGAAAAAAAAAACGAAGAGGAAGAGAACGCAGTCTGTTGTAAGATTAAAGAAAAACGACGAACCGAATACTATCACTACTCCATTCAACTATTTACGAGATGAAATACAATAGGATTTTACATAAGATAAAAATCAAAAATACAATGTAATTGATATTTATTTGTTAGTTTTTTTCTCTCTTTTAGATTACAATAATATTTATATGGTTGATAACGATCAGCAAATGTCAAATTCTTCAGATCAATTGTCGCATTGTGTGCCACTTAATAAAGAACAACAACCACAACTCGACGAAAGAAGAACAACTAGTATGAATCAAGATGATCAGTCATCAATATCACGACATGGTTTGTCAAAACGAATAAATTCTCAAATTTTTCTCTCGTAGAACTCAATTAGAAAGGCAAATTACGATGAGATTTATGAAATAGTCGGTTGCATGTAGTTGTCTCATAAAAAATGATAAAGATTCATTTATTGACAATAAAATGTCTTCTTTTCTCTTTCTTTTTTATTCATTTATCTCTTGTCTAGATTCACTGTCATCAGCCGAGAAAAGTGGACGATTCGTGGTTGTTAAGCCAACGGATGTGCCGGATATAAATGAAGATGGTTTGAGAGAGAGAGAGGACGTAAATTGCATTTCCGTAATCTTGTTCTTTTAAGATTTCAATAATTCAGATCCAAAAATTGAAATGGAAAAAATACCATTGCAAACGAAATCGGAAACGACTGTTAAATTCAATGAGAGTATATTTGAAGTATAATTTTGGAATGATTGTTTTTGTTATTCAATGAAAATGACTTTACTTCCTATCTTAGGAAGAAGAACATCGACCGAGAACAGTACTTGATCAATTGTATAATTATAAAGGTGGAATTGTTCCGGATGCTCCTGAAGCAGAGAAACCAGTGACTGTTGCTGAAGTTTGTGATTTCAAGCTGCTTTCTTTTTTAATTAGAACATGAATGGATGATTTCTTTAGAAATCAGCAAATCTTGGCACGATCTTCGGTGTTTATTTGCCTTGTGTTCAAAATATCTTTGGTAAATTAAAAATAAACTTTTTGTTTGTTTGTCGAATTCTTAATTTTTCGCTTTGACTCAAGGTGTTATTGTATTTATTCGTCTATTTTGGTTAATTGGCATAGCTGGTGTTTTTCAAACGCTTTTAATCGTACTTATTTGTAGTTCATGTGTAAGACAAAAACATGAATGAAAACGAAAAAGAAAACTTGTCTGTTTTTGTTTGTCAAAGACTCTTCTAACTGCTATTTCGATGGCAGCTATTGCAACAAACGGAATTGTGCCGGCCGGCGGAGCCTATTTCATGATTTCACGTTCATTAGGTCCGGAATTCGGTGGAGCAGTAGGAATTCTATTCTATCTGGGTAACACTTTCGCTG
>Ga0209963_1002140_pt1 | contig 10465 bp, 11 predicted proteins | sample ThiBio_1000_biof_2_FD_183957 | JGI IMG/M metagenome (GOLD analysis project Ga0209963, IMG submission 183957) | Wastewater bioreactor microbial communities from Cape Town, South Africa - Thiocy_cont_1000_biof (SPAdes) | ecosystem: Engineered > Bioreactor > Thiocyanate-remediating >...
ATGGTTTTACTCAACTTCGCATCTGTACAGCTGTTGAAGTTGAATTATTAAATGTCAATGAAAGTACATTTTGTCTGGATCATCGACAATTCGTCATCTGATTGTAGATGGACAAACAGAAGAAAATTGATGTTTCATGTTGTTACGTTCCTGTCGTGCTTTATAGACATCTTTGATTCGACTTATTGAGAGCACAGAATTGAGTTACATAAATAATTGAAATTTTATTTATGACTGACTGTAAACTTCTATAATTTCCTTTACAAGATGAAAAAGTCTGGCACAATAGAAACGAAACGGTAGACTTCCATCGTCCAAAATATAATAGATAGACAGCAAGATTTTGTTCGTTGAGATGTAATGTAATTAAATCTTAGACTCGTGTATTTGTATTCATCTAACAAGACTGAATTTCAATAAACAAGGTTTCAATAATTCATATGCAAGTCTTGTTTGAGAAAAAGCAAAAATAAAACGTATTAAATTCATTTTCCTTTTTCGAATTATTAAGAAAGATGGTTAGAATGCGTAGACATCGATCTGTTAGTGTATCTTTTGTGCGACGAACGACTCCAAGTTCAACGTCAAATCGAGTAAACGGATACATCAAATATTCTAAATTTTATTTCCCATGTTTGATAGATAACTCACATCAGCAATGTATTAAAAACACTATCGAACGATAAATCTTTCACTCGATGCTCCTTTTCAAACACTACACATAATTCTACGCGAAATTCTTCTCGCACAGAACTGATCTCTCACAAGCAGTGAGTTTTAATAAACCAAAAACTAGTTATATTATATTTCTGTAACTCAGACATCTACAGACACAGAATGTTGTTGACAATTATCGAACGAATCGTTTAGAAAAATGGTTGGTTTTCTTGAGAATATGGCTAACTGTTGTTACTGTAACGGTTTTATTGCTTGCTATTTATTTACTTTTATTCTCGTTTTCAACTTTGACAATAATTTCAACGACAACCACTATCATGATAAGTACAACGACAACATTATCAACCACAACCACTACTACTACTTCTACTACTACTACGAGTAAATACTAGATTAAAAGATCAAATGTTTTCTTTTCATTGTGATATATTTTAGCTACTGCATCTAAGCAACGGTATTACTGTTCCGGTGTGTCACCTTATACATTGTGGGAGGAATATTTACCGATCGGAATAGTCATGATGGTTAATACAAGTAATTGTAGTTTTAGTACAACACCAACATATTTTACTTCGGTAGCCGGCATTGATCAAGTTTGGAATCTTGCTGGATTTAGTTGTATTTATAGTGCAACACAGACTTCTTTTTCAGTTTATCCGAGACATTCAGTAAATCCTTTAGGAACTACGAGTGCACAGTTGATGACCAGTGCGACAGCTTATCAATGGAATCTTAATTGGCTGGGAATCATAGAATGAACATAAGCTTTCGCTTTAGTAAATCTTTCAAATTAGATTAACGATTAAAAACTGGCTTTCTTATTGACATGGAAGAATAGTGATATATTTACGATACTTCCGTTTCAACTTTTTGTATTGTTTTTTGCTTGAAAATTCAAATTCATTTGGATCGTGTCTTTTGACATAAACTTCTAGTTTTTACATAGATAACTGGATCATTTATATTCATTCATCTTCAGACTTGAGGGCGGGATTAATAAACTGAGAAGCCACGACCGGTTTCGTTCTGAATTTCAAGGATTCATCAGATGGCTATAGTATTGCATAGTAGTCATAGAAACCCGAAACGAATTCAGGCTCTACGCTAAATCTATTAAAGATGTGAGGCTTACAATAAAAGAAAGCCATGGTTTATATACTTTTAGTTGAAATTAGTAGGATCACTTGAATGAATTTGTTGATTTATGTTAAAAATCAGTTTGGAAAGTATTCTATAATAAAATAGAATATTTGATTATAATCAGTTTATTTGATTTTTTCGAAAAAGTCGCCCATAGTCCCTCTCAGGTAGGGGTCGAAAACTGAAATCCATGCGAAATCTTGTTCGAACATCTATTGAAAGTGTACTACCGACCTCAACTTTTTATCCTGAGTATGAATATGTGATTTATTTCATCAGGAACTAAAGAAAATCTGATCACATCCACTCAACATTAGCCCAAAATATCAGGTTTTTCACTATGCGTGACTATTTTCAACTGTTTTGAAGCACGGGTCCATTCTCAAACAAAATACAAACTATGGGGAATTCTTTACTTCCCAATGACCAACACATTACACAACTCAGCAAAAGCTATCACCAGATGTGTATATGACGATACCTCCTCCATTTCCTCACATCCAGCACTCTCACCTTCACCCCTTTTTGAAGTACACATAACGTTCGCATTTCAATCCGAAGTTTCCGCATTTATTCATTTTTAAACTCAAATGACAGATTTGAATTCCCTGGTCTCGATCTCGATAATCTAATATTTGACTAATTTCAACTATCAACGACTCATCCTAAAACTATGTTTTCTTGACCCCAATATAAACCGGATATTTCCAGGCATTTCAATTGTTTTGACTTTGGCTATTAGATTTGATGGAATAAATTTAACCATCATATTCAATTTGAAGACACCTGTTGCAATTCGACCAACAGGTACTGTTCCAATACCACCGATTTTATAAATCTCACTCAATGGTAAGCGAAGAGCTTTTTTTTGAAAATCATTAACACATTTGTGTACCAAGACAAATTTGTAGATTTTTCAACAAGATTCTCTTTGTGAAGAGCTGATGTAGGAATAAATATCAATCTTTCGGGATTGTATTCAATTATTTTCATTAAATTGACAATTTCATTTTGAATTTGATCAAATATTTGATGTGAATATGCTGGATTTGTTAAATCCATTTTATTAATTATGGTTATGAGTTGTTTTATCGATAAACATGAAATCAATTCAATTAAATCAAAATATTCTTGAGGATTTTCATCAACGGAGATGACTAACAAAGCTAAATCAGCCTTTGACGATCCAATAAGAAGATTTTTGATGAAATGACAATGACCTTGAACATCGATGATATTCAAACGAGTTTTATTTGTTTCAAAAGAATAAATCGATCGATTGATATCATCTCCACGTTCATAATCACATTTCAACTGTTCTAACAAATCATTCGACTAAATTCAAACGAATATTTTTTCAGGAAAAATAAAACTAAAATTGACTAACGCTACTATCGATGCCACGATGATAATGAACAAAATAATCGATTATCGTCGATTTGCCTCCATTGCTATTTCCAAGAACAAGCAAATTCAAATCTTGTTGTTTTCGTTTTGTCATTTTCTTTTTTGATTTCAAATGATGCAATAATGTGTCGCTTCGTTCTATTATTCATCGACATGAGTCATGATATCCTATATACAAATCAAAATTCTGAATATTTATTTAGAGAACAACAGTGGAAAGCAGAAGAACAACGGAATGATTTGTCATTCAAATAGAATTCAATAGCAGATTTAGATTTATTTTCATTATTTTTTTCTACCAGCCCAAGTAAATATGATAATGGTATGTCTTCTACGTTGTTTATCATGAAGATAACGAACAAAATTTGGTTCATTTGAGTATTTTCGATGATTGATTTCCATTGACGTATCAATGCCGAAGCAAAGCCACTCAATATGTTGATCGAATTTGAATTCGAAATTAGATTTCGAGTTTATATGAGAAAAAATGTGACCAAACTTTTGGTTGATTTACAAATTGTTTAGAAGAAATCCGTTGACGTCTAGGTAAAAGTTCCCAATTAGAATCTTGAGAATTTCATACGTGATTATTTGAACGTCTAAAAAGACCTTGACGTTGTTCATTGTGATCACTATCTTTCGTAAAACCATAATTTTTCCGACATCGAATATCCGTCACCAATTGTTTTTCGTACGAGATATTTGAAAGATCCATTTATCAGGAAATTTTCGAATTAAATTAACTAATGCGTCAAGTGATGCTATTTGTTTTGTGAATGTGACCATGAGGCAAATGTTTTACGAAATTTTTTGTTATCAATCGATTTTTTTCGTTTACGAATAAATTCTCCATCGCGAATTTGTTCCGAAAAAGAATTTCTTTTGAACACTTGTCATTTTAATAGTTTCGATGCGAATAAATAAAATACAACTATTTGCTTTGTTTTGTCTCTTTCTATGAAACGGAAAAAACCAACACAACACAACAAAAAAAAAATCTTCAAGTTTTCATTGACATAGCCCACTATTTCACACATACGCGAGCATCTGCACTATCATCCTTCTTTGGCGCAGTTTCACGCGCGCTTCAGGCTCGCCTATTTCCAAGTGCACTATACACTGGCGACAGACCTCTTTTGTTCTAAGCATTTCATCTGTTTTCTTGCTCGTGTTCAAAAAATATTTTAATGAAAAAGTTTTTTTAATCATCGAAATAACTTGCAAGAACATTATTTATTTTTCTTAACAACAAACAAGTTCTAATCAAAATCAAACATCTCTAGCACAAAATAAACTTTTTAATGAAACGATGTTTCAATTGTGACAAGAGAAAACTAATCTATTTTTCTACATAAAAGTTGATTATAATCACCAGAACTCTTGTTTTTTTAATCACAACAACAGTTCATGCTAAAGCACGCAGAAAATTTGAACAATAATATCATCTTTTTATCAAAATCAAATAGTAATGTTTCTTGTTGATACAAGTTTAATATGGTAAATGCCCATGTTTTACGACGACATGTTCATCTATAAATAGCCAATATTTATAAAACTGATATTTTTTAAAGGATTATCTTACGTTCTAGTAATTTCAGTTCACGATTTATATCCGATAAATCTGCCGATAATTTTTTGACCTTTTCAAATAGTTCGGACCATTTCGTTGGATTTTGATTATATGATACAGAAATCAATTCGAGACGAATATATTCCAATTGTTGTTCCAGTTTCGTTTGTTTACCTTTCACTTCGAGTAACTAGAGCAATAAAGAAAAAAGTTAACGGATGAGTAAGAATTGTCGTTTCTCAGATGTTCGTTACTAACATTTTCAATCATCGGACAGATTGCCATGTTTATCTTGAATTCTGCCCTTCTTTCTCTCTTTATATATCTTGTCAAATCGTCTTTTTCTTTTTTTCATGTTCGTCCGTCATTTTTTAATGACGGACGAACATAATATTATCTTTCGGTCATCGTCAATGAAATAACAAAGCGGAAAAGAAAAATGAATGATTGCTTACAATTTTTCGACGAATATGACCACCTTTTCCAGAAAAATCGTCAATGGATGAATATAGATCACGAAACAGAGAAGAACATGCAGCCATACTCGAGAGCAATTGATGACGGTGAAGCTGAACAAATAAACGATAATACGAATTGTCTATGACTATGTGTGAATGAATCGAACTCGGTTTATAGATAAAATGATTTAATGTATATAGAAAAATAACGTAGATAATTTCTACTTTATGTCTATTTTGATAAATAATATCACGTGCTTTTTACAGTCAATCGAATTTCTTCTATTTCTGTTCACTTCTCTCCATAATACAATCTAGATCATCTCCTTGTGAATGAAATCTGTATTTGTAGCGCAAGAGAATCATCTAGGGTGAATTACGTATATTTATTTATGGTGCACACGATCCTATCGAGTAAAATAGATTACTATCAGAGGGAATGAAAACACGATGAAGTTCAGAAAAAGAATTGCCTTTGGACAGACAAAATTCACTCGGTTGAGCTGTTTTTCTTTTTATCAATCATCGATTTTTTTGGTTAAATATGAATTTTGAATTAACCAATTAGTTAATTGTTCACTTGTAAATGGGAGAACATTCGAATTTGTTCGTAATAAATTTTGATCAATAATTGAATCGAGATGAGACAATGGTAAAAGTAAAGTTTGATCAGTAAAATGAAGTTTAATTAAAGAATTTTGTTTGTCAAATGAAATTAATCGATGATGATACATATAATCAATTAATTGTTGAGATTGGTTTCGATTTTGATTTTGAAATGAATGACAAAGAACATTTGCAAGTTGAATAAATTGTTGATTATAAAATAAATAAAATCGATTGAAATTGTCTTTTTTTATTGTCGAATATTCAATTAAAATTTGTTGAACATCTTTCTTTTTGAAATTATTTGTTTTAATGAAAGTTGAATGTTGTCGAGTAAAATGAAGTCTTTTTGAATCGATAACATTTTCAAGAACAAATATTTGGTCAGTTTCATCGAATCGAACTGAATCCATTTGAACAATTAATTCGACGAAATTTTTAATTAATTTCGACTTTTCATTTAAAGACAAATAAACATTTTCATATTGATTTGTTAATAGATCAAAAGATTCGCCATTAAAATGAAAAATTCGTCGATCAGCAGAGAATTTTCCATTTGAAATTAAAACATCGATTAAATAATGACGATTAAAATTCTTTTTTTCAATTTGTTTATAAAATTCGTTTGATAAAATGAGAAATGGATTATTTTCATAACAAAATTGACATTTAATAATTTGATTCGTTTTATCAATCGAATAATTTCGAATATGATAAGATAATAATTGATGATCAGTTTGTTTTTCTTTACTCTTGATTTGTTTATCTAAGAAAAGATCAGGTTTAATAAAATGATAAATATAACATTCATTTTCAACATTATATTGAATTTGACCATTTTTGAGAAGAAAATCAGCAATTAAATTGCGATCATTCGTTGGTGAAAGACATTCATATGGAATCGGAAGAATTTCTTTGTATTTTCCGTTGAATATTTCAACATCAATTTGTGCATAATAATCGTTGAATTGAACATTTTTAATAATTGATTTTAACCAAATATTCGCTTTGTAACCCAAAGAAATTGAATGTCAAGGAAATACCCATTGACCTGATATTTGTTTAATATAATTAAATTCGATGAGAATCTTGGCAATATCTGACATTTGAATAACAATTGGATATTCATCGTTCATTTCATTTCTCATATAAAAATCGATATGTTTCGAATAAATGAAAATTTGTTGATTTAAATCGTTTTTTCCTCCGACCATAACAACTAAATCATTGTCATCGGTTAAACGAATTAAATCATTATGATTTAATTCATCTAACCATTTTACAAGAAGTTGTAATTGATTTTCATCGAGATTTGATCGGTTGCTTTTTTTCTTTAATTTAAACATATTTTTTTTACGAATGTCCTTGATCAACAGAGGAACAAGAAAAGTACATTTGGATTTATATTTGACGCAAATACAGCGGAAGAGAATCGAACGAAAACGCTTTTTTTCTCTCTTTGATCAATATTTATTTTTACTCTACATAAAAAACTGTTTTTTTTCTAATCAAAAGTCGAAATAGTTTTCACTAAATATTTTTTGGTATCGAATGGTTCAATTTTTTCGAATAGACTCATTGAAAACTGATAACCTTTGAATTTCGTTGAAGTCGACCGATTGTTTACACGAAAAGAATCGAAAGTTAATTTCGATTGTCGACAAATATGTTGACCAGATGTTGAATATCTATTTGATGATTTGTTTAGAAGAATCCATCGACGAATTGTTTTTGTTTTTGAATCTTCGAGTTTGTTTTTTGAGATCTTTGGTTCTTTTCAATCGACTTGCTTGAAAATATTCTTGTCTCGATCGTTTTTGTGATCTTTCAATTGGAATTGAATTTTTCAAATTTTTTCGATACATTGGACTCAGACATGGGCAAGTCAAGTCATTTTTTGACTTAAACCAAGTCAAGTCAAGTCAGACTTGACTTGACTTGACTTAGCTTATTTTACATATATTATGACTTGACTTGACTTGACTCGAAACCGGCGGACGACTTGACTTGACTTGACTTGAAAATACACTCTATTAAAAATTGAATTCGAGGCAAATTAAAAATATATACATAGAAGATTGCCATACACTATAGTTTTTCGCACATTTGATATATAAAGTAAAGAACAAAACGTAAGAAAAATGAAACGAAGTAAATTTAAAATGAATAAAAACTCTAACATTTTCTAAAAAATAAATTAATTCTTTAAAATTGTATTGGTCATCTCGTTTCCCAATGATCTTTGTTTTTGAAAGAGCCTTTGTTGATTTATATTATACCGAGTCGGATAGTAAGTTTTCCTCGGAAAATATTGTAAAATTTTACGATGAATGAACAATCTACAACAACTAAAATTTCTTCTTTACCAAATGATAATGATGTTGACGAAATTCAATCAGCCAGCAGCACAACAGATAGTTCTAAAACTCAAAATTTATTGCCAAATTCAATTGTATACAAAACTGCTCGTGATCAGTTCTTCAAGGATCTTCAGCATGAAAAAGATAAAGATAGATGGTCTGCTAAATGTAAGCTTTGTGAAGGAACGAAACGAGTAGTCGACAAGTTAGGAGTAACTTCAAATTTTACTCGACATGTCAAACAATATCATAAAAAAGATTATGAAGAATGGGCAAAGACGAACGAATATAAACAAAACAAGTTATCTACACAAAAAAATAGGATCACTAATAGTTTTCAACGAAAAAGTGCTCCGTCTGCCGGTCAATTATACGGTGAAAATCATCCTCGGCAAATTGAATTATCTTCGGCTATTGTTGATAATCTAATAATCAATTTAGGATTACCTATATCGATTGTCGAAAGACCAGCATTTGTTGATTTCATGCGAAAAATGGACCCAAAATTTTCTATTACAAGTCGACGAACATTAAGTCGAAAGACAATTCCTGATTTATATGATAAAATGATCGACCAGTTAAAATTGTTTTGCTCAAAATCGGTTTTTCTATCGTTAGCATTGGACATTTGGAGTGACCGTAGGAAAAGATCTTTCTTTGCGATCACAGGTTTGATTTATTTTTTGAATGAAAATAACACTATTATATATTTTTTAAATCTTCAGTACATTCAATCATCGATGGTGATTTTAAAGCATATGTTTTATGTTTTTCTTCCCTCTGGGATAGCCATTCTGGCTCATTATTACTTGAAAAATATGAAGAAATAGTAGCTAAATTTGGCATAGAAAATAAAGTTGTTCGTTTAGTTACTGATAGTGCTGCAAACAACATTAGTGCTTTTAAAAACCTGGTTATTCCAGGTTTCGAAGAATATTTTATTAATGATGAAAATGAAGATCTTGGACCTAGCAATGGCAGCGATACTGATAATAGTGACGATGCATTAAGTGATGAATATGAATATCCGTTAGAAGATCGATCAACAGCAAATCCTTCAACAATTGATTTTACGTTCGAAGAACATATTCAAGAATCATTGAATAGATTATCGGAACAGAATGATGGCTTTCGTATTCCATGTTTTGCACATACTTTACAGCTGGTAGTGAATGATGGACTCAAAGAAGCTAAATCAATTAAATCTACTCTTGAAAAAGTATCCGCAATTGCTAAACTTGCACATACAAATTCGAAATTTGCTGAAGAAATCGAGTCCATGAAGGTTTCAATTCCTCGTGCAGTTATTACACGATGGAATTCTCAATTTTTAGTTGTTGAGCGTATTCTTAGTATACCATCATTTTCTCTAAATGAAATATTAAGTGAATTGAAATATAAACAGTGGTGTTTGAATAAACGAGACTTGATTATTTTACAAGAGTTTGTAGCATTGTTATCATTATTTGCTCAAGCAACAACCGTTACACAACAACAAAAATCGCCATCAATTTCATTTATCGCACCGAGTATTTTAGAAATTTATTTTGATCTATTAAATGAAAAAAAAAATTACAACATGCAAGTTCATTATGCGATGCTTTATTATCGGCATTATTTTCGAGATTTGGAGGCTTACTTGAGCAAATGGAGATTGATATTATTGAATCCAATATTAGTTATCAAAAAAACAAGAAGTTTTACGATCTTTATAAAGATCCAATTTTTCTTTTTTGTCCTTTTCTCGATGGTATGTTTAAAGTTCGTTGGATTACAGAGTCTTCTCTTCAGGATTCAACAAAAGACCGATTATGTGAAAAGGTCAAACAGTTAATATTTGATCATTGTCTTCTTTTTGAACACAGTGAATCTTTCTCTTCAGTCGATACAAATTTAACAGAAACATCTACTGAATCAACACCATCGGAATCATCAAGTTCCACGACACCCAAACGAAAATTTCTTTTTAGTAATATTGAAATGGACTCAAAAAACATCAAAAGAACAAAACCAATCATTAATCATATTAAAGAGGAGATTTCAAGATATATCGATGATGAAAGCAACGAATGTATGCTGCTCTTAAATTCGAAAACATCTGGCCAATATAAAATTTTAGCAAAATTAGCTCTCAAATATTTATGTATACCAGCAACATCTGCTGAAGTTGAAAGAACTTTTTCCAATAGTGGATATTTAATTCGTCCTCATCGTAGTCGTATGTCGCGACAAACTCTCGAACAACT
>Ga0209963_1002142_pt1 | contig 10464 bp, 11 predicted proteins | sample ThiBio_1000_biof_2_FD_183957 | JGI IMG/M metagenome (GOLD analysis project Ga0209963, IMG submission 183957) | Wastewater bioreactor microbial communities from Cape Town, South Africa - Thiocy_cont_1000_biof (SPAdes) | ecosystem: Engineered > Bioreactor > Thiocyanate-remediating >...
TAGTTGGAACCGAAAAAAGCGTTCATTGTTCAGAGTTGGGAGGTGTTCACTAAGGGAGGTTTTACTGTATTAATTTTTGATTAATTGAAGGAGATCTTAGATAAGAATCATAATTGGATCAAACAGCGAAAAAAGTCGGAGTTAACATCAATTCTGATTTTGAACGGCAACAAATATTTTATTTAAAAATTTGCTCTTCTTCGTCTAGAATCCAATGGCATCGTCCTTTTTCCAAGAACATCTTTTAGCCTCACTCTATCTCTGTCGAGTAAATCTCTCTCTTTCTCTTTCGATTAGTCAATTTCTTTGTTGTCTTAGATGAATCTTAATCCTACAACATCGTTAACTCCAACGAGTTTACTCTCCAATGTCACGGCTTGTCAAGTTCTTGCTAATATCGCTGCTATGCAGTTCTATTATCCTGGAGCAAACTATGCCTATGCTCTGTACAAGACGTACATTTGGGACGTTTTGCCGAGCAATTGGACCGGTCCGGCTATTCCTTTTCTTGCCTATCCATCGACGTATTATTCGGACGTAACGAGTTCGTCGTACAATTGGATCAGTGCGACGTTCAGTCAAAATGATTTATTGAGAATTAAACTAGCGAAATATTCAGCTCGAGGAGAGTATTTAGGACGATTCGATGGATTCGATACGATTTTACAATTATGCGGAGGAGGTTATTCACAAGGACGAGCTGCTTTTACTTTCGGAACGATTTATCAACGAACTGTACGTCGATTTGTTCGGTTCGTTTTTTGATGAAAATATTTCGTCGTTTTTTCAGTGTTCAATCCGATTCGACGCACTCTGGAATTCAACGTTATACGAAACCGCATTTTTCGATCCATGTAAATCGAAGTTTTTTGTTTTTTTAACTTCCTCAACACTCTCAAAAATCTTTAGATATTGTCTTCAGTCAATCAGGCGCGGACTACATGCTACCGATTCCAGTTGTTATTCAAAACTATCGAACACAAACCGATACTTCACCGAATCAAAACAGTATTTACTCGACTTGTTTTTTTTTTATTATTATTTCGACTCAATTCCTTGTAGCCGAAGAATCGAAATGGGTCTATCATCGACGATTTTTCCTTGTCGATCGTGTCTCGGGAATTTCGAACAACGGTACCACATTTTTCGCTCGTTTTTCTCCTCGATAAACTTCGTCTTTCAGTCCTACGAAACATTCACTACGCGAAATCAATCAAAATCCTGAATACTCTCACCGATGACACGAAGTACATTCGACCACCGGTGATCTACATCGAATACGATGAGTTTTCTTTGACCAGTATCGGCAAAGGAACAACTGTTGATGTGAGAAAAGTCAAAACAAAAATGATTAAATCCTATGTTCTGTTTGAATAGATTACGTTCAAAACTGAATATCGAATGAATTTAACCTCGCATATTCAAGCGATTTGGATCGCTATTGGCGTTCTGACCGGTCTAGGACTGATCCTTGCTTTCATTCAAACAGCTATCTGGCAAAAACGTTCGGGCAAAACTCTCATTGACCTTTCAGTAAATAATTTCTTCAAATTTTTGTTGTTGTCTATCATTGTTCTTTAAAGACTATTGGTAAATTTCTACTTTATTTAATCAATATCGTCGGCACGATATTTTTCATCGTCATGACCGGTGTGTCTCTCTGGTGGTTGATATTCTACAAACGTCAGGACGCAGTCTATCTCGTCATACCGACGAACGGTCAGCAAGCATCGTTCACAGCTTTGATTATTGTTGCATTTGTTTTGAAAACAATCGATATTCTACAGCTGATTATTCAACAGGCGAATACCGATATATTTTTTGTCGATTGGGAAAAATCGAAATCAGGTCCGAGAATGAGAAGAAAGAGAGATTTTTTGATTTCGTTTTTCGTTTTCTAGGAAATCCAAGATCGGTTTCAGCATGGCGAACATGTTTTGTTGCGAATGAATACAGCGAATTGGAAACATTTCGAAGAATAAACTTATCTTTTCAATTAATTTTCGTTTTATTTCTCTTAAAAGTAACATTCGAATTTAAATTCAAACGAAAAAAATGCTTCGTTTTAGGTGATTAATCTCGAAAATGTTGCAACAGCTCAACCGAATACAAGTGTATTTCCATCGTTATCCGATTACACAGCCGAATACAACGCCATTCTTCGTGTTGGCATCGCGTTTTCCATGTGGCTTGCAACAGGTACTTAGACCAAACAAATCTGGATAATTTCATATAGAAAATTTTTATACTAAAATCACAAAAATAAGCAAAGTCGAGTGATCCGGAGAGAATTTGAGAAATTAAGGCGGCCGCAGCCACCCTCCACCTTGATACACAATGAGTGTTGGTATGAGTACAAAAATCAGTCAAAAATTCCCAGTAAATCAGAACTACTGTTGCAATAAGTGATAAAACTTGGAAATACGAATTCATTTTTACCAAAAGTTCTTTAAAATAAATGCGGAAACATCCGATTGTTATGTGTACTTCAAAAAGTAAAAACTCAAGCTCTCGCCGCTTTCATATCTTATGTTTCTTTAAATGTATATTCTTGAGAGTGATGGTGGAGACAAGGGTAGTATCGATTGTACAGAAAAGAAATAGATTCTATTCGAATTTAGTATGAAAACCATAGGAAATATCAATGTTCATGCTGAAAATCAGAAAATCCTTGATGGATCGGGCCCATCTTCGAACTCGACCGAGACTAAACTCTGCAGAAAATTTCAGATCGATCGGAGTTTCCGTTCGGAAATTATTGTGTAAACGGCTGGATGGACACACTGACCGATTATAGGGTGTACTCACTTTTTGAGTACACAAAAAAACGCAAAACAAATCAAAAATTGTATAAAGAAAATTTTATCATTGGTTTGTTTTTTTTCTATAAGAAGGACCTTCATCATTTTACAATTTTAGAAATGTATATAGTGCCTTTCTCTTTATTTAACACAGTTTATATAGGGATGGTTACACATGAGAGAACAGAGGATCAGTGCCCGGTGATTATATAGGGTCATCGTATATAACGGTCGATTACCGTTACACGCCTGTCTTGAGCAAGAAATTTTAAAAAAAAGTTCGTCTAGGGAAAGTTTTGAGTAATATACGCTTTTGGACTCCGTTTTGCTCGACAGTTTGTTTTTTCGTCTAGGTCTCGTTCAATATCTCGTCTACATTCTTTTCTATCAGCATTTTGTCGAAGATAAAATTCTGAATTTTATCGATCTTTGTTCGGTTTCGAACATCAGCATGTTCATTCTATCGAACAATCAATATGGATATTATATTCACGGTCGTTCGCCTCAAGGCACGGCCGATATTAATATGAAAGAAATGTTAGATTATTTCACTCGAGAAGAAAATAAAACAATCGGTAGTCGAGGTCTCGAAGTGAATACAACTGATCAAACGTTTATCGTTCATGTTAATCAAGAATTTCGAAAACAATACGGAATCTTACTTTCAAGTTATCAAGTAAAAAGTCAAATAAAAAAATCTTCCCCTCTCTTCAATTTTCTCTCTTCTTTTGAGAATCAAATACGTTCACATAAAACAAGAAAAGATGAAGAACGTGAATCGGAAATTCTACTCGTCTCATATCGAAATCTCAATGAATTCCTCATGCAATTCATCGAACATTCAATACCAATTTATGATTATTCAATTCGACGACGGGTTCTAGTCGAGCAAATCTTCAATTGGGACTTTCGAACGAAATCAACTGAAAATGTTTTTCTCATCGGTAAAAACAAAATCATTTTGAATTTGAGTATTTGCATATTTTTCTTTATCTCTTGAAGATAACAATCGAAATTTTACGAAAACATTATTTTGTGGTTATGAAAATTCATTTTTCATTTGGAATATGGCAACATTTCTGTTCATTGATTATTTTGCAATGAATTATATTCTCGCAGCAATTATAACATATTTACTCCATCAAGTAGGACGAGATTTCATTCTTTTTTTTTGTTTTTCGAAATAAATTGTTCATTTTAGTTTGCTGGTAAATTGCGTGAGTCATTAGGCAAAAACAATCTCTCGAAAAAAACATTAATTCCGAAAAATTTTCTTATTTAATTAGTGTGAAATAAATGTCTAACAGATTTGTGTGTCTACTAAATTCAGCTGTTCTTTTTTTATCAATATTTGAATAAAATGCGAAGGATGAATAATCACCTCAGTTATTTAAAAGAAACGATTGGCAAATAATCTTGATATGTGCATGAAAACAAAATTTTGTGGAAAAAAGTCTAATTTTTCTCTCAAAAAAAAAGTTTGACTTGGCTGGAAAAAAATTATATATTTTAATCAAGATTTTATTAGTATTGTTTTTCTTCCCAGATCTATCGATACGACTGTCCGTATACATACCGTAATACCATTACTGTAGTTCCGTAATTCTGTGTCAAATATTGCGGGCGTATTCGACTCTGCTTTATATCGTAAATTAGTGGTTAACGACCGTATTGTTTGACATGGGTTGAGTAAGAAAGACAAAAAAAAAGTTCGACTAGGGTCATTTATTTCATTCCCAAAAGAAAAAAACTACAGATTTCTGTCAATTAAAAAGTATCACTGACAGCAGTCAGGACAGGGACAACAGTTGTGATCAGGCTCAGTGCAACTGCACGGACGACAACCTTCAGGAAGCATTGATGGGCTTGATGAAGCTGTAGATTGTGCCATGCAACTTGCAGCGATAAAGACCAAGAAAAAAAGCCAGGTGATAAGTTGACCGAGTTTTTGCATTTTGTACTTCGTGCTTGAAAATAACAGCATTTACGTGTATATATACACACGAATTAAAAACAACAGATGTCAATTTTTCTCAAAGCAATTGATATGACGAGAGAGAGAGGGTCGATGATATGAACAAGACGAGCTCATGTCCAATTGTCCTTCTATTTATTGATTGAAAAGAAAAGTTGATCTGATCATGCAATTCGATCACTTTTTACTATTTGTTCTCTGTCAATTGCTTCGCCTATTAATCATTTATGTTCTCGGATTACAATCAGGAGAACGTTCTGATTACATCTTCTTTCAAAAAATCAATTATTCTTCCATTCTTTCTTTCTTCGTTCATTTGATTGCTTGATTGAAATCAAAGTGTATGGATGTTGAAGTACAACAACGGAATATTTTTATTAGCTTTGCTGTTCTCGCTAGTTGTGGGTTGTTCGTTGGTTTTATGAAAACATGGAAATGGTTTTCGAGAACAGGACGAATTATAATTGATTTATTCGTAAAAAAAAGCCTCTTTCATTTTTTAATTGTATTTTTTGTTTTATGAATAGACAATCGGCAAATTGATCTTATACATTGCCAATGCAATAGCCACTGTTCTTCTTCTGATTATCATCGGAGTTTCACTTTGGTGGTTGATTTTTTACAAAGTATTGAATAAGATTTTTCCTTTCTCTCGAAAAACAAAATCTTTTCTTCAAGAGGCAATACGAGACAATCTTTCCGTCGAATGCAAACGCCATTCAAGATCTATTGAAAATCTTTCTCATCGTTTCGTTTATTGTGAAAACGATCGATATCGTTCATGTCACCGTTCGACAGACGAAGATCGACGTGTTTTTTGTCGATTGGGAACGATCGAGAATAGGAAATGCGAATAATGTTTCCGTTTGGCGAAGTTATTTCGTTGCCAATGAATTCAATGAAATTCAAACTTGTCGACGAATCAACGTCGTTTTTCAATTAATTTTCGTTTTATTTCTCTTAAAAGTAAAGACGAAGAAAAAAATTTGCCGAAAAACAAATCGAATTTCAGGTTCTCAATCTCGAAAATGTCGCCTGTGCGCAAAGTTCATTCGTTCTCTTTCGGTCGGAATTCAACTGTACCGAATACAATCCAACATTTCGTACAGCCATCGGATTTTTGACATTCTTATCCACAGGTAAAAAGCGATGATGCGCACTGCACTCTGAAAAAATTTGTCTTCTGTGTTTATTTCCCTCCAACCTGATGGTCCTAGAGGGACAGTTTCTCAAACTTGCACAGTGATATGTAATAAAAGAAAAGAAAAGAACAAAGAGCAGCAGACCGAGACCGAAGATATCGAACTTCCAGTGCATGGCTAAGAAGTAACGTACGGAGGTCCTCTGACGCTTAACGCGATAATCACCTTCCAACCAAGAGCTACGATATCTATTCAGGAGTATCTGTTTGTTAGCGATACATTCGTATACGTATCGTATCGCTATACGTCTTTCTTCTCATCTGATATAACATTCTTTCTCTTCTTCGTTTTTGTTCTTTTTAGTGGATCAGTTGTTCGTTTTTCTTTGATCAGGCAATACATATACATTCTCAGTGCAGTCTCTCATACTCATCTTCATCAGATCCTTTGATAGCATTACGAGAGCTCACAATAACAAAAACTATTTAAAGAAGTTTCGAGCTTTTTACTTTTTTCTCCAGACATTCATCTCCAATTATTAGTGAAGACAGATAAGAGTCACTCGATTTTTTATTTTTGATAACCGGAAATTTTTCAAAAAAACAGGAGACTTCTAATACGCTGATCGTGTTATGTGTTCAAGCGGGGTTTTCTATTCTAGAGAAGAGAGTAGTCAGAACAAAATTAGTATGTAGATATTAAAAATTATCTTTTTGAAAAAAATGCCTAAACTGATGCTTTAAAAGCATAATCTTTTGATTGGATTTGATAATAAAAAATTAAATTATATAACAGATTAGTTAATCGAACGTTAAAATGAGAAGAATGACGATATTTTGTATACATAATTGTTCCACACTAAAAAGTAAGATTGTAGCAATGATCAACAATTATGTTTTAAAATATTTTCTTACCTATCTATTCAAAATTAATAAGAAAAATGCAGTTGAATTCAACTAAGTTTGCATATTTCTTACAATTTTATGAAATAAAATTAAAATCCTCTCTTTTCTCAAAAACTATCGATGAATTCCATGACAAAAAATACGAATTTAGATCGGGTCAATTGGGACTTGGCGACACGGATTCTCGTGTTTGGCCGAGCAATGTCAAAGCTCTGCAACAGCAGAAGGTGACCTATGCATCCTGTGGCGAGAAACATTCGGTTGTAATAACACTCGACGGCGGCGTTTTCTCATTTGGTTCGAGTGTTCACGGGCAATTAGGTCATAATTCGACCAATGATGAACTTCTGCCGCGTAAAATCTCGGAATTAATGGGCTCGGAAGTATCTCAAGTTGCTTGCGGACGTTCTCATACGGTTATATTCATGCCAAATACAGGTCAAATATCGACATTTGGTTTAGCATGTTCAGGACGTGTCGATGCCAAAGCAACGTCATGTACATTGATACCACAGAAATTGGCATTGCCTTTTTTACCTTACAAAACAATGAAACAATTTCAACGGCAAACATCAATCGATAGAAATAGTACAACCACAACAACGATGTCGAATTCGCCTCTGTACAGAAAACAAAAAACGCCCGAGATCAAACCAACGAGCTTGCAAGTTACGGGAATTCATGCCGGAGGAAATCAGATATTTATTCGAGTTGTTTCTCGAGCTCAAAAGCCTGATGATTATCGAACATTTGCAAATATTCGTCCACTACTTGAGTTGACAAATGATTTTGCTAAATGGTTGAGTCAAACACCGGACAATAACGACTCATTTAAAGACATTGAAAAGTTCGTTGATCTTCCTTTTTTTTCGAAAATTCAATCTACAAAGTGTCATTTCAGGAAATTATCTCGAATGTTCAATACGGAAGCTTGTTTAAATGGTTCGTTTCTAGCTCTGCCTGATATGCACTATCGAACATCGTCGAGTAATCCTGGCATCGATCTCGATAAAGTCATTGCTGTCATGGATAAACTCCGAACATGCGATCCGAAAATCGAACAATTAGTACGTTATTCATATCTATCACAGGAATACTTCAAATTCAGTACAAAGTGGAATTTTTTTAAGTTCTCCTGGGACAAATTAAAATTTTAATCAGTACTAGAAAATATCCAATATAAAGTGGAATTTTAGATTCTCCCAGAAAAATTTTAAATTGTACCGAATTTGAAGTATTCCTGTGACATATCCATCAATCATGAGTTTTTGTTATAGTTATTTGAACATATTCAATCAATTCTTCTCACATTGCCTGAAACAGCTCCTTGTTTCGAAGCGTTACGCATTTATTTAATTCTTCCGTTTTGTCATATATTCGAAAATGAAGAATCATTTGAGTCTGTTTCGGCTCCGTTTGCTCAAGCTGCTACGCGGTTGAAAAAATCGGCCGATGGGAAAGTTCTCGACTATTGGATTTTGCACATCGGCAGAAAATTTGTACAACGAATTCTCGAAGTAACTATGAAACAACAACAAAAACGAAATATGGAACGAATTTTTGTTCTAGTTATACAAACCTTTAGTAATAAAAATCATTCAAATCAATAGTGGCGGTTCGACACTCGCTACTGAACAGTATCAACTCGTTTTAGAAGCCGTTTTAGAACTACTCAAAAAAGTGCATAATGTAAGTTCAAATTTAAGAAGAAAAAAGTATTTTCTATAAGCAAATCTAATAATAGGTTTCGTGTATTATGGCTAAACCGGAATTAGTTGGACATGATGCATTTTATATGAAAGAATTGAACGATATGATTGATATCAAGCGTGATTATGATTTTTGGCAGACACGTCGATATCTTGCTCTCGTATGTTGGTCTCTCTATCGTTACGATTTTGTTTTTGAGATTGATTGATTTAGGATAAGAAGATTGTTTCATTTTGTGACTATGCATTTCTGTTTGATTTAAAAGCTAAAATTTGTAAGTCATCGTTTGATGAGAAATGTTCGAAATATGTTTTTTTTTGTTCTCGTCAAGTGTTACTTCAATATCACGGTCAATTAGAAATGCAAGAAGCGATACGTAACGCATTTATGCATAACTTTCAAACAATGATGGGTGCTCATGTTGAAACTGTAAATCCTCTTTTAATTCTACATGTTCATCGAAACTCAATTGTACAAGACGCAATTTCTCAAGTAAAAACAAAAGAAAGAAAGAAAGAATTCGAATCTATTTCGTGTTTTCAGTTGGATAAATATAAAGACGATGATTTTAAAAAACCTCTACAAGTTTATTTTCACAACGAAGAAGGTCTCGATGCAGGTGGCATTCGAAAAGAATTCTTTCTCTTACTGACTAAAGAAATTCTCAATCCTAAATACGGCATGTTCAGTAAGACTCTTCCAATCGAACTTCAACACACATGTTTTTCTTTTCATCTAGCTGTCTATCAAGAAACAAATACGATTTGGTTTAGTGATTATTACGAAGAAGATGAAGAGCCAATGTACAAACTTATTGGCGTAAAAACGTTTCTCTACTCAAGAATTGTAAAAAATATATTTATTTTTAGACTCTTTGCGCTTTGGCTGTATATAATATCACAATCATTGACCTTCCATTTCCTCTTGCACTCTATAAAAAATTACTCAATAAATCGAAAATTGATCTCGATGATATGAAATCATTGTCGCCATCGATCTATCAAAGTTTACGTTCATTATTGAATTATAAAGACGACGATCTCGAAAGTGCTCTTTGTTATACATTCGAAATCGAACGTGAAATCTTCGGTACACGTCGTCGTATCGAATTGAAACCCGGTGGGTCGAATATCATGGTTAATCAAAAGAATAAACAAGAATTCATTGATCTATACATCGATTATATATTTAATAAATCATGTGACAAACAATTTCAAGCGTTTGCCAATGGATTTCGACGTGTTATCAATTCGAAACCATTGGAATTGTTCTATCCCGATGAGCTCATGTCATTTGTCGTATGTTGAAAACAGTAGTGTCCGATTTGAAAGTTGAATTCAATTTTATTTTATTTCTAAAGTTGGATTTTAAATTTTCTTCCACCTTCGCCCTCACTAAGTCGATATTAGTGTCCCGTACTATCCTGTAATAAGCTCTCCCTCTCCCTCGAAATGAAAGATCCCGAGTCTTCTAGGTTGGACCGCACTATTAAGTAAACGGTCAGTATTTGCCAAAAATATTTGACACAGTAATACGGCATCGTATACGAGACCGTATATTCATGGTGCACGGCCGTATACATATCGTAATACTATTACTGTAGCTCCGTAATTCTGTGTCAAATATTACGGGCGTATTCGACTCTGCTTTATATCGTAAATTAGTGGTTAACGACCGTATTGTTTGACATGGGTATTAACGATTTTTAATTAAATATTAATTAAAATGGTTTAAGAAAACCGAACCCAATTTTTCTGGAAAATTTAGGATTTTTGAGAATCCATCTAGGCATATTTTCGTTAAAATTATTAATTTTAATTAATTAAAGGAAATCTTATATTACATACGGCAAACATTTTTTCTAATACGGGAATGAGGGAATATACTTATATACGAATCATAATTGGATCAGACCGCGAAAAAATTCAAGA
>Ga0209963_1002149_pt1 | contig 10428 bp, 10 predicted proteins | sample ThiBio_1000_biof_2_FD_183957 | JGI IMG/M metagenome (GOLD analysis project Ga0209963, IMG submission 183957) | Wastewater bioreactor microbial communities from Cape Town, South Africa - Thiocy_cont_1000_biof (SPAdes) | ecosystem: Engineered > Bioreactor > Thiocyanate-remediating >...
CTCATAGATCTCCGCCTTCGCGCCAATGTCGACGGCAGCTGTTGGTGAGTTCAGCAGAAGGATTTTGGAATCCGTTGCGACCCAGCGCGCAATGACTGCTTTCTGCTGATTACCGCCACTCAGGGAGCCGATATCAGAATCTATGCTGGCGCTCTTTACGTTGAGACGCTTGGCGAATTTCTCTGCGGCACGCCGCTCCGCATTCCGCCTGACCAGACGACTTACGCGATCGGTCACATAACGTTCGAGCGACGCAAGCGTGATATTTGCTCTCACGCTGAAGCCGCGCACGACGGCATCCCCAAGCCTGTCCTTCGGAACGAAAGCGAACCCGTGGCGGATGGCCTGCCGCGGTGAATCGATTTCGACACGCTGTCCGCTTATCCGAACATTCCCGCTCGTCATCCCGGAGCGGCCAAACAGAAGGTCTAGCGTTTCTTCTGCCCCGCTATCCGGCAGTCCCGCCAGGCCGACGATCTCGCCTTCATTGACGCACAAGCTACATCCGGCAACCTTGTCTCCGCGCAGATCGATGCCTTCCAGAAGCTGTTTGCCCTCCTTCTGCGACATAATCGATCCATGGGTCTCCAGCAGGCTCTTCTCCTTGCCGACGATTGCGGAAATCACGGCCGAGCGAGTCAGCAGGTCACGGCTCTGACAGGACCAGGCGACAATGCCGTCGCGCAGGATGGTCGCGCTGTCGGCAATCTCGAATATTTCGTTCAATCGATGGCTGACATAGAGGAATGCTCGGCCCTGAGAGGCCAGCCGACGCATTTGAGCGAACAATAGCTCGACCTCGGACGAAACAAGTGCCGCCGTCGGTTCATCGAGAATTATGATCTTTGCATCGGCCGCCAACGCTTTGGCGATCGACACCATTGCCACCTGATCGGGCCTGAGAGCCTGAACGGGTGTTCTGGGATCGATCGCCATGTCAACGCGCTCGAGGAGTTCGGTCGCCCTGGAACGTACCGCTCTCCAATCGACCACTCCAATCCGGGTCGGCAGGGGCTTACCAAGCAGCAGGTTTTCTTCAACCGACAATGAGGGGACCAGATTGCCATGCTGGTGGACGACGGCAATTCCTGCGGCTTGGGCATCATGCGGCGAAGAAATTGTCACCGGCGCGCCGGCGACCATGATCTCGCCGGACGTCGCGGAGTACACGCCTGTCAGTATCTTGATCAGGGTGGACTTCCCTGCGCCGTTCTCGCCGAGAAGTGCCTGTATCTGGCCAGAGCGCAATGAGAGCGAGACATCATCGAGCACTCGCTGTCCGTTGAACTCCTTCGAAATCGAGGAGGCACGGAGAAGTTCGTGCGAAGCGTTACCGTCGCTCATCGAAGAAGCCCTTGGCGCAGCCCGTGACTGATTATTGGTTCTCGATCTCGCCCGTGAACGTCGTGCACTTGGAATAGTCTGGCTCAACTCCGGGCGCCGGCAAGTTCGCTTTTGTGAAAATGCAGGAGCGGACCATGATTGAGCGGAATGGAACCGGCTTGCCGTCGATGGCGTCGGCGATGACGCTCATCGCCTTTTGCCCGACCACTTTGTTTCCGAAGCCGACGGTCAAGGTCATCGGCCCACCCTTGCGGATCAGTTCCAACGTCGACGGTAACGCATCGTAACTATAGACGGTGATTTGGTCCTTCATGCCGGCCTGCTCAATCGCACGGACTACCCCGGGCGCCAGTTCGTCCCAGCCTGTCACAATGGCTTTCACGTCCTTGTTCGACTGAAGCAAAGACGTGACTTGATTGTAGGCGTCGTCGACGTAGCCCGGAACCTTGACTTCGATCTCCACAACTTGAATGTCTTTGTCGTCCGCGACGGTGGCCTTGAATCCGCGCGTGCGCTCCCGGAGCACCGGCAGCACATTCCAATTGACGATGGCGACCTTGCCTTTCAGGTCGATTTTGTCCCGGAGTACGCCGGCCAAAAGAGCGCCTTGTACGACGCCGCTCGCTCCAATATCGGCGGATATGCCAGGCACATCGCCGGAGAACATGGAAACGAAGGGAATGTTCGCAGCCTTGGCGGCCTTGATGACGGTCGTCAGCTGATTGTTGTCGGACACCGAGTTGAGGATCGCGTCAAACTTTCTGTTGACGAAATTGACGCCCGCGTTGCTTGTGGCGACCGGGTCGGTCTTGCCGTCAAAGAGCTCACAGGTCCAGTTTCGCGCCTTGCAGTCAGCTATGGCCGCATCGGTCATCGCTGTGACGGCGGGAGAGTTGTAGGCGAATGCTATGATGCCAATCTTCAGATTGTCTTTTGATGACTTTGCTAAGGCTGCTCCGGCAAAAAGAGGCGATATCGCCGCAAGCGACAAAGCGAAAATCGAGGCGGGTCGAATAGCGTTGCTCAACATCGTATGCAGCCCTCAAGATATGAAATGAAAGCAATTCGTCGAGATAGCGACTCAATGGCAGAGCATTCCGCCGTCGACGACAAGCTCTGAGCCGGTCATGAACGCGGAGTCGTCCGAGGCCAGAAACACGACTGCGCCTTCGATGTCTTGCGGGGTACCGATCCGCCCCATCGGAACTCGGCCGACGGTGCGAGCTTCGTAGGCGGCCGCCACGTCTTCAGGCATGCTCCCGACCCCACCCTCGACCATCGGCGTCGCGACGAAACCCGGATGGATCGAATTTACCCTTACGCCACTATTCGTTGCGGCACAGTGCAACGCGGCCGATTTGGTGAGGCTTCGTACTCCGCCTTTGCTCGCGGAGTAAGCCGCCGCCAACTGGTCCGACGCGTTGCCCCAGATGGATGAGATGTTGATAATAGATCCACTGCCGCCATGGGCCATAAGAGGGATGCTGGTCTTGCAGCCCAGGAACACTCCCGTGAGATTGACGGCAATAATCCTGTTCCACTCGTCGAGGGGGCAATCGGTAACGGAGCCCGCCGACGCTACGCCGGCATTATTGACGAGGACGTCCAGGCGATCGAAGCGGCTTCGCACATAAGCAATCGTGTCGCTCCATCCGGAAATGTCAGTCACATTCAAGTGCCTGAACTCCGCCTTCCGACCAGTCTTTCGGATCTGCTCGGCGACGGCTTCGCCGGGTGCGGCAGCGACGTCGGCGGCGATTACAATGCATCCCTCGTGCGCCAAGCGCTTTGCGAATGCCTCTCCCATTCCCATGGCAGCGCCGGTTACGAGTGCCACTTTGCCGTCAAGCCGCATCAAAGCCCTCCCGAAGTAGTTCGTTTTTCTGAAAATTAGATTATGCGAGCTACGACGAAGGGAAATGGTTTGAGACGACAAGTTTTTGACTTGGGCGACAATCCAATAGGGGCGTATCGCAACGACCGTCCTTATCGATGTTGCAGGTTGATAGATGGAGCGCACATCTCGGGGCGACGCAGCTTCCACGTTCGCTCATGTGCCCGCATGCAAAGCCGGATCGTACAGATCGACGAGCAGGATCGGTTCCCGCCCTGTATCCGAAGCAAGCGACCACGGTCACACCGCGCGGCTCGACGATTTGCATCGCGCCCCGGCGCAACCGTTGCCGCCTTCGACAACTCGCTTGGCCGCCCTTCAGACCGAAGTGACGGACGCCGCCGAAAAACTCGAACGGCTGTACAAAGTGGTCGAAGACGGCATCACGGATCTCGATCTGCTCAAGGAGCGACTCGCAAGCCTCAAACTCGATCGTGATCGCGCCCAAGCCGCTCTCGACCGGGTCAAATCCTAGGCATCCGCTACGACCACGTTCGATCCCGAGGCGATCGAGAGCTTCGGCCGCACGATGCGCGAAAACGGTCAGTCCGGCGAGGCTCCGTTCCGAAAGCCATATATCCGAGCGATTATCGACAGGATCGAGGTTGACGACCACGTCATCCGTATCGGAGGTGAAAGTCAGCTGGAACAAGCGGTTAACGGCCGCGTGGTGGCCGGAGGCGGTGTTCGCAGATGTATGCCGAAGTGGCGCTCCCTAGCGGAATCGAACCGCTCTCTCCACCGTGAAAGGGTGGCGTCCTAACCGATAGACGAAGGGAGCGAAACACTGACGTCGATGCATGGACTTGCGTCGCAGCCGCCGTTCCGCGCTGTCATAAATTATGCCCGCTAAATCAGACGCTTATCTGAAACGTCGACCTCACGCCGGTTCGACACGTGGTCTGATCCGGGACAGCGGCGAACGTATAACGGCGTTTTTCCGCATGGACAAGCCATCTTGACCACTCCATTCCCAACTGTGGAAGATATGGGCCAAAGAGCATCGTCCCTGGCTTCGCGCATTATCCCGATATTAAGCCGCCGCTACAGACAGGAAGCGCCATGGTCCGCCGGTTGATCGATATTTCCGTGCCTTTGCAGAATGATGTTCCTGCCGATCCGCCCGGCAACCATCCGGCCATCCAATACATCGACCACCAGCAGGGGCTGCCGCGGATGCTGGAATTCTTCGAGGGACTCAAGGCCGAAGATCTCCCCGACGGCCAGGGCTGGGCCGTCGAGACGGTGAATCTTTCCACGCACAACGGTACTCACCTCGACGCACCATGGCATTTCCACCCGACAATGAATCGCGGCGAGCGCTCGTGGACCATCGATGAAGTGCCGCTGGAGTGGTGTTTCCAGCCCGGCGTGAAACTCGACTTCCGCCATTTGCCGGATGGCTACGTGGTGACCGCAGGCGACGTCGAGGACGAACTCAAACGTATCGGCCATACGCTTTCACCGCTCGAAATCGTGGTCGTCAACACCCGCGCCGGCGCCATGTATGGCCAGCCCGACTACGTCAACGCCGGTTGCGGCATGGGTTATGAAGCCACCATGTATCTGCTCGAGCGCGGCGTCCGCCTGACGGGCATCGACGGCTGGAGCTGGGACGCGCCTTTCCTCTATACCGCCAAACGCTACGCCGAGACCAAAGATGCCAGTCTGATTTGGGAAGGCCATAAAGCCGGGCGTCACATCGGCTACTGCCACATCGAAAAGCTGCATAACCTCGAGCAACTGCCTTCGGTCGGGTTCACGGTGTCCTGTTTTCCGGTCAAGATCGAACGCGCATCGGCGGGTTGGACACGCGCGGTTGCCATTGTCGACACATGAGGGAACCGGCCCGCGCTATTTGGAGTCGAAGGCTCGCTTACAGAACCAGGAGATTTTCGATGACTGCTCCGCATGACGTCAACAATCTTCCTTCGAAAATGAGCGCGGCGGTCCACGAGCACTGGAAAGCCTTCCTGTTCGAGGGCATCCTCTTCGTCATCCTCGGGTTGGCCGCGATGATCCTGCCGCCGCTGGCAAGTCTCGCGGTGACGGTTTTCCTCGGCTGGCTGTTTCTCGTCAGCGGCATCGCCGGGCTGGCGCTGACATTCTGGGAGCGACAGATGCCGGGGTTCTGGTGGTCGCTGATCTCGGCCGTGCTGGCGATCATCGTCGGGGTCGTGCTGCTGGCGCGGCCGGTTCAGGGCACCCTGACGCTCACGATTGTCGTCGGCGCCTATTTTATCGCCGAGGGCGTCACCACGATCATGTACGCGCTGGAGCATCGCCGCGAACTGTCGCAGCGCTGGGGCTGGATGCTGACTGGCGGCATCATGGATTTGATTGTCGCGACCATCATCGTTGCCGGCCTTCCCGGCTCGGCCCTATGGGCCATCGGCCTGCTGGTGGGCATCAACCTGCTGTTTGGCGGCGCGACGTTGATCGGTGTCGCGCTGGCCGCGCGCGACCGAACCTAGCCGCTACGGAAATGCGAGAATACGAGCCGCTCACATCGCAAAGTGGCGGCCGATAAATCCTAGCAGCCCCGGCAGATGCTCTTGATCTTGCGATCGAGCGCGGCATCTTCCCGGTTCACCGGATCGTTGGGATTGCTCAGGTTCTTTTCCGAAGGGACGTCTGCCGCGCGGGGCTGCCGATGACCGACCGGCGCGGTGGGAATGCTGTCAATCACCGCGGGCCGGCTGTCCTGCGTGGTTTGCGCCGTCGCGCCTGATCCCAAAACCATCAGCAGGAGCGCCGCTGTTGTCAGGAGCTGTTTCATATCAACCTCCATCTGCCACACGTCCGCTTTAACGAGAACGATCCGGCATTTCGATCGTTCCGCAATTACGCCGTCCTTGGGCCGAGCAATCAAGGCCTTTCCGCACATCGGCCATCGTCAGCAACAACCAAACGCCACCCGCGACAACGACGACAAACACACCGAACAGCACCACATTTTCAAGCGTCCGGCCGGCTTCTTCCTCATCGGGGTCCTGGTTCATGGCCTGACGCGCCAGACTCTCACACACTATCACTTCGGCGGATATGCATGAACCTCTCCGCGATAGTCCACGACACGATAGCCCGATTCCGGCTGCCCATCACAGACGCGGGAGACATAGCTTACGCCGAGCGGAACCTTGCCGAAGCCACCGGGGATATCCAGCACAAACTCCGGCTGGCACAGACCTGACAATCGACCGCGGATCGCCCGCATCAGCTGCTGGCCCGCCTCGATCGTGGTGCGAAGGTGCTCGGTGCCAGGCGCCAGATCGCCGTGATGCAAATAATACGGCTTGATCCGGCATTCCACCAAAGCGCGCATTAGCTCTTCCAGCGCCGCAGGATTATCGTTGACGCCACGTAACAGCACCGATTGGCTCAGCATCGGAATGCCGGCGTCGACAATTCGCGCGAAAACGTCACGCGTCGCAGACGTCAACTCACGCGCGTGATTGGCGTGAATCGCCAGCCACGTCGTTGCACCGCTGACACGCAGCGCGGCAACCATCTCGTCGCTGACCCGAGCCGGATCGACCACCGGCACGCGCGTATGAATGCGGATGATCTTGACGTGGTCGATGGCGGCCAGGTCCGCCATCACCTCCGCGATCCGGCGCGGCGACAACATCAACGGATCGCCACCGGTCAGGATGACTTCCCAGATTTCCGAATGGTCGCGGATGTAGCCGATGGCTTTCTCATAAATGTCCGCCGTCAGCGCCGTCTCCTTGCCGGGCCCCACCATCTCACGGCGAAAACAGAAGCGACAATAGACCGCACAGACATGCACCAGCTTGAACAGCACGCGATCGGGATAGCGATGGACGATGCCCTCAACGGGAGAGCGCACGCGGTCGCCGATCGGATCGACGCGATCGAATGGAGTGCTGTCCAATTCCCTGACGCTGGGAACGTATTGCAGGCCGATCGGATCGGAGGGATCGGAAGGATCGATCAATTCGACGACATCCGGCGTCAATGCGACGGCGTAGCGTGCCGCGACCTTCTCCAATTCAGGTAACGATGCGGATGGCACCAGACCGCGCTCCGCAAGTTCGTGCGGCTGGCGCAGCGTCGTATTGATTTTATCCGTCATGAATTGCTCGTTGGTGGCGTCCACACCACATGATCGATCCGTGGCGCCCCGCTCGACAGCATCACCAGCCGATCGAACCCAAGGGCGACACCACTGGCTTGCGGCATCTCAGCCAGCGAAGCCAGGAACTCCTCGTCGAGCGGATAGCGTTCGCCATAGCGCCGCTGTTTCTCGTCCATCGCCTGCTCGAAACGCAACCTTTGCTCCGCGGCATCCGTCAATTCGCCGAAACCATTGGCGAGTTCGACACCACAGGCATACACCTCAAACCGTTCGGCGACGCGCCGGTCCGAGGGTTTGGTGCGCGCCAGCGCCGATTCCGGCGCGGGATACTCGAACAGTACGGTCGGCCTGCCCCGCCCAAGATGCGGCTCGATATGTTCGACCAAAACCTTGCTGAAAATATCCGACCAGGTGTCGTCGTCCGCGACCTTCACCCTGTCCCGTGCCGCTTTCGCCAAAGCATCGCGGTTGCCCTCGCTGCCGCTGATTGTCCTCAGCAGGTCGATCCCCGAAAACTGCGTGAACGCGTCAGCAACCGTCAACCATTCGGGCTCGGCAAACGGATCGGCGATCTCGCCCCGGAAAGAGAATTGCCGGGTGCCCACCGCCTGTGCCGCCTGTGCGATCACCGCGATACAGTCGGCGATAACGGCCTCATAGGGCTCGTTGGCCCGGTACCATTCCAGCATGGTGAATTCCGGCAGATGCAGATCGCCCCGCTCGCGATCGCGGAATACCCGGGCGAACTCGACAATCCTCTCCTCGCCGGCCGCCAGCAACTTCTTGCAGGCGAACTCCGGCGACGTCCGCAAATACCTGGGCTCGCGCTCACCCAGTCCGTTGCGGATTTCGGTGACAGGGGCGTGAAGATGGGTTTCGTTGCCCGGCGATATTTGCAAAACCCCGGTCTCGACCTCGGTAAATCCCTGACCGGCAAACCACGATCGCAGCGCGACCGTGATCGCCCCTCTCGCCGCCAGAAATGGCTTGCGATCGGCATGGCGGTGCCGCGCCCACCATGGCGATGGAACTTCCCCGACAATCATAGGGGTCTAACCTCGTTTGGCCGCAAAGCACTGGCATCTGCGCCCCAAATCAGTATGTTGCAGCCCGAAACCGTCTCGCCGGCCCCGGGAAAACCATATCCGGAGCGGTCCCGAACCCGAACGCTAGGAATAAATTCTGTGAGAGTCATCGCCAGTTCTATCCGCAAGGGCAACGTCATTGAGCAAGACGGCAAGCTTTACGTGGTTCTGACCGCCGAAAACATCCATCCCGGCAAAGGTACGCCGGTGAGCCAGATCGAAATGCGCCGAATCAGCGACGGCGTAAAGATATCCGAGCGCTACAAGACCACCGATCAGGTCGAGCGCGCGACCATCGAGGATCACAACTTCAACTACCTTTACGAGGACGCCGACGGCTTCCATTTCATGAATGCCGAGACCTACGATCAGGTTCAGGTTCCGAAGGAGATCGTCGGCAACGCCGCGCCGTATCTTCAGGAAAACATGACCGTCAAATTGTCGTTGCACGACATGATCCCGGTCGCGATCACGATGCCGCAGCGGGCGACGCTCGAAGTCGTCGAAACCGAGCCCGTCACCAAGGGGCAAACGGCGTCGTCGTCCTACAAGCCGGCCATCCTTTCAAACGGGGTGCGCTCGGCTGTACCTCCACACGTCGGCGTCGGCACGCGCATCGTGGTCATGACCGAAGACGGTTCCTACGTCGAACGCGCCAAGGACTAGGTACGATTCACGGCGCGCGGGGGCCGAGCTATTGAGAAAAGCGAATTCGCGTAGCGCAAAAGCTGGTTCAGGATTGCGATGGCTCGCAGCGCTCACGGTCTGGGCTTTTCTCACCGCTCCCGTCTCGGCCGATGAATTCAAAACCCCCGCGATCTCCGCGATCCATGTCGAATGGCGCGCGGCTCTCGATCAGCTCAAGGCGGAGATGTCGGCACAGCCGGCCGTGGCCGCGCGTTTCACGTTTTCCGGCCGCCGTCGCCTGCCCGCCTCCGATCCGCGAACCATGCCGGCGTTCGAACAACTGAACGCCGCAACGTCGCAAATCTTTCGAGGCATCAACCGCAGTCCGATCCCGGTGCTGCTGCCATTCGACACCGCGAGCTATCTGAATGATCGCGCCGGTGGCGCCGATGGCCTGGCTGTTTCCCGCTATCAATCCGGTTTCGGTGCCGCCGAAATGCTGGCTGCTGGCCCGGCCGGCTACGATGCGCTGTTCGCATTGCCGCCCGGTTACAGCGCCGGCGGATCCGGACGAGTCTATGCCAAGCCGGTCGAAGTCCAGATCACCGGATCGGTTCTGGTCTATGACATCGATGACCCGGTGGCCAACAAGGGCGAGCCTGTGCGCGCTTTGGCCCCGCAGTTTCCGGACTTGCGGCGCGTGATCCGCGAAGGATTCGTGCGCTACCGCTTCACCCGCTTCGGTGTTCCCTATGTCGTCTCGATCCATTGTATCGACAGGGCGCCACGCGCTGACCGCCTGGCTTGCCGCGAGGCTTCATCGGTTGCGGAGCATTTTCTGAAAGCGCTCCGCATCGCCGGCGGCCAGCCGTCGCAACCGCGCACCAATCTGCCGGCGGACGTCGCGGCAAGACCGTATGTTGCCTCGCCCGATTTCACGTACCGGCCGTCGGGAGAGATCATTGCGAATAGCGGATACCGCGAGCAATCCGGCCATGCCGATTTGACCGTTTATTCGCAAATCCGTTTTCCGCTTCTGAACGCGCCGGCCTACGCCAATTCGCAATCGTTTCTGAACTGGGGCGATTGTTTCCAGCGCGGCCGCGTTCCACCGCCGTTTCGCAAGGGCGCGCACTATCGCTGCAAGTCCAATCACAAGCCGCTGGTATTCGACGAATCCGCCGGCGAGAATTACGCTTATCCCTGGCAAGACAATTTCTGTGAAGCACGCGACTTTGAGGTCGGACAGTGCGCAAGCGGTTTCGGCCATCAGGGTCAGGATATCCGGCCCTCCACCTGTCAACTTCGCAACGATGGCGCGGATCGCTGCGAACCGAACAAATATGCCGTTGTGGCGGTGCGTGACGGCGTCATCA
>Ga0209963_1002152_pt1 | contig 10420 bp, 9 predicted proteins | sample ThiBio_1000_biof_2_FD_183957 | JGI IMG/M metagenome (GOLD analysis project Ga0209963, IMG submission 183957) | Wastewater bioreactor microbial communities from Cape Town, South Africa - Thiocy_cont_1000_biof (SPAdes) | ecosystem: Engineered > Bioreactor > Thiocyanate-remediating >...
GATCTTGTTCATGCGCTCGACGGCGCGCTCGCCGAAGTACGTGAGGCCGCCGTCGCCGCGCTCCTTCAGACCGGATCCGAGGGTGTTCGCCTCCGAGTACGCGATGCCCATCTGACGGACGCCGAAACCGTAGAGCACGTCGATCCGATCGACCTCGTTCTCGATCATCGTCGAGGCCTCGAGCGCGAAGACGTGCGCGATGCGGCCGGTCTGCGCGGCGTACTCGATGTCCTTGATCGACTCGCCCTTGATCACGAAGTCCTGATGCGCGAGGTCGGCCATGCGGACCCCGAGGTCGAACAGGACGTCCTGATACTTCCAGCCGGCATCGCTGGAGATGCAGCACGTGCCGTCCATGCCGTTGTCGAACACGGCGGTCAGTCCGGAGCGGGACAGTCCCTCGTATCCGGTGGGTTCGCGACCCGCGCGGATGTGATCGCGCAGCTGGCCCATGTCCTCGGGGAACACCTGCACATGGTCGTGCAGCGAGATGACCGTGGACTCCGCGAGCAGTCGCGTCGTGCGTTCCCGCTGGGCGTCCGTCAGTGCGAGGCCGGCGTACTCGGGCACCCGGTTGATCTGCTTCGCGTAGCGGAACTCACGGATGTCCTTGCCGGGCTCCAGATACTCGTACGCGGTGTAGCCGGTGTAGCGCGGTGCTGGTGGGAGCACGGTGCCTCCTTTGTGCGGTGGATACGACTTGTGCCGACTCTGATCGAATCAGGCATGTGTGGTGCCCATATTGCAAATATTCGGCGTAGATGTCAATATCTTCATCAATAAACCGGCAGCACTGATCATGCGAGGATGTCGCCGTGAACACCACAACCCACCGGGGGGCCGACCTGCTCACCGTGCGCGGCCTCTCCGTGTCGTTCGTCGCGGCGGGCCGGGAGGTCCCCGTGGTGCGCGACGTCGACCTGGATGTCGGGCATGCGGAGTTCGTCGCCCTGCTCGGCGAATCGGGTTCAGGCAAGTCCGTCACCGCACGGGCGATCATGGGTCTGAACGACGAGCAGACCCGGGTGCATGCCGCCGAGCTCAGGCTCGGCTCCGTCGATCTCCTCTCGCTCGCGGGCGAGGAGCGGCGCAGGCTTCGCGGTCGCAGCATCGCGCTCGTCCTCCAGGATGCGCTGTCCGCGCTCAACCCGGTCATGACGATCGGCGACCAGCTCGGCGAGCTCTTCCGCGTGCATCTGGGCGCCACCAAGCGCCAGGCACGAGCCCGGGCGGTCGAGCTGCTCTCGCTCGTGGGCATCTCCTCCCCCTCGCGCCGAGTGGACGACTACCCGCATCAGTTCTCCGGCGGCATGCGTCAGCGCATCCTCATCGCGATGGCGATCGCCCTCGAGCCGGAGCTGCTCATCGCGGACGAGCCGACGACCGCGCTGGACGTGACGGTCCAGGCGCAGATCCTGGATCTGCTGGGCTCCTTGCGGGACCAGCTGGGCATGGGCGTGCTGCTGATCACCCACGATCTCGGCGTCGTGATGGAGGTCGCCGACCGGGTGTGCGTCATGTACGCCGGGCGCATCGTGGAGAGCGGCGAGACCGGCCCCGTCTTCGAGCACCCCGCGCATCCCTACACCGAGGCGCTCCTGAGATCGGTGCCCCAGGCCGCACTGCGCGGCTCCGACCTGCAGACGATCCCCGGCTCTCCGCCGAGCCCGGCCCGCGTGCCGACGGGATGCGCTTTCCACCCGAGGTGCCGCCTGGCCGTCGAGGCCTGCCGATCGGTGCTGCCGCCGCTGATCGACATCGGCGACGGACGACGGGTCGCCTGCATCCGCTCCGAGGAGCTCCTCGGGCACGCCATCGCCTGACGGGGAGATCATGAACACCGACATGCAGAAGCCAGAGGACGAGCGCGAGGTCGTCCTGCGCGCCTCTGGCCTGGTCCGGCGGTTCGCCACCGGGTCCCCGCTCCGGCCGGCGTCGGTGTCGGCCGTGGACGGGGTCAGCCTCGAGCTGCGCTCCGGCGAGGTCGTCGGGATCGTCGGAGAGTCGGGGTGCGGGAAGTCCACGTTCGCCCGCATGCTGGTCGGCCTGGAGCGGCCCGACGAGGGAACGCTCGAGTATCGCGGCAAGCCCGTGGGCGGTCGTGCGCGCAACAGCAGGTGGCTGCGCGAGGGCGTGCAGATGATCTTCCAGGATCCGTATGCGTCGCTGGATCCCCGGATGACCGTCATGGAGATCGTGACAGAGCCCCTGGCTGCCACCCGCCGGATCGGGCGGGCGGCGCGCCGGGCGCGCGCCACGGAGCTGCTGGGTCTCGTGGGTCTGGGGCCCGACGCCCTCGACCGCTATCCTCACCAGTTCTCCGGCGGCCAGCGCCAGCGCGTCGGCATCGCCCGCGCCCTCGCCCTGGATCCCGACGTCCTCGTCTGCGACGAGCCCGTCTCGGCGCTCGACGTGTCCGTCCAGGCCCAGGTCATCAACCTCCTCGCCGACATCCGCAGTCGCCTCGGGGTGTCCATCGTCTTCATCGCGCACGATCTCGCCGTGGTGCGCCACATCGCGGACCGCGTCGCGGTCATGTATCTCGGCCGCATCGCGGAGATCGGCGAGACGGACGAGCTGTTCGCGCGCCCCGCGCACCCCTACACGCAGGCGCTGCTGTCGGCCATCCCGACGGCGACGCACGCGGGACGCGGGCGGCTGGCCGGCCGGCGAGTCCTCCAGGGCGAGCCGCCGTCCCCGGTCGATCCCCCGGCGGGATGCCGCTTCCACCCCCGCTGCTGGATGGCAACCGAGGAGTGCCGCACGGTCGCCCCTCGGCTGCGCACCCTTCAGGCATCCGGGCCGGAGCGCGGCGATCGACTGGTGTCGTGCCATCACGCGGAGAAGAGCCTGCAGCCGGACGCCCCCGACGCAGGCGCGGCCGTCGCCTGAACGCCGCAGAGGCGTCGTGGCAGACCCCTGATTCCGCTACGGTGAGGCACGTGGATCCCGCCGACGCCCGCATCCCGCCCGAGGCCGCCGCGGCCGTGGCATCCGGAGCGGACCTGCCCGAACGCACCGACCGCGGCCGCGTGCTGGCGTGGGGCCTGTGGGACTGGGGGTCCGCCGCCTTCAACGCCGTCGCGACGACGTTCGTGTTCACGGTGTATCTGACGAGCTCGTCCTTCGGCGACAAGGGCTCCACCTCTCTCGCACTGTCGAACGCCCTGCTGATCGCCGGGCTCGTCGTGCTCGTGATCGCGCCGATCACCGGGCAGCGCGCGGACGCCTCCGCACGCCGGAAGCTGTGGCTCGCGATCAACACCGGCGTCGTGGTCGTCTGTCTCGCCCTCATGTTCTTCGTCCGGTCCGAGCCGGTGTACCTGTGGTTCGGGCTGGGACTGCTCGCCGTGGGCACCGTCTTCTACGAGCTGGCCGCCGTCAACTACAACGCCATGCTGGCGCAGGTGTCGTCCCCGCGGTCGGTGGGCAAGGTCTCCGGCTTCGGCTGGGGCATGGGGTACATCGGGGGCATCGTGCTGCTGCTCATCGTGTACTTCGGCTTCATCCACCCCGACGTCGGCCTGTTCGGCGTGACGTCGGCGGACGGGCTGTCGGTGCGCGTCTCGATGGTGATCGCGGCGCTGTGGTTCGCCCTCTCGGCGCTGCCGGTGCTGTTCGCGGTGCCGGAGAACAAGCCCTCGGCGCCCGTGGCGGGGACGGCTCAGAAGCGGGTGGGCCTGCTCGGGTCGTATCGCGTGCTGTTCCGCGACGTCGCGAAGCTGTGGCGTGAGAGCCGCCACACGGTCTACTTCCTCATCTCCAGCGCCGTGTTCCGCGACGGCCTCACCGGCGTCTTCACGTACGGCGGCGTGCTCGCTGCGGGCACGTTCGGCTTCAGCGCCGGAGAGGTGATCATCTTCGCGATCGCCGCGAACGTGGTCGCCGGCATCGCGACCATCTCCAGCGGCACCCTCGACGACCGCTTCGGTCCGAAGCCGCTCATCGTCGTGTCGCTCGCGGGCCTGATCGTCAGCGGCCTGCTGGTGTTCTTCCTGCACGACGGCGGGCAGACCGTCTTCTGGATCTTCGGCCTCATCCTGTGCCTGTTCGTCGGGCCGGCGCAGTCGGCGTCGCGCACGTTCCTGGCGCGCGTCATCCCGCCCGGCCGCGAGGGAGAGGTCTTCGGCCTGTACGCGACGACGGGTCGCGCCGCCACCTTCCTGGCGCCGGGCGCCTTCGGCCTGTTCGTCCTCATCGGCGGCAAGGAGCAGTACTGGGGCATCCTCGGGATCGTCCTGGTCCTGCTCGTCGGCCTCATCCTGCTGCTGCCCGTCAAGGGACGCCAGGACCGCCTCTCCTCCTGAGCCGGGTCGCGGCGCCGGCTCAGCCGCGCGGCCAGGCGTCGGCGAGCTTGACGAGGAGCCGGGCCAGCTCCGCGCGTTCCGCGTCGGTGAAGGATGCCAGCGCCTCATCGATCGACCCGCGTCGTGCATCGCGGAAACGACGCACGATCGCCGAACCGATCTCGGTCAGCACGATGCGCGTGCGCCGCGCATCGTCGGGGTCCGCCTCCCGCCGCACGAGGCCGTGGTCGACGCCCTGCTGGACCAGCCGCGACGCGCGCGGCTGGTCCACGCCGATCGCCTCGGCCAGCTCGCTCACCGACAGCGGGGCGGATGCCGCGGCGAGCGCCTCCAGCAGCCGGAACCGCGCCATCCCGGCCATCCGTCCGTGCATCCCCGACGGCGGATGGTGGTGCCCGCCGTGATCGGCGCGCGGTCCGCGCGGGGCATCCGCGCGCTGCGGATCAGCCCACGGCGGCATCCCGCGCCCCGCGCCGCGCGGACCCTGCCAGGGCCCGGCGCCGTCCGCCCACGGCGGCTTCGGCCCCCGGCCGCGCAGACGCGACAGCGCATCGGCGATCTGCTCGATCGGATCGGAGCCGTCCGCCGTGTTCGCCATAGGAGAAATTTACATGCATCTTGACATGCACCGCTAGTCCATGTCATGATACAAATACTTGCGATATGACATATACCGCCCACGAAAGGACTCTTCCATGAACGACACCACTGACACACCACAGAACCCGGACGCCGAGAGCGGCTCCGCGCGCACCCTCGGCGACTGGACGCGCATCATCGACCGCCTGATGGTCCGTGAGCTCGCCGCCGCCCTGGCCGAGAACGACTCGGACCTGCGCGAGTGGATGGCGCTGCGCATGCTCTCCGGAGACGTGCCCGCACCGCACTTCGCGCATCGTCTCGCCCACGCCGGGCGGCACCTGCACCCCTATGCGGAGCGCGGCTGGATCGCCGAGACGGCGGACGGCTGGACGCTGACCGACGAGGGGCGGGCCGCCAAGGACCGCCTGGACGCGATCGTCGCCGAGGCGCGCGAGCGCGCAACGGACGGCATCCCCGCCGAAGACCTCGCCACCACCACGGCCACCCTCGAGGCGGTCGCGCGTCGGCTGCGCTGGGACGGACGGATGCCGGACTCCGGCCCGCGCTTCGGCTTCGGTCCCGGCTTCGGGCCCGGCTTCGGGCGCGGACGCTCCGGTGGCCCCGGCTTCGCTCCGGGATTCGGACCGGGACATCGTCCGGGCCGCGACGTCGGCGCAGGCCGCGACTTCGGCCCCGGCCACCACGGCGAGTGCGGGCGCGGCGACCGCGGCCATCACCACGAGGAGCGCCGCGGACACCGCGGACACGAGCGCGCCAAGCGCGAGCGCGCCTACGAGCGCGGCTTCGAGGCCGGCTTCACCGCCGCCGGGAAGTCCGCCGCGCGCTGAGCCTCCCCCTATGGTCCCGGCGGCACACCGTGCCGCCGGGACCACGTCATTCGCGCCGCCGCCGGCGCGCCCGTCATCCGCACCTGACGTCGCCCACCGCGACGGTGGCCGGGTAGGACGCCCCCTCGGCCACCGTGATCCACAGGTGGACGCAGGCATCCCGCTCGCTCATCACGATGAGCGGGTAGGTGTTCCGCGAGGCGCATATCGGCAGCAGCAGGCTGCGCCGGCCGTCGGCCACCAGCTGGTCGGGGCCGGGCCCGGTCACCTCCTGGGCGTTCTTGGTGTCGGCCGACGGCGGAGGGACCGGAAGCATCGCCAGCCGCGCGGTGCCCGGATCGACCACCCGCACGACGGCGGCGATCCCGCCCGCGACCTGCACCGGCGTCAGCAGGGCCCGCCACGGCGGGGCACCGTCCGGCATGATCGTGAACTGCCCCGATCCCGGCGGAGGCTCGGCATCCCACTGCGGGCTGCGCACCGGGTCCGCGCCCTCCGGGATCTCCGGCCCGGCTCCCGAGCCCGCCGCGCAGGTGAGGGCGGCCGGCGTCGGGGACGGGGATGCCGTGGGCCGCCGTGACAGGATGCCGGTCGGGCCCAGGACGGCGACCGCGGCGGCGATCGCCAGCGCCGCCGCACCCCCGGCGACCCACCATCGCCGGATCTCCGGCACGCGGGTCACCCGTCGGCCGGCGGTCCGCGGCTGGCGGCGGGCGACGCGGCGGACGGCCGTCGGAGAGGCGGGCGACCCGGAGCCGGCGGGGACCGTCGCCCGCGGCTCCTCGGGCGCGCGCGGGGCGCGATCGAGCCGTGCCCGCTCTTCGAGCTCTGTCAGCCGGGCGAGCGCCCGCGGGTCGAGTGCGATGTCGGAATCCGCGTCGTATGCCCTCTGCCGGAGTGCGGCGAGCTCCGCCGACTCCGCATCCGTCAGCATGCTTGCAGTATCGCACCGGCACGCACCGCACAATGGAGGGATGCCGGCACCGACCCTGCTCGCCGTCTCCCACGGCACGTCATCCGCCGACGGGCAGCGTGCCGTCGCGGCGCTCGCGGACGCGGTCGCGGCGCGGCTGCCTGGCGTCCCCGTGCGGCTCGGCCACGTCGACGTGCAGCAGCCCGACGTCGCGGCGGCGCTCGCCGCGATCGAGGGAGCCGTGGTCGTCGTGCCGCTGCTGCTGTCGGCCGGCTACCACGTGCGCGTCGACCTGCGGAGGGCCCTGGCGGAGCGCGCCGACGTCGCGCTCGCACCGGCGCTCGGCCCGGATCCACGACTCGCGACGGTGCTCGCCGAGAGGCTGGGGCCGGTCCCGCCGGACGCGGAGGTCCTCCTCGCGGTCGCGGGCTCGAGCGACGAGCGCGCGAACGAGGACTGCCGGACCCAGGCGACGATGCTGGCGGACCGTCTCGGACGGCCGGTCGCGACCGGCTTCCTCGCCGCGGCCGAGCCCCGGCTCGCCGACGCCGCGGCGCGCCTGCGGCATCCCCTCGTCAGCGCCTACCTGCTGGCGCCGGGCTACTTCCACGACGTCGCGACGCGGGACGCGGGCGGGGCCCGCGTCAGCCCGCCGCTGCTCCTGCCGGGGGACACGCCCGCGCCGATCGTCGACATCGTCGTGGAGCGCTACGCGGCCGAGGCCGCTGCTCTCGCGTCAAGAGTGTGACCCCGTGTGACGCCGCGTTCCGGAGCATGACGGCGATGGATGCCTGACGAATCCGTCCCGTTCTAGCCTCGCCGGGTGACCATCTCCGACACCGCGCAGCGGCACGAGCCCGTGCGCGACCGCGCCCGCCCGCCGCGGCCGTCGTCGAAGCCGAACGGCCAGTGGAAGATCGACGGCACCGCGGCGCTCAACGGCAATGAGCAGTGGAAGCAGGAGGACGGCGGCCTCGCCGTGCGCGAGCGGATCGAGAACGTCTACGCGGCCGGCGGGTTCGCCTCGATCGATCCGACCGACCTGCACGGCCGGTTCCGCTGGTGGGGCCTGTACACGCAGCGCAAGCCCGGGATCGACGGCGGCCGCACGGCATCCCTCGAGCCGCACGAGCTCGAGGACGAGTACTTCATGCTTCGCGTCCGCATCGACGGCGGGCAGCTGAGCACGGCGCAGCTGCGCACGATCGGCGGCATCTCGCACGAGTTCGGCCGCGACACCGCCGACATCACGGACCGGCAGAACATCCAGCTGCACTGGATCCGCGTCGAGGACGTCCCGGAGATCTGGCGCCGGCTCGAGGCGGTGGGCCTGCAGACCACCGAGGCGTGCGGCGACGTGCCGCGCGTCATCCTCGGATCTCCCGTCGCCGGCATCGCGGACGACGAGCTGATCGACCCGACCCCGGCGATCGAGGAGATCACGCGACGATTCATCGGCGACGAGTCCCTCGCGAACCTGCCCCGCAAGTTCAAGACCGCGATCACCGGGCACCCGAGCCAGGACGTCGTGCACGAGATCAACGACGTCGCGTTCATCGCGGCGGAGCATCCGACGCTCGGCATCGGCTACGACCTGTGGGTCGGCGGGGCGCTGTCGACGACGCCGCGCCTGGGCGAGCGGCTGAACGCCTTCGTCGCCGCGGAGCAGGTGCCCGACGTCTGGCACGGCGTCGCGCAGATCTTCCGCGACTACGGCTACCGGCGGCTGCGGAACAAGGCCCGGCTGAAGTTCCTGCTGGCCGAGTGGGGCGCCGAGCGCTTCCGCGAGGTGCTGGAGACCGAGTACCTCGGCTATGTGCTCGCGGACCTTCCGCAGGCGCCGGCGCCCAAGGGCTCCGCCGATCACATCGGCGTGCACCGGCAGCGGGACGGCCGCTTCTATCTGGGCGCGGCCCCGCTGGTGGGGCGGCTGTCCGGGACCACCCTCCTGAAGCTCGCCGACCTGATCGAGGCGCACGGCTCCGGGCGCCTGCGCACCACGCCGCACCAGAAGATCGTCGTGCTGGACGTCGCCGGCGAGCACGTCGAGCCGCTCGTCTCTGGTCTCGCCGAGCTGGGCCTTCAGGTGCGGCCGAGCCTCATCCGCCGCGGGACGATCGCGTGCACCGGCATCGAGTTCTGCAAGCTCGCGATCGTCGAGACGAAGGTCAACGCCGGCCGTGCCGTCGAAGAGCTCGAGGAGCGCCTCGCGGGCATCGAGCTGCCGCATCCCATCAGCCTGCACGTCAACGGCTGCCCGAACTCCTGCGCCCGGATCCAGACCGCCGACATCGGGCTGAAGGGACAGCTCATCACGGACGAGCACGGCGAGCAGGTGCCCGGCTATCAGGTGCACCTGGGCGGCGGACTCGCCTCGCAGGACCGCGACGAGCCCGGTCTCGGCCGCACCGTCCGTGGCCTCAAGGTCGCGGCGGACGGCATCGCCGACTATGCCGAGCGCGTCCTGCGCCGGTTCGTCGCCGAGCGGGATGCCGCGGCCGACGAGACGTTCGCGCAGTGGGCACATCGCGTCGACGAGGAGGCCCTCCAGTGAGCGTCGCCCTCGCCCCCCGCGCGCAGACCCGCCGCCACGCCGACGAGCTGCGCGAGCTGGCCGCGCGCGGCAACGAGGAGCTCGGCAGCCTCACCGACCACGAGGCATCCGCTCACGAGGTCGTCGCGTGGGCGGCCGCGAACTTCGGCGTCCACTCCGCGGCGGTGGCGTGCTCGATGGCCGACGCGGTGCTCCCGCACCTCGTGGCGGAGCGCCTGCCTGGGGTCGACGTGCTGTTCCTGGACACCGGCTACCACTTCACCGAGACGTACGCGACGCGCGACGAGGTCGCCCGCGCGCTGGACGTGCGCATCGTCGACGTGCTCGCGGAGCAGTCCGTCGTCGAGCAGGACGCCGCATACGGCGCCGAGCTGTTCTCGCACGACCCCGGCCGGTGCTGCGCGCTGCGCAAGGTCGCGCCGCTCGCCGACGCGCTGACCGGCTACGAGGTGTGGTTCACGGGAGTGCGCCGCGACGAGGCGCCCACGCGCACCGCAACGCCGCTGGTCGCGTGGGACGAGCGCAACGGGCTCGTGAAGGTCAACCCGGTGGCCGCGTGGAGCTTCGACGAGCTGCTCGCCTTCGCGGCCGAGCACCGCGTCCCGGTGAACCTTCTCGTGCAGTTCGGCTATCCGTCGATCGGATGCCGGCCCTGCACCCGGCCGGTGGCCGCCGGCGAGGATCCGCGGTCCGGCCGCTGGGCCGGCACCGCCAAGACGGAATGCGGGCTGCACACATGACTCTCTCGATCCACGATCCGGACGCACTCGTTCGGAGATCCGCGCTCGTTCGGACGGATCCGCCCGAGCGATCCGAATCAGCGCGGATCTCCGATCCGGCGCGGCCGCGCGGCGGCCGCCTCGACGCGCTGGACCTGCTCGAGGCCGAGGCGATCCACATCATCCGCGAGGTCGTGGCGGAGTTCGAGCGACCCGTGCTGCTGTTCTCCGGCGGCAAGGACTCCGTCGTGGTGCTCCACCTGGCCGCGAAGGCCTTCTCCCCCGGCCGCGTGCCGTTCCCGGTGCTCCACGTGGACACCGGCCACAACTTCCCCGAGGTGATCGCGTTCCGCGACGAGACGGTGTCAAGGCTCGGCCTGCGCCTGGAGGTCGCCCGCGTCCAGGACTACCTCGACGACGGCCGGCTCGCCGAACGCGCCGACGGCACGCGCAACCCGCTGCAGACGCAGCCGCTGCTCGACGCGATCGCCGCAGGG
>Ga0209963_1002154_pt1 | contig 10412 bp, 8 predicted proteins | sample ThiBio_1000_biof_2_FD_183957 | JGI IMG/M metagenome (GOLD analysis project Ga0209963, IMG submission 183957) | Wastewater bioreactor microbial communities from Cape Town, South Africa - Thiocy_cont_1000_biof (SPAdes) | ecosystem: Engineered > Bioreactor > Thiocyanate-remediating >...
TCTCCAGGCCCCGCTCGACCTCGCCGCCGAAGTCGGCGTGGCCGGGGGTGTCGATGATGTTGATGGTGACCGGATTCCCGTCCGCCATCACGTGGTCGACGGCGGTGTTCTTGGCGAGGATCGTGATCCCCTTCTCCCGCTCCAGGTCCATCGAGTCCATGACCCGGGTGTTCACGTCCTGGTTCTCGCGGAAGGCGCCGGACTGCCACAGCATCGCGTCCACCAGGGTGGTCTTGCCGTGGTCGACGTGGGCGATGATCGCGACGTTGCGCAGGTCTGCGCGTGTGGGCATGCGGTGACTCCGTCAGGCTGGGGAACTGGAGGAGTCTACTCCGCCGCCCGCTGGCGCCCCGCCGCCAAGACTCCAGGGACGCCTGGGGTCAGGCGCCCTCGTGGAGCAGGCTGCTCACCTGCGAGCGGGACGACGAGCTGCCGACCCGGTCGAACGGGGACGCGAACACCAGCGCGGCGGCGCCCCGGGCCCAGGTGTCCTCGCCCCACTCCCGCACGACGATCCGCAGGTCGCGGCGGTGGCGGGGGAGGTGTGCCCGCAGTGCCGGGGAGAAGCCGGGTTCCCAGAAGCTCCAGACGTCCACGCCCTCACCGGAGACGACCAGCACGGACGGATCCACGACGTGCACGAGCGACGCCAGCGTCCGGCCCAACTGCTCGCCGGCCCAGCGGAACAGCTCCAGCGCGCGCTGGTCCCCGGCCGCGGCGGCCGCGTTCAACTGGTCCTTCGTGCCGCCGGACGGCAGGATCCCGGCGGTCACGGCCCGGTCCGTGAGCGCGTTGTCGCCGATCAGGGTCTCCAGGCAGCCGCGCAGGCCGCAGGCGCAGCGGGCGCCGTCCGGGTCGACCAGGATGTGGCCGAGTTCGCCGGCACCGCCGTGCGCGCCGCGGTAGATCCGGGTGCCCATCGTGAACGCGCAGCCGATCCCGATCCCGATCGTGACCAGGGCGAAGTCCTCGGCGAGGCTGTCGTCGTAGAGCCGCGCGGCGATGGCGAGCGCGTTCACGTCGTTCTCCACGAAGACCGGCAGGGCGGTGGCGTGCTCGAGCATGTCCGGCAGCGGGACGCGGTGCCAGCCCAGGACCGCGCTGGTGACCAGGGCGTCGGCCTCGTCGAGCGACCCCGGCAGCGCGAGTCCGATGCCGAGCAACTCGCCGGAGCCCGTCCGCACCTCCTCGCCGACGACCTGGACGATCCGCTCCAGCGCGTCCGGTGCGGCGGTGTTCAGGTTGACGCTCGTGGACTCCTCGGCGTTGCCGGCCAGGTCCACCCGGGAGAACGCCAGGTGGTTGGGCGTGATCTTCACCCCGAGCGCGCGGCGCCGGTCGGTGGTGAGGTCGAGGAGGATCGCCGGCCGGCCGCCGTCGGACGGAGCCGTGCCGATCTCGGTGAGGATGCCGGACTCGACCAGCGTCCTGGTGGCCTGGGTCACCCGCGCCGGTGAGACCTTCAGCAGCCGCGCGGCTTCGGCACGGGACAACGGCCCCCGGGCGCCGATCAGCCCGATCAGCGCCGCGGACAGGTCGCCCACCTTCCTCCCGGCCACGCAGCCCCCTTTCTTGCGTATGAAACATAGCCCGGACGCTCCGTCGACGCCTATTGACAGCACCGCCGGCTGATGTTTATTCTCTACTAAATAAAGTAACCACACAAACCCCGACGACCGGATCGATGAGGATTCAGGCATGACGAAGCGCAACCACGCCGCGTGGGCCGCCTTGTTCCTCGCCCCCAGCGCGATCCCGCTGGTGCTGTTCACGCTGGTCCCGATGGTCTCCTCGATCCGGATCAGCCTGCTGTCGTGGAACCTGATCTCGCCGCCCCGGTTCGTCGGCCTGGAGAACTACGCCAGGCTGCTCACCGCCCCCGCGACGGCCCGGGTCTTCGGCAACACCCTCGGCTATGTGGTCGGCTACCTGCCGCTGGTCTACGTCGGCGGTCTGCTCCTCGCCCTGGCGCTGAACGCCCGCCTGCCCGCCCGCGGCTTCTTCCGGGCGCTGTACTTCCTGCCGGTGATCACCAGCTGGGTGGTCGTCGCGCTGGTCTGGAAGTGGCTGCTGAACCCCAGCAACGGGCTGGTCAACGCGGTCCTCGGTGCGGTCGGAGCTCCCCAGCCCGGCTGGTGGACGGATCCGAACTGGGCGCTGGCTTCGGTGATCATCGCTTCGGCCTGGAAGGACCTCGGGTTCGTGATGGTGATCCTGCTGGCCGGCCTGCAGTCGATCCCGGCCGACCTGTATGAGGCCGCCCGGATCGACGGCGCCTCGGCCCGGCGCACCTTCTGGCACATCACCCTGCCGCTGCTCACCCCGTCCACGTTCTTCGTGGTGGTGATCTCGCTGATCAACGGGTTCCAGGTCTTCGACCAGGTGTACGTGATGACCGGCGGTGGGCCCGAGGGCGCGTCGCAGGTCGTCGTCGGCCAGATCTACGACCTCACCTTCCGCTACGGACGGGCCGGCGAGGCGGCCGCCCTGTCGTGGCTGCTGTTCGCGGTGATCCTGGCGGTCACCGTCGTCCAGATGTGGGGCCAGCGCCGGTGGGTGCACCATGACTAGGGCCTGGCGATGGGTGCTGCTCGTGGTCGTCACGGCCGGCGCCGTCGTGATGATGTTCCCGTTCGCCTGGACGGTGGTGACCTCGATCACCCCGGACGGCTCGCTGGCCGACGGGCCGACCCTGATCGTCCAGGACCCGACGCTGGACGCGTACCGCACCCTCTTCGCCAGCCTGCCGATGCTGCGGATCATCGCCAACTCGATCGGAGTGGCCGTCGCGTGCACCGCCCTCCAGCTGGTCACCGGCTCGATGGCCGGCTACGCCTTCGCCCGGCTGGAGTTCCGCGGCAAGGGTGTGGTGTTCGCCGGCTACCTGGCGACCCTGATGATCCCGCTGCAGGTGCTGGTCGTCCCCCTGTTCATCCAGTTCAAGGACTGGAACCTGCACGACACCATGCTCGCGCTGATCGCGCCGGCGGCCGCCTCCGCCTTCGGGGTGTTCCTGCTGCGCCAGGCGATCGAGGCCGTGCCTCGGGAGTTCGACGAGGCCGCCACGATCGACGGCGCGGGGCACTTGAGGATCTTCGCGCTGATCGTGCTGCCGCTGATCCGGCCCGCGCTGGCCACGACCGGGATCCTCGCGTTCATGGCCAGCTGGAACAGCTTCCTGTGGCCGCTGGTCGTGATCCGGTCGCCGGAGTTCCAGACCCTGCCGCTCGGCCTGGCCACGCTGCAGGGACAGTTCACCACTCAGTGGGACGTCGTCATGGCCGGCTCGGTGGTCTCGATCGTCCCGATCGCGCTGGTCTATCTGTTCGCCCAGCGCCACGTCATCGCCGGTGTATCCCACACCGGGCTGAAGTAACCCACAGAAAGGAGCGTGCCATGCTCGCTCGTTCGATCCGGCTGGTGGCTGCGGCCGCCGCCGGCCTGCTGGCCCTCACCGCGTGCGCGCAGGGCTCGGCAACCAAGCCACAGGAGCCGGCCGGCACGGCGTCGGGCCCGGTGACGATCACGTACATGAACTTCGGCGCCAACGGTGGGCATGAGAAGGACCTGGCGTCCATCGCCGACGCGTTCACCGCGGCCAATCCCGACGTCACGGTGAAGATCGAGACCGTGCCGTACGCCGACTACTTCACCAAGCTGCAGACGGCGGTGGCCGCCGGCACCGCGTCCGACGCGTTCGAGCTGAACTACGAGAACTTCGTCACCTACACCGCCAACGGCACGCTCGCCGAACTGGGCGGGGTGGACGGCTCGGTGTACAAGCCGTCCCTGTTGGAGGCGTTCGCCAGCGGCGGCAAGCAGTACGGCCTGCCGGAGTCGTTCAGCGATGTCGTGCTGTTCTACAACGCCGACCTGTTCAAGGCTGCCGGCGTTGAGGTGCCGACCGCGGACTGGACCTGGGCGGACGAGACGGCTGCCGCGCAGAAGCTCACCGACAAGGGCAAGAAGGTCTGGGGGGACTACCAGCCGGTCACGTTCTACGAGTTCTACAAGGCGCTCGCGCAGACCGGCGGCTCCTTCCTGAACGCGGACGGTACCGCGACGGCGTTCAACTCCCCGCAGGGCATCAAGGCTGCGCAGTGGCTGGTGAACAAGCCCGGCAAGACCATGCCCACGGCAGCGGACGGCGCCGGAACGCCCGACTGGGACACCAAGCAGTTCAAGAACGGCAAGCTCGCGATGTGGCACTCCGGCATCTGGATGTTCGACGGGCTGAAGGATGCCTCCTTCAACTGGGACATCGTGGTCGAGCCCGGTGACACCACCAAGGCGTCCGCGATGTTCGCCAACGCGGCCGTGGTGAACGCGAAGAGTCCGAACGCCGCGGCGGCGCAGAAGTGGATCACCTTCCTCACGTCGTCCGACGCGATGGTGAAGACCCGGCTCGACTCGTCCTGGGAACTGCCGCCGATCGCCGACACGTCCAAGGTGAGCAGCTACCTGACCAAGGGCAAGCCGGCCAATCGGCAGGCGGTCTTCGACGCGCTCGACGACACCGTCCTGCCGCCGGTGATCACCTCCCAGCAGGAGATGCAGGACGCCGTCACGAACGAACTCGGCGCCGCCGCTGCCGGACGCAAGACGGTGGAGAAGGCCGTTGCCGACGCCGCCGCAGCCGTCGACGCCCTGCTCAAGTAACCCTTCCCCACTCCAGCGCCGGCCGGACTCACTGCGTCCGGCCGGCGCGTGAAGGACCACGCCATGAACCGAACCGACCGCGTCTCCGCCGTCCCCGTGCACCGTCCGCTCGGAGCCGAGCACCCCTACGCCCCGTCCTCCGACCAGCTGGTGCCGCCGGTCCCGCTCGCGGGCTCGCCGCTGCGGGTCGGCGCGGTGGTCCCCGGCGCCGCCGCGATGGAGGTCGAGGTCGCCTGGGCCGACGGTTCCGGCGGGACGCGAGCGATGGCACCGGCCGCAGAGGCCGGAGCGGAGGCGATCGCCCTCGCCGGCGGCGACGGGCACCTCGGCGCGGCGCAGGCCGCCGCCCTGGCCGTCTCGGACGCGTGGACGTGTGCCCTTCCCGACCTGCCGGCCCAGCCGGGCCGCTACCGGTTCCGGGCGGACGGGGAACTCGTCACCGACTGGTTCCCGCTCGACCCGGCCTCGTGGCGTCCGGCACCGGACGAGGCCGTCCGCGGGGCGGGGGACCGGCTCGTGCCCGGCAGCGTCGAACTGCTCGCCGGCGCCGGACCGGCGTTGCGGCTGCGGTTCGCCCTGCGACTGGGGCCCGGCGACCACGTCGTCGGCTTCGGCGAACGCTTCGACGCCGTCGACCAGCGCGGCCGGCGTCCCGACTCGGTGGTGTTCGAGCAGTACAAGTCGCAGGGCGAGGTCGGGCGGACCTACCTGCCGATGCCCTTCGCCCACGTGATCGGCGCGGACGGGGCCGGCTGGGGCTTCCACGTCCGCACCGATCGGCGGGTGTGGTTCGACGTCGGCGCCACCGATCCCGAGCGGCTGGGGGTGGAGGTGGACCTCGGCTGCGGCGGGCCCGAGGTGGAGCTCGGCGTCTACACCGGCTCGCCGACCCAGGTCCTGGCCGCCTTCCTCGACGAGGTGGGCCGCGCCCCGGAGCAGCCCCGGTGGGTGCTGCGGCTGTGGGCGTCCGGCAACGAGTGGAACACCCAGAGGGTGGTCACCGAGCAGATCGAGCGACACCTCGCCGAGGGCGTCCCGGTCGGGGTGGTGGTGATCGAGGCCTGGTCGGACGAGGAGGGCTTCGCCGTCTGGCGCGACGCCCGGTACCGTCCGCGGACGGACGGCAGCGTGCACTCCGCGACCGACTTCGACTACCCGCCCGACGGCGCGTGGCCCGACCCGGCGGGGATGATCGAGGACCTGCACGCGAAGGGCGTCCGGGTCGTGCTGTGGCAGATCCCGCTGCTGGGCTCGGGGACGGAACTCGGCGCCGAGACCGCCGCCGAGGTGGCCCTGATGGCCGAGCGTGGCTACGCCGTCCGGGAGGCGGACGGCAGCGCGTACCACAACCGCGGCTGGTGGTTCCCGGACGCACTGATGCCCGACTTCACCAATCCCGACGCCCGCCGGTGGTGGCAGGACCGGCACCGCTGGCTGGTCCGCGACCTCGGCGTCGACGGCTTCAAGACCGACGGCGGCGAGCACGCCTGGGGGCACGATCTCCGCTACGCCGACGGCCGGCGCGGCGACGAGGGCAACAACCGCTACCCGGTCGAGTACGCGGCGGCGTTCGGCGAGCTGATGGCCCAGGAAGGGGCGGCCCCGGTGACGTTCTCCCGGGCGGGCTACGCCGGCTCGCAGTCGCACGGCCTGTACTGGGCCGGTGACGAGAACTCCACCTGGGAGGCCTTCCGGCATTCGGTGAACGCGGGCATCACCGCCGCGGCCTGCGGCATCGTGTACTGGGGCTGGGACATCGCCGGGTTCTCCGGCCCGGTGCCCGATCCCGAGCTGTACCTGCGGGCGAGCGCCGCGTCCGCGTTCCTGCCGGTGATGCAGTACCACTCGGAGTTCAACCACCACCGCCGTCCGCTCCGCGACCGGACGCCGTGGAACGTCGCCGAGGTCCACGGCGACGACCGGGTCGTGCCCGTCTTCCGGACGTACGCACGGCTGCGCGAACGGCTGCTCGACTACCTCGCCGAGGCGGCGCGGACCGCCGTGCGCACCGACCGTCCGCTGCTGCGCGGGCTGTTCTTCGACTGGCCGGCGGACGCGGAGGCCTGGCGGCACCCCGGTGAGTTCCTGTGCGGGGACGACCTGCTCGTCCATCCGGTGACCGAGCCCGGCGCCGCAACCTGGACGACCTGGCTGCCCGAAGGACAATGGGTGGACGTGTGGTCGGGGGAGCGGTTGGTCGGAGGTGCCGCGGTGAGTCGGGAGGTTCCGCTGGAGATCGTGCCGGTGTACTGCCGCGCCGAGGCCTGGCCGCGGCTCGCGTCCGTGTTCGGGGGCTGACATGGGTCTGGACGACTACCGGGACGAGCTGGTCGCCGGCTGCCGGGCGACGGACGGGGTGACCACGCTGGCGGTGTTCGGGTCGTCGTCCTCCGCCCACGCCGATCGCCGCGACGAGTGGTCGGACCTCGACTTCGCGGTGTTCGCCGCCGACGGGACGGCCGACGCCGTTGCGGCCGGGTGGGCGTTCCTGCCCAGGCCGGACGAGCTGGTCCTGACCGCACGCGAGTACGACACCGGCGGCGTCGCCCTGTACGCAGACGGCACCGTGTTCGAGTTCGGCGCCGGCCGTCCCTGGGACATCAGCGACCCCACCTGTGAGGTGCTGCTCGGCGGGGACGACCTGCGCCGCGTGCCGCCGCCGTCCCCGCCGTCGCCGGAGAACGCGATCCGGCTGTTCCTGGTCAAGCTCCTGATCGGGGTCGGCCGCGTCCGGCGCGGCGAGGTGCTGGCGGGCGGCGTGCACGTCCGCTGCCACGCGCTGGCGGCGCTCACCCAGGCCGTCCGGGGACGGCTGAGGCCGGCAGTGGTCGACGACTCCAGTCCGTTCGACGGCCTGCGCCGCTTCGAGGCGGCGTACCCGGAGCTGGGAGCACGGCTCGCGGCCGCGGTCGAACTCCCCGCGGAAGCCGCCGGGCTGAGCCTGTTCCGTCTCGCCCGGGCCGACCTGGAACCGGGCTGGGACGGGTTTCCGTCCCGGGCGGCGGACGTGGTCGCGAAGCGGCTGGGATGGTGAGCTGCCGTCCGCGGACACGGCGGCTGCGGCCACCCCGGCCGGTAAACTGGCCGCGTGCAGCCGGGTGACGACTACTTCGACGACCCGGGACCCCGTGACGCGTGCGGGGTCTTCGGCGTCTGGGCGCCCGGCGAGGACGTCGCCAAGGTCACCTACTTCGGGCTGTACGCGCTGCAGCACCGCGGCCAGGAGTCGGCCGGCATCGCGGTCAGCAACGGCGAGCGGATCGTCGTCTTCAAGGACATGGGCCTGGTCTCGCAGGTCTTCGACGAGCCCACGCTGAACTCGCTGACGGGCTTCATGGCCATCGGCCACTGCCGCTACTCCACCACCGGGGCGAGCACCTGGAGCAACGCCCAGCCCACCTTCCGCGGCACGCCCGACTACGGCATCGCGCTCGCCCACAACGGGAACCTCACCAACACCGACGAACTCGAGGCGTGGCTGAAGACCTCCGTCGAGGGCGCCGACGTGCCGCACAAGGACGGGATGGACTCCACCTCCGACACCGCCCTGGTCACCGCGCTGCTGACCGCCCACGGCGCCGACGGGCTGACGGCCGCAGCTCTGGAGGTGCTGCCGCGGCTGGAGGGCGCGTTCTGCCTGGTGTTCGGCAACGAGAAGACCCTGTACGCGGCCCGGGACGCCCAGGGCATCCACCCGCTGGTGCTGGGACGGCTGGAGAACGGCTGGGTGGTCGCTTCGGAGACCGCAGCCCTCGACATCGTCGGCGCCAGCATGATCCGCGAGGTCGAGCCCGGCGAGATGGTCTGGGTCGACGCGTCCGGGCTGAACTCCGCCCGGTTCGCCGCGGCCGAGCCGAAGGGCTGCCTGTTCGAGTACGTCTACCTGGCCCGTCCCGACACCGTGATCGCGGGCAGGCGCGTCCACGCCGCCCGCGTCGAGATCGGCCGGACGCTGGCGCTGGAGTCCCCGGTGGACGCCGACCTGGTCATCCCCACGCCCGAGTCGGGGACGCCGTCCGCGATCGGCTACGCGGAGGCGTCCGGCATCCCCTACGGCATCGGACTGGTGAAGAACTCCTACGTCGGGCGGACGTTCATCCAGCCGTCCCAGACGATCCGCCAACTCGGAATCCGGCTGAAGCTGAATCCGATCCGCGACGTCATCGAGGGCAAGCGGCTGGTGGTGGTGGACGACTCGATCGTCCGCGGCAACACCCAGCGCGCGCTGGTGAAGATGCTCCGCGAGGCCGGGGCGGCCGAGGTGCACGTGCGGATCGCGTCCCCGCCGGTGCAGTGGCCGTGCTTCTACGGCATCGACTTCGCCACCCGCGCCGAGCTGATCGCGCCCGGGCTGCGCGTGGAGGAGATCTGCCGCTCGCTGGGTGCCGACTCGCTGGCCTACATCAGCCTGGAAGGACTGGTGGCCTCCACCGGCCGGCCCATGCGGACCCTGTGCCGGGCCTGTTTCGACGGCGAGTACCCGGTGCCGATCCCGGCCGACCGGGCGGCCCAGATGGGATTGGAGCAGAAGTTTGGCTGCTGACAACGCGTACGCCGCCGCCGGGGTGGACGTCGCCGCCGGCGAGCGGGCGGTCGAGCTGATGAAGGACGCGGTCGCCGGCTCGCGGCGTCCCGAGGTGATCGGCGGGCTCGGCGGGTTCGCCGGCTTCTTCGACGCATCCGCCTTCGCCCGCTACCGGCGTCCCGTGCTGGCCACCTCCACCGACGGGGTGGGGACGAAGGTCGTCATCGCCCGGGAACTGGGGATCTACGACACGATCGGCGCGGACCTGGTCGGCATGCTCGTCGACGACCTGGTGGTGACCGGCGCCGAGCCGCTGTTCGTCACCGACTACATCGCCTGCGGCAAGGTGCATCCCGAGCGGATCGCGGCCATCGTCCGCGGGATCGCCGAGGCATGTACCGCCGCCGGCGCCGCGCTGCTGGGCGGCGAGACCGCCGAACACCCCGGCCTGATGGCCCCCGACGACTTCGATGTCGCCGGCGCGACCACGGGTGTGGTCGAGCACGACGACATCCTCGGCCCCGAGCGGGTCGTCGCCGGGGACGTGGTGCTGGCCCTGGCCTCGTCCGGCCTGCACTCCAACGGGTTCTCGCTGGTCCGCGCGGTCTTCGACAAGGCCGGCTGGGGCCTCGACCGGCACGTGCCCGAACTGGGCACCACCCTCGGCGAGGCGCTGCTCACCCCGACCCGGGTCTACGCCCGGGACCTGCTCGCCGTGATCCGGGCCACCGAGGTGCACGCGATCAGCCACATCACCGGCGGCGGGCTGGCGAACAACCTCGTCCGGGTGATCCCGGACGGGATCGGCGTCGACATCGACCGCTCCAGCTGGACCCCCGCGCCGGTCTTCGGCCTCGTCCAGCAGGTGGGACGGCTGTCCACCGCGGATGTGGAAGCCACCCTCAACCAGGGGATCGGCATGGCGCTGGTGCTGCCGGAGACCGCGGTCGCGTCCGCGCTGGCAGCACTGAGAGGCACCGGGATCGACGCCTGGGTGGCCGGCCGGACGGTCGCCGAACCGGGCCGTCCCGCTCGGGTCGACCTGCACGGCGAACACCCCGCTCGCTGAGCGGTTCGTCGTCTTTGCGGCTGTGCCGCGATTGGGTACCCTTGGCCTCACGAACAGATGACATCTTGAAGCGGCTCGACCGCTGCGAACATGCGAGGGGGCTGACCCGACCATATGGGACGCGGCCGTGCCAAGGCGAAGCAGACGAAAGTCGCTCGC
>Ga0209963_1002156_pt1 | contig 10405 bp, 17 predicted proteins | sample ThiBio_1000_biof_2_FD_183957 | JGI IMG/M metagenome (GOLD analysis project Ga0209963, IMG submission 183957) | Wastewater bioreactor microbial communities from Cape Town, South Africa - Thiocy_cont_1000_biof (SPAdes) | ecosystem: Engineered > Bioreactor > Thiocyanate-remediating >...
CCCCGCGCTCCCTGACCAGCTTCACTGCCTCAAGCTTAAACTCCCGGCTGAATTTCCGTCTCTGCATGGCAACCTCCGGCCTCATGAAACACCCAATCTCGGTGTCCATCAAACCGGCAGCAGCTCACCCGCAGCCTTCGCACCTTTGGTGTCTTCAACGTGACCCCTTCGGCTGGATTGGTGCGCATCTTGCCGTTCGCCACTGCCCAGCCAAAGATCGTCTTGAGGCCCGCAAGGTCATTGTCCTTCACGGTCTTTGCCGAGATGGTGCGGCCGGTGCGTGGGTTGATTAACGCGAGACGGTGATCCTTGAAGCCACGCACATCCTCGACCCTTAAACGTCCTGCATCGTCGTGACCAACAAACGCCACTAGGGCCTTTATAGTATTGCTATAGCTGTCATGCGTGCTCGGCTTGAGGTTGCGAGCCTTAGCTTCGACCCACCATCCTTCGACCAATGCGGTTAATGATCCTCCTTTGATAGCTGAGACAGGCGGGGCAAGTGGAGATACCCTTGCAGGGAAGCGTTCGGCCTTCCCGTCTGGCGAGTAGTCCCCTTGTGCATTCCTGAGGCGAAGCTCCAAGGCGTCCCGCAGAGCACGCCAGAAGGCCACGAGAAGCAGCCCGCGAGATTGCGGTACGACGCGGCCGATGCCCTTAGCCAGCAACAGACGGTTCACGAGCGGACCTAGCGACGTCTCAAGGTCGCTTGCCTCGGGTCGTTCATCGGCAGGCGGAAGTTGATCCAGGTCCATCACCTTCTTCCCATAGAGGCCCGGCCGAACGTGACGCGCAAGGGATGCCGTGAAGATGTCTTCATCGTCCAGCGGATCATGCTCAACGATGTGCATCTCGCCATCAGCACCCTGCTCCACGGCAATGGTTCGCTCACGCCTCTCGCTGGATGTCCATGCCCGGTATAATTGACCCGCCAAGGCTTCGGCTTGCTCCGGGGAGAGCTTGACGGGTGTGTCTTCGCGGAGAGCCCGCCAGACCTGCTCAAGGTGAGCATCAACAGCGGCGCTCCTCGCCTTCACCTTCATCGGATCATCGGTGCCGAGAGAGAAGCGCACGGACTGTGCTTGTGGTGTGATGGTGACTGCTCGGGTCTCACCATCGCCCAGCGGAATGGTCAGCTTGTGGCCGATTGCTTTCGCCCGGACATCGGCAGGAATCCGACGCACGAAGTATCGATTTCGCGAACCATCCCGTCGCATCGGGCGCACCATCCGAAACAGCATTGTTGCCCACCGTTGTTACACAGTCGGGTGAGCGCAACTCACTGTAAGGGCTTAACTTCTTGAAGGGAAATGCTTCTTCAAGTCCATGGTGCCCAGGGGCGGGATCGAACCACCGACACTGCGATTTTCAGTCTCACTGCCTTCGTTGTCTCTCGTTGTCGTGACATCGCTACACTTGAAAGAACAACGTTTTTCTTCCAACTCATTTGCTAGAGTTTTCATTCATTGGCTTTCCCGGTTGCAATGGGGTTGCAAAGTCGAGTTGCTCATATGAGTACCGCGTTGTCATTAACTAAGTTGCCATCAACATCCGAGCGCACTCCGACCACCCGCGTGAAGCTGACGGAGCAGCGCATAGCGAACCTTGTAAAGCCACGGGTAAGCGTGGCCTACGTTTACGACACCGTCACGCCCTCGCTCGCCGTCCGTGTTGGATCGACGGGCGGCCGCTCGTTTGTAGTCGTCAAGAAAATCAACGGGCACACTCAGCGGATTACGCTGGGTCGTTACCCCGGTCTTAGACTTGACGATGCGCGTCAGGCCGCACGAACAATTGCCGGTGAAATCGCCAAAGGTAACGACCCTGTCGCATTGCGGAAGGCCGCGCGTGCCCGGAAGACCAAACTTTCCGATCTGTGGCCCTCATATCTCTCTCATTTGAAACAGCGCAATCGGACTTGGCGCCGAGACAAGCAGCGCTGGGAGACCGAAGTGAGCCCAGCTCTTGGCAAGAAGGCTCTGGCGGAGATTTCCCGCACCGATTGCCAGGGCCTGATCGATCGGATTGGAGCCGACCGCCCGATTGCCGCCAATCGCGTTGCCGCATTTTTATCGGCTCTTCTAAACTTTGCTGTTCGATCAGACCGGCTGGCCGTCAATCCGGCTAAGGGTCTGATGCGGTTCCAGGAAACATCGCGGTCCCGCATTCTGAAATCCGATGAACTCGAAAACCTCATTAGCTCAATCGAGACCGAGGGAGAGCCTTGGGCGAGTGTCTTTCTGATGCTGCTGTTTACTGGAGCTCGTCGGGGAAGCGTCCTTGGCATGCGTTGGGAGGATATCGACCTCGGGGCTGCGAATTGGACCATACCGGCGCAAGTCGCAAAAAACAAAACCGCAACCCCCATTCCGCTCACGACACCAGCCGTCAAGCTGCTTCAACAGCGGCTAGATCACTCCGCTGGCGAGCCATGGGTTTTTCCGAGTCCGGTCGGCTCCCGTCATCTCATTGGCTTGACAAAAGCGTGGATGCGGGTACTCCGCCGAGCGGGCATCCAGGACCTTCGCATCCACGACCTGCGGCGCTCAGTCGGGACGGCGCTTGCGCGCGCTGGCGCAAGTCCGCACATCATCGCGACCGGGCTGGGACACCGCAGCATCGCGTCGGCAAGGACTTATGTGCGACTGGCGGGAGAAGACGCACGCCAAGCATTGAACGATGCGGTGGCCTCTCTAACCGCCCGTGGTTCCAACAATGCGTAAATACAGTTGGAAATCTGGCACCACACCCCGCCTCGACGAAAGATTGGAGGATTTGGATGATGTTCGCCCGCCAGCCGACTGCGCGTCTCTTCCGGTAGAAATAGAGCAGAATTTGCGATACTTGATCGAGCAGGCTCTCAGCCGGCACGGCTTGCCGGTCGCGAAAGAGGTCGTCAATGAAATCGTCGAAGAGGTGTCTTACGCCTACGCGGGCCGGCAACATGTGTTGCGGGCCAAGGGTGCAGGACGACCGCCGAACGGCACGGCAATGTTGTTGTCAGTGAATGTTGCAGACCTTCTAGACAAGCATGGAATTCAAGGAAACTGGCAGCAGTGGCCTGGACACGCTGGACCAGTCACCGAGCTTGAAGCAATCGCGCAGACCGCCTTTCATCTTGCGTGCGATGGCGACGTGGGCTCCCTTACCCGTCCAGCCCGGACCAGCGAGGCACGCAAAACATTAGGTAATATTCACCGCAACGACCCCTTGCCGTAATTCCACTCAAATAATTAACGTAACAACGTCCATTTCCTGATGCTGCTACGTGCATCGTGGAGGTAATCCACGATGATAGACACCAACTCTCACCGACGGTCCAGCGCGAAAAAAGAGCGGCCGAGATTAGCGCCGCGCTCGCTGGAGGAAATCTACAAACTTCCGGCAAATGCCCTGCTTACTCCGTCAGAAACGGCTCTAGTCACGCGGCTGACCGAAGCTGCCCTGTCCGTCAGGCGTTCCAAGGGCCAGTGGCCTCCATTTCTGAAATTTGGCCGTCTGGTCCGCTACGGTTTTGCCGATCTTTTGACGCCGCCCAGCAGCAGGGGCGAACGATGATCGATATCGCCAGCCATTCAATCGACACTGGCCAGGAGGACCGCTCATCCTTGCTCGTTGCTGCCACAGCAACAGGCGCTACTGACACAATCCCGGCTAATAACGCTACCCACGAAAAGGCGATGGCGTGGGAGTTTCTCACCGCGCTCGATGCGCATGCGACCAAATTCACCTTCCAATTCATTAGCGATACTGGTGGCGGCCGACCGGAAATCTTCCATGGTAGCCTGGATGAGGTCTGGCCGAAGGTTGAAGCATTGAATAACCAACGGCACCAGTATGGAGTGTTCGTCACACCCAACGAGACCGATTTCAAAGGCCGCAAGGAAAAGAACATCGTCCGAGCCAGAGCGCTCTTCGTCGATGCCGATGGACCGGAACAGGTGGAGCATTGCGAAAGCGTGCTCGCGGCTTCCGGCGTCGCCGCAAGCGCCGTCATAAGAACCGGAAGAGGCGCTCATTACTACTTCTTTGGTGATGTGCATCGTGATGCTTTTTCTGACCTTCAACAAGCTCTGATCGAGAAGTTGGGAACAGACCGCTCGATCAAAGACCTTCCTCGAGTTATGCGGCTACCAGGCACGCTGCATTTAAAAAATGCCAGCCAACCTCGCCTTGTCATCTTGGAGCCGTGCGGGGGTCTAAGGCCGCAGCATTCGCCGAACGCGCTTATCGCAGCGCTGGGCGCATCAGCTCCGCCTCAGATGTCGCCTTTGTCTTCAGCAAAACCGCCTTCTACTCCGCCGGTCGACCTATTTCAGGTCGATGAACAAGTCCAAAAAATGATGAAGGACGCTACCGATAGGCTCTCCGATGGCCTCGAATCGGGCGGCTGGTTCGAGAGGCTTCCAGCCGATAAGCAAAGCAACGTAGTGCGCCATGCGGCCCTCCACATCGCAAAGAACTCCAAACTTTTTGAGCTGGCAGCCAATGGCGGTAGCTATCAAGACTATTTGAGACTGGCACTCGCAATCGCCCGCAGCGGAGTAATGGATGCGGAAGATATCTTTGTAGCGGCGGCGTCGACTGCAGTTAATGCAGATGCACCGGATAGCCTGCGGGAGTTTTTTGAAGGTTGCCGACGCACAGTGTCACCGGCGTCCGGGGTAACCGTTGGCACATTGATCCACGTCGCCAACCAATGCGGCGCGAATTTTGATCAATGGAAGCTGATTATAGACGCGGCCGATCCGAATATCGCGGTGTACAAGCCGGGGAACGAAGCCGGGTGCCGCGAGCGCCTTGACCACATCGTAGGGGCCGATCCCGACACCTTCACGTTAGGTGACTCGACCGGCCCACTGGTGATCCTGCGAAAGCCGAAAGATGACGAGCTGCCATTCGGTGCGCAGTGGGAGGGCGATCTACCCGGCACAACGCTCGCCACTTCGGCAGATATTATGGAACGAGCCGAACGGCTGGTGTGGCAAAAGCGGGAAGGCGGCAAGGACGAGAGGCGACTTGTGCGCACCCATCCGCCGCGGTCCTTCGTCAACGACTATCTTGCTCAAATGCGCGGTCGATACGGTGCGCGGCCGTTGCGCGGCATCGTCCGTGTGCCACGCATCGACGACAATGGGGACGTCCATTCGATCTCAGGTTATGACGCTGGAACCGGCTTATTCCATGACAGGTTGCCCGATCTCGACATCCCGCGGGCACCAAAGCTGGACGAGGCCAGAAGAATGGCAGAGATATTGTGCCTGCCGTTTTCCAAATATCAGTTCGATAACCCAAATGCCGGCAAAGCGCTTGTGCTCGCTGCCATCTTTACCGCGCTGGAGCGTCCCTTTTTACCCGTGGCGCCGATGTTCGTCGTGCGCAGCTCGATGCCCGCGACAGGTAAGGGCAAGATCGTGCGCGGCCTCGTGCGTCTGGCTTTTGATACGGGGCCGGTTGTTCTCACGTGGGGCGGCAGCAGTGAGGAGTTCGAAAAACGCCTGACGGCTATTCTGCTGCAAGCACCGGCGGCGCTCATGATCGACAATGCCAATGGAATGCAGGTTCAGGGCGACCTGCTAGAAAGCATGATTACCGAAGGCCGCGCCGATATTCGTCCACTTGGACATAGTGACATCGTGAAGGTCCGAAACTGCTCCTTCATGTCACTGACGGGCAACAACCCAATTATCACGGGCGATATGGCGCGCCGAACGATCCCGATCGACATCGTGCCGGCGTCCGTAGACCCCGAACGCCTTCGCTACGGCTTCGATCCCGTGGCGTACATTCAGCAGAGGCGTCCCGTTCTGCTGCTGGCCGCCTTCACCGCTATGCGGGCATTTCGTCTGGCGGGTATGCCAACTCAGCGGTTACCAGCCATTGGTTCGTTCGATGCCTGGTCGACTAAGGTCCGCGACCTCGTCTATTGGATTACCGGCTATGACATCAGCGAAGTGTTCCGTCGGAACAAGGCGGAGGATCCGCGGCGTCAGACTGACGCATCATTGCTGGCAGCGCTTTATCAGCAATTTGGCACGGTGCCTTTCAGGGCTGCGGATGCCATCGCGGTTCACAAAAAGGTTGCAGATAGCCAACGCTCGACGGGAGCAATTCAGATGCCCCAGCCAACGCAGGCAGAGCAGGCGCTGCACGACGCCCTCAACGACGTACTTGGGAGCAAGCGGATCGATGCAAAGCTGTTTGGATATTGGGCCCGTCGCCTTAGGGGGGCTCACAACGGCGGCCTCATTCTGGAAATTAACCACGATCACACGACGAACTCCAACCTGATCACGGTCCAGCCGAACGCAGGAGCGGCAATCGCTCCGGGAAACCGGGGAAGTACGGGAAGTTTTCAGTCCTAACATGAGGATCAAAAAATGAAGGTATCGTCCCATATTGATCAATACCTAGGGCCGGGTACTTCCCGAACTTCCCGCACCTCCCGGCGCCCTGCAATAGTGTGCGCGGCAGGCCGGATGCAGCTAGCTGCTAACGTCGGCTACGCCATTGCCGAGCGCGCCGAATCTATTATCCGCCGGAAGCGTCACGGATCGACTGCTGCGGACCCGAATACCCTCTCAGTTGGAGATTCCAATGTCCTTTCTTGAGCGCATGCGAGAAGCAGCCGACCAGCTCAATGCTCCACCTACTGACCCCTGGCGGAAGATTATCGCCAATGCCGTGCGTGACAGCGAGGCCATGAGCACCGCTGCACTGCTCGACCTTGTCGGAGCGCGCCCAACCACCAGCAACGCGCGCCGGCTCGCCGCGATTATGCGCGAGCTCAATTTTATTCCGATCCAGTCTCGCCGCCTAATGCCGGGCGGCTTCCGCGACACCGTCACGCGAGGCTGGGCGCGGCCCATGCGCGGCTCGGCTCAATCCTCAACAAGGTACAAAGGTGAGACGGCGGGCTGGGGTTGATCGGTCCTGAAAGACAAGAGAAGGAGGTACACGATGATCGGCGTGAACGTCGCAAGACTGGTACAAGAGCCAGGCGGAGACCTGGTGTGGAGCTTAAGAGAAAGGATTATAGGGCGGGTCTTCAGGACAGGCGGCGCCTCTTGGGGCGTATCATGGCCGTCGATGCAGCGGCGGCTCGTTGATCTATTCCCTTCATCCCACGCAGCATGTTTGGCTGCGGAAAAATCTTGGCCTGCAGGAGCACAGCTCGGCTGGATTGAAAGCGCTCAGGGTGGATTTTTCCGGCGGTGGGGGCGCTGCCGCTGCTATGTCAGGCGGGGGACATCGGGTTGGTATGCGGTACGAGGCTCCAAACTCTTGGGTAGAATGGGAAAGGTCATTTGGTTTGCAACCGCCAGCGAAGCCATGGCCGCTGTCGAAAGGGATCACTATACACCTTTCGATGCTGATCCTTTCCGCGATACTTCCGGCCGATACACCTGGCTGACGATCGCCCGACGGGCGGCTTGAAGTAGCGGAAGTGGTGAGCAGAATGGTCCGGCCGCTTTTGTCCCTGCGCGGTATCTCAAAGCACCCGCGCGTGGACGACGGCCCTTTCCATTTCTAATCGTGTGCATCGGCACGAACTGCCAATATCGTTATGGCGCTTACTGCTGGAGCGCTAGCGCGCAGAACGAAGCTCCACGCAAATGCGTTTGGGCAGCGTACGGCGGGTGCATATCGGCGCCTTGCGACCTTAATGGCGAATCGCGTTCGCGACTTCACCCGTGGCGGCTACAAGGAGCAGGTACGCGGATATATCCGAAATGCCCGCGCCGTAAAATGAATGCGCCTACGAGCGGCGATTAATATAGGAATGGCGGAGTGCTTCGGCGATGTTCCGGTGAGCCAGGAGCCGGCCGTGCAGCAACTCAAGAGGATACTGGCCGACTTCCTTGAGAGCGGCAGCACTGCTCATCGACAGGCTTCTCGAGATGGACACATCGTATGCGGAGTTCCTGAGCAGGAGGAACTAGTCGCGCGGACCCTCGGTTACGCATGGGAGCAGCCGGGCGGATGGCGATGAACGACGTAGAGGCGCGCGTGCAGGAGATCATGGACGAGTATGGCGACCTGGTCACGGGAGAGGAGCCGCAGGTGGAGGAGTTCAAGAGGGCGGTGCAGGACTTCCTCGAGCGCGGCCCCGGCTTGCCCGACCAGCGGCGCCAGGCGCTGCTCAAGCGCATGAAGGCTGGGACGCCGACTATGTGCACTTCCTGACGAAACGGGGCTGAACGTTCGGCGGGTGTGAATAGCGGAGCTTTGCGGGCACGGAAAACAAGTTGACCACTCTTGCCCTGACATCTGAACAGCATCGGAAAGAGAGCCGACTAGGATACGGATACATACCGGAGCATTACAGCTGCTTCACTTGCTGCGTCTGAGGGCATCAGAGGTAAAAGTGGGGCTAGTGCTCAATTCTCGCTGCTGCAACGCCGGTCCTTAACTATATCTGGCCTGACTAGAGGGCTTCCTCTCCTGCAGGTGCTGGGTGTCTAGTTCATCCAGCTTCTTTTCGAGCGTTCTAAGCTCGTCCTTGTTGAGGCTGATTTCGGCCGGGTCCGTCAGTCCGAGCGAAAGCCCGCGGTTGTGGGCAATCTCTCGACGTAGATCATCGCATTTGCTGCACATGGCTCGTTCCTCGTTGGGCGGGAAGCGGGTCGCTGTCGTGCAGTCGCATGGCATCCCTTCGCCGCAAATGCAACCGAGCTCATCGTCTGTATCTATTAGGAAGGCTTCAAACCCGCGACGACGGCGGGTCTTTTGACCGCGGCGCGGTCCCGCAAGGCTCACCGGGGCACGGAGCGCGGGGCCGTGCCGGCCAACGGCAGGAGATAACCGCGGCCTGGAGATTAATTTCGCACCTCGGGTCTCGTTCCCAGCTACCGTTCGGCGGGATGGTGCTTCGCAACCACTCTGATCAGATTCTCTTCGAGGATCTCGATGTCGGCCGTGCTGAGGGAGATGCTGGCGGGATCTGTCAGCTCTGCCAAAAGCTCGCGGGCGGCGGCGATCTTGTAACGTACGTTGTCGCACTTCCTGCACATCGCTCGCTCCGCATTGGGCGGGAGCGCGCGGCTCTCAGTCACCGATAGCTGCCAAGGAGAGAAACGATGATGGACTACGAAACGAAGTTGGGCGCGTACGGTTCCGGCGTGCCTCAAATATTTGGGCCCTTAACTTAGGCGGCAGTTCGGGCGGATTCCTCCACGTTTCAATCTCACTCGCCGTCTCGGCACGCTGCACCTTCTTGAGCAGCTCATCGCGCTCCTTGCCGTCGGGCAGGCCTGCGGCCTCTTGGCGCGTCTCCTCCGCGAACTCGGCAAGGCGCTCCTGGATCGATTTTGTCCGCGTCATGTTTTGCCTCTGCTGCACGTTGTCCTCCACGGTGGCAGCTACAAACGTTTCTCGCCCGAGCCTGGTTCCGCGAGACGCCTCAGGAGCCCTTGTTCCACTGCGCCCAGCGCGCCCTTGCCCTTCTCTTCAGGACGCATTCGCTCGCCGCCGAACGCCGCGCGGAAGATCTCTGCGGGCTCCTCCTCGGCGAACATGAACACCTGATAGAACGCGCCGTCCGACACCACCGAGTGCCCGTGCGGCGAGAGCGAAAGCCCGCGCTCGTCGCAGAATATTCTCAGCATCTGGTAGTTCGCGCCGATGCACTTCTCCTCCTGAAGCGCGACCCAGTGCCTGTGCGTATGGTCGGCGCCTCGGAGGATGCGCCGGTAGACGCTCATCGGAAGCGCCGCTCGATCGGTCCGTTAATGGCCTTGTTCGTGCCGGGATACTTGGCGCGCTGCTCCTTGGCCTGGCGGTCGCGCTCGGCGCACAGGCCGGCCACTTTCGCCGCCATGCGCCCGAGCAGCTCTTCGGCAGCCTTCGTCGATATGCCGGCCCGCTGAAGAGACTTTATATCTTTGCGCTGGCGCACCATCTGGCGGCGCATGCGGTCGATCTCGCTTCGCAGGTAGGAAAGGTCCGGCATGGGGGAAGGCTCGTCGGTAGCAGGTCAGAGGAATAAGAACGTAACGTGAACGTAGAGTCAAGACGCTGGTTTTTCATTATTCTGCGGCTTCGGCTCCTTGCCGTTCGTTTCGTCCTTCGCCGCTTTGGCGGGCTCGAGAGGCAAATCGCAGTTCGGACAGACGAACCTGCGCCGGCGCGGGTGCTGGCCTACGAAAGCTTGCACCGTCGGGCCATGGCATTTGGGGCAGATGCGTTCGTCGCCGGCCATAGGCCCCATCGTAGTCTTTATTCCGGCATCGCGCAGTTGGAAGAAAGGAGGGGATGAAGCTGCTTCTCATTGTCCGCCTGTCAATCGGCGTTGAACTTTGACCCCGTATCGGCGTCCAATTTTGACCCCTTCGCGCGGCGTGGTTTGAGGGTAGCGCTCGTCTCGTTGGAGCTGGCCGGGGTTGCGGAGACGAGACGAGCGCGA
>Ga0209963_1002159_pt1 | contig 10403 bp, 10 predicted proteins | sample ThiBio_1000_biof_2_FD_183957 | JGI IMG/M metagenome (GOLD analysis project Ga0209963, IMG submission 183957) | Wastewater bioreactor microbial communities from Cape Town, South Africa - Thiocy_cont_1000_biof (SPAdes) | ecosystem: Engineered > Bioreactor > Thiocyanate-remediating >...
GTGCCGCGCGCCCACGGCTCTGGCAGCGGCAGCAGGGCCGGCGTGGCCGCGCGGCACACCTCGGCGGCCATGCTGCCGCTGCCAGAGCCGTGGGCGCCCGGCCGCGACGTGCGGTGCGCGCGGATCGCCGACCTCGATGCGAGCCCGCGCACGGCCGCCGCCGCACCCGTGCACCTCCTGGCACGTGCGGACGACCGGACGCCCGTCCTGCGCGTCGACGGCCTGGGCGCCGGATACCAGGACCGCCAGGTGCTCTTCGACGTGTCGCTGGACGCCTACGCCGGCGAGTGCCTCGCGATCGTCGGCGAGTCCGGCAGCGGCAAGACGACGCTGTCGCAGTGCATCGCCGGCCTGCAGGCGCGGTGGCACGGCGGACTGTCCATGCGGGGGGAGGAGCTCGCGCCGTGGGCGCACGACCGCACGCGGCAGCAGCGCCGGGACGTCCAGTACGTGTTCCAGAACCCCTACGCGTCGCTCAACCCCCGCGCCACCGTGGGCAGCAGCATCGGCGTCCCGCTGCACTTCTTCTTCGGCCTGAACGGAAAGCGGCGGCAGCAGCGCGTGGCGGAGCTCCTGGACCGCGTGGAGCTGTCGGCGGATGCCGCGACGAGATATCCATCAGAGCTGTCCGGCGGTCAGCGGCAGCGCGCCGCGATCGCGCGCGCTCTCGCGTGCGAGCCGCGACTGCTGATCTGCGACGAGGTCACGTCCGCGCTCGACGTGTCCGTCCAGGCCGCCGTCGTCGAGCTGCTGCGCACGCTGCTGGAGGGCGATCTCAGCATGCTGTTCGTCACCCACAACCTGGCCGTCGTGCGCAGCCTCGCCGACCGGGTGGTCGTCCTGAACCAGGGCGTCGTCGTGGAGAACGGGCCGACCGAGGCGGTGCTGGACGCGCCCACCGACGACTACACCCGGCGGCTGCTGGCCGACGCGCTCGACGTGCCGACGGCATCCGTCGCCTAACTGCACGCACGACATCCACCACATCCACGAGAGCACGAGAGAAGGAGAAAGAGGATGGGAAGACACGACGATCTGTTCGTGACCGAGCTGTGGGACAGCAGCGCGTCCTTCACGGCGGAGGGCGAGGCCGTCGGCGAGGAGCATCCCGCCAACCTCGGCGCGTCCCTGGGTCTCATCCGGCCGGCCGAGGTGCCGGCGGCCCAGGTGCACATGGGCTACTGCTGGATCAACCCGACCGACGAGCCGGCGCTGTGGGTGCATCCGCACGTCCACCCCGACCAGGACGAGGTGCTGATCTGGATGGGCAGCGACCCGGAGAACCCGAAGGACCTCGGCGGGCGTCTCACGATGACCATCGACGGCGAGGAGCACATCGTGACGACGACGGGCTCGGTGTTCATCCCGCGCGGGACGCCGCACTGCCCGCTCGGCTGGGAGAGCGTGGAGCGGCCGATCCGGTTCATCTCGCTGTTCCTCGGCCCCGACTACAACGCGATCAATCTGTGACGGGCGCCGCATGACGGAGGTCACCGACGCGCACAACGCGCGCGTGCGCGCGGTCGAGCCGCTCCTGCGCGACGCCCCCGCGCCGGACGCCGCCGACCCGGGATACATCAGGGTCGAGGCATCCGGCGGCGTCGCCGAGGGAGTGCTGCGGTTCACCGAGGTGGCGCCGGACAGCCCGGACGCGGTCTGGGGCGCGCTGCGCCGCCACACCGCCGACGTGCGCGTCGCCGGGACCGAGGCCGGCATCCGCGCGTCTCTCGGCGGCCTGCTGGACGCGTGGCTCGATCGCGTCCGTCGTGTCGAGCGGGCCGGCGACGGCGACAGCTCGATGCGGCTCGTGCTGCCCACGCGCGACATCGCCCTGGCCGCGCCGCTCCTCGCGAAGGGCTTCGCCCCGGTCGGGATCCACGCGGTGCGGCAGCTGCCACGGGCATCCGCGGCCTCCGCGCCGGCCGTCCCGTCCGAGCTCGACGGCGCCGTCGTGCGCCGGGCGACGGCGGACGACGCCGACGAGCTCGGACGCATGGATGCCGAGCTGCTCGAGCTGGACGCGCACTTCGGCGGCGTGACCCTGCGCCCCGGCGCGGCGCGGACGTTCGCCGGCGAGTATCGCGAACGGCTGCGTCGCGCGCCGGACACCACGTGGGTGCTCGAGCGCGAAGGACGGCTCACCGGCCTCGTGCACGTGATGCCCGACGACGGCGACGCGGAGCCGGACTCGCCGGTGCTGGCGGCCGGCGGCGGCCAGTGCCTCGTGGTGATGTACCTCGACCCGGCAGAGCGCGGCGCCGGGACCGGGGCCCGCCTTGTGTCCCTCGCGCACGACGCCCTGGATGCCGCCGGCACACCGTACACGGTGCTCAGCTACGCCGTCCCCAACCCCCGGTCCGGCCCGTTCTGGGCGCGCATGGGGTACCGGCCGCTCGTCACCGAGTGGCAGCGCCGCCCCGCCCTGTTCGACTGATCCGCATGACATCCGCACACGCATCCGCGCAAGAAGTGCCCACACAAGAAGGAGGAGCCCATGGCTCGCATTGATGAACTGCTCAACAACACCCTCCCGCTGCTGCAGGTGGAATGGAATGCGGAGGGCGACGCCTCCGGCATCCCCGACCCGGACAACCTCGGCGAGGGCATGGAGCTCGTCGGCCGGCTCACGCAGGGCGACGCGCAGATCCACATGACCTACATCTGGGTCAACGAGGTCGACCAGGAGACCCCGTGGGTCGCCGAGCACGTGCACGACTACGACGAGGTGCTGATCTGGACCGGCAGCGACCCCGCGAACCCGCGCGACCTCGGCGCCGAGATCTACATGGAGATCGAGGGGGAGCGCAGGATCATCACCGAGTCGGGCTCGATCTACATCCCGGCCGGCACCCGGCACTGCCCGCTGGGATTCATCCGCGTCGACCGGCCGTTCACGTTCAGCGCCCTGTCGCTCGCACCGGAGTACCGCTCCACCCGCACCGACGTGCGGTGACGGACGGCATCCACCCGCGCACGACAGGAGAAATCGCCGACACAGGACGATCCACGTGAGATCGTCCTGTGTCGGCGATTTCTCCTGTTCTCGTGCGGCGGCTCGGATGCATCCGCGCCGCCGGAGCGCCGTCGTCCGGCAGGATGGTGGGGTGAAGACGATTCAGCTGCGCCGATACACGCTGGTCGAGGGCGAGTACGACGCCTTCCTGGACTGGTGGCGGGAATGGATGCCGCGCGTGCGGCCGGCCCGCGGGTTCGCGATCGAGTTCGCCTACGGCGTCCCCGAGACGAACGAGTTCGTGTGGGCGGTCTCGGCGCCCGGCGATCGCGACGCCTTCCGTGCCCTGGAGGAGGAGTACCTCGTCTCGCCGGAGCGCACCGAGGCGTTCGCGGGGCAGCCGCAGCGGATCACGGCATCCGTCGTCTCGTTCGTCGACGAGCTGTGACGCGGCCGTAGGCTGGGCGCGTGAGCGATCGACGGTTCCCCCGGCGCGTCTACGGCGTGGGCGAGGAGCCCGATCCGCGATTCTCGCTCGCGAACGAGCGCACGTTCCTGGCGTGGATCCGCACGGCGCTGGCGCTGCTCGTGGTGGGCATCGCGATCGAGGCGCTGGAGCTCGACATCGACCCGGTGCTGCGGTTCATCGCCGCCGTCCTGTTCGTGCTCCTCGGGATCATCGCGACCGTGCACGCGTGGATGTCGTGGGCGCGCGGGGAGCGGGCGATGCGGCTGCGTCGCGCGCTGCCGGGGCCCTCGACCGGCCCGGTGATCGTGGCGGGCGTCGTGATCGCGATGCTGCTGCTCGGGGTGGGACTGCTCCTGTGACCGCCGGCGCGGCGCCGGATGCCGACCGGCCCTTCGACGAGGGGCTTCAGACCGAGCGGACCCTGCTGGCGTGGCGTCGCACCTGCCTGGCCCTCGCGGCCGGGAACATCGCCGCCATCAGGTACCTGTCCGATGCGCTCGGGGTGTGGGCGACACTGCTCGGCTTCGCCGGGCTCGCCCTGTCGGGTCTCGCGTGGGTGCTGTGCACCATCCGCTACCGGCGGGCGCACGGCGGTCTCGTGCGCGACGCGACCCTCATCGTGAGCGGGCGGCTGCCTGCGCTCGTGACGGGAGCGGTCGGGGCGGCCGGGCTCGCGGCGATCGTCGTGATCGTCGCGCTGTGGCATCCGTGGTGACGGTCGCGCGCTGGCGCAGGCCGGTGAGCACCGCGGAGGACATGACCGCGATGGTGACGACGACATAGCATCCGACGATCGCGGGCGCCCAAACGCGCGACTGCGTCGGCGGCATGCCCACCAGTACCGCGACCACAACGGCCAGGAGGACGACGGCGAGGGCGCTGTGTGCGAGGGCGCCGATCACGGCAGGATGCGCGGCATCCCGTCCGGTGCGTCGTCGCATGCCATCGACCCTACTGGTCGGGGGCCCGGCGCCGCAGATCTCTTCGCGCTGGGACATCGGCGGAGCGCTCCGCGACAACCCGCGGGCGCACGCGGCGACGGACAATGGGAGCATCCCGCGGGTCGTCCCGCGGCCCGCGAACCGGAGGAGACGCCGATGTCCGACACGTACCCGCTCGATGACAGTGCGCTGCTGGCGCGCGTGCAGGCTCCCGAAGGGGAGGGACGCGAGATCCGGGATGCCGCGACGCGCGAGGTGATCGGGCGTGCACCGGTCGAGGGCGTCGCGGCCCTCGACGACGCGGTCGCCAGGGCGAAGGCCGCGCAGCCGGGCTGGGAGGCGCTCGGGCACGCCGAGCGCAGCGCCCTGCTGCTGAAGGCGGCCGATGCGATCGACGCGAACGCGGAGGGACTGGCGCGTCTGCTCTCGCGTGAGCAGGGCAAGCCGCTGAACGGCCCGAACGCGCGGTTCGAGCTGGGCGCGTGCTCGGCATGGCTGCGCACGAACGCGACGACGCCGCTGGAGCCCGAGGTGCTGGTTGACGACGACAGCGGCCACGCCGAGCTCGTCTACAAGGCGATCGGCGTGGTGGGCGCGATCGGCCCGTGGAACTGGCCCCTGATGATCGCGATCTGGCAGATCGGTCCGTCGCTGCGCATGGGCAACACCGTCGTGGTGAAGCCGAGCGAGTACACGCCGCTGAGCGTGCTGGCCATGATCTCGGTGATGAACGACGTGCTGCCCGCCGACGTGCTGATCGGGATCTCCGGCGACCGCGAGGTCGGCGCGCGGATCGCGGCGCATCCCGACATCGACAAGGTGATGTTCACCGGGTCGACGGCCACCGGCCGCAAGATCATCGAGAGCTCCGCCGGGAACCTCGCCCGGCTGACGCTGGAGCTGGGCGGCAACGACGCCGGCATCGTGCTGGCGGACTCCGACCCGAAGGCGATCGCGCAGGACCTGTTCTGGGGGGCGTTCATCAACACCGGCCAGACCTGCGCCGCGATGAAGCGCCTGTACGTGCACGACGCGATCTACGAGGATGTCGTGTCGGAGCTGGCCGCGCTCGCCGCCGCGACGCCGATGGGCAACGGCCTGGACGAGGACAACGTGCTCGGCCCGCTGCAGAACGCGCAGCAGTTCGACATCGTCAATCGCCTCGTCGAGGATGCGAAGGCGAACGGCGCGCGCATCGTCACCGGCGGATCGCCCGCCACCGAGCTGGGCGAGAACTTCTACCCGATCACGATCGTGGCCGACATCTCCGACGGCACCGCTCTCGTGGACGAGGAGCAGTTCGGCCCGGCGCTTCCCGTCATCCGCTACACGGACGTCGAGGACGCGATCGCCTCCGCCAACCGGCTGGACGTCGGCCTCGGCGCGTCGGTGTGGTCGAGCGATCGCGACGCCGCCCGTCGCATCGCGGCGCGGCTGCAGTCCGGCACCGTGTGGATCAACTCGCACGGAGGGCTGCACCCGATGGTCCCGTTCGGCGGAGTGAAGGGATCGGGCTACGGCCTGGAGTTCGGGGTCGAGGGGCTCAAGTCCGTCGCGGTGCCACAGGTGATCAGCGGCTGACCCGGGTGGGGTCATGCGCGCTGGCGGATCGTGACCTTGTGATGCTGTGTGGGCTCGTTCGGGTGCGTATGGATGTTCGAATGTCGATGGTGGGTGTGAGTATGGAGTATCGACTTCTTCACCGGCATCGACCAGCACCTGGGAGTGCTGCGGGGCGTGCTGGGGGACGTGCCGGCTGAGGGCCTGGCTCGGGCCGTGGGGGTGTTGGCGGATGACGTGGTCGTGCGGGTGCTGGTGGAGGCGACCGTGGCGATCACGTCGTTGGACGCGGTCCGGGCCGTCGCCGCCGGGGTGATCGCGGCACGATCCGGGCGGGATGCCGGGCACGGTGGGCTGGCGCAGACCCGGGGGCACCGGTCGCCCGTGACTCTGGTGCAGGAGATCACCGGGACCACGAAAGGCGACGCGGTCCGGCAGGTGCGGCTCGGGGAGGCACTGCTGGAGGGTGAACCTGCCGTGGGCGGTGAGCCGGGAGCTGCAGATCCGATGCCCGTCGCGGAACCCTGGCATGCGCCGCTGGGTGCGGCCGTATTGGCCGGGACGATCACGACAACGCAGCAGGATGTGATCCGTAGGAACCTCGGCGACCCACCCAACGACAACCCGGACGTGATCGACGCGTGGCGGGCCGCTGCGGAACAACTCATCACCGAGGCCGCCGAACGGACGGTGGAGGAGCTCGGGAGGGCTGCCCGGGTCATTCGGGACGTGTTGGATCCGGAGGGTGCGGAACGCCGGTTCCAGGGCCGGTACGAAGCCCGGTCGTTCCGCACCTGGACCGACGCGGACGGCATCGCCCACGGGTCGTTCACGTTCGACGACCACGGGCACGCGTGGAACCGCGCAGTCATCGACGCCGCATTACGGCCGCGCACCGGCGGACCGAGATTCGTCGACCCCACCGACAAAGCCCAAGCCGACGCCCTCGTAGGCGACCCCAGGACGAATGACCAGCTCACCTACGACCTGATCCTCGACCTCCTGCACGCCGGCACGCTCGCGGATGCGAAGACCGTGTTCGGGGCGAAACAACCCGGCATCCGCGTCGTCCGAATCATGCCAACGACGGTAACCACGGACACGGGTGGGTATGTGGAGGAGACCGGGGAACCCGTGCCCGCCGCGTTCTTGGACCAAGATCTCTGCGACACCGGCACCACCGACTGCACCCTGGACACGGACGGGAACCCGTTGTACCTGGGCCGGGAGGCACGCCTGTTCACCCCGGCACAGAAGACCACCCTCGCGTTACGGGACGGCGGCTGCCGGATCCCCGCCTGCGACCGGGCCGCGCACTACTGCGAAGCGCACCACATCGACGAATACGCGAAAGGGGGGAGAACGGATGTGGACCGGGGGATCCTGCTGTGCACCTTCCACCACACCACCCTCCACCACCACGGCTGGCACATCACCCGGACAGGACTCGGCAACTTCCTACTCCACCGCCCCGGTGAGCCGCCCGTCGTGTTGAAACCGCGGCTCGCACTCACCTACACCTGGGCCGGCATCGATCCACCACCCACACGATTCAGACCCGCCGCCTAAGGCAGGACGGAGGTCAGCTGCCTTCATGCGAGAACACGCGCCGCCCGGCGAACCAGGTCTCCAGAACCCGCGTATCGATGATCTCGTCCGCCGGCCCGACCACGAAGTCCCGGTCGAGCACGACGAAGTCGGCCGACTTGCCCACCTCGAGCGACCCGGTCTCACCGCCCAGGCCCATCGCCCGCGCCGCATTGATCGTGAACACCTCGAGGGCCTCGACCGCCGTCAGCGCCTGCTCCGGCCACAACGTGCCCGGAGCGCGCCGCAGCGGATCAGCCCGCGTGACGAGCCCCTGCATGCCCTCGAACGGATTCGGCGACTCGCTCACCGGCCAGTCCGAACCCCCCGCGACGACACCGCCGGCATCGATGATCGACCGGTTCGGCTGCGCATGCGCGGCGCGCTCATCGCCGAGCGCCGCCGCCAGCGCCTGCGGGATCACACCGGGGAACCACAGGAACGGAGAGATGTCCGCGATCACTCCCAGCCGCGCCAGCCGCGCCACGTCATCCTCGGCGAGGAACTGCCCGTGTGCGATCTGGAACGTCGTCTCGGAGAAGCCCTCGCCCCGCAGCCGCTCGATCACGTCCAGGAGCAGATGGGCGGTGCCGTCGCCGGTCGCGTGGATCTTCGCGCCCAGCCCTCGCTCGGCCACCGCGCGCAGCCACCCGTAGAGCTCGTCGTAGTCCATCGTCGTCGTGCCGTGGAAGTGCGCCCCGTGCACCTCGTCGGGCAGATACGGATCCAGGAACAGCGCCGTCCGCGCCGGCGGAACGCCGTCGAGGAAGATCTTCACGAAGTCGGGCCGATGGTGCGCCGTGCGGAACTCCTCGCCGCGAGCGATGAGCGGGTCGCCGACCGGGTCGTAGCCGAAGATCTCGTCGTTGATCGTGAGACTCGACACCACCCACGCGTTGAGCTCTCCGGCATCGTCGAGCGACTTCAGCGCGCCGAGGATGTCCAGGGACGCGGCGGCATCCTGGAACGCGGTCAGCCCATACGAGTTGGCCAGCTCCACGCCGCGCCGAGAGGCCCGCCGATGCTCGTCCGGACCGAGCCCGGACGCGGCGGACTGCACCTTCGCGACGAGGATGCCGGCGGCCTCCAGCAGCACCCCGGACGGCTCGCCGTCCACCGGGTCGACGAGCGTCACGCCCTCCGCAGGAATGGCGTCCTTCGCGATCCCGGCCAGCTGCAGGGCGCGCGTGTTCGCCCAGCGGTTGTGGTGGCTGTCGTCGCTGAGCACCACGGGCCGCCCGCCGGCAGCCTCGTCGAGCCGCACACGCACCGCCGAGCTGTTCAGCTCGTCCATGAGCGTGCTCGCCCACGACCCGCCGACGACCCACGCATCCTGCGGCAGGGCGGCGGCGTACTCCCGCACCCGGTCGAGGATCTCGTCGACGGACAGCGCCACACTGAACGAGAGCTCGAACAGCTCGGTCATCCCGGCGATCGCGTGGTGGTTGTGCACGTCGACGAATCCCGGATAGACGGCGCCGCCGCCGAGATCGCGCACCTCGGTCTGGCGTCCGCGCAGCGCGAGCGCCTGCTCCTCGGTGCCCACAGCCAGGATCCGCCCCCCGCCGACGGCGATCGCGGCGGCGGTCGGGTTCTCACGGTCGGCGGTGCGCACCGCTGCTCCGGTGAGGATGAGATCGGCGAACTCGCTCACGGGGCTCCTCCTGCTCAGCGGTTCAGCGGACGGGACGGGTCGTACTCGGCCGGGTGCACCGTGTTGGACAGCAGCCGGCCGTGCGCGCCGAACGTGAAGTGCGACGTGCCGCCGTCCTCCGCCTCGCCGAACAGCACGCCGTGCGAGCGCAGCGCCTTCTGGTCGCGATGGTCGGCGATCGTCACCGACCCGCACGGGATGACCTTCTCGCGCCACGAGAACAGGTAGATCCCCGGGCGGATGCGCCACACCGAGTTCTCGTCCGTGTCGGCCAGGCCCTGCTCGGGGCCGGCGAGGCACTGCCAGGTGTACCAGTGCGGCGACAGGTAGACGTGCTCGTACGCGTGCACGCTCGAGTACACCCACAGCACGCGACGCCCGATCAGCTCGGTGCTCGGGGCGGGCGGCTCGCCGGTCTGGGCGAGCTCCTCGATACGTGCCACGCCGAACAGCTGCTGCACCGCCACGTGGTCGCGCGTCTTCTCGCCGAGGATGCTGATGGCCGCGAGCGCGTAGCCGCTGCGCAGGTCGAGCACGAGCGAGACCGCCTCGTTCGGCAGGTGCTGGTGGTGGAACTGCGCGTAGTACAGCTCGTCGTCGACCTTCACGACCTCGCACGGGTCGGTCTGCGCGTCGGCGGGAGTCGGGTCGCCGGCGCCGGGCGTGTAGTCCCATGCCACCGCACCCTCACCGTCCGGGCCGGCTCCGAAGGTGTGCACGATGCGCGTCCCGCGATCGTCGACGAGCGTGAACGTCCGGCCGTCCAGATCGCTCGACAACGGCGCCTTGCTCGCGTCGAACCCCGGGGCGAGCCCGTCCAGAGGCAGCCAGGTGGAGGTGTCGGACAGATTGACGGTTTCGGCCATGATGGTCCTTCCGGTGGTGAGGGATGCCGGTCAGAGACCGGGCACGGGGTCGCGGCCTTCGGCCGCCGCATGGGCGTTGAACTTCTCCAGGTCGGTCGCGAGCGCCTCGTACACCGCCGGCTTGCGCGAACGCAGGTACGCGCCGTAGATGATGCCGCCGATGATCGCGAGGACGAGCAGCAGGGGAAGGCTCAGGATGAACGGATTGGTCGAGCCCGCCACGATGCTGAAGTTGAACACGGCGAGCAGCACGATCGACAGGAGCCCGAGGAAGCCCAGGCCCGGCGCGATGAACGTGCTCCACCAGCGCGTGTCGCGCTGCCGGCGGAACCAGACGACGATAGAGATCGCCGCCAGGGCCTGCAGGATCAGC
>Ga0209963_1002168_pt1 | contig 10382 bp, 12 predicted proteins | sample ThiBio_1000_biof_2_FD_183957 | JGI IMG/M metagenome (GOLD analysis project Ga0209963, IMG submission 183957) | Wastewater bioreactor microbial communities from Cape Town, South Africa - Thiocy_cont_1000_biof (SPAdes) | ecosystem: Engineered > Bioreactor > Thiocyanate-remediating >...
GGGCCTTGCCCTCGCTCCCCCGCGAGTGGCGGCTGTTGCCGGGCGGGGCCGCCGGCTCGCAAAGCGAGCCAGGGCAACACACTTTCGTTTGCTCGCATCCGCTTCGCTCGGCCGCGCAGCCCAGCCCGGCGCGCCGGCACTCGCCCCCCTCACTCCCGCGCGCTCACGCGCCCCCCGGAAGGCACGCCGAAATCGTGCCTTCGGCAAGACATGCAAAGGAGTGGGTCATGGCGACCAAACGACAATCACGGGAAGCAAACAACGGCGGCGAGATATTCATCCCGCTCAACAAACTGAAGAAATCCCCCAAGAATGCACGAAAGATGCCGCACAGCGAGGCGGCGATTAAAGCGCTTGCGGCGAGCATCGCGGCGAAGGGGATGTTGCAGAATCTGGTGGCCGAGCCCGAGGTCGATACCGATGGTGTGCCGACCGGTTACTATCTGGTGACCATTGGCGAGGGGCGGCGGCTGGCGCAATTGCTGCGTGTGAAGCGCAAGCAAATTAAAAAGACCGAACCGATCCGCTGCGCGCTGGATGCCGCCAACGATCCCACCGAAATCTCCCTCGATGAGAACATCACCCGCTCGGATATGGCAGTAATGATGGATTGTCTGACGCGCTCGTCCGCGATCTGACGGCGTACCGCACGCTCGGCCTTCGCGTCGCGCTGGGGGAAGCGCCAGAGTTTGCGTTGATCCATGCGATGGTGGCGAGGACTTTCTACCATGCCGAGGCGTCCTGCCTCGACATCCGCCCGATCAGCGCCAGCCTCGGTTCTCATGCCGATGGTATTGTCGATACAAAGCCCGCGATCATGCTCGCGGAGCGGCATGATCGATGGGCGGCGCAACTGCCGCAGTCGCCTTCCGATTTGTGGACCTGTCTTGTCGCGCTCGACCACAACAGCCGGATGGCGCTGTTTGCGCGTTGCGCAGCGCTGACCGTGTTCGCGGTGCATGTGCCATGGACGCGGAATCCTGACGTGGCGGTCTCGGCCGAAGCCGTTGGCCTCGATATGAGCGAATATTGGACGCCGACAGCGCGATCGTACTTCGCGCGAATCCGCAAGGCGCTGATTCTCGCGGCTGTTTGCGAGGATGACGCTGCGATCGCCATCGTCGCGCAGCCGATGGTTGTCGCCGAGTGAATTGACGGCATGGCAGGAGTATCTCGTGTCCCGCCACTTCGTCTTCACAACGACGAACGGCTGTAAATGCCGCATCCATGATCCGTGAAAGAGCGTCTGATGGTGGTCGCGATCGAGGTTCGCGCATCGGATTCCCCGGAAAATCCGATCGAACGCTTTAACGGATGTGACACGTTTTAGCGTATAATATGAAGCGATACAAATGATTGGGTGCCATGATGGGTTTGTTGAATCTAAAAGGAACGATTACGGCTCTTGGTCAAAGCCAGTTCGATAATGTGGCGACGATCTACGCCTATATCGAAATTACCGAAGCCTCGGGGCGTCGAATCCTGATCGATAAGGTGGCCGTTGCCAACGATACCGCCGCGCTGCTGGCAATGGGAAGTGTTGGGGAGTTTTTCTTCGACCAGATGTTCGTGTATGGGCGGCGATATCATTATCAACTCTGGGGCATCAAAGCCGAGAACATGGCGGTCATTGATCGGGTTGATGCACGGAAAATGGTGATGATCCATCACATCATTATTGGAACGCTGCTGTTGCCGATTGGTGGGATTGGTGCGTTCTGGCTGCTGCCCGGTCTTGGTCACCTGGTGACGATCCTGTCGGGCCGCGTCAATCGGGATTCATTATTCTACGGATCGAATCCCGTAGAAATCCGTCGCCTACAGCAACAGCAGGCGGTGCGCATATGAGGTGTTTCTACGCAGCAGTGGTGGCTGGTTCGCTCGGCGCGGCTATACCGGTCGCTGAAGCCGCGCAGGAATCCTACGTCTACACCTCAACGCATGGAGCGTCGTGTTACGACCGGTCGCATGAAAGTTTGAGCCAATGGCGTTGTCCCGGCCCAGTTGGGTATGTGGCCGAGTATGCTGACGAGGGTAATATCGCCGGAATTGCAATCTGGCGAGGGGCCGCACGGCGTGCATTGCCGCGTGCGGTGTCATGGCGGGGCGCGGGCCGCGTTTTCGGCGAAAAGCTCGAATGGCGACTCAAGGACGGGCAGCCTCATGCCGCTATCCTGCGGATTTGGCGGCTTGTGACGGATGCTGGCGGCAACGACCGCGAGCTTGAGGAACTGATGATCCTCAAGATCGTCCCGTCCGGGGCCTGCCGCGTGGCGGCGCTCAATGCGCGGCAACCGCGTGCCAATGCGCTCGCCCAGCAGACGGCTGACGGTGCGGCGACGATGCCGTGTCGTGATGACCCATAGACCCACCACCAATTCTTAGTCATCGTGTGCTGCTTCTCGTTCCATATCGCAGCGTTCTGATGCACTCGGCGTAACGCTCCGCTGAGCGATCCTCGGCCGGGCGCGGCTGCCGACGATGCGAGTGGCGCGGTCCGCGCGAAAGCCGACCAACGTCCAGACCACGATGCTTCCGATCGCTGGCGAAACCAAAACCACCACGAGATCATCGATCCGGCGACCGCGTATCGCCGGACGCTTCGTACTCTTTATTGCGGGCGACCATGGCGCAACGTCGAATGTCCTGTTCGAGTTAGAGCCGAAGCGCGGTTAGCGAGATCGCCGCTTCCTTTGCAGAAAATGCTGACCTGTTATCGTCGTTGGACTTTCGTCTGGAGCACCCATGCCGGGCGCTACCAAGCCCGCCCCGGCGCTGGTGACGTCCACGGGGCTGCGGGATCAGGCTTATTGATGCCGCGCCCGTTGCCGGTTGCCCGTTCGGATCTTGGTCGCATCATCAGCACCGGTTCTGCGCGAGGTACCAGGAAATCCCCAACGATGGCACGGACGATGTGATCCCAGCGCAATCTGTCGCGATGTCTGCCGTTCATGGCCTCTGTGTCGAGGTGCTGCTTCGGTGACCGCTCGCGCATTGTCTCGCCGATGACGCGCCATTGGTTGTGACCGATCACCTGTTTGCGAGGGCTGGGCTCGCAGGTGTTGGGCCTCTGACGATGAGCGGTGTCGCCGAACGGAAGGGCCTGCGGCCCCGATCGCTTCCCTGCAACGGCCGTTCTCAGCTTTCTTCCCCTGGACGCTGCGCGCCCATTCCTCGCGGTCCAAGAAAGCCTCGCCTTGGCCGCCCTCCGCTGCGCTCCAGCCGTCGGTGCAGGTCGATCGCCGTCCGGCGCAAGAGCCGCCATCGAGGCAGCAATCACGCGCGCCCGAGAGCAAACGGAGAGACGATCATGGCAACCATCGGTACCTTCACTAAGAGCGACAATGGCTTTATGGGCGCGGTCAAGACCTTGAGCCTCAACGTCAAGGCCAAGTTCATTCCGTCCGACAAGGAGAGCGACAAGGCACCCGATTATCGCATCCTCGCCGGCAGTGTCGAGTTCGGGGCGGCCTGGAAGAAGACCGCACAGAACGGCCGCGAATATCTCTCGGTTCGCCTCGATGATCCGAGCTTCGCCATGCCGATCTTCGCCAACCTGATCGAGGGCGAGGACGCCACCCATCAGCTGATCTGGTCGCGCCGCAGCGCCGACTGACGCCGCAGCCGGCGCGGTCGCTTCCGGCCGCGTCGGCCCTCGTCCCTCACATCGAAAGACCTTTCCGATGAGCAAGCCTCTCAGCACGAACTCGCGCGCCGATATCTATCAACGCGTCACCGACGCCATCGTCCTCAATCTCGAACAGGGTGTTCGTCCCTGGATCAAGCCATGGACGGCATCGGCCGGCAATACGACCAGGCCGCTCCGGCACGATGGCACGCCATACCGTGGTATCAACGTTCTGATCCTGTGGTCGGAGGCGGCAGCGCGCGGCTACGTATCGTCAACCTGGATGACCTATCGTCAGGCGACCGTTCTCGGCGGACAGGTCCGCAAGGGCGAGCATGGCACGACCGTCGTCTACGCCAACGTGATCGAGCGCAGCGACAAAGCCAGTCAGGCCGGCTCCGCCAGTGCGGACCAGATCGCTACGACGCGTATTCCGGTGCTGCGGGCCTATACGGTATTCAACGTCGACCAGATCGAAGGTCTGCCCGGCACCGCAACATCACAGCCTCTCGCCACCGAATCCTTGTCGGGACGGATCGAACACGCCGACGCATTCGTCATGGCGAGCGGCGCAACTGTCGTGCATCGCGGTAACCGCGCCTGCTATGTTCCGTCCACAGACCGTATCGAGATGCCGCCTTACGGCCAATTCGTCGATACGCCGACGGCGAGCGCGGCTGAAGGCTATTATGCGACCTTGCTCCATGAGCTGGTGCACTGGACGTCGCCAAAGCATCGCTGCGACCGCGATCTTGGCAAACGCTTCGGCGACAAGGCCTATGCCCGGGAGGAACTCGTCGCCGAAATCGGCGCCGCCTTCCTCTGCGCCGACCTTGGCATCACCCTTGAGCCGCGGCTCGACCATGCGGCCTATATCGCGGCTTGGCTCGCCGTGCTCAAGGCCGACAAGCGCGCCATCTTCAGCGCCGCCGTGCTCGCGCAAAAGGCCGTCGACTGGCTGGCGGATACCAGTCCTGGTTAGGCCCGGGTTGTCGCCGGCGTCAGCATCGACGATACGATGCCTGCGCCGATCGTGGCCATAATGGAGTAGTCAACAGGATGCGATATTTTGCCGAAAATATTCTGCCGTATGAAATCGCCCGCGATGCTGATCAACTGCAGCGACGTGAGAACGTGGGCAACAGCGGCACCGGTACCAAACGGCAATAGCAGCTGCTCACAATCAACCATCTTGCCGGTAGCATCGGCAACCGACGACACCATGTAAATGCAGCAGGCGCATTCCCTGCAACGGTCGTGTGCGGCAAGGACCGATGTCTTGATGTGATCTGGGAGTATCTCATCGAGATATTTTCCCGTCCGGTCCGAATTGTAGGCGGAAACCATGTGCGAGCCCTCCCGCAACACGAGATAGCGCGATTTGCCATTATCGGTTTCGACTGAACAAAACGACAGCTGGCCCACATCGTGGTTGCGTCCGTCCAGGTCAAGCTCGCGCAAGAGCGGAAGCGGACGTCCATTTCTCAGACGGTCCCGAGGCAAACCCAGCCTCTTCGACGCCTGGGAAACTCACCCTTGCGGCTCTCACCATTCGCGGGGCGGCAAACGAGCCAATTGAAAGCCAAGGGGAGCGTGATCGAAAGCTTTGCTGCATCGAAGCGGACGCGGGCGAACATAACGTCCGAGACGCCGCAGCAGGAATGGTTTCGACCGCCGTCACCTGTATCGGTACCCCCGCTAACACCACTGTGGCGCGAGCCGCGTCGTGATCTACACGCTTGAGCGTTTATTATACGTTAAAGAGTGTGGCGCGATTCTTCCGCGGATGATCCATCCTGTTGGATGGCGAAGCGGGAGATTCCATCGACCAAGCGGATCTTGGCTCGCAATCTGCGGCAGCTCAGGCTCGAGCGCGGCTGGTCCCAGGATGACCTCGCCGCCGAGGCGGGGGTCCGTCAGGCGCTGGTCAGCGCGATCGAGGTTGCGACCGCCAATCCCACCCTTGAATCACTAGATCGACTGACGTCGGCTTTAAAGGTAGACATGGCCGCTTTGTTCGACCGGACCGCCCGTTGATATCGATTCAACGTGGGCAAAACTTTTGAGATGGATGCGCCAGCTTGATCTGCCGGCCGTTGCTGGCCTCCTTGAAGGAAGGCGTCGAACCGGAGGTCGGGCAAACGCGCTAATCTTTCCGTCGCATAGCGGCCGCACGTTTCATAAAGGCCAGTGTTTCCGCCTTGGATGCCGGTTTGTTCCCGGGCGGCTTGAGTGCCGCTCCCTTCGATGAGTTTCGTGTTGCTGGCGGCGTTGATCTCGTCGCGGTCCGACGCTCTATCGATGTCTTGGAAATCTTATCGGAAATGGCGGGGGCCTGCGGCTCGCCACCTACCAAGACGCTGCGACCACCGATTCCTTTCCTCGGACCATTCTGCGGTGGTGCGATCCGGGCGTTGGTCCGAGTTCGGGCCGACGGCATCGACGTCGGGATTTTCTTACGCTTTCGCCATACGGCGGATGATAACGTCCCGACCGAAATCGGACGGCCATTTAGACCTTTCGCGCCGGCGGCAAACAGCAGCCGCGTCATATCGTTCCACGTCAGGCCGCGAGCCTCGACGGCGTCAAACCAGTCGAGATGATCCTCGACAACCCGTGCCAACTTCTTTCGACCCCCGCCCGGGAGAGCCAAATCCGCTGCAATTGCTTTGGCCCCAGCCTCGATGTCCTTATCTCTCGCCATCTATCCATGCCGTTTTCTGTCGACACTGGACATAGGCAGCCACTTAAGTCTATGCAACTCTCTTCAAATCAATTCGCCTTTCTTCAAACAAGATGCAGAAGAAAGAAGAAGTCTGCAGAATCCACACCTGTGCATCGCTTCAGGAATAGGAATATAATCTTATACGACTCCGAGTTTCCCCGATTTGGTCTGAGTAAGCGACACAATAGCGATCGTGGGAACAACTAGCCGAATTCAGCCAAGCTGTCGCGCAAGCATTTGACCAACATGATGGGCTCACGCACCAGCAGCTCACTGGGTCCGGTGCGGATTTTGCTCTGCGTTTTTGATCTCGACAAAGTTCATTGTTATCCTGCACAAACACTACCCCACCCGCATCCATGGGGGAACAATAAAGACTGTCTCGAAGGCGGTCTTTGTGATCTGCCGAGGGGATTGCGGATCAGGCCAGGCGTGGCGTGATGTTCTTTCGCTGACGATAGGTCATGAAGCCGATACCGAAGAAGCCCAAGATCATCATCGCCCAAGTGGAGGGCTCGGGGACGGCGTTAACCGCCGATAATGAAGTGATCTGTGCCACAAAATCATTCTGTGCTGCAATGTACTGCGCATCACCAATCAGACCTGTCGGTGAGTAGAGGTCCGCTTCGCGGTAGAACATGCTTTTGATGTCGAAAGTGGAAAGATCGAGACTTGCGGGGAGCAACAACGAGTTAAACGCTGAGCTCGAGTTGTCGATCAGATTAAGCTGGAAGTCAGTTTCAGTCAGATGAGTTCCTGCCTGGAGGCTGAAATTTCCCGGTGCTCCGAACACGTCGAGCCGATCCTGGCCACTATTCCCGTCAGTTACGCGCACAAAGCTGCCGCCGGATATGGTCGCCGCCGGCATAACTATCGAGAGCGAGCCGGTACTATAGTCAAGCGTGTTGATAAAGAATGAAGTAGATGATGCCGCCGTGTCGTAGCTGAATTGCCCATGAACGGTGGTTCCAGCAACTACGCCGGCGCTTGCGTTTGGTAAGAAAGACGTGTCGCCGGAGCTTTCAGCTGTCGTGACAACTGCCGTGTAATTGAATGTTACAATAGCCGCACTCGACGTCTGCGGGATAAAACTAATTAGAAACACTAAGAACCCAATCGATCTAATATTCATCTCCAGCCCCTAAAAATTAAATCGATAGAAATTAAACCTATGGTTGCATAGAAAATACCCGCCCGCTGCCGGAGTCAATGACCCATAGGGCGCTTTTGTTCTCATATCAGCCCGGCTGCCTTAATCGGTGGTCGGGCCTTTTCATTTCAACCACGACGCGCTCGCCTTGGCGATGTCCTCCGTGCGGTGCCAGGACTCGATCTGCTTCCGGCGTCAGGCTCGAATAGAAACGCGCCCACGCGGCCCTGAACGGATCCTTGGCGGCTTCCAGGCTAGCTGCCGAGCCATTGCACCGTGACGGGACCGGTAGCGTCACGTTGACGTTCCACGTCCAGACAGCGCCCCGCCATGATCGTTCGTCTGCCAACCTGAGGCGTCCGATCCAGACATCATCATGAGGTGCTCTGTGACCTCGGAAAGGACTATGACCCCAGCAACAGGCATTAACGCGATCGCGTCGGAGATTTACGGGATAGCTAACCGACCCACTACCGGCGGGCGATCGATCTATTAGCGGGGCTCGCCCTGTCTCCGCAACTCGCCCCGCTCCGACGGGACGAGCCCGACCGCTGTGCCTCATGGTAAAAGGAAGCACTTGACGTCAAGCCGCAATCAAAGGGCCGACTAACATCTAATGACGCGCATCCATCGTTTCGTACAGAGTTGAGCTCACTCGAATCAGGAATGCAGCAGAAGCTGCAATCATTCCGAGGAACACAAAAAGCATGGTGTATAGGTAATCATTCAAGCTCTCGACCTTGAATGAATATTCTGGAGGTACTTGGGCAAAATAGACGATCACGCTTGCAAGGGGCCAAATGAGCAGGGAACTACGGAATCCAAAGCAGAGAGTATGGACGAAGATTGTAGCAAGATAAAAATTGAATGCGCGTCCGAGTTTCAATCCACCCATTTGGTAATAGATAAGTTCGATCACGGCAAACGAGCCGAGCGCGATCGCAATCTGTAGCCAAGTAGGAACGGAATACAGCCGCTCAATGCGGGTTGCCAATTTTAAGCGTCCAGGGTGAGCTTGGTTCGATGTCGGAAGCACAACAAAGGCAGCGCATGCGATCAAGCAAGCCGCAACAAAGGCCATCCAATTGTCCCCCAACAACTTGTCAGTTGTTGCTGCCGCTAGAATAAACGCCACTGCCAGCGCGCGATATGTCGTCGGATTGGGGCGGGTCCCCAGGTCCTTGAGTGTGTCGAATGATGAATTCACGGTGCGGCTCGATGCTCTATGGTGCCACGAAATTCAATCCCTCTTTGAACGATCGGTTCGAATCCACGAGTTTGCTTTTCGTCCAAAATATAGTCTTGCATAGAAAGCGAGGCGCTTAACGAGCGAAAAGAGTCCCTGTCCGAGTTGATGCGGAGGAAGCATGTTGCGACCAAACCTAAGCCAGCCCAGGAAAAGCGTCAAAAAAACGATCAGGCAGTTGGTCGAACATATGATGATAGGGCTAAGAATCCCCTGCAACAAAAATAGCGAGCTTAAAAGAAACAGCCCAGCCAACAGAGAGAGAAACAGCGAGAAGGGTGGCACGATCACGTCGAGTGCCAGTGCAAATAGGCATAGGTTACGAGTAAGAAGTGCTCGTAGCAGGTATCGCGGCACGTGCGTCACAATTACAGATAGATGTCCTTGGATCCAGCGCTGACGTTGAGAGTCATTGCCCTTCTTCGTCATCGGAAATTCACTCGTGCCGACGACGAAAGGATAGAATGCAGCCGGATGGCCAGCTGCACATAGATCCAGACCGAGTTTGAGGTCCTCAACCAGATTTCCGTGAGCGAGAGGAGCTTTCAGGATGACGTGCCACGGGAAAATCATGCCGGTGCCCATGAGCTGCACAGGTAGGCCGAGACCTGCCAACCCGAGCGGGCGCACCCAGTTTCGGATCAGCCAGAAAAACTCAGCAATCCGGTGATCGACTGCTGACTGACTCGGGGCAACCATCAGAAAGCAGGCCTGAACCGGACGGTCTGTGACCAAGCACATTTGCTTTAGGCGGAGCACCATATCGTTCTGAATACGACAATCGGCATCGATGAACAGCACGAAATCCGGGGGGGCATCCTTGAGGTGGCTTATTGCATATGCAAGCGCATAGCCTTTGCCGACCTTTGATAGGTCGTTTCGCACCAAAACTTCCGCAGACGCGGCCGATGCCACTACGTCAGTATCGTCAGAACAGTTATCGGCAACCACGATCAAACGGTCGTCAGCCTGCAGCTGGGGTTTGAGATCGGAAAGTGTTGGGAGAACACCAATGCTCTCATTGTGCGCGGGAATGATAACCGCCACCTGTTTTGAGAGAGCTGACCAGTCCGAGGTCTTTCGAAGTGGATCACGAAAGGGATTAAGTGCCGCCATGGTCTCAATAAACACGACGATCGCGGGTACGGAGAGCGCGCCTGCGATTACAATGAAGAGGATAACGAGCCACATGGCGCACCCAATGACGTGAAAAGGTTGGGTAATTTGCGGTACATGAACGACCGCGCCGGCGTAACGCGCACGGAATTCGTAGTTTGGCATTGCGCGGTCCGGCATTGCAATGCTGGAAGGGGTGAAGCGATCCGTCGCCGAGTCTGCCAGCCAGAAAGCGCCCAGAATGTAAGCTTAAAGCCCGCACCCTCCCCGAAACCTAGCGCGGCGATGTCGGGCTGTCGTTGCTTTTCGTCGAAGGCCCTCGCCAGCCGTCGAATTTCAAGCGCCTTGGGTGGCCTTGCCGGCTGAAATGTCACCCTAGTCCAATGCGTGCCCGATCATATCCCCGCTCAAGAATTGATTTCCACCACGCACGATTCTCGCAATACCAGTTCACGGTCTTTGCGAGTCCACTTTCGAAGGTTTCCGCCGCTCGCCAACCCAGTTCATTTTCGATTTT